>JADMIO010803778.1_pt1 | contig 10496 bp, 11 predicted proteins | sample 8958161 | NCBI WGS metagenome assembly JADMIO01 (sample SAMN16585339, study PRJNA669376) | soil metagenome | isolation source: Crop rotation soil | place: USA: Cullars Rotation, Alabama | collected 2011
CTTTCCCTCGCCGCGGGGGCGGCCCTGATCGCGGCGCTGCGGCGACGGCGCGTCGCGCGCGACCGCAGGACACGGTGATGCCTGAACCCAGACTCGAAGTTCGCGATACCCTCGGCGAGCGCGTGGTGGTGATCGATCGTCTGCCGTTCTCGATCGGGCGGCGGGAGACGAACGGCCTGCGCCTCGGCGGCAGCGAGGTGTCGCGGGAACACGCGGAGATCGCGCTGGAAGGCAACCGCTATCTCATCCGCGATCGCCAGTCGCGGTACGGCACGTTCGTCAACGGCGAGCCGATCACCGAGTGCGAGCTGCGATCCGGCGACCGCGTGCGGCTGGGCCGCGGGGGTGGCGCCGACCTGGTGTTCCTCGGCGTCACCGACGACCGGCCCGTCGAGCGATCGTCCACGGGCGCGCGCGACGACCTGCGCCAGATCACGGTGCTGCTCGAGGGCTTCCGGGCGCTGGGATCCGGCCGCGTGCTTCAGGAAGTGCTCGCGCTGGTGCTCGACGCCGCCATCGAGATCTCGGGCGCCGAACGTGCGTTCATCATGCTCGCCTCCGTCGACGGCGAGCTCGAGTTCAAGCTCGCGCGCGGCCGCCACAAGCAGCCGCTGAACGACACCACGTTCGCGACGAGCCGGAAAATCCCGGAGGAGGTGTTCCGGCTGGGCCGCACGCAGGCCGTCTCCGATCTGCTCGACGGCGGATTCGCGGACGTGCACGTCGGGACGGTCGCGCTCGGCATCCGCAACGTCGTGTGCGTGCCGCTCAATTTCGTACAGTACGTCGACGTCGAGGAGGCGCGCGGGGAGGATCGCCGCATCGGCGTGCTCTACCTCGACAGCCGCGAGCGGGGACGCCTCCTGTCGAGCTCCACGCAATCAGCGCTCGAGGCGCTCGCCGCCGAGGCGTCCAGCGCGATTGAAAACGCGCGGTTGTACCGCGAGAAGCTCGAGAAGGCGCGGATGGATCACGAGATGCGCATCGCGGCCGAGATTCAGCAGGCCCTGATGCCGAAGCCGATCGCGCGGCTGAAGTACGTCGAGGCGGCCGCCGCGACGATTCCGTGCCGCTCGATCGGCGGCGACTTCTTCGACTATCTCGATCAATACACCGACGCGTTCGGCTTCGCGCTCGGCGACGTCGCGGGCAAAGGGCCGCCGGCCGCCCTGATGAGCGCGCTGATGCAGGGCATGTTCGCCGCGCAGGCGGCGTACAGCGAGGGGCCCGCGCCGATCGTGAACAACATCAACAAGGCGCTGTGCCGCCGCGGTCTGGAGTCGCGGTTCGTCACGCTGATGTTCGGCATCATGTCGCCGGAAGGATCGCTGACCTACTGCAATGCCGGGCACAATCCGCCCTTCGTGATCGGTGCCTCGGGCGTGCGGCGGCTCGAAGCGGGCGGCCCGGTCGTCGGTCTGCTGCCGTTCGCGGCGTACGAACAGCAGTCGCTGCAGCTGGCGATCGGCGACACGATCGTCGTGTTCAGTGACGGCGTGTCCGAGGCGCTGAGCTCGACGGGCGAGGAATGGGGCGACGACCGGCTGCTCGCGGCGGTGCAGGCGGCGAGCCCCGGCAGCGCGCAGTTGCTGGTGGAGCGGCTGGTGGCGGCCGTCCGCGATTTCACGCGCGGCGCGCCGCAGAGCGATGACATCACGGCGATGGTCATCCGCTACCTGGGAGCGCCGGCCTGAGATGCGCAAGCGGACGCTGATGCTGCTGTGGCTGCTGGTCGGCGCGGCGGTCTGGTTCGGCATCTTCGACCTCTATGTCTCCCGCGGCGCACGCGAATACGGCCAGGTGCACGCCGAATACGAGCTGCACATGACGACGGTGGAGCCCGCGATGATGACGGTCATGAGCCGGGCGAAGCATGACGGCGTGATCGCGGCGTCACTGTGGGCCTCCGCGATCGTCGCGTGCGGATGGGGCACGATCTGGGTGAAATCCGGTGCGCGGGCACGCTCCAACTCGCGCGGCAGCCTGTGACGCATGCATCCGCTCATCTACGACTGGAATCGCGTCGGTGCGCCAACCCCGCCGCCCGGGCCGGTGATGCTCGACGACGAGACGCTGCGCGATGGCCTGCAGTCGCCGTCCGTGCGGATGCCGGACATCGATCGGAAAATCCGGATCCTTCATCTGATTGACGCGCTCGGCGTCGAGACCGCCGACATCGGCCTGCCGGGCGCCGGCGCGCACGTCGCCGCCGACGTCGAGCGGCTGGCCGCCGAAATTGCGGGCAGCCGCCTTCGCGTGCGCGCGAATTGCGCGGCCCGCACGGTGAGGGCCGATATCACACCCGTGATTGAGATCGCGCAGCGGACCGGCGTCCCCATCGAGTGCTGCACGTTCATCGGCTCGAGCCCGATTCGACAGTATGCCGAGGACTGGACGATCGATCGGCTGCAGCGCCTGACGGAAGAGGCCGTCGGCTTCGCGGTGTCGGAGGGTCTGTCGGTCATGTACGTGACCGAGGACACGACGCGGGCAGATCCCGAGTCGCTCCGGCGCCTGTATTCAACGGCGATCCGCGCCGGCGCCAGCCGCCTTTGCATCGCGGACACTGTTGGGCACGCGACCCCGCACGGCGCGGCCGCGGTGACGCGGTTCGTGCAATCGATCGTGGACGACTGCGGCGGCGGCATCGGGATCGACTGGCACGGTCACCGCGATCGCGATCTGGCGATCGTGAACAGTCTCGCCGCGCTCGATGCGGGCGCGACGCGGCTGCACGGCGCCGCGCTGGGAATCGGCGAGCGCGTCGGCAACACGCCGCTCGACCTGCTGCTGCTGAACCTCGTGCTGATGGGCCGGCGGGATGCGGATCTGCGCCGGCTCGTCGAGTACTGCGAGACCGTCTCCGAAGCGTGCGGCGTGCCCATCCCCGCCAATTACCCGGCCCTCGGCCGCGACGCCTTCCGGACCGCCACAGGAGTCCACGCCGCCGCCGTCATCAAGGCCATCCGCAAGAACGATCCGGCCCTGGTCGATGCGGTGTATTCGGGCGTGCCGGCGAGCGCGCTCGGACGCGAGCAGCAGATTGAGATCGGTCCGATGTCCGGGCGATCGAACGTAATCTACTGGCTCGAGCGCCGCGGTCTCGAGGCGGCCGACGAACGGGTCGATCGAATCTTTGCGAAAGCGAAATCCGCTTCGACGGTGCTCACCGAGCAGGAGATTCTGGATCTCGACCGCTGACCGCCTCGCGCCTACCGTCCCACGTGCATCCGCTCCAGCCGCCGCGTCGCGAGACGCGCCAGCATCGAACAGCCGAGCACGATCGCGACGAGCACGAATGCGCCGGCCCACGCCTGCCGGTGCAGATCCTCGTACGGCGAGATCGCATAGGTGAAGACCTGGACGGTGAGCGACGAGATCGGCTGGGTGAGGCTCAACGACCAGAAATGATTGTTGAACGCCGTGAACAGCAGGGGTGCGGTTTCGCCGGCGATGCGCGCGAGCGCGAGCACGGCGCCGGTCACGATGCCCGGCAGGGCGGCCGGGAGCACCACCGTGAAGGTCGCGCGCGCGCGTGTCGCGCCCAGCGCCAGCGCGCCCTCCCGCAACGAGGGCGGCACCAGCCGCAGCAGTTCTTCTGTGGTGCGCGTAATGATCGGAATCATCATCACGCCGAGCGCGATGCCGCCCGCGAGCGCGGTGAACTGCTTCACCGGCAGCACGACGAGCGTGTAGACGAAGACGCCGACGACGATCGAGGGCACGCCGTTCAGGGTGTCGGCGGCGAACCGCACGGCTGGCGCAAAGCGGGATGTCTGGAATTCGGCAATGTAGATGCCGCTGAGCACGCCGATCGGCACGGCCATCAGTCCAGCCAGCCCGCAGAGCACGAACGATCCCACGATGGCGTTGGCCATGCCGCCGCCGGTTTCGCCCGTCGGCTTCGGCATGTGGATGAAGAAATCGAGATTGAGCGCGGTGACGCCGCGCGCGAGCACGAAACCCAGAATGAAGGCCAGCGGCACGAGCGCGAACAGCACCGCGGCCACGCACAGGCCCATCATGATCTGCGAGGTCACCCGGCGCCGCATCTCGCGCAGTGTCATGACGCCTTCGCGACCGCCGCAGCTCGCGATCCGAACGCCTTCTCGCGAGTCATGTTCCAGATCAGCCCGCGGGAGGCGAGGTTGATGCCCAGCGTGAGCACGAACAGCACCAGGCCGATCTCGACGAGCGCATCAAGATGCAGCGGAGTGACGGCCTCGGCGAACTCGTTCGCGATCACCGCCGACATCGTGTACTGCGGAGCCATCACCGACCACGAGATCGCCGGCGTGTTCCCGATCACCATGGTGACGGCCATCGTTTCGCCGAGCGCGCGGCCGAAGCCGAGCATGACGGCGCCGAGAATGCCGACGCGCCCGTAATGGATGGCGACGCGCGTCGCTTCCCACCGCGTCGCGCCGAGCGCGTACGCCGCCTCGCGCTGCGCCGCCGGCACCGCCTTGAGCACCTCGCGCGCCACCGACGACGTGAACGGCACCACCATGATTGCGAGGATCAGCGCCGCCGACAGCATGCCGATGCCAATCGGCGGACCCGTGAAGAAGGGGAGCGCGCGGACGGTGTCCGGGAGCGACGATTCCACCGTCCGCACGAGCGGCACGAGGACGAAAATGCCCCACAGGCCGTAGACGATCGACGGCAGCGCCGCGAGCAGCTCGGTGAGAAAAATGAGCGGCCCGCGCAGGCGCGCCGGACAGAGCTCGGACAGGAAAATGGCGATGCCGATCGCAATCGGCCCGGCAATCAGCAGCGCGAGCAGCGACGAGTACAGCGTGCCCCAGATGAACGGAAGCGCGCCGAAATCGCCCGCGACCGGATCCCAGTTGTCGGTGCGCCAGAAGCGGAACCCGAACGCATGGATCGATCGCGTCGACTCGCGATACAGCACGACGCCGATGCCGGCGACGATCGCGACGAGCAGTCCCGCCACGACGCCCGTGCCGCCGCGGAAGAGCAGATCGCCCGGGCTCGTCCTGGCGCGGTTGTTCAAGGGGCTACTGCGCCACGATCTTCTTGAGCGCGGCGGTTTCCATCTTCACGACGTTCGCCGGGACCGGGGCGTAGCCGAGCGGCCCGGCCAGTTTCTGCCCGTCTGACAGCGCCCACGTCATGAAATCCACCATCGTCCTGGCCTGCGCCTTGTCTTTCGGCGTCTCGTAAAACAGCATCCAGGTGAACGACGAGATCGGATACACGCCTTTGCCGGCCGCGTTCGTAATCGATACGCGAAAATCGGCCGGCATGCTCGAGGCGGCGGCCGCTGCGGCGGCGGTGACCGACTCGAGCGACGCCTTGACGAACTCTCCGGCCTGATTCTGCACCGCCCCGTACGCAATCTTGTTCTGGGTGGCGAAGACGAGCTCCACGTACCCGATGCTGCCGGGCTGCTGCGATACCTGACCGGCCACGCCGTCGCTGCCCTTGGCGCCGACGCCGGACGGCCATTTCACCGAGCCGCCGGTGCCGGGACCGGCTTTCCAGGCCGGAGAGATCTTCGACAGGAAATCGGTGAAGATGAACGTCGTGCCGCTGCCGTCCGATCGATGGACGACGACAATGTCGGACTTCGGAAACGTCACCCCCGGGTTGAGCTTCGCAATCGCGGGATCGTTCCACTTCGTCACACGGCCGAGGAAGATGTCGGCCAGCAGCGGACCCGTGAGCTTCACTTCCGCGGTCACGCCGGGAATGTTGAAGATCGGTACGACGCCGCCCAGCACGGTGGGGAAGTGCAGAATCCTGCCTGGCGCCGTCTTCATGACCTCGTCGGTCATGGGCTGATCGCTGGCGCCGAAGAACACCGTCTGACTGATCAGCTGCTGGATGCCCGCGCCTGAACCGAGCGGCTGATAGTTGATTTCGACGTTCGGGTGCACTTTGTTGTACTCGGAGAACCACTTGGTGTAGATGGGCTGCGGGAATGTCGCGCCCGCCCCGTTGATCTGCATTTTCTGCGCGATCGCGGCGCCGCCAAGCGCCATGACCGTCGCCGCCGCCACGACCAGTCGCCCGATCCGGGTCCTCACTCCGTTCATTGGATGCACCTCGACTCTGACGGTACGAGCGACGTGTCACGGACCGGCGACGAGCGTATTTCGGGCAGGTTAAATGTGTGTCGCATAGAATGCCCACCATGCATCGCTTTCTCGTCGTCGCCGCGGCCGTGACGTTCGCATCGGCAGGCATGCTCTTCGCCCGCCAGCAGCCCCCGCCTCCTGCCGCCGGATCCCAGACCGCTCCCGCTCCCGCGCCGGGCCGCGGGGCCGGCCGGGTGCAGCCGGCGCCGGTGGACTTCGGCAACACTGCCGGGTGGACCTCGCTCTTCGACGGCCGGACTCTGAACGGCTGGGACGGGAATCCGGAGGTCTGGAAAATCGAAGACGGCGCGATCACCGCCGAGTCGACGATGGAGCGGCGCGTCGGCTTGACCTACATCATCTGGAAGGGCGGCGAGCCGTCGGATTTCGAGCTCAAGCTCGAGGTGCGCATGCTCGGCACCGGCCTGCACAGCGGCATCGCGTACCGCAGCTGGATCGATCCCGATTTGTCCGGCCTGCGAAGTGCCGGACCCGGCAGAGGGGCAGGCGCTCCCGGCGCCGTGGCTGGCGGGGGCGGGGCACCGGCTGGCGCGCGCGGTGCAGGAGGCGGACGGGCCGCCGTGCCGCCGCCCGCGATTCCGTCGGATCCGCGATGGAACCTGTCAGGCTACGGGCTCGATTACGACTACGGGACGCAGTTCAACGGCAACGTCGAAGAACGGGGAACCGTCCGCGGTGAGATTGCCTACCGCGGAGGCGTCGTCCAGACGGAAACCGGCAAGCGTCCGCAGTACTTGGGCCTGATCGGCGACCCCGACGCGCTGGCGAAAGTCATGAAGCCGGACGACTGGAACCAGCTGCACATCATCGCGCGACGCAATCAGCTCACGCACATCATCAACGGGCAGGTGATGACCGTGCTGATCGACGATGACGCGACGTTCGCGAAGTCCAAAGGGCTCATCGGCTGGCAGGTCGATGGCATCGGGAAGATCAGCGTCCGGAACATCTGGTTGAAGACGTACTGACCGGGCGGCGGGATCCGCCGTCAGGTCTGCGGCCGCTTCTCTTTCGGCACGTAATCGCGGGGCCCGGAGCCGCTGTAGATCTGCCGCGGACGCGCGATCTTCTGATCCGGGTCGAGCAGCATCTCTTCCCACTGCGCCAGCCAGCCGGCGGTACGGGGAATCGCGAAGAGCACCGGGAACATCTCCTGCGGGAATCCCATCGCCTGGTAGATGAGGCCGGAGTAGAAGTCCACGTTGGGATACAGCTTCCGGCTGACGAAGTAATCGTCCTCGAGGGCGATCCGTTCGAGCTCCAGCGCGATATCGAGCAGCGGATTCCGGCCGGTCACGCCGAAGACCTGATCGGCCGTGTGCTTGATGATCCGCGCGCGCGGATCGTAGGACTTGTAGACGCGGTGGCCGAAGCCCATCAGCCGTCCGTTGCCGCGCTTGACGCCTTTGATGAACTCCGGGACGTTGCCGATCGATCCGATCTCGCGGAGCATGCGCAGCACGGCTTCGTTCGCGCCGCCATGGAGCGGCCCGTAGAGCGCGGCCGCCGCGCCCGCGAGGGAAGAGTACGGATCGGCCTGCGAGCTTCCGATGCCGCGCATGACGCTCGTGCTGCAGTTCTGCTCGTGGTCGGCGTGCAGGATGAAGAGCACGTCGAGCGCGCGCTCCAGAATCGGATGCGGGCGGTATTGCACTTCCGACATCTTGAAAAGCATGTTCAGGAAGTTGCCCGTGAAGCTCAACGCGTTGTCCGGGTACACGTACGGACGCCCCGTGTTGTGCCGGTAGGCGTAGGCCGCGATGCTCGGCACTTTCGCGATGAGCCGTCGAATCTGCCGCTGCCGGACCTCGTCGTCCTGCACGCGCTTGGCTTCGGGATAAATCGTCGACAGGGCGCTCACGATCGAAATGAGAATGCCCATCGGGTGCGCGTCGTACTGGAAGCCTTCCATCAGCTTCTTGACGTTTTCGTGAAGCATCGTGTGGAGCGTCAGCTGGCGCGTCCACGCGTCGAGCTCGGCCGGGCCGGGCAGCTCGCCGAACAGAATCAGGTAGGCCGTTTCGACGAAGGTACTCTGTTCCGCGAGCTGCTCGATCGGATATCCGCGGTACAGCAGGACGCCGCGGTCCCCGTCGATGTACGTGATCCGGCTGCGGCACGCGGCGGTGTTCTGGTACGCCGGGTCGTACATCATCAACCCGAAGTCGTCGGGGGCTGTCTTGATCTTGCGCAAATCCACCGCGCGGACGGCGCCCTCCTGGATCGGCACCTCATACTGCTTGCCCGTCCGGTTGTCGGTGATTGTCAGCGTATCGGCCATAGCCATGGGGGCACGCTACGATGACGCGTCGTCGTCATCGGCGTCCGAGTGGGCAGTCCGGCCCGCGGCATCGGCCGGGTCGGAGATGCGGTAATCGCCCTGCAGCCAGCGGCCGAGATCGGCCATCTTGCATCGCTCGCTGCAGAACGGCGCCCATTTCGCATCCACGGGCTGCTGCCGGCAATAGGCACAGACCGGACGAGAGGGCACCGGGACATTCTAGACGACGGCGGGCGTTGGCGCGAAAAGCCTGCGGGCCCGGTTCGCCGCTCAGATGCCCTGATGCCGGACGTCCCGGGCCGAGACCATGAAGATGACGTCTTCCGCGATGTTGGTCGCGTGGTCGCCGATCCGCTCGAGATGGCGGGAAATCAGGATCAGATCGAGCGACGGCTCGATCGTCGCTGGGTCGGCGAGCATGCAGTCGAGCAGGTGCTCGAACATGTTGGTCTTGCGCTGATCGAGCGCGTCGTCGCGGGCGAGCACCTGCTGGGCCAGATCGAGGTCCCGGCGGACGAACGCGTCGAGCGCGTCGCGGAGCATGTGCTGCGCCAGGTCGGCCATGCCGGGGATGTCGGTCAGCTCGCGCAGCGGCGGATGCTGCAGATACCGGCGTACGGTCTCGGCGATGTTGACGGCCAGGTCCCCGACGCGCTCCAGGTCGCTGTTGATTTTCACCGCGGCCACGATCGATCGGAGGTCCACGGCCATCGGCTGGTGCAGCGCGAGCAGCTTCACGCTCCTGTCGTCGATGTCCACGTGAAGGCGGTTGATGGCCGCGTCGCCGCCAAGCACTTTGTCGACCAGCGCGGGATTGCGCTCGGTGAGCGCGCGCACGGCCGCCCGCACGTGTTCTTCCGCCAGACCACCCATCTCGAGCAGGCGGGCTTTCAGTTGCGCCAGATCGTCCTGGAAGTGCGGGATGCGAGGGTCGGCCATGCGCCGGGTTACCCGAACCTGCCGGTCACGTAATCCTCCGTCAGCTTCTCCGAGGGGTTGGTGAACACCCGCTCGGTCGGACCCGACTCGATCAGACGACCGAGCCAGAAGAACGCCGTGATATTCGACACACGCGCGGCCTGCTGCATATTGTGCGTCACGATGACAATCGTGTACCGCTGCTTGAGCTCGTAAATCAGCTCCTCGATCCGCTGGGTCGCAATCGGATCGAGCGCCGAGGCCGGCTCGTCCATCAGCAGAATGCCGGGCTCCACGGCGAGCGCCCGCGCGATGCAGAGGCGCTGCTGCTGCCCGCCCGAGAGCGCCAGCGCCGAATCGTGCAGACGATCCTTGACTTCCTCCCAGATCGCCGCTGACTGCAGGCTTTCCTCCACGCGATCGGCCAGTTCGCGGCGATTGCCGGCGAGTCCGTTGATCCGGAGGCCATAGGCCACGTTCTCGAAGATGGACTTGGGGAACGGATTCGATTTCTGAAACACCATCCCGACTTTGCGCCGCAGGGCGACGACATCGGTGCCGCGCGCGTAAATGTCGGCGCCGTCGATCACGACACGTCCTTCGACGCTCACGCCGGGAATGATGTCGTTCATGCGGTTCAGCGACCGCAGAAAGGTGCTCTTGCCGCAGCCGGACGGGCCGATGAAGGCCGTGACCAGGTTGGCGCGGATCTGCAGCGAGATGTCCGAGAGCGCGCGCGTCCGGCCGTAGGAGAAATTGAGGTGCTCGACGTCGATCCGCGCCGGCGCATCGGCCGCGGCCGGCGGAGCGCCGGTCTCCGGCAGCGAGACGGGCCGCAAGGCAGGCGCCAACACCTGTCGAGTATGGGCTCGAGGCCGTTTCGGCCCGATTTCACGCCGGTAAATTTCAGGTTACGCCGGAGATGTCCTGCCTCCGGGCGGGTGTCTCCCTCTGAGTCATCAGGGGTTCACCCGGTTTTTCTCCGATCCGGGACCCCCTAGAGTCGTTGAATGAGGACCACGGCGTCCGTCCATCCCCGCGCCAATCTCGCGTTCGCGTTCGGCCTGTGGCTCGGCGTGGGCGTGGCGGTGACGCCGGTCGATCAGACGCCGGTCACTTTCCAGCACATTGGGATCCTAAGCTTAGAATTCCACGTGGACAAGTTGTCGCGG
>JADMIO011456631.1_pt1 | contig 10496 bp, 11 predicted proteins | sample 8958161 | NCBI WGS metagenome assembly JADMIO01 (sample SAMN16585339, study PRJNA669376) | soil metagenome | isolation source: Crop rotation soil | place: USA: Cullars Rotation, Alabama | collected 2011
TGGCGCGCGGGGGCGGGGCCGGCGGCCGTCGGGTGGCCGTGGAGATCGAGGATAGCGGCATGGGCATCGCGCCCGCCGCCGTCGACCGGATCTTCAACCCCTTCTTCTCGACGAAGAACGGAGGCACCGGACTCGGTCTTGCCCTGACGCACAAGATCGTCGAGGACCACGGCGGGTCGATCGACGTGCGCAGCACCCCGGGTGCGGGCACGACGTTCCGGGTGGTGCTGGCGCAGATGCCGGAGATGCCCGCGGGATCGGGCGTTACTGATTGAGCCGGCGGCGCAGGAAGCCGAGCAGTCCCTGCGGCAGGAACATCACCATGAGCGTGAAGATGATGCCGACCGGGATCAGGTAGTACTGGGTGAAGTAGCGGGAGAACATCTCGCGGAGCATGAAGAAGAAGCCCGCGCCGAGCACCGGCCCCACCAGCGTACCCATGCCGCCCATCACGTTGAAGATCACGACTTCACCGGACACGATGAAGAAGACGAAATCCGGTGCCGCGAAGCGATTCTGCACCGCGTACAGCACGCCGGCCAGACCCGCGAAGAGACCGGATAGCAGGACGGCCACGATCTTGTAGCGCTCGACGGGATAGCCGATCGCGCGTGTCCGCGGCTCGTTCTCGCGGATCGACTGCAGGACCATCCCGAACGGCGACTGCGTGATCCGGCGAAGCAGGAGATACGACATCGTCACGACGCCAAGCACGAACCAGTGGAGGGTCACCGGCGTGAACGCTGTCGACACCAGCCCCGGGATCCCGAACGGGGGTTGCCGGAAGCTCAGCCCGTTCTCACCGCCGGTGAGCTCCGTCCACGTGAAGATGACGACATAGAAGATCTGCGAGAAGACGAGGGTCGTGATCGAGAAGTAGATGTCGCGCAGGCGCGTGGAGAAGTACGCGACGAAGGCCGCCACCAGCGCCGCCGCCACCAGCCCGTACACGACGGCCAGCCACAGATTCGGCGGCCGCACCGTCAGCAGCGCGGCGGCCGCCCCGTACATCCCGAGTCCGAAGAACGCCGAGTGGCCGAACGAGACCATCCCCGTGTAGCCGATCAACAGGTCCGAGGACATCGCGAGGAGGCCCCAGATGAGGATCTCCGTCACGAACCGCCGCCAGAATTCCGGCAGCACGAGCGGAGCGACCACCAGCGCGGCCAGGACGACGGCGAAGCCTATCCAGAATCCGTGCGACGTCCCCGGCGTGCCGCTCATGTCACTTCGGTGTCGGCACGAACAATCCGGTCGGCCGGAAGAGCAGCGTCAGCACGAGCACGACGAACGACACGATCACGGCCTGGGCCGGGCTGACGAAGAGGGATGCGTACGCCTCGAGCAGGCTCACGAAGATCGAGGCGAGAATCGACCCGCCGAGGTTGCCCATGCCGCCCACGACGACGACGACGAAGGCGCGCAGGGTGAAGTCGAGCCCGATGGTCTGCGTCACGCCGACCAGCGGCGCGAAGAGCACGCCGGACGCGGCGGCCATGCCGGCGCCGATGGCGAACACCGCCGCGTGCACCGCGGGCACCGGGATCCCCATGGCCGCGGCCATGACGCGGTCCTGGGTGGTCGCCCGGATCCAGATGCCGTACGTGCCGTACTTCATGAAGAGCCACAGGGCGCCGATGATGGCCGCCGAGAGCAGCGCGATGGCGATCCGGTACACCGGGTATTGCAAGTACAGGAGCTGGAACTGGCCGCCGATGGGCTCCGAGATCTTTCGCGCCGACGGACCCCACTGCCAGAGGGCGTAGTTCTGGATCACCAGCGAGATGCCGAAGGTGGCCAGGATCGTCGTGAGCGGATCGCGGCCGAGCAGCGGCCGCAGGGTCGTGAGCTGCAGCAGCGCGCCCAGCGCGGCGATGACGGCCACGGCGACCAGCAGCGCCGCCCAGAAGTTGTTGGTCGACAGAAAGACGCCCGAGCCCACGAAGGCGCCGAGCATGAGGAGGTCGCCGTGCGCGAAATTGACGACGTCCATGATCCCGAAGATCAGCGTCAACCCCGACGCGACGAGCGCGAGGATCATGCCGCTGACGAGGCCGTTCACCGTCTGGACGAGGAACTCCTCGAACGGGATGGCCAGCACGCTAGACCCCCAGGTACTGGTGGATGACGGCGTCGTCGGCTCGCAGTGCGGCCGCCGGCGCCTCGTGGCGCACGGCGCCTTTTTCCATGATGTAGACGCGGTCCGATACCGCGAGCGTGAGTGGCACGTTCTGCTCCACGAGCAGAATGGCGACACCCTCGGCGTGGAGGAGCTCGATGATGGCCCGGATCTGGCCCACCATGCGCGGCATGAGCCCCTCGGTCGGCTCGTCGAGCAGGATGATCTTCGGCTCGAGCACCATCGCGCGCGCGATGGCGAGCATCTGCTGCTCGCCGCCGGACAGCGTGCCGCCGGCCTGGTTCCGCCGCTCGCGCAGCACCGGAAAGTGGCCGTAGACCTTCTCGAGCAGCGCCTCTCGGCGCTCCGCCGTCATGCGCGGCCGGTCGAGGCCGGTCCGGAGATTTTCGAGCACGGTGAGCAGGCGGAACACGCGGCGGTCCTCGGGCACGTAGCCGAGGCCCAGACTGGGAAGCCGGTGCGTCGCCAAGCCGACGATGTCGCGCCCCTCGAACGTGACCGACCCTGCCGACGCCCGGACGAGGTTCATGATGGTCTTCAGCGTCGTCGACTTGCCGACGCCGTTGCGGCCGAGCAGACCGACCACCTCGCCCGGGCCGACGTCGATGCTGACGCCGTGCAGGACGTGCGACTTGCCGTAGTGGGCGTGGACGTCGCGGAGCGCCAGCATCAGATCTTCAGGTAGACCTCCTGCACCCGGGCGTTGCCCTGGATCTCGCTCGGCGTGCCCTCGGCGAGCACCTCGCCGTAGTGCAGCACCGTGATCGCCGAGGCGAGGCCCATGACGACCTCCATGTCGTGCTCGACGATGAGGATGGTCAGATCCACGGCGATCTGGCGGATGAGCTCGACGGTCTGGTGCGTTTCCGCGACGCTCATCCCCGCCGTGGGCTCGTCGAGGCACAGCACCTTCGGCTCAGTGGCCAGCGCGATGCCGATCTCGAGCGTCCGCTGCTCGCCGTGCGAGAGGTTCGCCGCCAGCTCCTCGGCCTTGGAATCGAGCCCCACCGATGCGAGCACGCGGTGCGCTCGGTCGAGCACGTCCGTGTACGCGCGATGGTGGCGGAGCAGGCTCCAGTTGTGGTGCCGCGACTGGGCAGCGATGCGGACGTTCTCGAGCACGCTGGCCCCGGGCAGGATGTTGGTGATCTGGTAGGAGCGCGCCAGCCCCTTTCGGGAGATCAGATACGGCGGAAGGCCGGTGATGTCGTCGTCGTCGAACAGGATTCGCCCGGCGGTGGGGCGAATGACCCCGGTGAGGCAGTTGAAGAACGTCGACTTGCCGGCGCCGTTGGGACCGATCACGGCGCGGACCTGGCCCGACGGCACGGAGATCGACACGTCGTTGAGGGCGGTGAGCCCTCCGAACCGCACGGTGAGCCCGTCGGTGCGGAGGGCTCCCGGCGACGGCGTCACGCCTTCGGGAAGTTGCACGCGGGCGGAAACACCGTCTTCTCCTTCGGCACCACCTCGAGGATGTGGTGCTTGCCGTTCTTGATGTCGAAGATGAACTCGCGCAGGAACGCCTGGTGGTCCTCGCGGCGTAGCGTCTTGTCGCCCTGCGGGAAGTCGTCGCCCTCCTTGACGTCCAGCCCTTCGAGGGCGGCGATCAGCTTCTCGGTATCCTCACGACCCCGGAAGCCGGACTTCTGCATGCCCAGCTTCAGGAAGTTCATCGCCTCGTAGTTCGACTGCACGTAGCGGTCGGGGAGCGGCCCGCTGGGATCCACCTTGGCCAGTCGCGCTTTGGCCTCCTCGAAGAACTTCTTGTGCGCCGGCGTGTCGAGCGGCTTGTCGAGCACGGGGATGTAGCGGTTGATGCCGATGAATCCCTCGATCTTGTTGCCGAGGGCGGGAAGGTTCGTCGACTCCGCGATGGCGCCGTCGCCGGCCCACTTGTACTTCTTCGTGAGGCCCAGGTCGAACGCCTGGTTGCCGATGGTCACGCCATCCTTGCCGAAGAAGATGCCGAAGAGCCCGTCGAACTGTCCGCTGATCTTCGACAGGAACGGCGTCATGTCGGCCGTGCCCAGCGGGATGCCGGTCGTGCCGACCACCTCGCCCCCCATCTTCTTGATCTGCTCGCCATAGGCGTCCTTGGTGGCCTGACCCCACGCATAGTCCGCGTAGGCGATGTGCCACTTCTTGGCGCCCATCTTCGAGACGAGGTAGGGCGCCATCGCGACCGCCTGCGCGGGGGCGTAGTCGAAGGGCCGGAAGGTGTACCGGCTGCATTTCGACGTGGTCAGCGTCGTGTCGAGGCAGACGCCGATCATGTTGACGATCTTGTGTTCCTCCCACACGGGCGTGCACGCCAGGCAGACGTTGGAGAGGAAGCCGCCCTCGTGGGCGTCGATCTTGTCCTCGACGGCCAGCTTCTCGGCCTTGCGACGGCCGGTGTCGGGCTTCGACTGGTAGTCCTCGACGATCAGCTCGATGGGTCGGCCGTTGATGCCGCCCGACTTGTTGATCCGATCGACTGCCATCTGGGTGCCGACCAGCGCCGTGATGCCGCCGGCCGCCGCCGCGCCGGTCAGGGGCTGCAGGGTCCCGATCTTGAACGGCTTTGCCTGACCGAAGGCCTCGCGCCACGGCGCCGGCACCAGCAGCGTGGCGCCCAGCGCACCGGCCGCCGTGGCCGACAGGCCGAGGAACGTTCGGCGGGTTGTCTTGCCTCTGAACCACATATCGCGAGCCCAGGGGGCCTCTTGCCAGCGTTCCGCCATTGATTCCTCCTGAATGTGCCCCACGAACGAGCCACGGTAACCGGGACAGAAGTGTGCGTCTTTCTACACCAAACTGGTCAGACCACGCAAGCGGTTCCCGGCTGTTCGCCGCGGGCGCCGAACCGCGCGCTGGCTCAGCCGAGTCGCGCGGCGTGCAGCGCTCGTGCGATCGCCGTCCGCTCCGCCGCGGAAATCGGTGTCAGCGGCGGTCGAACGTGCGCGGCCGGGATCCGTCGGAGGAGAACGAGCGCTTCCTTCATCCGGTTGTGCATGTCGACGAACGGCGGCGCGTAGAAGACGCGGACCAGCGGCTCGAGCCGATCGTTGATGCGACGCGCGCCGTCCAGGTCGCCCTTCTGGCAGGCGGCGAACAGCTCGGCCTGGAGATCCGCGGTGACGCTGCCCATGCCCGAGATGGCCCCGTCGGCGCCGAGCAGAAAGCTGGCCATGAGCGACATGGTGAACGACGAGAGCACGGCCACCGGACGACCGGTGGCGCGGATGGCGCGAACATTCTGCTCGAAGGCGACGATGTCGTTCGACCAGTCCTTCACGCCGGCCACCTGGGGGATCTCGGCCAGGCGGGCGAGGGTCTCGGGCGCATAGCCGATGCCGGATGCGAGCGGGTACTCGAACGCGATGATGGGCAGGCCGACGGCTGCGACCTCCGTGTAGTGCCTCACGACCATGTCCGGCTTCTGCTGCGCCCCCCACATGAACAGCGTCGGCGGGAACAGGAGCACGCCGGCGGCGCCGGCGGCTCGCGCGTCGCGCGCCAGCTCGACGGCCTCGGCCGTTCCGTCGCTGTACACGCCGGCGATCACCGGGCAGGCGCCGGCGACCTCGTCGAGCGCGATCGCGAGCGCACGGGTTCGTTCCAAGCGTGACAGCGATGCGACCTCGGCCGCATGACCGTTGGCGACGATGCCCGTCACGCCCGGCGTGTCGGCGAGCCAGCGCAGGTGAGCGCGGTACGCCGGCTCGTCGATCGACAGGTCGGCCTTGAACGGCAGGATGTTGGCCGGCATGACGCCGGAGAACGTGAGCGGCTCGCGCATGGCTACCTCCCGGACGTGTCGACGACCATGAGCGATGATACGACGCGGGCGGACGTGCGGCCAGCCATGTCGCGCGGCTCGCCGTCCCTCACAGTGCCTGCGCCGCCGCGCTCAGCTGTGCCGCGTGCTCCTCGGCGTGCTCGCCGATTCGCCGGGCGAGGAACTCGATCGACATCGTCCCGAGCGACGGATGCCGGCCCTCGCGGGCCCACTCTGCGTCGGGCAGCGACTCCAGGAGCCTGGCGAGTTGCTCGTGCTCGCCCACCACCGTGGCCAGGAGGTGCTCGGCAGGTTCCGCGCGCGCCAGGCTCGCGGCGCGGTAGCCTTCCTCGTCGAAGTCGGCGAACAGCGGGCTCGGCTCGTAGAGCAGCCGTCGGATCCGCAGCCCGTACACGTGCACGATGACGTCGCGCACGTGGGTCAGCGTCTCGAGCGCGGACCATTCGCCGGGCCGTGGCGGTGTGCTGAAGCGGCCGCGCGGCGCGCGCGTGACCGCCTCACGCAGCAGCGCCGCCGACGTCCGGATGCGGTCGACGGCGGCCTCGTGCGCCGGCGTCACCGCAGCTGCGCGTGCACGAACGCGATGATGCTCCGCAGCGCGGACTGCGAAGCCGGCGAGTCGGGCTGCTTGTTGATGAAGCCCTCCGCTTCGCCATCGACGAGCTCGAGCTCGACGCGGCCGCCCGCTTTCCGATAGAGCGTGACGAAGCGCTCGAGATCCGGCCGCGGGTGCGCGACGTCGCGCGTTCCCTGGACGTAGAGCACCGGCGGCAGCTCGGCCGCTTCGCCGCGCTCGAGGGCCAGCACGGGGTTGCCCTCGGCCATGGCGTCCTCTGTCTTCCAGTACTCGTCGTGGCACGGAAGCACGCGATCGACGACCTCCGGGTACGGCTGGCCCTTCGCCTTCAGCGCCTTCGCGTAGCGATACCGCGCGAGCGGGTCGATCACCGGCCAGCACATGATCACGCAGCGGACGCCGGCGTCGGCGCCGCTGGCGAGCGGGACGGCGGCGTAGCGCCCGTCCCCGGGCCGCATCGCCAGCAGCATCGCCTGGTGAGCACCGCTCGATACGCCGAGCAGGCCGACCCGGTCGGCACGCGCCTGCAGCGCGCCTGCGCGCGTCTTCAGCCACCGGATCGCGTAGTGAATGTCGGCCAGCGACGCGGGATAGGAGGCGACGGGCGGCATGCGGAAATCGAGCGCGGCCACCAGCACCCCGCTGCGCGCGAGCGCCTCGCAGATCGGCGCGTCGCTGAGCCGATCGCCGCGGCACCATGCGCCGCCGTGCAGGTCCACGACGATGGGAAAGGGGCCGGGGCCGCTCGGCCGGAACAGCCGCGCCAGCAGCGGGGTCGCGCCGTGGCGCAGATACTCGACGTCCTCGACCGCGATGTCGTGCGTGACGGCCATGGTGTCCTCCTTCGGAGCGTCAGCGTGTCAGCGCGGGCAGGATTTCCCGCGCGATGATCTCGACCTGCTCGGGCTGGTAGCGATACGGAATCAGGATGAGGCGGTCGACGCCGCTCGTGACGTGGGCGCGCAGCTGCTCGATGCACTCCTTCACGCTGCCACGAATCGCATGGTCGATCGTCGACTCGCTCCACGCGGCCACATCCCACTCGGTCTGCAGCCACTGGCGCATGGGTGCTTCCGTCTCCGCGCGCGACGGGCCGACGAGGATAGCCAGCTGATTGGTGCCGGTCAGCGTGCCGGGATCGCGTCCGGCCTCGCGCGCGAATGCCTCGATCTTGGCCCAGGCGCGTGCATACGAGTCCGGCGTGTAGAAGTAGGTCAGCCAGCCGTCCGCCTTGGTCGCCACGCGCTTGAGGACGGCGTCGACGTAGCCGCCGATCAAGATGGGCGGGCGCGGGCGCTGCACCGTGCGTGGCCGCATGACGGCCTCGCGGAGGTTGAACTCGTCGGCCTGCAGGGTGACGCGGTCCTCCGTCCAGAGCCGCGTCAGGATGTCGAAGTTGCGCTCGAAGAGGCGCCCGCGCTGCTTGAACGGCACGCCGACCGCGTCGAACTCGCGCGCGTACCAGCCGGCGGCGACGCCGAGGATCAGTCGGCCCTTCGAGATCACGTCCAGCGTGCCGATGGCCTTGGCCGCCACCGTGGGATTGCGCAGCGGCAGCACGAGGACGCCGGTGCCGAGCTTGATCCGGCTCGTGCGCGCGGCGATCGCGGTCAGGGTGCCGACGGCATCGAGGATCGGAAACGACGGCTCGACGCCGAGGATGACGTGGTCCCACGCCCACAGCGACTCGAAGCCCAGGGCCTCCGCGCGCTCGGCGTAGCGATAGAGCCCCTCGACGTCCGGCGTCTCGCTCGGACCGACGAAGTTCTTGATGGCGAGGCCAACGTGCACGGGGTCTCCTTCGTCGCTTAGCCGAGGAAGCGCCGCTCGGGATCGAGCGCGCGCAGCATGTCGAGCTCGTCGGGTGTCGGCGGCGCGGTCGCCGTCACGTGCGGCGCGTCGAGCAGCGGGAAGCCCGTGTGCGCCTGGACCTCGGCCCGGGTCACGCCCGGATGGAGCGCCTCGAGCCGCATGCGCCGGCTCTCGGGCTCGAAGCCGAAGATCCCGAGGGTGGTGACGACGCGCGAGACGCCGCCGAAGAGCAAGCCCGATCGCCGTCGACTGTCACCACCGTCGCGCCACGCCGGACTCGTCACGAAATCCACCTTCGGCACGAACCGCCGTGCCTCGTGTGCGGTGACGATGATGACTTCCTTGCACAGCGACGCGATGTCGTTGGCGCCGCCGGTGCCGGGCAGGCGGACCTTCGGCTTCCAGTAGTCGCCGCCGAGCACGCTCGTGTTGACGTTGCCGTACTGGTCGATCTGCGCGCCGCCCATGAAGCCGTAGTCGAGAAATCCGCGCTGCGCGAACAGGAACGTGTCGGTGATGCCAGGCAGCATCTGCGCGCGGTGCGCCGCGCGCATCTCGTTCGTCGAGATCGGCAGCCGGCCGGGGCGGATGCGCGGGCCGATGATCCCGCCCTCGATGACCATGGTCAGCCGGGGCGCCTGCCGCTGCTGCGCCAGCGCTGCCGCCAGGAGCGGCACGCCCACGCCCGCGAACACCGTCGTGTCGTCGCGGAGCTCCCGCGACGCCATCACGGCGAGGAGTTCGGAGGGCGTGGCGGTCACGCCGTCAGCTCACGCGCGAGCCGCTGCTGCGTCGCCAGTCGCTCGCCGCCGAACAGCGCGAGGTAATCGTCGAAGCCGGCCGGCGCGAAGACGTAGCGATCCAGGTAGTCGGTCACCGCCGCCGGCCCGCGCGCGTCGATGGCCGTCGTGTACGCGGCGAAGTGATCGTAATCCGCCTCGTAGAGGCCATAGCACTCGTGCGGGTAGGAGCCGAACGGCACGTGCACGAGCGCGTCGACGACGAATCCGGGAATGACCGTCCGGTCCGGGTGCCGCCGCGTCTCGTCCTCCCCGATGATCTCCTCGGCGGTCACGAGCACCGTCGCCGCCGCCCGTGCGATGTCGGCGTCCATGTGCGGATAGCCGTCGATCTGGCAGTTGCCGAAGCGGTCCGCGCGGTGGACGTGCAGCACGGCGACGTCGGGAAAGAGCGCCGGCACCGCGGCGAGGGACTCGCCGCTGTACGGATCCGTCACCGTCTTCATGCCACCGACGCCGACGAGGTCAGAGCCCAGCATGGTGAGCGCCGGCAGGAACGGCACGCCCATGGCCGCGGCCCGGAAGCGAAGCCCGAGTGCGAGATGACTCCACTCCTCGAGGGCCACCGCACCAGACTCCACGTAGTGCCGCATGATCTTCGACACGCCCCACGGCAGCCCGATCGACATCCACGCCGTCATCACGCGCTCGACGGCGCCGGCGACCATCATGAACTCGCCCTCGGTGCACATGAGGTTGCGGACCAGCGTCAGACCGTGCCGGCGCTGCCGCAGAATCTCGCGGATGAGCGCCATCGGCGTCCGGGAGAACAGGCAGCCGCCGACCGCGATGCGGTCGGCGTCGGCGACGCGGGAGCCCGCGTCCTCGATCGACGTGAGCTTCTCGCCGGCGGACTTGGCCTTGGACTCGAGTCGTCGCCGTGCGGCGACGAAATCCCACTCGGACGCTCTCAGGTCAGGATCTCCCACTTCGCCTGCCAGCGGTCGAGCTCCTCGCGCGTCTTGGGGTCCATCGGGTGCTCGCGCTCCGGCACGTCGATGTGCTTGGCTTCGCCGCACAGCGGGGTGGTGAAGTACCGCTGGCCGGTGTCGTTGGCCATCGTGACGATGGACGACAGCTCCGGATGACGCGCCGCCAGCTTCAGCGCGGCCGCGACGTTGCATCCGGTGGAGATGCCGCAGAACAGCCCTTCCTCCGCGGCCAGCCTCCGCGCCATCGCCACCGACTCCTCCGTGGTGGTCGTGATGACGCCGGTGAGCAGGGAGACGTCGAGGTTGTCCGGGATGAACCCGTCGCCGATGCCTTCGATGCCGTGCGGGCCCCACGCGCGTCGCGCCAGCAGCGCGCACTCGGCAGGCTCGACGGCGTAGAGCCGCACGCGGGGGTCGCGGTCGCGCAGCACGCGCCCGACTCCCGTCAGCG
>JADMIO011683354.1_pt1 | contig 10496 bp, 6 predicted proteins | sample 8958161 | NCBI WGS metagenome assembly JADMIO01 (sample SAMN16585339, study PRJNA669376) | soil metagenome | isolation source: Crop rotation soil | place: USA: Cullars Rotation, Alabama | collected 2011
CCTGGCCGTGCAACAAGGAGAAGTACATCGTACACTTCCCCGAAACGCGCGAGATCTGGTCGTACGGTTCCGGCTACGGCGGCAACGCGCTGCTCGGCAAGAAATGCTTCGCGCTGCGCATCGCCTCGGCGATGGCGCGCGACGAGGGCTGGATGGCCGAGCACATGTTGATTCTCGGCGTCGAGAATCCGCAGGGCAAAAAACACTACGTGGCGGCGGCTTTCCCCAGCGCGTGCGGCAAGACGAACTTCGCCATGCTCATCCCGCCCGATCATTTCAAGAAGCAGGGCTGGAAGGTGTGGACGGTGGGCGACGACATCGCCTGGATCAAGCCCGACGCCCAGGGACGCCTGCGGGCGATCAACCCCGAGGCGGGCTTTTTCGGCGTCGCACCCGGCACCGGGCACAAGACCAACCCGAACGCCATGAAGGCGCTCGCGACGAATACCATTTTTACCAACTGCGCGCTGACCGATGACGGCGGAGTGTGGTGGGAAGGCATGACCGAGGAGTCGCCGGCGCACGCCATCGACTGGCAGGGCAACGAATGGACGCCCGCGCTGGCGAAAGACAAGGGCGCCAAGGCAGCGCATCCGAACGCGCGCTTCACGGCGCCGGCGAAGCAGTGCCCGACTATGGATCCCGATTGGGAGAAGCCCGAAGGTGTGCCGATCAGCGGATTTATTTTTGGCGGCCGGCGGGCCACGACGATGCCGCTGGTTTACCAGGCGTTCAACTGGTCGAGCGGCGTTTATGTCGGGGCGACGATGGGTTCCGAGATGACCGCTGCGGCTGCCGGGACCATCGGCAAGGTGCGGCGCGACCCGATGGCGATGCTGCCGTTCTGCGGCTACAACATGGGCGACTACTTCCGTCACTGGATCAACATGCAGCGCAAGCTCAGCGAGACGCCGCGCATTTTCCATGTGAACTGGTTCCGAAAGGACAAGGACGGCAAGTTTGTCTGGCCCGGCTTCAGCGAGAACATGCGCGTGCTGAAATGGATTTTCGAACGCATCCGCGCCGGCGGTCGCGCCAAGGAGACGCCGATCGGCTGGGTGCCGCGGTACAAGGACATGGAATGGACCGGCCTGGATTTCCCGGAGGCGAAATTCGAGGAACTGCAGGCGTTCGACCGTGCCGCCTGGCGTGCGGAGGTGCTGGGACACGAGGAGCTCTTCCTCGACCTGCACGCCCACCTGCCGAAGGAAATGATGTTCGAACGCGAATTGCTCATCTGCCGGATGGGCTGACGCGCGGGCGTTTGTCTGGTCCTAACAGCCGCGACAGGGGTTGCGGCTGTTTTGTCGCCAAAATCTGGCGCGAGGGACTTCGGACTTGGAATCGCCGGCGCATTGGACGAGAGTGCGACCACGGGCCGGGTAGTCGCATGGATGCGTCAAATCCCGAGAAAGTATCACGCACCGAGTCGGCCTCCGAGTCGGCGTCGTCCGCTTCAATACGGGTCAATCCTAAGGATCTGACGCGCTCGCGACCCGACACTTCTCCCATTCCCGAAGAGCTGAAGCAGCAGGTCCTGGCGGTCTTCAACGCGCTCGAGAAAAGCCAGCAGACCGGCGGCAAGCTGGCCGTTGCCCGAGAGCCATTGGCCCGGGCCTGAGCGGAATCACTTTATGCCTCGTCCCATTGTCATCATCCACGGCTGGAGCGATCGCTCTGCGAGCTTCGGCGCCTTGCGCAACTACGTCGGTACGATTGCCGGCGGGGGTTTGTTCCAGATCAATCTGGCCGACTACGTCTCGATGGATGACCAGGTCCGGTTCGACGACCTGGTTGCCGGCATGCAGCGGGCGTGGGCGGATGTCGGGCTGCCCACCAAGCCCGGCGCGGTCGACGCCGTCGTGCACAGCACCGGCGGACTGGTGATTCGCGACTGGTTGAATCGCAGCTTCAAGCCGGGCGATTCGCCGATCAAGCGCCTCCTGATGCTCGCGCCGGCAAATTTCGGTTCGCCGCTCGCGCACAAAGGGCGGTCTTTCATCGGCCGCATGGTCAAGGGATTCGCCTCGGAGAAACCGTTCCAGACCGGAACGCAGATCCTCAAGGGCCTCGAGCTCGCGAGTCCGTATTCCTGGGCGCTGGCGGAGCGCGACCGGTTCAAGCCGAATCATTTCAGCTCGGGCGTACTGTGCACCGTTCTCGTCGGCAACACCGGCTACAGCGGCATCATGGCGGCGGCCAACGAGGACGGCTCGGACGGCACGGTCCGGGCCTCCACCGCGAACCTGAACTGCGCGATGCTGGATGCCGATTTCGCGACCGATCCCCTCAAGCCGACCTATACGTTGCGCAACAGCACGGGAATGACGGCATTCCGGCTGCTCGATAACGACAACCACAGCACCGCCGCGATGAAGGACGGCGGGCCGAAGGATCCGACCGGGCGCGAGGCGATCGCCACCGCGCTGACGGTGAGCGACGCCGAATTTGCCGCCTGGTGCGAGACGTGCGCGAAGCGGACGCTCGAAATCACGGCGCAAGCCGTGGTCAACGACGATGAAGAAAAATACGGCTACCAGAATACGGTCGTGCGCGTGGCGGACGATGCCGGCGTGGCGGTGGGGGACTATTTCCTGGAGTTCTATCTCGAGGACAAGGACGACAAGAAGAACCTGTTTTCCGAGTTCTTTCATCGCGACGTCATGCGCTCCGTCCACGCCTACGGCGACGACTCGTCCTACCGCAGCCTGATGGTGGATTGCACGACGCTGTTCACCAAGATCGACAAGGACCCCGAGTACATGAAGATCAGCCTCGCGGCCGCACCCGATTTTCGGACGAACGGCTACGTGGGTTACCGCACGTTTTCCGACAAGGACGTCGGCGGCATCACTCTGTCGCGCCAGCAAATGCAGAAGGTCTTCACCTCGCACCGGACGCTGCTCGTCAATATCACGATCCATCGCGAACGCGCGCCGGACGTCTTCCGGATCAAGCCGGCCTGAGTTGCGGTTGTTCCTTTGCCCGGATGAGTTGACCGGCTCCAGCCTTGCCGCGATTCCCCGTCGGAGACATGATCGCATCATCATGTCCCGCGTGCTGCGCCTGGCTTTTTTGCTCTGCCTGTCGACCGGTCTCCGCGCGGAGGAACCGAGGCGGGCGGCCACCAGCGAGGAAAAAACGCTGCTGGATATCGCGATGAAGAACACCACGCAGGAAACCGAACGTTGGGCCTATACCGAAACCAAAACGGTCAAGATGAGCAGAGGACGGGAGCGCGGCGACACGATCGTGCAGTTCGATCCCTCGAAGCCCTACGCCGAGCAGTACACGCCGGTCAAGCTCAAGGGCAAGGAGCCGTCAAAGAAGGATCTCAAGGAATACCGCGAGCGGGGCGTGAAGCGGGGCGAGCGGGTGGCGCGCGCCGCGGAAGCCGCGCGGGGGAATCCACAACTCGAGCCGACGGGTCCCACCGTGCGGGTCGGCAAAAACCGCGTCACGCTCGACCGCGAGCACCCGCTCGTTGCGGAGGAGGATGCGGATCACATCACCTTCGAGCTGCCGATGAAGGCCGAGCAGAAGCTCGATGTGCCGATCGACAAATTTGAACTGCTGGTCCGGGTTTCAAAGACGGGACGGATCGTGGAAGGAATCCGGATGAAGCTGCTCGAAGCGGTACGCGTGAAAGTCGTGGCGAAGTTGAAGACCGGCGAAGCCAGCGTGGATTTCACCGTGGTCGACCCGAACCATGGACCGGTGATGACGCGCATGACCGGCAACTTCGACTTCTCCGTTCTCTTCATGGATGGGAACGGAGTGTTTACGAACACGCGCACCGATTACCGGCGCGTGAAGCCTTACGACGAGCGATTCGAAGTGAAACTCGGTCCGCTGAAGACGCTGGATTTCTAGGGCGCCGCCGGCGTTGCGGGCCAGGCGTAGATGACCGAGAGGGTGTAAATCCCGATCATCGCCAGCGCGCAGGCGAGGCGTGCGACAGTGCCGAGCAGGAAGCCAAAAGCGGCGCCAGCACCCGCGCGCAACGATTCCTCGGTGCTGCGTTTGCCAAACCATTTCTCGGCCGCGATCGCCCCGAAGATGGTGCCGAGGAGCAGGGCGGGGAGCGAAAAAAACATTCCCGCCAGGGCGCCGCCGGTGGCGCCGGCCATCCCCCATTTGCCCCCGCCAAAAAGCCGGGTGCCAAGGAGCGTGCAGCCGACGTCGGCCAGCACCGAGAACAGCCAGAAAGCCACCACCCAGCCGACGGCGAACCACGTCAGCGTGTTCGGGAGCAGCCATTTTTGCAGCAAGACCCCGAGCAGGATCAGCGTCGTGCCGGGCAACAGCGGCAACACCGAGCCCACTAGCCCGATGACGATCAGCAGGATGGCGACGCACCAAACGGTAATTTCCATGCAGGCAGGACACGGAGACTGTCCGCCGGGTTGCATTTTTGCCGAATGCGCCGGCATGTCACTATAGTTGCAGCGCTTTGTGCCGATACGAGATGGCCCCTACTATGAGTATCGGACGTGAAACCATTATTTCCATCGGTTCCGGATTGCCGCCGGCGATGGGCATCTTCGGCCGCCTGCGCGGCTTGCTGGACAACCCCAACACCGACCTGGACGACATCGTCCAGTTGCTGCGGATCGACGCGGCGCTGGCGTTCCAAGTCATCAAACTGAGCAACAGCGCACTTTACGGCCTGAAGAGCCGGGTGGAATCGCTGGAAGAAGCCGTGGCGCGCGTGGGATTCGGCGAGATTCACCAGATCGTCGGTCTCGCGGTGGCGAAGAAGGCTTTTCAGGGGGAACTGGCCATGTACCAAACCCCGGCCGGACGACTTTGGGAAAATGCCGTGGCCGCGGGCACGTTGATGGGGGCCCTGGCGGAAGTTGCCGGCGGCGATGGACGGAATGCTTACGCGACCGGTTTGTTGCGCAACGTCGGCAAGATCGTCTTGAACAATTATTCGGGAGCGATGCGGTATCCCGGCGAAACGGAGCGGCCCAACGTGTACGAGTGGGAGCGCGAAGTCCACGGCACCATCGCCCCGGAAGTGTCCGCCGTTTTGCTCGATCACTGGCGTTTCGCCCCAACCACCGTGGTGCCCGTGCGCGATCACTATCGCCCGGAAAATGCCGGCGCGCACAAGACCGCCGCGGCACAGTTGCACCTGGCGTGTGCGCTCGCGGCCGACTGGGGCTGCGCGCTGCCCGGCGAGGCCGAGATCTGGAAGTCGGACGCCGACATGCTGGCGCTCGCGGGCATCGACGAAAACTACCTGCAGGGGGCGATCGATCTCGCGCGAGTGCAGTTCAACCGTTTCGCGGTGATCCAGTGGTCGCAGGTGGCCTGAGCTGCGGAATGGCCTGAGCGCGCCGGTTCTGCGGACTTGCACCGGCGCGCCGGGGCAGACTGACTCGAAGCCGTGAAAGCCTGGCTTGGCGATGCCGCCCGCATGGCGTGGGCGCTGCTCTACTGGAACGCGCGCAAATCCGTCTTCGTCCTCCAAAAGAGACGCGGCCGTTGCCCGTGTCACCATCCGAGCGATTCCGGCCGGCCGATGGAAACGGCGTGCGAAGCGGTGCTTTATTGGAAGAAGCCGGCGCGGTTCCATCGCGTGTGTCCGCTGCTGGCCAGGAACACTCAGGGCACCTGGGTTTGCAGCGTGGCGGCGACCGGTGTCCGGCCATTCTGGGGCCGGGCGGTCGCTTGGTACGGCGGAGTCCTGGCCGCGCTTTTGATCCTCGGGGGATTTTCCCTGTGGGGGGCCATGCGGGGAATCGGTTATCAGGTGACTCCCCGCCAGGTTTTCTGGCCGCCGGCCTGGAGGGAACTGAAGCAGGCGCGGGTGCAACTGTTCATCGACCAGGCCCGGGGCCACTATCAGGCCGGACGCATTCGCGAAGCGATCAGCGCGCTGGCGGTGGCCAATGAACTTGCCCCGGAAAACTATACCGCCGGAATGATGCTCGCGCAGTTCTACCAAGCCGGCAATCCCGAGGCATCCGATCGGATTTACCTGCGGATGTCGCAGCTGCATCCGGACCAGCGCAATGATATCGCCCGCGTCTGGTTCCGCAGTCTCCTCGCCCGGGGCCGGCTGGTGGATGTGGCGGAGTTGGCGCGCCGCCAGGTGACGGCGGATCCGAAGCAGGCGACAGCCTGGACGCACGCGCTGGTTTTTTCCGCGCGGTTGTTGAAAAAACCGGAGATCTTCGAGCAGTCGGCGGCCGATGCCAAATTGCCTGCCGCAGTGCGGGAGGTGCTGCGGTTCGAAGCGGCGGTGAGAAATGCCCCGGTCGAAAGCCGGCGGCGGCTGTTGCTCGAAACGCCCCTGCCCGCGGACTATCTCTACGCCCGCGAACAGCGGGTCGAGCTGATGATTGAGTTTGGGCTGACGCAGGAAGCGCTGCAACTGCTGGCGGGATCGCAGGTGGCCTTGAGCGGTCGCGACGTGGTCCGGCTGGCGCTCGATGCGTTGGCGAGTTCAGGCGACAAGGAAAGGACGCGGCGCGAAGTGGAGAGCTTGCTGGCTCCCGCCAAGAAAATCGGTCCGGCTGAATTGACGCTGATTGCCCAGCACCTCATCGCACATCCCGATGCCGGGTTGTTGACACGATTGACCGGTTCATTGTCGCGGATGGAAAACCTCGGGCCCGAGCAATTGCTGGAAGTGCATTTGAATCTGCTCTGCGTAACCGGAGCTGCGGGCGATGCCGCCCGATTTGCCGAAGTGAAGAAGGCAGCCTTGGCGGCTGGGCTGATCGGGGCGGCGCTGGTGCAGCGGCTTGACGATTTTTTCTTTGGCGAACGCCGAAACCAGCGGGTGGACCTGTTGCTTACCAGTATTCCGTTCATGCCCTTGGATATTACGTACGTGTTATTGGATAAGTATTTAAAGCTGAAATAGGGTAATACACCAGAATTACCTAGTTGGCGTGGGTATAACACCCTATTTTTCTTGCGCTAGCGGGCAGATGAGTCGTTATATCCGGGGACATGACATCCCTCGGAAACACCTCTCTTCGTCGACTGGCGCTCTTAGTTGTGTTCGCGATGGCCGTGGGGATTTCGTGTAACGTCGGGCGCGCACAGATTGTTTTCAATCAAAGCTTTACTGGAACAACGGCGGCCGGTTGGGTGTTTGGCGGTTCGGCGGGTTCGACGGCGCCGTATCTGACGGCGGGCAACGGTACCGACTCAGTTGGCAACGGCTGGCTTCGACTGACTGAGAATCTAACCAACCAGGCGACCTACGCGTTGCTCGACAGCTCCCTCTTTTCGGTGAATGCGCAGATCCAGATCGAAATGGATTACGCGTTCTGGAACGGCTCGGGCGCGGATGGGATGTCCTTCTTCCTGGTCGATGGCAGCACGACCTCCGCGAGTTTTTCGCCCGGGTCCTACGGCGGTTCGATGGGATATGCCCAACGTACGGGGGCCGAGGGCATGCCCGGCGGCTATCTGGGCTTCGCCTTGGACAACTACGGCAATTTCTCCAACGGGAGCGAAGGTCGCAACGGTGGCATCACCAACGATGCCACGCTGTATCCCAATCGCATCGCCGTGCGCGGACCCGAGAGCAGCGACTACGAGTTCATCGCGGCAAGCAACGCGCTGCCGCAGCAAATGGATTTTCCGACGGCAACCACACGGCCAGACCAAGCTGGCGCCGACTACCGCTCGTTTCGCATCACACTCGATGCTAACAACCAGTTGACCGTCGAGATGAAGTTCGGCGCCAGCGGCACTTACGGCACGGTACTCAACACCGATCTCGCCGGCTATGATCGCCCGGAGTATTTCAAAATCGGCTTCACCGGCTCCACGGGTGGCTCCACTGAAATCCACGAGATTCGCAATCTCACGGTCACGATGACGCCCTGGCAGCCGAGTGCGTTCGAGTGGAATGGCGCCGCCGGAACTTCTGACGCGGCGACGGCGGGAAACTGGGTGGGCGGTGCCCTTCCGACGGCCGATTCCGACCTCCTTTTCGGCTCGGCTCCGGCCAGCGGTCCGCAATCGGTCACCTCCAACTACAGCAGCGCGGTCCGCTCGCTGACGTTTGATTCGCCCTACAACTACACCCTCAACGGCTCGGCCACGATCACCCTGGGCAACACCAGCCAGGCCGGCCTGCCGTCAATCAACGTCAACGACTACAACGGCGCCCAGGCCCAGCATCACATCAATCTGGCGGTGAGCCTCGCCGAGGATCTCAAGATCAATAACTACTCGTTCAGCACCCTGTGCCTCAACGGCACGCTGGCGACCAACGGCAACGACGTCACGGTCAACGGCACCGGCGCGGTGAACTTCAATTCCGACATCACCGGTTCGGGTGCGCTCGTTAAGAACGGCAGCGGCACGGTCACCATCAACAACAACAACGCCGACGGCTCGGCGTGGGCGGGCAATGTCACAATCAACAACGGCATGGTCGCGGTCACCGCCGACGGGGCGCTCGGCAGCACGGGTGGCACGACGACCATCAACGACGGCGGCACGCTCGCCTTCCGGGCGACCACGAGCAATCTCAACTACGCTACCGCGGAATCCGTCACCATCGCCGGCAATGGTGTCTGGCGTGGCGGCGAGGGTCGGGTGGGCGCAATCTACAACGACGGCGGCAACAACTCCTTTGCAGGCGGAATCACGCTCGCGGCTGACGCCGGCATCGGTTCACGCGACGGCGTGCTGACGTTGACGGGCCGCATCACCGATACGGCGGCAAATTCCTTCAGCCTCACCAAGCTGGGCAACGGCGTGGTCGAGCTGACCAACGCCAACAACAGCAACAACGGCGGCAATTACGGCTACAGCGGCAGCACGAACATCAACGGTGGCGTGCTGCGCATTTCCACCGATCAGAACGCCCTGGCGGGCGGATTCGCGAGCGATGGCTACAACGGCGGCAATCTCCGGCTGAACGGCGGCGTGCTCGAGAGCAATGTCGCCACGACCTTTGCGCGCCAGCTCGGCACCGGCAACGACCAGGTGCAATGGACCGGCGACGGCGGGTTTTCCGCCTACGGCGGCGCCCGCACGGTCACGCTCACCAATTCCAGTGGCACCGCCAACGGTACGCTGACGTGGAATGCCGGCAGTTTCGTGCCGACCGGCAATGCCCTCATGCTCAGCTCGGCGTATGCCGACAACACGGTGACGCTCACCAATGCGATTAATTTCGGCGGCGCGCAGCGCGAGGTCCGCGTCGCCAACGGTTCGGCTGCTATCGATGGTGTACTCTCCGGCAACCTGACGAACGGCGGGCTCGTCAAAACCGGCGCGGGCACCCTCAGCCTTACGGGCACGAACACCTACGCCGGTGCGACGGAAATCCAGGGTGGTGCGCTTCGGGGCAATGTCTCCACCAGCTCCAATCTGCAGCTGAACGGCGGCGTGCTCGAGGTCAGCTCCAATTTCACCAACAGCCTCGGCACCGGCGCGGCCAATGTCCAGTGGACCGGTTCGGGCGGCTTCGCGGCCCACACCAACAACAGCAGCGTCAGCCTGAACAACAACAGCAACGCCGTCACCTGGGCCAGCACCGCGGGATTCGCGGGCAACAACTCCACCCTGATCCTCGGTTCGACCAGCGCGGACAAGACACTCACGTTCAACAATGCGATCAACCTGAACGGCGCGAATCGCACGGTCCAGGTGGTGCAAGGCACCGCGGGCGGCATTGCCAACGGGGTGCTCGCCGGCGTGGCCAGCAACGGCAGCCTGACGGTCGTCGGCGACGGCCGCCTCGATGCCACCGCGGCCAACACCCTTGCCGGCACCGTGACGGTCAAAGGCGCCGAGCTCCGGCTGCAGGGCGCCGGCACGATGGGCAGCGTGACCGGTCTCACGGTACGCGAGGGCGGCACGTTCACGCTCGATAACACCGGCACAAACAACACGACGCGCGTGAACAATTCGGCGACAGTCGAGCTCAATGGTGGCACGCTCGCTTACCTCGGAAATGCCTCCGCGGCATCCAGCGAAACCGTGGGCGCCCTGACGCTTTCCGGCGGTGCGAACACCATCACCAACACCAACGGTGCGACCAATCGCAGCAGTGTGCTGACATTCGGCTCGGTGACGCGCAATACCGGTGCCACGGTTGATTTCACCAACACCACGGCCAACGGCACGCTCGGCAACACGGGCAACAATCCGCGCATAATTTTCACCAGCGTTCCGACCGCCAGCACGTCCGGCGTTTTGGCTTACGCCACGGTCAACGGTTCGAGTTTCGCCGGCTATGGCACGGTCAACGGCACGAATCCGGACGGCATCTACGCGATCGCCGGAACGAACACCGCGGAAACCTCCTGGACCGCCTTTCCAGCACAGTGGGATCCGAAGCTTGGAATTCACGTGACTTGAAGTCGCGGCCGCACTGACCCTATAGTGAGTCGTATTAATTTAAATCATACCAACATGGTCAAATAAAACGAAAGGCTCAGTCGAAAGACTGGGCCTTTCGTTTTAATCTGATCGGCACGTAAGAGGTTCCAACTTTCACCATAATGAAA
>JADMIO012731312.1_pt1 | contig 10496 bp, 9 predicted proteins | sample 8958161 | NCBI WGS metagenome assembly JADMIO01 (sample SAMN16585339, study PRJNA669376) | soil metagenome | isolation source: Crop rotation soil | place: USA: Cullars Rotation, Alabama | collected 2011
CTTTCCCCTTCCACCCACGATCATCACCGCCCCCAGTTTAGGCGTCGACCTCGACCGCCCTTCGGTCGCCAATTTGCCATGAAACACGACTCCCCACTCATACCGCAACGCCGCGAAGAGATTATTACCTCTTACCCGCCCCTTCCAACGTTTCAATCGCTATCACCTGACTCAGCCGTGCGTGAGCCAGGCGATCCGCACAATCCATCCCGCTAAATAGCATATCGACGCTGTAAATACAGGCCAAAACCCCATTTCCCACCCCCCGTAACCCAACTATACATAACGTATCTTATAGGACCTAGACAGGGGGGATACGAATGCCTTTTAGACGCTATGCTTCCGCCATGCTTAAACGCCTCCCGCGCATCGTCGCAACCTCTCTCCTTTCCTTCAGCCTCCTTCTCCTCGTCGCGGTCCACTTACGTGCGATCTGCTACTACCATCCTGCCGGCCATTTCCTTCTCTCTACTCGAGGCCTCTACCACGAGCCAGGCGATTTCGGCAATCGCGGTTGGCATATCACACCATCTCCCTATGGCGTCTCCCCTGCCAACTACTGTCGCTTCCCAGTCCTCTTCGGACCCAATCCCAACCACGTCATCGATCTTCCATGGTGGATGCTTCTCCTGGCCGAACTCCTCCTTGTCTTCCTCGCCTTCCGATTCAGCGCAATTCCAAAATCTGCCGGTAGGGGACTACACAAGAATATTTCCTGATCCGTCGTCTGTCTGTGGGCCTCTGCGCCATCTGTGGCGTCTTCCGTCGGCAAAAATTGTGCGTTCGCGTCGCCTGCTCTATGCTCCGGCCCTAAGGAGCCCACCATGCCCACTCGCCGCGAATTCCTCTCCGCCTCCGCCGCCGTTCTACTCTCCAACCTCCCTACCGGATGCACCCACGCCCAAACCACTCAGAACTCAGAACTCAAGACTCAGAACTCCAAACCAAATATCCTCCTCATTCTCGGCGACGACCACACCTTCTCCGACTGCTCCTTCGCCGGCAACCACGACGTCTCCACCCCCAACATCGACCGCCTCGCCAAACAATCCCTCCGCTTCACCAACGCCCACACCTGCTCCGCCATGTGCGTCCCCTCGCGCTCCATGCTCTACACCGGCCTCTACCCTCTCAAAAATGGCGCCCACCCCAACCACTCCTTCATCTACCCCAACGTCAAATCCATTGCCACCTACCTGAAAGATCTCGGCTACCGCGTCGCCCTCGCCGGCAAAGTCCACGTCGCCCCGCGTGAACAATTTGCTTTCGAATACCTCGATGCCACAGAAGCCGCCGTCGAAAAATTCATCACGCGAAAATCGCACGACACGGAACCCTTCTGCCTGATTTACGCCAGCCACCACCCGCACGCCCCGTGGGCAAAATCTAAAATCGACCCTGCCAAGCTCGCCCTTCCGCCCAACTTCATTGACACCCCCGAAGCCCGCCAGGCACTCGCCAACTACTACCACGAAATCAACGAGCTCGATAAAGAGGTCGGCATGTGCCTCGACCTCCTCGACAAGCATAAACTCGCCGAAAATACGCTCACCATTTACACCTCCGAACAAGGCGCCCCCTTTCCCCACGGAAAATGGACCTGCTATGAAGAAGGCCTGCACGTCCAGTTCATCGCCCGCTGGCCAGGTCATATCAAAGCCGACTCCATCAGCGACGCACTCATTTCATATGCCGACTTTGTCCCCACGGCCATCGACCTCGCCGGCGGCACCCCCCCACCGGGTCTTGACGGCAAATCACTCCTCCCCCTCTTCGCCGGAAAATCCGTCGAACTCCACGACGCCGTCTTCGGCATCCAGACCACTCGCGGAATCATCAGCGGCTCCGACTGCTACCCCATCCGATCCATCCGTACCAAAACCCACAAATACATCTGGAACCTAGAGCCCGACGCTACCTTCCAAAACATCGTCTGCGCGCCCCGCCCTATCGACGCCAAGGCCGGCCCCAACTTCTGGCAATCCTGGGTCGAAAAAGCCAAAACAGATCCAGCCGCCAAAAAGATCGTCGACGCCTACCAGCACCGCCCCGAAGAAGAACTCTACGACCTCACCACGGATCCGCACGAACAGCACAACCTCGCCCAGGACCCAAAATACGCGGAGCTCAAAGCCGACCTGAGAAAACGCCTCGAAGCGTTCATGAAAGATCAAAACGACAAAGGCATCGAATCCGAAATGGATGCCAAAAACCGCCAATCCAAATCTCGCGAAGAATAACCCGAAGCGGTGGCCCACCCCCCGTCGGGGCCCTCGCCGGAGTTTCGCTGCAGCGTCTTCCGATTCAGATTTAGATTTCAGATTTGATTGTTCATTCGAAGTTCGCCTTTCGAATTACATCACTCCCGCCGATACCTCCTCCTCTCTCCTCCCCAACTCAACTCCATCTCATTTTTGCCCGACTCCGCCACGACCACGCCCTGGACCTTCCCCAGCACCGCGCGGCTTGCGCCACCCGCCACCCGGTCCGCCACCAGCATCAAATACACCACCTCCTGCCGCCGCCCGACGCGCCAGGTCCCATCCACCTCCGCCTCCCCCCCACCGCTGCCGCGCGTCTTCAATTCAAACCGACCGTCGCCCCGCAACTCCAGCCGCTGCGTCATCCCGCCGGCCTCGCTCGAAGTAAACACCCAGTTCCCCGCCATCCGCCGCTGCATCTGCGCCGAAAAATTTCCCATTGCCACCCACACGATCGCCCCGACCAAAAGTCCATTCAGCAAAAGGCCCACCACCCCGCGCACCAGCAACCCCTTCGCCCCGTGCTTCCTCACCCCCACCAGCGCCACCACCGACATCAACAATCCGACCCCCAGCATCAGCGAATTGACCACAGCCAGCATCACCATCGCCGCGCTAACCCCCCCTACCGACGTCGCCTGCCGCAATCCCCCCTGCACCACAAACCCCAGCCCAATCGCAATCACCGGCGCCCAAACACCGACCCGCGCCGCCTGAAAAACAAACCCCTCCCTCTCCACTTTCACCGTCTCTTCCACCACGTCATCTCCATCACACCGCGCAAAACCATTTAAGCCGCGGATCTTCGAGCCGCATCGCTGCCCAGCATACCACGCCCCACTCCAAGCGCTTACCAAGAACACAAGTTACTACCCCATAATAACTTACGTGCTATGCAGAAAAACATTTCCGCCAATCACTCCGCCACTTAACCTCTTGGCCATTGAACCACTCAACTTCTCCTCCCCTTCACGAAACTTCCATCTTGCCTCCACCGCCTCATCAAGCGATACTTCCCTCAGCCGTACATCTCCCAGAAGCAACCGGGACCGCGCGGTCCTGTCTATCGTTCACGTCCGTTCTGCATGGGGATCTTCAATGGCAAAAAAGAAAAACAAGAAAAAGCCCGCCGCCAAAACCAAAAAAGCCAAGACCAAAAAGAAAGCGATGGCCAAAAGCGCCGGCGGCAAACGCCCGGGAAAATCCGCCGCCAAAAAGAAAGCCCCGACCAGGAAAAAAGCCGTCAAAAAAACAGCGAAAAAGCCAGTAAAAAAACCCGCACCCAAATCCCGCCCCACCGCCAGTGAAAGCCCCGCCATCCCCGCCATGCAGCCCGTCGCTCCAGCCGTGTCCGCGGTCAGGCAGACCGAAATGCCCGCCCAGGAGCCGGCCGAAGATTCCGTCGAAGCTCCCACCCAGGAACCGGCCGGAGAGACCGACGAACTCGTCGTCGACAACCAGGACAACAACGCCGACGAAAACGCCGATGACGAAGACGAAACTGAAACTGAAGAAAACAGCGATCAAGACGCCGGCGGCACGCCCCCGATCTGAGAACGCCCCCAATGGCAAGAAAGGCGGCCTGGCGGTAATTCCCCCGCCAGGCCGCCAAGCTTTTATCGACCGCCTTTTGCCGATGCTCGCGCCATTCCCCCACAACCTCAGTCAACGAAACAATTTACAAGCCAACGCGGACCATTTTATAGACCGCCAAGAGACATACATACTTGGCGGCCTACTATTCGCAACCATCCATTCACTGCAAGACACCCGCTGCAACACCGTTAGACTATAGACGAGCATCTATCCGCTCGCGGCAGTGGGCACGCGAGCCGCTTCTCTCACCGAATCCAAAGGAGTTTCCATGTCCCGTTTCCTTCCCCTCATCGCGCTGGCCGCCGCCATCGCAGGCATCTGGGCCACCTCCTTCGCTGACACCACCGCCGCTCCTGCCAAAGACAAACCGGCCAATCTGAACTACACCTTGAACGACATCGACGGCAAACCCGTTGACCTCGCCTCCTACTCCGGAAAAGTCATCCTCGTCGTCAACGTCGCCTCCCACTGCGGATTCACGAAGCAGTACACCGCCCTCGAAAAACTCTACAAGGATTACAAGGACAAGGGCTTCGTCATCCTCGCCTTCCCCGCGAACAACTTCGGCGCGCAGGAACCGGGGACCAACACTGAAATTAAGGAATTCTGCACCGGAAAAGACTCCAAATATCACGTGTCGTTCCCGATTTTCAGCAAAATTTCCGTTAAAGGCGACGATATTTCACCGTTTTATAAGCATTTGATCACCCAGGACGTCAAACCCAAAGGCAAAGGTGACGTGAAATGGAATTTCGAAAAGTTCCTGATCGCCAAGGACGGCACGCTCATCGGCCGTTATGAATCAAAGGTCACTCCCGACGACAAGGAACTCGTCGCCGCCATCGATGCCGAGCTCGCGAAATAACCCATTCAGGGTAGATATCGCAAGCCAATCAGTACCTTTCACGAAACGCCGGATGCGTCGCGAGGCGCATCCGGCGTTTTCGCTCTTCACGCCACCCCCGCCCATCCGGTACACTTCACCCCATGCATGTCCCCCTCGCCGCAAATTTTCTCGACATCACCCCCAACCAGATCATTCTTATCGCCAGCGGTATCCTGCTCGTGTTCGTGATCAAACGCTGGCGCGCCGTCACGATCAAGCGCAAGCGCGCCACTGAAAATCCCACCGCTCCAGGCTCGCCGCAATCGGCGCTTAGCGCCCGTGAAATCCGCGCCGAGCTCGCCGCCCTTCTCGCCGACCTCGAGGAAACCGCCCGCCGCGTCTCCGCACAAATTGAAAACCGCCGCACCGGCCTCGACCTGCTCCTCAAGGAGGCCGACGAAAAAATCAAACGCCTCGAAGAACTCACAAAAACCGCCAAGGCAGCCGACCCCCGCCCGGCCGCCCCCATCGCTGTTTCCACCACTGCCGCCCAGTTGATCAACCGCCTCCGCCAGGAACGCGGCGCCGCCGCCGCGACTCCCCCTGCGACCGCGGCGCCCGTCGAAGATTCCGTCAATCGTCCGATCTACGCCCTCGCAGACGCCGGCAAATCCGCCCGCGAGATCGCGCAAATCCTCAACCGCCAACCCGGCGAAGTCGAACTCATCCTCGCCCTCCGCCCCAAGCAGCGAGCCTAATGGGAGTTCACGCTTTAGCGTGCTTCCAGCATCTTCTCAATGCGTGCCAGGGTCTTCTCGCGACCCAGCAGCACAAGCATCTCCAGCAGCGGCGGCGTCACCGCCCCACCGCTTAGCGCCACCCGGATCGGCTGCGCCGCCGCCCCGCGCTTCCCACCCTTGTCCACGCCCAGTTCCAGAATCCGATCGTGCGCCGCCTGCAGTCCCGCTTTTGTCCAGTCCGTCACGCCCTTCAGAATCTCCTGCGAAGCGCGCAGCAACTCTGCCCCCCCACCGCTCTTCACATGCTTCTCCACCGCCTTGGAATCGATCACCGGCTCCTCAAAGAAGAACCGCGAATTCTCCGCCATTTCCGAAATCGTCACCATCCGCTCCTGGTACATCGCCAGGAGCTCGCGCAGCGTCGCCTCATCCGCGCCCTTCAGCGGATAATCGGTAACAGCATTGAAGGACTTCACCGCCTCCACCAGCCGATCGATCGACGACTTGCGAATGTATTCCCCGTTCATCCATGCGAGTTTCTTGCGGTCAAAGCGTCCGGGCGTTTTCTGAATGCCGTCCAGCGAGAATAGCTCCAGCATCTCCTGCTTGCTCATGACTTCCCGGTCGCCGCCGGGAGCCCAGCCGACCAGCGCGATGAAATTCAACAGCGCCTCCGGCAAATACCCCGATCGCCGGAAATCCTGCACGTCAATCTCCGGCAGCTTCGTATGCGTCACCGCCGCGAGCTTTACCGCGATCTCAACCGCGTCCGATTTTTTCGCCATGAAGTCCTGCACGTCCTTGAGCGCCACGCCGGACTGCTCTGACAATTCCGCAAAATCCTTCGTCCCCGCTTTCTGGATATCCGCGCGAACCACCTTGGCCTTCTCGCGCTTCGACATTTTCGTGTTGTCCATGTTGAACACCAGCGGCAGATGTCCGTGCTGCGGCGCCTCCCACGCGATCGCCTCGTACAAACCCAGGTGCTTGAACGTGTTCATCAGGTGCTCCTGCGCCCGAAGCACGTGCGTGATGCCCATATAATGATCGTCGACGACGACAGCAAAGTGATACGTCGGAAAGCCATCCGACTTTCGAATGACAATGTCATCATGCTCATCCCCCTTCACCGTCACGTCGCCGAGAATCAAGTCGTGAACCGTGATGTCCTTGTAGGGCATCGCAAATCGCACGACAGGCTTGACCCCCTCCTGGGGAGTAGCCTGCCGCCCGGGCATGTCCTTGCGATAGCGGAAGGGCTTCTTGGCCTTCTCCGCCGCCTGCCGCATGGCCGCGAGTTGCGCCGGCGACTCGTAGGCCTCGTACGCCAGTCCCTTCTCGAGCAACTCCTTCAAATGCTTGTCATAAATCTCCAGCCGCATCGACTGGAAGTAGTCATTCTTCTGCGCGCCTGCGACGGGACCCTCATCCCAATTCAAGCCCAGCCAGAGCAGGTCGTTCAAAATGCCCGCCGCAGACTCAGCCGTAGAACGAACCTGATCCGTATCCTCGATCCGCAGCACAAACCTCGCCGCCTCGCCCTTCATCTCACGCTGCCGCGCAAAAAGCCACGAATACAGCGCCGTGCGGGCCCCGCCCACGTGCAAAAAACCCGTCGGCGACGGCGCAAATCGTGACTTGACCATAAACGCTCCTTCGCGTGAAAAATCCAAGCCACGTATTAAACGCTAAACACGTCGCCCCGCCAAGCGTCCCCCGATCCGGTGATTTTGTTTCGACTTATCCAATCGCTATGCTGGCGGGCCTGTATTTACGGAGTCCCGCATGAAGTTCGTCCACGCCGCCTCCCTGACGGCGCTACTTGCTTTCACAACGACACTCTCCACGCGAGCTGTCGAACCGCCGCCGCCTCCTTCGATAAATGTTGAATTCCTCGGATTGAAAGCGGAAGCCAAAAGCATCGTCTTCGTCGTGCAGCACTCCGGCAGTTGCCTCGACTCCTTCGACGACACCCGCACCGCCATCGCACGCTCGCTGCGCCCGCTGACCAGCAACCAATCAGTCACCGTCATCGCCGTCAGCGAGTCCGCGGAGTTCGTCGCCGGCAACCCCGCTCCCGCCACGCGCGAGCGAAAGAAAAACATCGCCGCCGCACTCGGGAACATGCGCGCCCAGGGAATGCTCGCCAACCAGGCCGAACCGTGGCTCGATGCGTTCAAGAAAGTCGCCGCGTGCAAGCCTGATGCGGTCTTCCTGCTCACCACCGGTTCCATCCCGCAACCCGCCGCCGACGCCATGCAGAAAGCCATGCTGACGGCCAAGTCCCCGCTGTACGTTGTCGGCCTCAACCTCGACATTCCCGGCCACAACGCCGACACCGAAAAACAACGTCTTCACGACGTCGAGCAGTTGAAAAATCTCGTCGCCAACACGGGCGGCAGCTTCATCACCGTATCCGAAAAGGATTTCAAAGCTTCGTTCAACAAGCCGCTCGCAGACGAACCGCCCGATTTGCCCGCGAATCGCAAAACTACTGACGATGGCGAACTCTTTCCCGACGTCTCCGGCGGGACCACGGCGCAACCCAAGATGAGGACAGTCCCGGCGGCGCCGGTTTCAAAGGTGACGCCACCTGCGGTTGCCGCCAAACCGGTTCCGCCGCGTCCTGTTGTGGCGGCGTCGCAGCCCGCGACTCACACCTTCGTGGCCACACACCGCGTCACGCTGGTGACCAATCGCGTCCTCGAAGGCATTCCCACACAGACTGGCAACAAGGTCACCGTTCGCCTGGAACTGGGCTCCGTCGATTTCGACGAAAAGCAGATTCTGAAAATCGAGCCAATCAAGAACTGATTGCGGTTACGCCAATTCCGGCCGGCGCTCCAGGCTTTCGCGCAGACCGTGACCATCCAGCGGCACATGCCCCAATTGCCGCCCCTCGAGAATCGCGCCTGCCAATGCCACGTATGCCGCCTGCTGCAAGTTCGCCCCGCCCGCCAACATCCCGGTGGCGATCGCCAGCAGCGCCTCCTCCGTCCCGAGCCGATCCATCGTTCCATTCACCGGGCTCGAGAGATATTCCGAACGCAACTTTCCTTCCCACGCGGCGCCGGCTTCGGCCGCCTCGCGCGCATCGAACGCCAACAGCCCCTTCTTGCCCAGCGGCGTGAGCAGCGACTTGCCGCGGAAATCCGAGAGCACTCGATACGCAAGCGCCGACACTCCCTGCTCGTGGTCATTCACCGCCGTGCGCACCGAGCGTTCCGTCGCCACAAGCAAGTCCGTGTCGTGCAGGCGCGCCAGGCGCCCGCGTGATCCCGCAGTACCCGCGCTGATTCGCTCGTATCCCTCACGCTCCACGCCCGCGGTCTTCACCGCCGCGATCATGTGATGCGCCAGCGAATCCGTGATCATTCCCAATCCCGCATCGTACATGAGCAACGTCGGCCGGCGCTCATCACCCTGTTTCGCCGAGAACTTCATCACCTGTTCCAGCGTGTAGCGTTCGTTCGCGGAATCCGTCGGCGTCGCGGGACATTCTTCCAGCGTGAAAAGCTTTTGCGTGTCAACGACGAACCGCGTACGCGTGGCAATTTTCTTCCGGTTGCGGATCGCCAGCACATGCACGCCCGCCGATTCCAGATCGTCGATCGCCGCATCCGACGCATCATCCGTCCCCAGCGACGCGATCAATGTCGGTTCGGCGCCAAGTCCCGCCAGGTGTCGCGCCACCATCGCGGCCCCGCCGAGATAATCACGCTTTTCCAGCGGCACCAGCGTCATCATCGGCCCGTCAGCAGCGATGTCCGTGGCATCGCAATACTGGTAACGATCGAGCACGAGGTCGCCAACGATCACGAACCGCTGATCGACGATTGCGTCCATGATGTCCAGCAGCAGGTGCTTCTTCACGTCGTAACGCTTGCAGAAGAGCGCCAGCTTTTCCTGCTCGAGGTCGAGGCGCTGCGCATAATTTTCGATGATGTGCGACGACGAATAGACGACGTCGCCGGACGAAAAAATGACCCGCCCCCCGTACGACTCCACCGTCGACTTCTCTTTCAGAAAGCCAGGATGCTGGTTGTATTCGTACTCGCGTCCCTTGATGTAAATGTCCGGCTTGAAACTGGCGAGCAAGTCCACCGCCGTGTTCGTCGGGTTGATGTAGACGTAATCGACGAACTCCAGCGCGGCCAGGTTCTCTGCGCGAAGCTCCTGCGGAATATACGGGCGCCCTTCGCCCTTGCCCACATGCGGATCGCCGGTCAGAGACACGACGAGGATGTCCCCCTGCTGCTTGGCGAACTGGAAATACCGGATGTGCCCGGGATGGACGATGTCGAAGCAACCGTGGCAATGCACCACGGTCTTCCCCGCAGTGCGCGCACCGGCGCGCATTGCCGTCAATCCCGCGAGATCCACAACTTTCCGCGGCGCCAGGTTCCGATAGCGTGTCACACTCATACGTGAATTATCGGCCCGCCCCCACCATTTTCATCAGCCGACCTGCCTTCGCACCGCTACTTTAACGGCGGGAGCACCGGCGCCACCGACGGCGGCTTCTCCAGGAGTTGTTGCGTGCTTCCCAGGCGCCCGCGCAAGCCTTCCATCTGCTCCGGAAATTTTCCGTTGCGCACCGGATATGCCGCCGCCGCCTTGGTCCAGAACGCCCGCACATTGCCGTAATGCAGGTCAGTACCGCGCGCCGCCGCTTCCCCCCCCGTCAGCACGGCTGCCCCGACATACTCGTTTTCCACCGTATCGGCGAGCACCTTCAAATACCAGTCCACTTGCCCCTTGGAACCCCAATCCATCAGTGCATTATGCACGCGATCGAGATCTCCCAGCACCCACTGCCGGAACTGCACATCATCGCGTTCGGCCAACGCCAGCTTTTCCAAGACACCGCGCAGATCCGTGAGCGCCTTCCGATCGGCCGCAGCCAGCGACCCGTTTTCATCACCCGGCGCTCGCGATTTGAGCCCAATCTCCTCGAACGGATCCTTCAAATCATCCGCGGTTCCGGCCTGCGCGTCCGCACCGCTGGGCCCGACCCGCACAAATTCCCAAAACCGCTCGAGCCCCACCGCATGACCGCGCACCCCGCGAACG
>JADMIO011449894.1_pt1 | contig 10495 bp, 6 predicted proteins | sample 8958161 | NCBI WGS metagenome assembly JADMIO01 (sample SAMN16585339, study PRJNA669376) | soil metagenome | isolation source: Crop rotation soil | place: USA: Cullars Rotation, Alabama | collected 2011
TTTCTTCAACCGCCGCGGAAATTACGTGAAGCTCGTGACGTGGGATCGCACGGGGTACTGCCTGTTCGCGAAGCAGCTCGAGCAGGGTCGCTTTCATCTTCCAACGGGTGAAGCGAAGCAAGAGATCAGCGAGCAAGCATTTCGGTTGATTCTCGATGGAATAGTTCTTGGAAGGCGACGACGAGTGCGATAGAAAGAGCGCATGACGTTCGACGAGCAAGCAGCGAGCTTGGATCGCAAAGGCGTCGTCGAATTGCTCGTGTCAAACCAAGAGCTTACCGCCCGCGTTGATGCGCTGACGCGCCAGGTCGAATGGTTCAAGCAGCAGGTCTTCGGCTCCAAATCTGAGCGCCGAGTGCCGGCTCCGAATGGAAATCAACCGTGGTTGGGCGAATGGGCGCAGGGCAACACGCCAGCCGATCCAACGACCATCACCATCGCCGAGCATCGCCGCCGGCGCGGCACCGAGCCGCGCACTGACGATCTTGACGACGGTGGCCTCCGTTTCGACGAGTCGGTTCCCGTCGAAGAGATTCGCATTCCCAGCTCGATGCCGGCTGCCGAAGATGAAGTCGTCACCGTGAAGACGACCTACAAGCTGGCGCAGCGCCCCGCGTCTTACGTGATCCTCAAGTACGTACGAGAAGTCATCAAGAAGAAGGACGGCGACACGCTGTCGTGTCCGTCCGCGCCGGCCTCCGTGCTGGGCAAGAGCGTCGCCGATGTCAGCTTGCTGGCTGGGATGCTCATCGACAAGTTCCGGTATCACCTTCCGCTCTATCGACAGCACCAGCGCATGGAGGCCGCCGGGATTCGCCTGGCGCGGTCGACGTTGACCGGCCTGGTGCATCGCACGGCTGACCTGTTGCAGCCGATTTACGCAGCGCAAATGGCCTCGGTGCTGAAGAGCCGCGTGCTGACGATGGACGAAACGCCGATCAAGGCCGGCCGCAAGGGCGATGGCGGAATGAAGACCGCCTTCTTCTGGCCGGTCTACGGCGACAAGGACGAAGTCGTGTTCCCGTTCTCGCCCTCGCGCGCGGGCGCGATGGTGCGCGAAGTGCTGGGCGAGTATTGCGGCGTGCTGATCAGCGACGGTTACCAGGCCTACGAGCGCTACGCCGAGCAATCCAACAAGGTCGTCCATGCCCAATACTGGAGCCACACGCGGCGGCAGTTCGTGAAAGCCGAGGATGTCGAGCCCGAGCTGGCGACCCGTGCGCTGGAGTTCATCCGACGGTTGTACGAGGAAGAAGCCGAGCTGAAGAGGAAGTCGTTCGACGACACGAAGCAGATCGAGCAGCGCGCAAAGCGATGCAAACCGATCGTGGACGATTTCTTTGCCTGGGTTGGCCGCACAATCGACGAACGGCTTCTGCTGCCATCAAATCCGTTCACCGACGCAGCGGTCTACGCGCTGAATCGCGAAGCAGCGCCTAGGGTGTTCCTCGCATTCCCGAACGTACCGATCGACACGAATCATCTCGAACGCGAGATCCGGCCCATCGCCTTGGGTCGAAAGAACTGGTTGTTTTGCTGGACCGAGGTCGGAGCCGAGTGCGTCGGCGTCGTTCAGAGCCTGTTGGCCACGTGCCGCCTCCAGGGAGTCGATCCTTACACGTACCTCGTCGACGTGCTGCAGCGGGTCGACGGACACCCCTTCGCGGAAGTTGCGAAGCTCACGCCTAGGCTTTGGAAAGAGCACTTCGCGGGCAATCCGCTCCGATCAGACATCGGTCGGCCCGTCCAGAACACCGCTGTTTGACCGCTTACGGCTCGCGTTAGAGCGTCAGCTAAACTAGAACCACAAAAGACCGACTAGACACACGAGAAATGCCATGGTGCCAATGACAGCTGTGACAGCGATGACGGGCTTCGGGCTTGCCTTAGTGACTGACAAAATGGGCAACAGGAAGAACGGCTGGATCATGTTGGCGACTTGATCGCCGTACGCGATTGCCATGAGAAGTCTACCTGGATCACGATTCACGGTGTCATTAGCCGCTGCCGTGAAGACAATAGGTCCTTGCAGCATCCAATGCCCGCCACCTGACGGAACGAATAGGTCGACTACGCAAGAGGAAAAGTATGTAGCCGCGACAAACACTTGATCCTTCGCCATCACCCAGTCCGGAATCCCATTGGTAACTGACACGAACATGCCAGCAAGGCGGTCAACGAGAATTGCTCCGTCCATCTGCAGTATGTTGAAAATTCCCCAGTAGAATGGGAATTGAAGAAGTATCGGTGCGACATCGCGTGCACCGTCCTGAAGCGCTGCCTGATAGGCTCCGGGACGCGAGAATAGTAGCAATCCAAGAAACAGGAACGCGAAAATAAGAAATCCTAAAGTGTGAACTTCTACCCAACCACGGGAGAGCCCGACGATCACCAGGGCGCCGATCGCCAGCGTCGAAAGTACGAATAACGCTATTCGCGAAAACAGGTGATCGTGTGGCGAATCCGTTGCCGTATCGTCCCGGTACGCAGGAATCTCCCCCACGAGCGCGTACTCCTGCTTCGCGAGGTACCAGAACGCGCATGGAATGAGGATCACAAGGAGTGCAGTAGTCTTGAGATTCAAATAGGACTGCGTGGTTAGTTTCGGATCGAGCCTCCAATCCGCGGTCAAGAACCGTTGCTTCTCAGGAGGCATGCGGTCCTTGATCTTCGCGAGTTCAGCTCGCCTACGCTCTACGAGAGGGCGCTCGAGTTCGCTATCCTCGTTCAAATTGAACAACAGAGCCTTCGAATCGTTCGCTAGCAAAGGAGCCGATCCTGATACCCCGCCATGCCAAACAAGAAGCCCCATATAAGACGCTGCGACGATGAGATGAAAGCGATCCCGAATTCCGTCGAGCTTGGAGCGTGTGGCGAGTTTGCCGATTTCACGAGCTAGCAGAGCGGACAGAATGAGGCTGAAACCCCAACTGAGGAGCCCGGCGACCGCTGAGACCGCAGCCACGGTTACGACCGCGCGCGTCGGCGTGTTGACTGCCCATGTCGCGACACGTTGTATCGTCGCGATGACCATTGGAACCCGCGCGAGCGCCGCTCCAGTGAGCACGATCATGCACATCTGAAACGCGAATGCGAGAAGGGTCTTGTCCCCGAAGCCGTCGTACCAGCTTTCGAGCACTCTTGCGACTGCCCTTGGTACAGAAAGCGGTTTGATGTAACGCGCCCCGTACATCGCGAGCAACGCGTCACGATTCCGCGCAGTCCGTGACCGCCGGTCTGGAGTCGCATTTGCCGTCAAGGTTGGATCGCACTCTGAGATGGTCGCAGCTCTGCTTTGCTGCGCGATGAGCCGATTTAACTCCTCCACGATCGGCCGGGCGAATTGCCGTTTCAAACGGCGATCTTGATAATTTGCCGGGTTGACAACAGCAAGGAGATTCTTGGTCGACTCATCGAACTGGTTTACTAGACAAGTCGTAAAGCTCGCGAGTTGTGTGTCTCCCTTAAAACGGGAGTCCGTGGGCGTGTGCAACAGCAGAGCGAATTCGCCAACTCGATCTAGATCGCCTGCCCGCAGAAGATCCGGCCCAGGAGCGTGCATCACGCTGACAGTGCCTACCGCAATCGCGGCGAGCGAGAGGTACATACACATGTGAAAGGGCTCTGGAATGAATCTCCAGATCGAGTCGACGACCGACGCGATTCGCTCCCCCGCGCGGAGCATCAGGAGGCCCCAAGTTCGGATTCTCGACGACAGCAGCGAAACCCAACGCTCGGACTCACCCGCTCGGGCGAGAGCAAGAGTTGATTCCCACTTCGAACTTCGGGCCACGATGAGTTCCAACTACCGCCGAGGGCCACAGTTCGCTGCACCACTGGACGAGTTCGTATGGACGACTCCCAATCGACAGTCCATTCCCAAACATTGCCGATCATGTCTTGACACCCCCAGGGACTCTCCTGGCTAGAGCGAGAGTCGATCGCCCGAGTTCCGCTATCCATGTAGTCGCAGTGAATTGACGCACGACAGGTATCGCAATATTGCTCCCACGAATCGTCGCGCAATGCTGCCGACAGCCACTCCCCCGTAGACGGCAGCTCTAGTCCCACCCAGAAACAGTAGTTGCATGCATCGAACCAGGACACGTTCACGACTGGCGACACATCGTGGGGCGAGAACCTAGTGCGTTCGTGTTGCGGGTCAAAGAACTCGTAATCGAGATTCGTGACAGGATATCGTCCCATGAAGATGCGCTGGGCATGGGAAGGATCCCGCGCGTACTCTAAGCCCGCGGCCATTGGCCGAATAGGAACCTGACGGGATTGATGGATGGGGCAACCCAGCGGAACAGGGTGTGACCCCCAATGTTTATGAAGCAGGGCTCGGAGTGCCTCCACGGTTACCTCCTTCGCCCATCCATGTGTGACGGCCATGACGCAGTAGTACAAGAGACGAGCGTCTCGACGCCGGACGAGGGCGTCAATGAGACCGGCGCGATCTTTCTCAGCAGTCGCCGTAATAACCGCGACCGAGTCGATACATCGCTTCCGCTCACCACGAGTGACATCATGAACACCAGACGTCGTCAACATCGTAAGAGCCGGAAGAATCGTAAGCTCGCCGAACCTTTGCCGGGCAGCCTTCACCGCTAACCGCTTGAGCATTGGAGCCGCAGCGTTTGGAAACCACTCAAGTGCCTGAACGGCGATCTCATGACGACCGGGCAGATCTTCCGGGCGAGCGAGAGTTGCTTTCAGGACCTCCTCCCATAGAGACAGCGAGTCCTCGCCGGCGCCTAACTCCAGCGGCAGTTGCAGGGCGGCCATGAAGGCAGCGACATCCTCGGGCGATGTGAAGAGTCCATCTAGTTCACGCGCCATGAACCGATCCATGATGCTCAAACCGCGCGGCGCTGGTATTCGGAGGTTTGAAAAGACTAGATCCATGTCAGTCTCATCGCTCCCGGCAAGGTCCTGAAAGAGATGTTCAACTATCTGGCCGACGGCCTCAGTCGGATTCGCCGAAAGATAGATGACCCGGAAATCGCTAGCGATGGACGGGTCGAGCAGCGTACCTTCAACGAGAAAAAGTGTGCGATAACCAAGGCGTTTCGCCGCATTGAGCTTGATCGGCAATGTGTCGAAGGCGGCTGGGACGAGCGGATTGGCTACGCCCTCGTCCCAACTCCCAGTAGCGACAAAGTTGATGGGATTACGCGAATAATGCGCTAACAATTGAGGCACACGCTGAACTACGCCGGCGATCAGCGCAGCTAGCGCTACTGATCGCCCCCTCGCGGCACGCGGACAGCTTACGTGGGGACGAAGGTATGGTCCCTTAAGGCGTCCGGATAGCCAATCCGCGACGGGTTGACACGATCTCGCGAGCTCGCACGTTGGTACCGATTGCTCGTTAGTCGGTACCATCGAGACGAACGCAACGTACCCGATCCCTTGCTCACTTGATAACAAGAAGGGAATCCCGTCCGGCGAAATAGGGGCTCGATCGCTAAGGTGAGCTGGTAGTGGCGTTGTTGGATGGGAAAGCATCCACAGAGATGTTACCCATGAGGCGAACTTAGGCGACCTGCACAACTCTGGTCTCTTCGCGATCTCGACCAGCAGGTCCAGTGACTCGTTCCACACATTAATCGGATCGCCAACCATTCGCAGGCGATTGCTAGCCTCCCACAGAACACTTTGCTCGGACGTCCCCCCAATGTTCTTCATTTCGACTCCGGGATTTCAAAATCGCAGCTCGGGGATCTGGCGAAATAACTCCAAAGAGTCGGGATTCTCCAGAGCTTCACGATTACCCAGTTCGCGCCCGTGAATTACCTCGCGAACCGCCAATTCGGAGATTTTCCCATTCCGCGTACGCGGCAAGTCTGAGACCTCGACGATCTTTCTTGGCACATGATGACTGCTCGTTGCTGTTCGGATCTGTTGTCGGATCCGTTCGCGAAGCTCAGGAGTGAGTTGGTGTCCTTGCTCCATGACTACAAAAAGTACGATTCGTGAACTCTGATCGTGTTGCTGCTCAACAGCGACACACTGGGCCACCTCCGGAAACTTCTCGACTTGGCTATATATCTCCGCGGTCCCAACGCGAACACCGCCGGGGTTCAATGTGGCGTCCGATCGCCCGTAAATGACCAGTCCACCATTGGTGTTCAGCTTCGCATAGTCGCCGTGATGCCACACGTTGTGATATCGGCGAAAGTACGTGTCATCGAAGCGCTTTCCGTCGATGTCTCCGACGAACCCAAGTGGCATTGAGGGAAAAGGGGCCGTGCACACCAGTTCGCCTTTTTGTTCAATGACGGATTGTCCAAGATCGTTGAAGACCTGGACATTCATTCCTAAGCCTCGGGTTTGGAGCTCACCACGCCACACAGGAGCTATGGGGTTGCCCAGAGCGAAACAAGAGATGATATCCGTGCCACCAGAGACGGACGACAATTGAACGTCTTGCTTGAGATGGCTATAAACGTATTCGAAGGATTCAGGCGATAACGGTGAGCCCGTTGAGGTGATTACACGAACGGAGTCTAGACTTCCGTCAGTGTCTCGGATCTCTGCTCTTCGAAGGATGTCTAAGTATTTAGCCGACACGCCGAATAAAGTCAGTTCTTCTTGCTTCGCAATGTCAAGAAGCGCCGCTTTGTTAGGATGAAAAGGGGAGCCATCGTATAGAACGATGGTAGCCTCGGATGCTAGAGCTGTTATCAGCCAGTTCCACATCATCCAACCACTATTCGTGTAATAGAACACGCGATCATTTGGCCTGATGTCACAGTGAAGCTGGTGCTCTTTGAGGTGCTGTAAGAGTGTGCCTCCCGCGCCGTGCACGAGTCCTTTGGGTTTCCCAGTGGTTCCTGATGAGAACAGCACGTAGAGCGGGTGATCGAATGGGTAACGTTCGAACGCGATGGCTTGCGGCCGAATTCCTGCGAGAAAGTCACTATGCGAAACGACATTGGTGGCCGATTGAGGTGGAAGCACTAATCGTGATTCGGGGTAGGGTAAAACCACGGTCTTCCGAACGCTTGGAAGCCGCGCAACGAGCTGCGATATATGGCCCACAATCTCGTGCGATTCTCCCCTCATCTGGTACCGATCGCTGACGATCAAAACGCTTGGTTCCAGCTGGCTGAAGCGATCTACGATTGCGTCCACGCCGAAATCCGGCGAACAAGAGGCCCAGACCGCGCCCACAGCAGCTGTCGCGAGCACCGCGACGACAGTTTCTGGCGTATTGGCGACGACACCGACCACGCGGTCGCCAGCCTGAATTCCCTGCTGGGCGAGGGCTTGAGAAAAACGGGAAACGGCATCGTAAAGCTCGCTCCACCGTAATTCAATTCGGACGCCGTTCTCTCCCCGAAAAATAATGGCGGGGGTTTCGTCGCGTCTACGGAGAAGATTTTCGGTGAAGTTCAGCCTTGCTTCCGGAAACCACTTCGCGCCGGGCATCTTGTGACTGTCCACCAATACATCGGAACCATGGTCGAGTGGAATGACGCCAGAGTAACGCCACACGGCGCTCCAGAATTGATTTGGGTCTTTGATCGACCAAGTGTACAGTTCTCCGTAGTCGTTAAAGTGTTCGCCTAGTTCTTCCTCGACAACGTGCACGAATCGCTTGATGTTCGATATCGCTACGCGTTCCTTCGATGGCCGCCATAGTGGCTCAGGAACTGCATTTGTAAGCATGTGGACACTACCATCTCGGAAGCGGACCAGTATTGGCTCGTTTGCAAGAATAACGGCGTTCGTGTTGCCCTTTCGTTCCGTTGCCAAATCCATCGAATAGACACCATCACTGAAGAGCATTGGCCTGTCCCCGCAATCAATACTGACGACTTCATCTGCAGGGAAGCCAAGAGCCACGATCTTCCAACTAGACGTCAAGTAACGCACCAAGCGACGACCGTTACCGATGTCGAGGTCACAGTCAAATGCCTGACGGACCGAGGCGGACGGCTCCCCGCCGTCAGCAGCTAATAGTTCCGACTCCGGCGTGACAGCCGTCCCGGAGACGGATGCAAATGCATGCATAGTCGCCGCTCTTTCACCGACGAGGCAGAGCACTTCGTCGATGCCGAAAGTAGCTATGGGTCCGGACAACAATTCGGCGGGGGCATGTCCCGCAGTCTCTCCGAGTTCTGCGAATTCGGCGAGTCGCTCGATGGCCAAGCTTTTATCCGCCAGTTCGTTGGCTTCTAAGGCCAATCGGCCGAGTTCGGCCGGCGAAGTGGTCCCGCTGGCGACCGCGGCCAGCTTACTGAAGAGATCGTTGAGATTCATGGTTGGCCCTCGCTGCTGGTTTCGGTGTCGGACACGCGGGACTCGAGGCCCCGCACAATGCCCTGGCGAACGGCGAGCTCGAGCCCAGCCAAGACCCGAGCCGGTTCGCCACCCTCATTTTCAATAGAGCGCTTGATTCTCGGCCAGGAATCGCGCCAAAGAGTTTGGCTGATCACCGGCTTCGTTCTACGGAGTGCCACAGCGATATCTCTTTGGCGGCAGCCGTCCAAGTGATACATTTGAGAAATGGTTCTTTGGAGCGGAGTTAAGCCTGCGAAAGCCCGCTCGACAGCCTGACCGAATTCCGCGGATTTTTGTTGAAGGAAGCCAAGCGCACCAGGCGGAGGTTTCGGCGTCCCGTCGCTCTCTGCGGACGCCAGGTCAATGCCTTTCGTCCTCACGCGCTGCGCCCGATTGGTTTTTCCTGAGTCGAGCCGAGCCGATCGCTTGAGTTCGTTCATCAAGTGTCGACGCGCAAACATCCGGATTAGACCGGGAAGCGTAATTAGTGCTTCATAACGTGCAGTCTGACTGGGTGAAAAGAATCTCGTGACGAGATAGGTCAGCGCGACTTGGACACCGTCCTCAGGATCGATCTGAGAGGTGTTGAGCCCGCGCGGCGAAGCGACGCGCATCTCGTCGTAGTTCCGCACACGGGGATCACCTTCATCCTCGCGATACACGGATGCCGGCGTGCCATCTGCCGCCAGAATAATCGGGTTGGCCGCTTCCTCACCCCAGTTGCGGGTGATGCCTCTCCACCACTTCCGGAGGTCTTTCGCGAGATGATTATGGAGCACGGGGATCACGTTGTTCAACGCCCGCACCTGGTTTCCCGCTTGCAACGGTCCGGGCAGGTGGCCGCAGGCGACGGCGATCGCGAGGTCGCGAATCTTCAACTGCCCCATGACATCACTAAGTTCCATCTCGACACCAATCCGGCCTCCCTCCTTAGCGCGTTTAAACAACGCTGGGATATTGAGCGCGATGGCGCGAGCTAGGCGTTCGTTGTCTATGGTGCCTTCCGGCACGGTAGGACATTTCGGCGGCGCCAATATTGGGCTCCCGCGCAGCCCCCTTGCGTCACACAGGTAGTCAGGGTCTTCGATCGACCTGATCACTTCTGAAAATACCGATCCGAACTGATGGAGCAGCTTGTCGACCTGCTGCTCTCCTTCGAGCCCAGCGATTCCTCGCAATTTCATTCGATCGACCTCCGCTCGCGACGGATACTGTCCCACTGGGGTTGGTGAAGCGAGGCAATGCCAAAGTTAACGAGCATTCGCGGTTTGCCCGAAACGACCCTGATGTTTCCCTGCATTAGATCGCAGACTCGCGTTATTTTCCCCGAGCCGCACCATGCGATACCGCCAAATGTGTTTGTGGGCATGGATGAGTTCTTCCGGGGCCACGTAGCCTCGTTTAAACGCGTTGGCAAAGGCCCGAGCCTACGAAGCGAACAGTTTCCGCCGAACGATCGAGCGACTGCTACGCATCCGGGGAAATCGCGGTCGTGACAGTCACAATCGAACACTGATCGGCTCGCTGATTCAAAGTGGGAAACGCGCCGTCAAGAACACGAGAGTACGCGTCGCGCGAAAAGTGCAGTCGTCTGACCGAACCGCTACACCTACCGCCTCCAAACCGGACCATGAAGATCGGCGACCATCCGACCACGTCTCGAAATCTGCCATTCCCCACGTCTTACTCTCTATCTTACTCCTGAAAACTATTTTTTCGGCTTGGCGATAGATCATGCGGCTCATAAGCCCCTTAGCGTTCACGCAATCCGTAAACCGAGACGCTCTGGTAGCGTGGAGACCGAGACCTTGTCGGGTGGCAAATCTTCGTGGTCGTTTGAGCTGGGACAAGTCGGTGTGTTGTGTCGAGTAGGCGGGAGACTCCTTATCGCAGTGGATTGTTGCCAGTTTACTGGGGCGCGAATCTTCCTGGGGTCTTGAGCGCCTGCGACGATTTCGCGGCTCCACCGAGCACCTTTTGGGGGTCTCCGATTCGTTAACACTTCTCAGGTGGATCCCACCGGAGCGGAGAGCGTGCGGCAGCATGCTCGGCGACGCCTTCCGTCTCCATCTACCGGTCCTTATGACCAAGGAGAAACAGGAACGTTCTGACCTGCCCCCCGAAAACTGAAGCATTTTGAGTGGGAGTCCTCCGGGGTATAAGGCCCCGCAGGAGGACTCGGATGCGGAAGTCGAGGTTCACG
>JADMIO011426320.1_pt1 | contig 10494 bp, 5 predicted proteins | sample 8958161 | NCBI WGS metagenome assembly JADMIO01 (sample SAMN16585339, study PRJNA669376) | soil metagenome | isolation source: Crop rotation soil | place: USA: Cullars Rotation, Alabama | collected 2011
GATATCGCACACCACCTGTGTCGTGGGATCTACCCAAGTGTCCGCTTGAAACCTCGTCGCCCGAACTAATCTGCGACCCAGTACTGCAACCAACGCAGCTACTGTCATGATTTCGAGAGTGCTGATCGCCGTCCACAGAAGCCGATCCGTCGCCGAATCAGCATGGGCCTGACCTGCCAACTCCACGCTATGCACGAATTCCGCGTCGGCTGCATGCGCCGAGCCGACGAGCACGAAAGCGACGCCTACGGTAAAAAGCACATACGCCGGCTTGCGTAAAATCGTTCTGGCCGACCTCTGGCCAGCCCGGCCTTTTCCTGTCCGATGTGATCTGCTCTTAGCCAGGGATTTCAGAATTCGCATTGCCGTTCTCTCCTTCCGCGTCAAATACGGGACTCAAATCTTCGTTGAGTCCGGATTCGGGGATGGTTGAAAGAACGCAAGGTACGGATGGCGTGCGCGCTTTTCACAGATTTTTTTTTTCGAGGTGCAGGGCTTGCTTTGGTGCGAATAATAACAACACGGGGAGTTCTAGCTGCTCAGCTAGGCTAGGACCGTCAAAAACTCTGCGAACGATCTGGTCAGGCCAATTTCCTCGCGCTGTGGCTTTGGAGGGGATCGATATGAGCGAATCACAGGCAAAAGAGACGCGATCCCAGTTCAAACAGGAACTGCAACAGGTCTTGGACCAACACAAAACGCGGCTACGTCAGCGGATTCACCGAATGTTGGAAACCATTCCAGCGGAGATCCGTCCTGTGTTAGACATAGAAGATGCGTGGCAGGAAGTGTGCAAACGCGCGCACACGTCCCCTCCCAAGCTTGATGAAGAATTCGAGAAGAGCGTTTATCGTTGGCTATGCGTGATTGTCGACAGCGTTGCACGGGACAAATTGCGACAATTCAAGTCCAAGAAGCGCGGAAACGGGTTGCGGCAGCAGAATTCGCCTGCCGCGGGTAACTCAGGCTCGATGGTCGATTTGATTCAGGTGATCGCAGCTGGCGGGAAAAGCCCGTCCAGCATTGTTGGTCAGCATTTTACGTCGGAGGCGATCGAAGCGGCCCTGGCCGCTCTCCCTGACGAGCAACGTGTCGTCATCCGACTGCGATTTTTTGAACGCCGAAGTATTAAAGAGAGCGCCGATATGCTGGGATGGACCATTCACGCGGTCCGAAGCCGGTTGCGCAGCGGCCTAATCGCCATGCGGGCGTCCTTAGGAGCGACGTCTAACTTCTTCAGTGCCGCGTAGTCGCGGTCGGCTTCCATGCGACTAAGGGAGTCATAATGGACGAGAACATCGACGATTTGCTTCGGCGGCTGCAAGACGCGCGAGTCAACGATGGCGAAAACCCCTCAAGCGCCCCGGTGGATTCCGTTCCTTCATCCATCTTGCGTGGACTCGCGTATGGACTTTTTCCTGAAAACGACCAGCGCAAAGCCGTTGGCGTATATCGCCTGCTCGGGTGGATTGGTCGCGGCGGAATGGGAGAGGTCTACCTTGCCGAACAGCAAGTGCCGGTTCGTCGCAGGGTTGCGCTGAAAATCATCAAACCACTGCACAAGACGGAAAGCAATGACGCTCAGTTTCACAACGAGGTCATCGCATTGTGCCATCTGCGGCACGGGAATATCGCCTCCCTTCTGGATGCTGGCACAACCGAGGACGGGTACCCGTTTCTGGTTCTTGAGCTCATCGATGGCCCATCAATAACCCAGTATTGCGACAGACATCGCCTGACCATCGACCAAAGGCTTGGTCTTTTTTTTCAGCTGGCAGATGCCGTCCAACACATGCACGACCGCGGGATTGTCCATCGCGATCTCAAGCCAGGGAATGTGCTGGTACGAGAGGAAAATGGCAAACCACTTGTAAAAATTGTCGACCTTGGACTAGCGGTTGGAATAGGGCCGCCCATCGAGGGCGGAATCGAGTCTGTCGAGCAGTGCCGAGTTGGCGGCACACCCAGTTACATGAGTCCCGAACAGGTTCAAGGAGCGGGCTACGTCGTAGGGCCTCGGACCGACATTTTCGCCCTTGGGGTGATGTTGTACGAGTTGCTTGTAGGCCAACTGCCTTTATTACTTCCGACACGCAATCTGTTGGCTAATGTCCAAGAGAGTGCTGCGTATTGGAGCCGCGTTCAGGCCATAATTCGCGACGAACAGCCTCCGCTAGCAAGTCGTCGCCTCGCGGAGAATCGACCGACGGCGGATTCGACTCGGCTCGGGCAACGCAAAGATGAGTCCAGCGACGGTGTCAGTTCGCAGAAGTCCCGCGAGGATCGAGCCAAATGTCGTCACACCACCGTGCGAAAGCTTCAGCGCATGGTTGCCGAGGATCTCGAACTGATCGCTGACAAGGCAATGAACAAACAACCCATGGGGCGGTACGCATCGGCAGACGAACTAGCAAACGATATTCGGCGGCATATTGCATACGAAAACGTCACTGCGAGAATTCCGCGCCGTCCTTTCGATTGGTATCGGGTTCGCAAGTGGTCTCATCGCCATTCCACTATAGCCTTCACCGCTCCCCTAGCCGTCGCCACATTGCTTTGGTTTGCGGTTAGCGAAAAACTGCATACGAAGGCTCTAGAACAACAGAAAACGCAACTCGTCGCTGCACTCAGCGACGCCGAGTCGCGACTCTACAGTGCTGCAGGCCGCACGTTGGAGTTTGGACTACTAAGCGCGCAACGCGGATCGAAACGCCAAGCAGTAAGAGTCATCGACCAGTCTATTGCACTGTACGACGAACTGGTCGCGAAGCATCCCGACAATGCTCAATACAAGCTCGACCGAGCGTTTGCGGCACGCAATCTTGGAGCACTTCGTGGAGAGTTGGGACAAATTGAACCGGCGAGGGCGCTGCTCGATAGTTGCATGGCTATCCTACGCGACGTCGCTACCAGTGCGGACTACTTCCAACGCGCACAAGTAGAACTGGCGAATGCACACAGCGCGTGGGGACGAATACAACATAGACTCGGCAAGTTTACTGACGCCGAAACTGAATATCGCGCGGCAGAGGGCATTCGTGTCGACCTCTTAAAGACAATGCCCGACGAAATCGAAATTGTAATTGGCCGTATTAGGAGCCATCTCGAAATTGGGGATTTGCTAAGAGATTCGAAAGGACCTGATGCCAAAGCTATTCACCGCTATGAAGAGGCCAAGGCTCTCTCGACACAGTGGAGTGATGCGCTCAAGCAACTCCCAGATGTTCAAGAAGTGCTGCTGGTTGCCGATACCAATTTGGGGCTGCTATACGACAAGAATAACCGATCTGACGATGCGAAGAAGCTGTACATTGATACGGTGACGCGTTGGCAATTAGCCGTCGCAGCGGATCCCAATGGCAACCGGAGCCGGCGCTTTTTTGCCGGTGCCTTGGCAAATCTAGGTATTTATTTCGCAGAGCGTGATAATTTTGTCGATGGCGTTCAATACCTTACGCAGGCTGTCAACGAGTACGGACAAGTGCTACGCGACGAGGATGCTACGGCATTGACGAAGTCGCTGTATGCTAAGGCTCTCGTTAATCTAGCGTGGTCTCAATTCCGTTCACTCCGAGGTGAACCCAATCGTGCTGTGGCGGAAACAGTCCGCATTGCCTGTCGCAAAGCACTCGATGAATTGGGTTACCTTATGCTAGTGATGCCCACGAACCAAGATCTTAAAGTATCGGCGGTGAAGGCGAACAACACACTGGCGAGTCTAGCCTTCGAAGCCAAGGACCCAGAGGTAGCACGTCGTCACTATGAAGAAGCTCTCTCGCTTTTGAAGGGAATCGCCAGCCCGATCCTCGACGTACGGAAACAGTTTTTGAGCATTGCCAATAACTTTGCGCGTTTAGAAATGGACTGGCCGAGCAATGCCAAGTTAAACGCCGGCGAAACTAATACACGCGGCATTGAATGGGCAACCCAAACAATTGACGATGCTATCGAATTTGGTGAGAGCCTCATGAAGGAGAACCCTGGCAACTCGACAATATTAATGGAGACCTCGGCACTTTACGACGCACGAGGACTCTTAAAGAAGCGGAAGGCAGAGCACTTGGCCGCCACGCCCGGTCAGGAGGCTGCAATGGGTTCTCTCTTTACACAAGCTGATGCCGCATATTCTCGTGGCATCCAATTAGGCGAGCGGGCTGTGGCATTAGGCCACCCAGTTGCGGAAGACAAAAGAGTGCTATACGAAATTTACGCCCGGCGTGGAAATCTGAGAGAGATTCTTGGCATGCCTAAAGAGGCTGCGAAAGATTGGGGTGCCGCCCTTCAAAGCTATGACCGAACTCATCCGCGATGGCCAATGCTCAGAGTAGGACAAGGACACGCAGACTTGATGGCTGGTGACTACCGGGCAGGCCTACAGGCTGTAGAAGAGGTCGAGAAGGCCGGCCCTCGCGGCCACGAGTGCCGCTATAATATGGCTTGTATTTTCGCGCTTGCGATACGGGAATGCGAAATAGATCCAAAACTCAAACCAAAAGAGAAAGAGAAGGTTAAACGTGAGTATTTTGAACGTGCTATCAAGTGGTTAGAGAGTGCGCGTGACAACGGCGACTTCAAGAATAAGGATGTCCGCCAAGCCATAGACACGGATCCTGAATTAAGAATACTTCGCGACGACGAGCGCTTTCAGATTTTTGTTCGATCGTTGCCGCCTGTCACATGACGACATTGGAATTGGCGTCTCCTAGTCGATGAGCGGTTCGATCCAGTCCGGGCAGGGCAGATTTTGGAGCGCGTCGAGTTGATCGGCGACGGCACGGGCTTCGTCTTCGGTTCGCTCGACTTCCGGTGCGCCACGGTGCGTCCACGTATCAGGCGAACCAAGTTCTTCGTAAATCTCCTGCTCCGTGAATTCCCGCCCTCCTGTGAACTCGATGAAGTCTGACTGTCCCTGATTGAACAGGTACGAGAATTCCATGCGATACGGCGCTGGCCGCGTCGCGGGAACGTCACGTGGGTCGAAAAATTCTTCGCGAATCGCATGGTCGGTGTGCAGCACGCCTTCATAGCGCGTCCAATCTTTGCCCTGAAGGCCCGGTGGCGCCGCATCCCAGGGCGGCGCGACGTCTCGCGCTAGCGGCCGACCGTCTCGATCGAGGTCGAGCAGCCACGTCGCGCGTCCCTCAGCCATCGGATCAACGACCTCCCTGGGCGGATCATTGCCTGCCAGGATCGCCGTCATGGGCGCAGCACTCTTAATCGTCCGCATGGCGAGACTCAGCATCGTCTTCACGTCGGATTTTCCGTCCCCTTCGCCTGGGTACCACTCACGAAAGGCTCGTAGATGTCCCGTGCTGTTGCCGGTAAACGCGATCCCTCCCGGAAAGCGATGATCGTGCCACCACCGCCGATCGCCAGCACACGCAAAAAAGTCGAGATTGAATTGGAATCCGTAATACTTCTGGCTTTCCGGGTGCTGCAAATAAAGGAAGTCGCTCGAAATGGTGTTGACGCGGCGGGCGCTTCGCGGAGTGTTCGCCCATCCGGCGAGTTCGAGGATCTTTTCGGAAAACTCACGCAGGCTACGATCCGGCGCGGCCATCGCTACATCCGAAGAAGCGACCACGATGATGAAACTGTGTGCCGCACGACTTGCATCCTTCAGTGCCCGCCGTTTCCAAAGCTTACGATCTTCGTCGATCTTGGCGGCAATCTCTTCGTCGCTCCAGGTGCGAACTGCGGCGTCGCGCAGAATGGAGAAGTGCAGCCGACCTTTGTTGGCAGCCGAACGGCCAAACAGACAGGGCTGCTGGTTGCCACACCAAATGAGCAGACATCGAAACAGTTCTTCGTCCGTCGCCGATGAATTATGCAGCGCCGCATTGGCGCGCAGGATGTCGTCGCTGAACGAGCGAGCAACCCGCTGCGGATCGCCTTGCAGGCGACCGAATAGCTGATTCGCAATGTGTGACATTTAGGTTTCCCCCACGGGTGGCAGTCGATAGGCGGCCATATCCACGCCGTCAGCAGCGACGAGTTGCGGCACGGCCGTTGCGCCATTGCGCCACACGGCTGCCTTGGCAAGCGTGAACGACTGCCTGATCGTTAGCCCGTATGACAGATGACCATAAAACTGTTCGACGAATCGAATGGCGACGTCGTCCGACGGCTGCCCATTCCAGCCGATCGCGACATCCACGACACGATCTTGCACGAGGTGTCGGGCGATCGTGTCCGAGTGGCACGCGTTCATGACGCAGAGCAGGACGCGGTTGGGATACTGTGCCAAAATCGTGTGCAGTTGCTCGCCGCTCAAGGGTTGAGTCTGCGTCATCGTCCCGCGAAGTTCCACTAAAGACAATGTGCGCTGGGTGCCGTGGCCGATGAAATGCAAAATGGTAGGATTCTGCCGGTACCCATTAGTCAGTTGCGTAGCGTTCGCCCCGACTATGATGTCGTCGGCCAGAAACAGACGTTTGTTGGAACCCGCGGTCAGGGCTTGTTGAATGCGATGTCGTTCGTCCCCGACATTGAGCTGTGTCTCGTTGGCGGTGCCGAGGCTGCCGGTCACAATGAGTAGTCGTACGACCGCAGGATCGTGTTCGCTCTCGCGGTAGTCCTCACGAAGTATTGGCTCGATTACCACAAAGACTTGGTGCTGCTCGGGGGCGAGCGTCTCAAATCGCGTGTCGCAGACGTCGCAGAACGTATAGCCGCCGTCGATTAATGACTCGCAGTGACGACAGTACCGCCGTTGCTCTTCTCGCAGGACTTGCGCTGTTCCATACAGACGTAATACGCGTGTGAGCGTCGCAGCATCGATGTCCAGATTATCGGCCACGACGTCCGGCCGGATCGGATGACCACCGATTTCGTAGAGCATCTCGTCAACCGCTTCAATCTCCGCGTGGAGTTCGGGATGATTACCGGCAATGCTTGCGGACGCTGGCAAGTACATCCCGCACCTCCTTCTCCGTTAGCTCGCCGAAAATGCCCACGCGCTGATCCTTAGCGTAGAGCTTGAAGTGCGCCTCATCGCCACCGGCCGTGGGCGCATAAAAATTGCCCAGTCGCCCCGCCATATTTTTGCCGAGCGCCGCTCGGGCCTTTTTGATCGCGGGATCTTTGTAGACGTCCTCCTTAGCCGATCGACTGGAATAAGACAGGTCGCTTCCCATCAGCGTGGCGTACTTGCACCCGCGCTTGCGAATTTTGCGGTCGTCGTCGAATTTCTTGATCGCCTTGGATACCTTCAAAGGTGTGAGTTGGTTTGTGTCGAAAAATTGGGCCAACAAGTTGATGAACCTTCCCCGCTCCGCTTCGTAGTTTTCGCCGCTTTGCAATCGCTGGATGAGCAATTCGGCGTGACCGCTGGCCAAATCGCACGAAAAGCTGACCATGCCACGGCCGATTTCGCGGCGATAGGCATCAAGCTCCAGTGTCACCGTCTTTTGATCTTGGTCCGGCATGCGCTGACGCCAAGTCCGGCGTTCGACCCACACGAAACGGATGCGGTCGGCACTCCATTGAACGGTGGTCAAGGTCGGCACGGCCGGTACGGCCAAGGGGACGGCGCCGTTGAAGAGGTCAAGTTGAGCGAGCGACCGGAGCTTGGCTTTGACTTTTGTTTCGTCCGACAGAAACGTCACCAGTGCGTCGCTTGCGCGATAGAGGTAGGCGTGTTGATTGCCCCACCCTTCCACGGCTTCGAGCAGCGTAATCAATTCCGCTTCGGTAATGGTGCCCGCAAGCAGCAAATCCTCGACTCGCTTACGCAGCTCTTCCTTAGTGCCACCGACCGGCAGGTCTTTTCCGCGCAAGAACTCTTGCACCCAGTCCATGCGATGAGCAAACAAGAGCTTGATCAGTATCGAGCCTTCATCAATCAGTTCAGTTTCGGACTCAGTTACCGCTGGCGGACTGGGCATACGACTTCCTCGGGGCTCGCAGCGTCTCCGCTTAGACTCTGCAAATTGTCCGTCATTCTACGGACAACTACCCTCGTTCGCGCCCAACAGGCTCGCGTTTTTTCTCGTGACGTTCGATGTGTACCAAGAGGCCATTCAGCCGGGTCGTTCGCGATACGCGAGGAGCCGAAGGGCGTTGACGACGACGAGCAGCGTCGATCCCTCATGAAACAAGACGGCCGCGCCCATTTGGAGGCCGAACGCCGTCGCCGGGACGAGAAACGCGACCATTGCCAAGCTGAACCACAGGTTTTGTCGGATCACAGACCGGGTACGCCGACTGAGGCCGACCGCGAACGGCAAATGCCGAAGGTCATCCGCCATCAACGCGACGTCCGCCGTTTCCAACGCGACGTCCGAGCCCGCGGCCCCCATGGCGATGCCGACGGTCGCGGCCGTCATCGCAGGTGCGTCGTTCACGCCATCGCCCACCATGGCGACGGCTCCTTGTTGAGCTAGGTCCCGGATGGCTTCGACCTTGCTGTCCGGCATCAGGTCACCGCGGGCTTCTTCAATGCCCACGGACTTCGCCACCGCGTCAGCGACCGCTTGACTGTCGCCGGAGAGCATCACGACGCGGCGAATGCCGAGTGCGCGCAGGCGATCTATCACGTCCCGCGCAGCCGCCAGTGGCGTGTCCATCATTCCCAACGCGCCGAGGTAGCGGTCGCCGTGGCGGACCAGCATGATCGTGCGACCGTTTTGCTTCAGTGCCGCGACCTGTTGCAGCAACGTCTCCTGCGGATGGGGACCGCTGCCCTCGCTGAAGAGTTCGGCTTTTCCGATCAACGTCGGAACGCCATCGACCGTCGCGGACACGCCGCGGCCGGTGATGCTCCTCACGTCGGTGACGTTAGGCATCCCCTGTTGGCCCAACCGCTCTTTCCCGCCGGTGACGACGGCCGCAGCCAACGGATGGTCGCTCAGCCGTTCGACGCCGACGGCGACTTTGAGCAAGGTCGCCTCATCCACGCCATCGCCGGTCACAACATCCGTCAGCTTGGGTTTGCCTTCGGTCAACGTCCCCGTCTTGTCAAACGCGATCGTGTTTAACCCGCCGAGTTGTTCCAATGGTCCGCCGCCTTTGACTAAGACGCCGCCCCGCGCCGCGCGCGCGACGCCGCTGAGCACCGCGCTGGGCGTAGAAATCGCCAGCGCACAGGGGCTGGCGGCGACCAGCACCGCCATCGCTCGGTAGAACGTGGCGGCAAACGGTTCGTGGATGATGAACCCGGCGAACAACAGGGCGATGCCCAATCCAAGCACGGACGGCACGAAATACTTTTCGAAACGGTCTGTGAACCGTTGCGTTGGTGATTTCTGTGTCTCGGCGTTATTGACCATCTCCATCACGCGAGCGAGCGTGCTTTCTGTCGCCAACCGCGTCACCTGAATTTCCAACGCTCCGCTCTGGTTGATCGTTCCCGCAAACACGCGATACTGAGCGTCGAGCCGGTCGGGGTTGGCTGCTGCTTGCGCCGCGTCATCTACCGCCCGTTTATCGACCGGCACGCTCTCGCCCGTGATCGGCGCTTGATCCACGGTGCTTTCACCTTTCACCACGAACCCATCCACGGGCAGTCGTTCGTTCGGCTTCACGATGACGATGTCTCCGGGCCGTACTTGTTCGACCGGGACTTCTTCCGTCACGCCATCCCGACGCACGGTTGCCGTCGCCGGTGCGAGTTTACCCAGCGCCTCAATCGCCCGCTTCGCCCGCCCCATTGCGAAATGCTCCAGCGCGTGCCCCAGGCTGAACAGAAACAGAAGCAGCGCGCCCTCAAACCACTTGCCCAATGCGGCAGCGCCTGCCGCGGCGACGAGCATTAACGAATCGATTTCGAATCTGCGCACGCGGATGTTTTCAATCGACTCCCCTACCGTGTAGAAGCCGCCGAAGCCATAGGCCGCGAGGTACAACGCCCATGGCAGCCACTCCGGCGCATTCGTCCATGACGTCACCCAGCCCACGAGGAGGCAGGCTCCGCTCACGCCGGCGAACACCAACTCGCCATGTTCCCCGAACGGCCCGCCGTGCGCGTGGGCGTGTTGTTCCCCTGGCGCGTGGACGTGCTTTTCCCCCGGTGCATGGGCGTGTTCTTCCCCTGGCGCATGGACGTGTTCGTCTCGCTCGTCATTCGCCGCGGCGGGCGCCGGGCGCTCGGGATACAGGCCGGCAATGCGATCCAACGCGGCGCGGATGCTGCCTTCGCTCGCGACGTCGCGGTCGAACTCAATGCGCAGCACGCCGGCCGGCGACGCGTCCGCGTCGAGAACTCCCGGGATTTGCCGGACCCGACTCGCGACCGTCTCCGCCTGCCGCGCGTACATGGCGGCGGAGCGAACCAGGAAATGCCCGAAGCGTTGCTCCAATTCCGCGCCGGTGCGATGCACCAGGTTGCGCACTTCCGCCAGCGAGATTTTCTCCGGGTCGTAATGGATGCACAACTGTGTGCCGTCCTCGCCCGAGTCGTCGGCGACGTGCACCGGGTCGATGCCGTCGCGTCGTTGCAACATCATCGCCAGCCGGCGCACGCACGCGTCCCGCGCGTCGGTCACGCTCGGCAAG
>JADMIO011113678.1_pt1 | contig 10493 bp, 7 predicted proteins | sample 8958161 | NCBI WGS metagenome assembly JADMIO01 (sample SAMN16585339, study PRJNA669376) | soil metagenome | isolation source: Crop rotation soil | place: USA: Cullars Rotation, Alabama | collected 2011
GCTCTTCCGATCTTGAATTGACGCCCGCGCAATTGACGACGCTGCGGGATGTGGCGAGCATCGTGCCGTGGTCACCCAACATGTCGTTGAAAGGGCTGGTGGAGAAAGGCCGGACCGGGCTGGAATTCTGGTTGCCCATCATCATTCTTTGCCTGTTGCTGGCCGGGCTGGAAACTTTTTTGGGGCAATGGTTCAGCAGGGCAAAGTAGTCGGGAAGCAGGGGGAAGTGAGCAGTAGATCAGTAATCAGTAGGGCAGTAATCAGTAGGGCGGTCATTGGAGATTTGAGATTTGAGCTTAAAGCGGAGGAAAACCGTTCCTGCTGCGGGGGCGCAAGCGCGTCGGAAACAAGTCGATCTTCTGTCGTCCCGGACGGGACTCAACTGTGTTTTTGCCCCTCTCATCCACCGATGAATCGGTGGGCTATTTTCGGGCGTCCCTTCGGGAGTTGGGGTTGGGGACTGGTGCTTGCGGTTGTGGTTGGGAAGCTGATCGGCGATGCGGCTGCGGCGGAACCTGGGGCGGATTTATTTGCCGAACCCGTGGCCTGGCGGCTGCGACTGGAGGTTGATGCGCAGGGGATGAACTCGCTGCGACGGGACAGCCGCACCTACGTGCGCGCGACAGTATGGGAGGGGACCAATGTCTGGCGCGACGCGGGCGTGCATCTCAAGGGAGCAACCGGAAGCTTTCGTTTGCTGGATGAAAAGCCGGCGTTGACGCTGAGCTTTGATGAGTTTGTTCCCGGACAACGGTTTCATGGATTGAGCAAGGTGCATCTGAACAACTCCGTGGAGGATGCGAGTTATTTGAACGAGAAACTGGGTGCGTCACTGTTCAGCGCGGCCGGTTTGCCTGCGCCTCGAGTCGGCCACGCCATGGTGGAGCTGAACCAGCGCCGGCTGGGGTTGTATGTGTTGAAGGAGGGGTTCGCCCCGGAGTTTCTCCAGCTGCATTTTGCGCGGGCGGACGGGAATCTTTATGACCCGGGCGCCGGCGGCGACATCACGGGTTCACTCAAGATCACTTCCAGCGGCGGTGCAAAGAGGGACGGCGCGGAACTTCGGCGTCTGGTGAAGGCGGCGCAGGAACCGGATACGACGAAGCGGTGGGAGCGATTGGGCGAAGTGCTGGACCGGGGAGAGTTTGTGTCGTTCATGGCGCTGGAGATCCTGATCGGCCATCGGGATGGATATTGCGTGGCGCGCAATAATTACCGGCTCTACCACGAGCCGGGGTCGGAGCGCTTCGTTTTTCTGCCTGGCGGGATGGACCAGTTGCTGGGGCGTGCCGAGTTGCCGGTGCATCCGCATTTTGGAGGCATGCTGGCACAAGCTGTGATTGAAACGCCCGAGGGCCGTCGCGCGTATCGGGAGCGGATCAGCACATTGTTCACGAATGTGTTTGAAGTTGGCGTGCTGACCAATCGCGTGCTGGGTTGGGCGACGGGCCTTACGCGCGAGTTGCCGAAGGCGGAAGCGCAAGCCATCCGGCTGGAGACAATCGAGGTGTGCGAGCGTATCCGGGCACGCGGGATCGAGGTGGCGCGTCAGCTGGCCTTGCCGATGCCGGCGCCCTTGCGCTTCGAGAAGGGGATCGCGATGCCGGCAGGCTGGCGGCCGGTGGATGCACCGGCGGGAGGCCAGCTCGACAAGGTCCCGGCGCCGGATGGGCGAGGGGCGTTGCATGTGCTGGCCGGGGCAACTACCTCTGCTTCCTGGCGCGCCAAAGTGTTGCTGGGTCCCGGGCAATATCGTTTCGAAGGACAGGCCCGCACAGCGGGGCTGAAGCCGTTGCCATTTGGAAAAAACAACGGAGCCGCGCTCGAGGTGTCGGGCATTCGGGGATCTCGTCCGCGGTGGCTGACCGGCGACAAGGGTTGGACTAAATTGGAGGTCGATTTCGAGATCCTGAAGAACGAGCAGGAGGTGGATTTGATCTGCGGGCTGCGCGCCGCCGGAGGCGAGGCGTGGTTTGACTTGGAAACATTGAAGCTGAGGAGAATCCCGTGAACGAGCGAATTGACGAGGAGGTGCCGTGCGCGCGGAGCGTCTTGGGCGATGGCGGGTTTAGAGCGTGCCTTGGGGCTTGGAGAGGATGACGTTGGTGGCGCCTCCGGTGAAGGCGGCGATGATCTGTTCCTGGAGCTGTTTGCTGGAGGTCATGTTCACGCTGCCGTCGGTGAGGGCCAGGTGCCCTTTCTTGACGTGGACTTTGCCGTCCCAATAACCGTCGACCGACTTCAAATTGTACCAGGCGGCTTCGAAGGTGCCGGAGCCCCCGATGATGTTGCCGTCGCCGCTGAGGATGGAAAGGGGCTGTTCATCGGAGGCCGTGAGCCCGACAAAATAGCTGACGTTTTCGAAGCCGGCGATGTCGTTCCAATCGGGGGCGATGGTTTTGCCCTCCTGCCGCGGGCAGACGAGGATTTTTGGAGTGGTCAATTCATTGGAACAAACGCGGAAGTGATCGATCCACTGGCCGAAGGGATTCATGCTTCCGCCGTCGGTAAAATCGACGCGCCATGGGAATGTGTGGTCGTTGTCATTGGCCCACATGCGGAAACCGACGGCGATTTGCTTGAGATTGCTGAGGCATTCGGTGTCCTTGGCGCGCTGTTTTGCCTTGGCCAGCGCCGGGAGGAGCAGGCCTGCCAGGATGGCGATGATGGCGATGACCACCAGGAGTTCAATGAGGGTGAACGCGCGGTTTCGCTTCGAGCCGGCATGAGGAATCATCGATGTCAATGAGTTCATGATGGTGGCATTTTGTCAATTTCGCAGACGATAGAACATGGTGGGGCTATTGGAAACCGTGTAGGAGCTTTGAGTCACAGGGCCCGGAACATCGGCCCAGTTGGCGGGGGAAGCGAGGTCTGTGGAATGTTGAAGCACAAAACCCGAGCCGTTCCAGGAGAGGGTGCTCATGCCGTTCTCAACTATGATGAACAGTTTTGGGATGGAATTGCCGGGTGTGTTGGCGAAGAGGGTGCTGCCGAAGAAAATGTCCTGGGACGATGTGCCTCCGCTCACGTTGTGGACCTCGACGGCCAGCATGTTTTCGCCCTGCACAAGGTTCGTTGCCACCGCGTTCCCCGAGACGGTGATGACATCCGGGCAGATGCTCGCCGCGTCATTGGCAAAAGGAGTTCCGGCGCAGGGACCGCCCAGGGCGAAGGTGGAATAGTTGGCACCGGCGCTGAGGCGGATCCGGGCAATCTCACCGCCGTTCAGATAGAACGCAGCGCCGTCATCGATGTAATTGGAAAGCGTCAGCGACAAACCTGCGGTGCTGCCGGTGTAGACGAAGGGAGTCTTGAAATAATAGGTGCGGAAGATGGGCACCACATAGCCCGGCGGGAGCAGGGTGTTACGTGGGGCAAAGGTGACACCGCCCAGGGAACTGTTCTCGATGTGGAAGCAGCCATTGCTCGGCCCGGACCAGGCGGAATCGTCGTCTCCCAAACGTTTCCAATTGGTCAGGTCCAGGTTGTTGGTGGTGTATTTCCAGGGATTGCTCGTCATGTCCAGGAGCACGGTCCGGGCGACGGAGGTTGTCGTGGAAAAGGAACAGGCCAGGGTGCTGAGGATTCCATCGTGGGACGACCGGGTTTGGAAGTAGTACTTCCCTCCTGGTGTCAGCCCATTGATCGTGGCCGTGTGTTTGCGCACGAGGCGCGAGTCGAGCGGCGTCGAGTTGGCATAGACGAGAAGGCCGTACGGAGCGTTTGTATTTCCGTAAAAGACCTGGGTGTCGGAAGGAACCGTAGTGTCCCAATTGATGATGGCGGTTGTCGTGCCGGGCAGAATGGTCAGGTTTGCGGCCTCATTGACGTAAGGCTTGGCGTAGACTCCGAAATTGTGGCCGACGAACCGTTCGCGGCCGGCCTGGTGCACGTAGCTGGAGCGATTCAGGCGCAGGCTGGCTCCACTGCAATCCTGCATGCACATCGTGGTCGAGCCGCCCCCATCGATGTTGATGCCGTCCGAGGCGCCGAAGCGCGCCAGCCAGTCGGCCGTCTCATAAAAATTGAGCCCGTCGCTCCAGGGTGGGTTGACGCCCCAGGAAATTCCCTGCCGTCCGTCGACGGTCATGAGGTAGAGGAAATTTCGGTCCTGCGAAATGCCCATGGCCGTCCGGGGATCATAGTCAAAGGCGTCGAGGGCGACGTTCACGCCATCCGAGAGCAACAGATAATTTCCGGTGATGGCGGTATAGAAGCCGGACGAATCGATGGGCGGCCAATTATGCGCGATGAGCGTCGGGACGTTGTTGGAGGTGAAGAACAAGGTTGTGGAATGATCGTATTCATCGGCAGGGGAGACGAGATCGCCCTTGCTGATGGCGAGCCCGAGAACTTGCTCGGGGGTTCCGACGGGGACGTCGTTGGGGCCGGTGCTGGAGGCATAGAAACTGCCGTTAATGGCGACTTGTGTGCCGTATTGTTCGAGGAAATGGCTGGTATTCTCGGCGAGCACCTCGTAAGGCGCGCAATTGTTGGTGCACCTGGGAGTGGTCAGCAGCTTGATGTCGGGATCCGTGAGATGGATGCGCAGGCAGCTGAGGGCCTCGGTTCGTTCGCTGCCGCTCCCGAGGACGCGCGCGTAGCAGACATCGACGCCTTTAAAGAGCGGTGTCCAGGCGCTGATATTGGTGGTGGCGGCTGGAGCCGCAGCACCGGATAAAAGGAGACTTGTTAGGAACAAGAACTTCTTCATAACGGATGCATTTGTTCAGGTTCGCGATAGAGGCTTGCGCACATTCTACCGCATTTTTGGAACATGGAAAGTTACAGTTTCTAGTCGCCACTGTATTTGTACGCATAGCCGGGGATCGGGTCCCGGGTGTAGGCAGCGTTGCAGCCATCGAAATAGATGGGGATAAGAGCCGCCCGTCCGTCCGCAAAACCGACCACATTCTCCGCGTCGTTGTAGAAGGGGGTGTTGCGCCGCCCGGTCCGGCTTCGATGCCAGGAGAGGGGGCCGTGGGCGGTCCATTCCATGACCGTCAGCGTTTTGGACGGCTCCCGGATCGTGGAGAGGTCGCGGCCGCCGACGTTCGGAATGCCGGGGAGATCGACGTTATTGAACACGTAACTGGTAAAATCGTGCTTTTTGCTTTGGTGAAAAGGGCGGTTGGCCTCCGCGCCGTCCCCATACCCACGGTCGTCCGGGCACGCAAACACCTTGTCGTCGCTGGATGAGGCGCCGGTGAGCCCGATGTAGCCTTTGACCTGTTCCTTGTAAAACCACCATGCGCCGGGGGCCGGGCAGTTGGACATATGCGGCAGTCGATGCTGGTGTTCGTCAGCGTAAAGTTGCACGGCGCGATTGATTTGCGTCACGTTGGCCAGGCACTGCGCCAGGTGTGAACTGGCCCGCGTTTTGACCAGGATCGGGACGGCGATCGCTGCCAGGAGGGAGAGCACCGCCAAGACGACCAGCAAGTCGGGAAGCGCAAAGGCTGGGTCCGCTTCCTCGCGCCGTCGGACGGGGTTGGGGAGAGGGGACTTCATGGAATGTGGTCGCCCACCGAGAGATCGCTCGTTGAACGTTGGACGTTGGACGTTGAACGTTTCGGAAGAAAGGGCCTCCTCTCCCCAGCCCTCTCCTCCTCGGAGGAGGAGAGGGAGTCGAAGGGAGGGCGCTTTGCGACGGTGCAGATCGGGCTCATCTCATGGGTTGGGGAGAGGGGAGTTCTTGGAATGTGGTCGCCCACCGAGAGATCGCTCGTTGAACGTTGAACGTTGAACGTTGGACGTTGGACGTTGGACGTTGGACGTTGGACGTTTCGGAAGAAAGGGCCTCCTCTCCCCAGCCCTCTCCTCCTCGGAGGAGGAGAGGGAGTCGAAGGGCGGGCGCTTTGCGATGGTGCAGATCGGGCTCATCTCATGGGGATGTCGCCGCGGGCGGCTGTTGTAGATCGGCGATGTTGCCGGGCGTGATCAATTTGAACATGCGATCGAAGGCAGCCGGTCCGGAACCGGCACCGGAATCGGTGCGGGAGACATCGGAACGGCTGATGACCGCGGCATTGAGCAGTTTTTGGTCGAACAACTTGCGCAGGTCGATGAGTTGAGGCATGGCGCCGGAACACACCGCGAGGATTTTTGGCCGCTTATTCCCGAGTTTCACCAATTGATCCTCGCTCAAAGTGGGCGGGCCCAGGAAAGAGACGACGACGTCATTGTCCGCGCACCTGCGGAGCACCTCCAGGAAATCCCCGCTGGCGACGCCGACAACCCGCAAGGGATCAATTTTGAAACGATGAGCCGTGGTGATTTTGCCGCCGGCTTTTTTGAGCGCCTGCTGAAAGCCGGCGAATTGCGCCTCGCTGGCCGGCGCTTTGAATTCCTCCTGTGTGTCGCGAACGATCACGATGATGCGGCTGCCCGGTTCACAGAGTTTTTTGGCTTCGCCAGCGAGGATTTCCCCGAGGGCCGTGTGGGGACCCAGGTCAAATCGCGGCGGGAACGGGCGAACCGCCAAAAAAATCACCACTCCTGCGGCCAGGATGACGAGGGTTGCCACAATGCTGCGCATGGGGCTGCCGGACGCCTGGCGCGGCCGGGTGGAAGCTGAAGAGGCGCGAGGGGCACTCATGTTCAGTTACTGAAAAACTCAAAATGCGGCTTTCCCAAATCGAGGCTTTCTTCCCCTCACTCTGCAAGATCAATCGTTAAGAGACCATTAAGCCGCGCGCGAAGCCCAATTGGATCGCGGCTGAGTCGAAGACCATCCGCAGCAACGTGCGAGTTTGCGGGGACTGAGCCCCCCTTTCTGCCGGATCGCTGCGGCTGGGCTTCGCCACAGCCGCGGTCCGTTCTGAGAACATCCTCACGGAGGATCCGTGTTTTGCGGGGTTCCGGTGGATTTGGGCTTTTGGACGAGCACGAGGGAATTGGCCATCTCGCGTTCGCCCCCGTTGCAGGGACTGTTCATGACCTGGCCGCGGACCCAGAAGGTGGAGGAACCGCCTCCGTCGAGATTGATCGCGTCCGTGCAGCCTTTCGTGACCAGATAATCGGCGAGCTCGGGAAGGGTCATGCCGACAGAGAGGTTCGACTGGCGGCCGTCCACGACGACGAGGAAATAATAATTGGTATTCCATCCGAGAGCGGTGCGGGGATGACGCGGTTGGGAGCCGTTAAAAGCGATTGCTTTGCCGTCGCGCACCAGCATGGGGCCGCCGCCGAGGGCGGTTTGGACGCCGAGCAAATCCGGGGTCGTGGCGGTGGACAATTTCAGGATGGCCCCGGCGCTCAGTTTTGAAAAGCGTTCCATCCATTCCGGGCAGAGAGAGAGCACCCATTGATCGTGGGCCAGGGAAGTGTCCCCTTTTTCGCGCACTTCGCGGATGCGAACGGTGTATTCCTTCCCGGGTGCCAAGGGAGGCCACTCGGAATGGATATCCGTAACGGGAGCGTGCTCCAGGACCAGTTCCCGTCCGCCTTTGGTATGGGTGGACGTGCCGAACGTGGGGGTGAACAAGACCGCGCCGTTGTTGGTGCGTTCTTCATTGACGCCGAACGTCCCCGTCAAGCCTTCGGGAGTGGTGAATTGGAAATGGGCGATGACATTGGTGGCATGGGGCTGGCCCTTGGTGTCAATCCAGAAACAGGGCCGGGCACAGGGTCCACTGACCAGTTCGCCCTCCTTCACCTGCAAGCCCATGGGGTCGCCTTCAAACTGGCGGCCGTCCTTCCAGAAATCGCCGTTGACCGCAGCCAGGGGTTGGCCCCATTCGCGTGGGAGCGACTTGATCTGGTCGCTCAGTTTGCTCAGGCCAAATCCGGTGCTCCTGGCCAGGGTGGTATGAAATTGATAATCGGTGCGCGAACGATCGATCTTCAGCAGGTGAATCGACCACGGAATCTCCTCCCTCATGTCGGGCGTGTAGGCGAGCCCCCGCGTACGGCGGGGTTCGGATTCGGCCGCGGCCGCAGCTGCGGCGGTGGTGGGTTTGGGTTTTTCCCCGCTGGAAAACAGCACCGGCATGGAAGCCACCAAAAGCAACAGCATGCACGCAAGCAGCAGCACAGGGCGCCCCCCCAGCCTGCCTCGAGATGTCCCGCACAATTCCTGAGTCATAAAACTGGCCTCAGCCCGCAATTCACATCAAGTCCCTGTCGGAACTCCACATTGGCAACTTTGCGTAAGACCCCGCAATCATTCTTTATGTTACAATCGGTCCCGATCACGCCGGTCCGGGCTGGGGGCAGTTCATGGATAGCCTGGCTATTGAGCAGGCCTTCGGCGGGGAATGATATCCCGGTGTCCACCATCCGGGTTAGACGGAGCTACCCGAAAAAAGTAGCCCGGATTTTTTTTTAAAGTTTAATCCGCGGCCTCAGGGAGACGGTTTTTGCACCACCACGAGCCCGTTGGCGATCGGGCGAAGACCACTGCAGGGACTGTTCATCACTTTGCCATTCAGCCAGAGCGTGGAGGACGCGCCGCCATCCAGGCTCAAGGCCAGGTCGCAACCCAGTTTCAACATGTAATCAGCCAGCTCCGACAGCGTCATGCCCTCCGATAAACCGGGCTGACGGCCATCTACTTCCACGAAGAAAAAAGCGTTGCGATTGGCCCCAATGGCGGAGCGCGGGTGGCGCTGACCCACGGAACGGTATTTGTAATCGTTCGAATCCGGAATATGCAGCACCTCCTTCTTGCCGTCGCGGACCAGGACGTATCCGCCGCTGATGGCCGTCTTGACTCCCTCCAGTGGCGGGACGGTTGCCATCGAGATCCGGAGCACGGTGCCGGGCTGCGCCTGGAGCCAGGCTTGCGAACGGGCCAGCAGACCCGGCGACAACGACAGGACCATCGTGTCATCATCCAGTGTGGAGTTCCCGGCGGGCCGGACCTCCCGAACCCGTGCGGAGCAGGTCGCCTGCGCGCGCAAGGGGAGCCACGAATTGGTTCCGTTGCGTTCCAGGATTAACTCGCGTCCCTCCTGGGTGCCGGTGGAGCGGCCGAATCGGGGTGTGTAGAGGACAGCGCCATCGCGCGGGCGTTCTTCATTGAGGCCGAGGGGAGTTTGCGCGAGTTCCGTTTTATCCGGCATGCTGACGGCCAGTTTGGAAATCAAATTGGTGGCATAAGGACGGCCCGCGGCATCGATCCAGAAGGTGGCTTGATCGGTGGGCGCGCTGACCAGCTCGCCGTCGAGGATTTGCAGGCCGCGCGGATCGCCCAGGTAGGCGCTGCGCGCATCGTTGTTGTAAAAATCGCCGTTGATGGCGGCGAGCGGCTGTCCGGCGTCGGGGGGCAGGGATTGAATCTGGTCGACGAGGGTGCTCAAGCCGAAGCTGTGGTTTTTGGCCAGGGTGGTGCGCAACTCGAGGTTATGGCGGGCGCGATCGATTTTCAGGATGTGAATCGACCAGGGCACTCGGGCCACCTGCTCGTGCGTGTAGGAGATGCCGGTTCCCGAGTTTTTCCGGGAGTCGCACGCGGCGGCGAGGGTCATAACAATCGCCGCCGTCAGCAGGGTTTTCACTGGGCGCATCCTTCTTGTTTAATGGATTTCTTTGCGCGGTGCAATTCCGGGTCCAACTGTCATTCAAACCAAGGCGCATTCTGGCACGGCCCCCGGATCGCGGCTGGAGCGCCGGTCTCCGACCCGGCCCGATCGTGCAATGTTCAGCCCGTGCCGGGTCGGAGACCGGCGCTCCGGGGGCAGTGCCCGGAGGCGTCATTCAAAACGTGGCCCGGTCGAATTTCTCTGGTTTTAACCTCGTCTGGCCCTACCATGCGCGCCCGATGACCGACCTTTTGCTCAAGCTGCTCGGTGTGCCTGCGAATGACGCGGTGCATATCGCAAAAGCGTCGCTGGCCTTCCGAGGCGGGCTGGGAGCGGGACTCTGGCTGCTCCTGGTGTGCGTGGCGGCGGCGCTCGTGATCTGGATGTACAAGGCGAGTCCCATCACGCTTCCCAAATGGCGTCGTTATACTCTGACGGGCCTGCGGGTCCTTTTCATGGCGTTGTTGCTGGCGCTGCTGCTCCGGCCGGTGCTCGCCTTCACGGTCGAAGGCAGCGTGCGGCGGGTGCTGGTGATGTTGTTGGATGGCAGTTCCTCCATGCAGATTGCGGACCCGCGGCTGGATCCCAAGGATCAAAAACGCGCGGCCATAGCCCGGAACCTGCTGGATCCCAAGTCAGGCCTGAGCCAGCCCCTCGATCGAACCCGGGCCCGGGAGTACGAACAAGTCGCACGCCTGGAGCTTGCCAAAGCGGTGTTGAAGAATGAGCGCCTGAACCTGTTGCCGCGCCTGGACAAGGAATTTGATCTTTCTGCCTTCAGCTTCGGCCAGGGTGTCGCTGAATTGTCCGCGCGCAAGCTGGAGACCAACCAGCCGTCGAAGGAGGCCAAGGTGACGGTGGATCAATTTGATTGGGTGGACCGGCTGGCGGCGACGGCGCCGACGACGGCGATGGGCGACGGCATCCGCGAAGTGCTCAATCGCAAACGGGGGCAGCCACTGGCGG
>JADMIO010789876.1_pt1 | contig 10492 bp, 7 predicted proteins | sample 8958161 | NCBI WGS metagenome assembly JADMIO01 (sample SAMN16585339, study PRJNA669376) | soil metagenome | isolation source: Crop rotation soil | place: USA: Cullars Rotation, Alabama | collected 2011
CTTTCCGCTGCCGCCGCGGCCGACGAGCGGCAGGTCTGGGTGATCGACGGCCGGCCCGCGTACCACCTCGAGACGTGCAGCCTGCTCGTCGCCGCGCCGGCGCAGCAGATCCCGTGGGCCCAGGCGACCGAGGACGGCTTCGTGCCGTGCGAGGAGTGCGACCCGGACGACGTGCTGCGGGCGGCGGCTACGCCCGTGCAGCCCGAGCCGGAGTCGGCCCCGGAGCCGATTTCGGAGCCGGTTTCGGAGCCGGAAGTGGAGCCGGAGCCGCAGACGATCTCGCTGCTCGAGCCGGTCGCCGAGCCGGAGCCCGTCGTCCCGGCGGAGGCGCTGGCGGCGCCCGAGCCGGAACCGGTCGCGGTCGTGGTTCCCGAACCGGAGCCGGAGCCCGCGTCGGAGCCGGTGGCCGAGGCCGCCCCCGAGCCCGAGCCGGAGTCGGAACCGGAACCCGAGCCGGTGGCGGAGGCCACCCCCGAGCCCGAGCCGGAGCCCGAGCCGGAACCGGTCGCCGAAGCGGAGCCGGAGCCGGTCGCCGAAGCGACCTCCGAGCCCGAGCCCGAGCCCGAGCCGACTCCCGAGCCGGAGCCCGAGCCGGAGCCCGAGCCGGAGCCCGAGCCGGAGCCCGAGCCGGAACCGGTGGCCGAGGCCACCCCGGAGCCGGAGCCCGAGCCCGAACCGATGGCGGCGCGCGCCGCCTCGGCGGGTTCCGCGGGCTCGGACGACCGGGTCTGGGTGATCGACGGCCGGCCGAGGTACCACTTGGCCGACTGCCTGATCATCAAGGAACGCTCACCGCTGGCGATCCCGCGCGAGCAGGCCGTCGAGGACGGCTTCCTGCCCTGCGCGCTGTGCGAACCGAACCTCGCCCCCGTCGGCTGAGGGCGGGTCAGCCGGCGCGACGCAGCCAGACGTGCAGGCCCAGTTCCACGTCCTCGACCGCGTAATACCCGTCGACATACCCGTCGACATGCCCGTCGACGTCCGCCGGCGGGCCCTCGGACAGCGCGGACGCGAGGACCTCGTCCGCCAGTAGCGTCCCGTGCGTCCGGATCGCCTCGGCGGGCTCGGGCGAACCACCCACCCGCCAGTGCAGCTCGATCCGGTCGGTGACCTGCAGGCCGGCGGCCTTGCGCGCCTCCTGCACGATCCGGACCACGTCGCGCACGATCCCGGCGAGGCGCAGCTCGTGGGTCAGCTCCAGGTCCAGCGCCACCGTGTCGGCACCGGTCGAGGCGACCGCCCACCCCGAGCGCGGCGTCTCGGCGATGACGACCATGTCGCCGGCCAGCGGCAGCGTCTCGCCGTCCACCTCGACGGTCATCGTCCCGGTGCGGTAGCGCGCCACGAACGCGTCGACATCGGCGGCCACCGCGCTCGACACCGCGCTGGCGACCGCCTGGGTGCGCTTGCCGAACACGCGGCCCAGCTCGCGGAAGTTGGGCTTGACCGACACCTCGACCAACTCGTCCGCGTCGGCCAGCGACGCGAGTTCGACGACGTTGAGCTCGTCGCGCACCTCGGCCCGCAGTGCGTCCGGCACGAGTGACCAGCCGGGCGCCGAGATGAGCGCCCGGGCCAGCGGTTGCCGCGTCTTCACCTTCGAGTTGGCCCGGGCCGAACGCCCGAGTTCGACCAGCCGGCGCACCAGCGCCATCTGCGAACCGAGCTCCGGGTCGAGCACGCCCGAGTTCGGGTCGATGTTCGGCCAGGCCGCGAGATGCACCGAGTCCGGCAGCGCGTCCTGGTGCGCGAACAGCGCGCCCCACACCTTCTCCGTCACGAACGGGATGAACGGCGCGAGCAGCAGGGTCAGGACGTGCAGCGCCTCGTGCAGCGTCGCCAGCGCGGCGGGGTCGCCCGCCCAGAAGCGCCGCCGCGAGCGCCGCACGTACCAGTTCGACAGGTCGTCGATGAACTCGGCGAGCACGCGCCCGGCCCGCGCGGTGTCGTAGTCCTCCAGCGCGGCGTCCACCTCACGCGCGGTGCGGTGGGCCTCCGACAGCGCCCACCGGTCGAGCAGGGTGCGCTCGCCGCCCGCGCCGTCGCCGGGTGACCAGTCGTTCGCCCGCGCGTACAGCGACTGGAACGACGCGACCGACCAGTACGTCCGGATCACCTTGGACGCGATCTCGTCGAGCACCTTGTGCCCGACCCGGCGCGACGACCACGGCGAGCCGCTCGCGAGCATGAACCACCGCAGCGCGTCCGCGCCGTGGCGGTCCATGAGCGGGATCGGCTCGAGGATGTTCCCGAGGTGCTTGCTCATCTTGCGGCCGTCCTCGGCGAGGATGTGGCCCAGGCACAGCACGGTGCGGTACGAGCTCTGCCCGAACACCAGCGTCCCGACCGCCATCAGCGAGTAGAACCAGCCGCGGGTCTGGTCGATCGCCTCGCAGATGTAGTCGGCGGGGTAAGCCGCCTTCGCCACCTCGGCGTTGCGGTACGGCGCCCCGAACTGCGCGAACGGCATCGAGCCCGAGTCGAACCAGGCGTCGATGACCTGCGGGACCCGGCGGTACGTGCCCTCCTCGCCGTCGCGCGTGAACGTCACGTCGTCGACGTACGGACGGTGCGGGTCGGCGAGCTCGACCCCGGACAGCTCCTGCAGTTCGGCGAGCGAGCCGACGCAGACCATCCGGGCCGGGTCGGCGTCGTTGCGCCACACCGGCAGCGGGGTGCCCCAGTACCGGTCGCGCGAGAGCGCCCAGTCGATGTTGTTGTTGAGCCAGTCGCCGTACCGGCCGTGCTTGATCCGGTCGGGGTACCAGTTCGTCGTCTCGTTCTCGGCGAGCAGCTTGTCCTTGATCGCGGTCGTGCGGATGTACCAGGACGGCAGCGCGTAGTACATGAGCGGCGTGTGGCAGCGCCAGCAGTGCGGGTAGCTGTGGGTGTACGGGACGTGCCGGAACAGCAGCCCGCGCGCCTTCAGGTCGGCGACGATCGGCTCGTCGGCGTCCTTGAAGAACAGCCCGCCCACGAGCGGCAGGCCTTCGTCGAAGTGGCCGCTGCGATCGATGGGGACGACGAGTTCGACGCCGTTGCGGCGCACCGAGTCGAAGTCCTCGGCGCCGAACACGGTCGCCTGGTGCACCAGGCCGGTGCCGTCGTCGGTCGTGACGTAGTCCTCCGCGACGACGAAATGGCCCTTGCCCGGCCACGGCACGATGTCGAAGGGCCGCTGGTAGGTCCAGCCGACCATCTCGGCGCCGGTGAACGTGTCCTGGACGGTCCAGCCGTCGCCGAGGGCCCGGCCGGCCAGGTCGCGTGCCACGACCAGCGTCTCGGCGCCGTCGGTGACGGTCGCGTACGTGACGTCGTCCCGGACGGCGACCAGGGCGTTGCTGGGCAGCGTCCACGGCGTCGTCGTCCACACCAGCATCGCGGCGGTCCCGGCGTACGGGCCGGACGTGAGCGGCAGCCGGACGAACACCGACGGATCGGTGACGTCTTCGTAGCCCTGGGCGAGCTCGTGGTCGGACAGGCCCGTCCCGCAGCGCGTGCAGTACGGCGCCACCCGGAAGTCCTCGATGAGCAGGCCCTGGTCGAAGATCTGCTTCAGCGCCCACCACACCGACTCGATGTAGTCCAGCGTCATCGTCCAGTAGGCGTGCTCGTAGTCGGCCCAGTAGCCCATGCGCTCCGACATCTGCTCGAACGCGTCGACGTGGCGCTGGACGTTCTCGCGGCAGCGGGCGTTGAACTCGCCGATGCCGTACGCCTCGATGTCGGGTTTGCCGGTGAAGCCGAGTTCCTTCTCCACGGCGAGCTCGACCGGCAGTCCGTGGCAGTCCCAGCCCGCCATGCGAGCCACGTGGTGGCCCTTCATCGTCTTGAACCGGGGGAAGACGTCCTTGAAGACGCGGGCCTCGACGTGGTGGGTGCCGGGCATGCCGTTGGCCGTCGGCGGGCCCTCGTAGAAGGTCCAGTTCGGCCCGGTCGCCGTCTGGTCCAGGCTGCGGCGGAACACCTTGCCGGCGCGCCACTGCTCGATGACCTCGCGGTCGAGCGCGGCGAGGTCGACGTGCGCCGGGAGGGGGACGTATGCGGCCACCTGCGGTTCCCTTCGAGTCGTGCAGCCGGACTCGAGGGACGACGCCCCCCGGGCCGGGGACCGCCGCGGTACCACCCTCATTGGCGCGCCGCCGGGGGCCCCGGCGATGTGCCCACTTCGTTCGGGTCCGGGTCTACTGGGGCAGGTGCGGCCCGTTCTTCCGGCGCTCGGAGGTGATTTCGCCCGCGGCCCATACCCCCGGGCTCACACCGTCCCCGGGTCGCTCGACGGCTGGGCGCCGCGACTACTTGTCCTCGTCCGTGCGGCTCCCATGCTAGCGATCCGCGCCAAGCGCTGAACGCCACGCCGCCGGGGGACTCTTGGCGTAAGGCTTTTCGGGCCATATAGTGGGCCGCCTTTGGACATCGGCAGCCCGTTGCCGCGTCGGGCACCAGGAGGGCACATGGCTGCAGTCGGACGGATCGGGCGCGCGCTGCGCAGGGTCGGCAGTTCCGTGACCGGCTCGAGCGCCGCCGCGTCGCGGCGCGCGAGCGCGGGCGTGTCGGCGAGCGTGGCCGCGACGAAGGCCCCCGCGAAGCGGACGGTCTCGGCGGCGGCGAAGAAGTCGACGGCCGCGAAGGCGGCCCCCGCCAAGAAGGCGACGGCCACGAAGTCGGCCGGAGCGAAGAAGGCTGCGGCGGCCAAGAAGGCGACGGCCAAGAAGGCTGCCCCGGCGAAGAAGGCGACCGCGAAGAAGGCCGCCCAGGCCAAGAAGGCGACCGCGAAGAAGGCCGCCCCGGCCAAGAAGGCGACCGCGAAGAAGGCTGCCCCGGCGAAGAAGGCGACCGCGAAGAAGGCCGCCCCGGCCAAGAAGGCGACCGCGAAGAAGGCTGCCCCGGCGAAGAAGGCGACCGCGAAGAAGGCCGCCCCGGCCAAGAAGGCGACCGCGAAGAAGGCTGCCCCGGCGAAGAAGGCGACCGCGAAGAAGGCCGCCCCGGCCAAGAAGGCGACCGCGAAGAAGGCCGCCCCGGCCAAGAAGGCGACGGCCAAGAAGGCCGCCCCGGCCAAGAAGTCGACGGCGACCAAGGCTGCGGCCACCAAGGCTCCGGCCACGAAGGCGCCGACGAAGAAGGCCGCTGCGACGAAGGCTTCGGCGAAGACGGCCACCACCACGCCGGCCCGGACCGCCACGGCCACCACCGGCACGGGCACCGCCGCCGCCACGCCGCGGGTCGCGGCGTCGGCGCCGAACATCTCCGTCCCCAAGGGCACGGAGTGGACCAAGTCCGAACTGGCCGAGATCCGCCGCTCACTCGTGACCGAACTGGACGAGCTGCGTGCGGCGTACGACGACTCGATGCGCGACCTCACCGACCTGCAGCAGTCCGGAGCGGACGGGGCCGGTGACGACCAGGCCGACGCGGGCAGCAAGACGTTCGAGCGCGAGCAGGAACAGTCCATCGCCGCCAACCGCTTCGACATCATGACCCAGATCCAGCGGGCCGTGGAGCGCATCGACGCGGGCACGTACGGCTTCTGCGAGAGCTGCGGGCGGCCGATCCCCAAGGCCCGGCTCAAGGCCTTCCCGATGGCCACGCTCGACGTGGCGTGCAAGCAGCGCGAGGAGCGCCGCTGACCCGCCCCGCGTCCGCTTGCAGAGCGGTGCGCCCCGGCGCAACCGCCCCCAGCGGGGCGTACGGCTCTGCCGGCGCAATCGCGGGTGCGGGACAATGGCCCGCGTGACCCGGTCGACCGACGACGCCGAAGCGCCGAGCGTGCCGTCGGAGGCGCGTCGGCCGCGGCGGATCGGGTTGTTCGTGGCCGTCGCGGTCACCGCGCTCGTCCTCGACGTGGTGTCCAAGATCGTGGTCGCGGCGCAACTGGACGACGGGCACGCGGTGCGCATCCTCGGCGGCGCCATCTACCTGGACGAGGCGCGCAACTCCGGCGCGGCGTTCAGCCTCGGCACCGGCTTCACCGTCGTCCTCACCGTGATCGCGATCGCGGTGGTCGCCGTGATCATCCGCACCGCGAGCCGGATGCGCAGCGCGGCGTGGGCTGTCGCCCTGGGCCTCGTGCTCGGCGGGGCGCTCGGCAACCTCGGCGACCGGATCTTCCGCGAGCCGGGCATCGGACGCGGGCACGTCGTGGACTGGATCAGCCTGTTCGGCCCGCGCGGGGAGCACTGGCCGATCTTCAACCTGGCCGACTCGGCGATCGTGTGCGGCGCGATCCTCGCCGCCCTGGTGAGCACGCTCGGCATCGATCTGGACGGCCGGCGCGGCACGAAGCAGCCGAAGCCCGACAGTGCCTGACTCCCGGCTGCTGCCGGTGCCCGACGGCCTGGACGGGCTGCGCCTGGACGTCGCGATCTCGCGGCTGCTCGGCCTGTCGCGCACCACGGCCGCGGAACTGATCGACACCGGGCAGGTCACGCTCGACGGCGCCCGGCCCGTTCGCAGCGCGAAGGTGCACGGCGGCGCCTGGCTCGAGGTGACCCTGCCCGACCCGCCCGCCGCGGCCGAGCCGGCGCCGGTCGACGGCCTCGCGGTGCTTTACGACGACGAAGACCTCGTCGTGGTCGACAAGCCGGTCGGCGTCGCCGCGCACCCGAGCCCCGGCTGGACCGGCCCGACGGTGATCCAGGGCCTGGCCGCGATGGGGTTCCGCATCTCGACGAGCGGCGCCGCCGAACGCCAGGGCGTCGTGCACCGCCTCGACGCGGGCACCACCGGGGCGATGGCGGTCGCGAAGTCCGAGCGGGCCTACACCGCGCTCAAGCGCGCGTTCAAGGAACGCACCGTCGACAAGCGCTACGCCGCGCTCGTCCAGGGCCATCCCGACCCCACGCGCGGCAGGATCGACGCGCCGATCGACCGGCACCCCGGCGCCGCGTACAAGTTCGCGGTGGTGGCGGGGGGACGGCCGAGCGTCACGCACTACGAGACCGTGGAGGCGTTCCGCGCCGCGACCCTGCTCGACATCCGTCTCGAGACCGGCCGCACGCACCAGATCCGCGTGCACATGGCCGCCGTCCGGCACCCGTGCGTCGGCGACCTCACCTACGGCGCCGACCCGGCGCTCGCGCAGCGCCTGGGCCTCACGCGCCAGTGGCTGCACGCCCGCGAACTTGGTTTCGAGCACCCGGCGACGGGGGAGTGGCTGCGGGTCGAGTCGCCGCTGCCGAAGGATCTGCAGCACGCCCTGGACCTCCTGGGTGAGCAGGCGTGAACGCGGGTAGGGAGACCTCCATGGGATCCGCACCGCTGCTCGTCGCGTCCAACCGAGGCCCGATCACCGTCGTCGCGGTCGAGGACGGCGACGACGAGGTCCGGCGCGGCGGCGGCGGCCTGGTCAGCGGCATGCAGGCGGCGCTGTCCGCGGCACAGGACGCGGTGTGGGTGTGCGCCGCGATGAACGACCGCGAACGCACGCTCGCCAAGCAGGCCAAGGAGGGCCGGCTGTCCAGCGTCGCGGAGGTCGCCGACGCGCTGCACGGCGACTTCGACGTGCACATGCTCCCGATCGACGCGGCCACCTTCCGCGCCGCGTACAACGGCGTCGCGAACTCCACGCTGTGGTTCGTGCTGCACCAGTTGTACGACCTGCCGAAGCAGCCGAACTTCGACCTCGTCTGGCGCCGCGCCTGGAGCGCGTACACCCGCTTCAACCAGGCCTTCGCTCGCGCCCTCGCCGACGAGGCCGACGAGCACGCGACGGTGATGGTGCAGGACTACCACCTGTTCCTCGTCCCGCGGATGCTGCGCGAGCTGCGCCCGGACCTGCGCATCGGGATCTTCACCCACACCCCGTGGGTGCCGCCGGACTACTTCGCGATGCTCCCCGACGACGTCGGCGAGGCGATCGTGGACGGCATGCTCGGCGCGGACGTGATCGGGTTCCACACCGAACGGTGGGCGCAGCTGTTCCGCGACACCGCTAAGGCCGAGCTCGGTGTGGATGCCGAGGGCGTGCACGTGTTCCCGCTCGGCGTCGACGCCGACGAGCTGGCCGGCCTCGCCGACCGCCGGGTCGTCGACAACGCGCTGCGGGTCGTCACCGGCGAGGTCGGCGACCGCAAGCTCATCGGGCGCGTCGACCGCACCGAACTGTCGAAGAACGTGTGGCGGGGGCTGCTGGCCTACCGCGAGCTGCTGCGGACGCGGCCGGACTGGCGCGGCCGCGTCGTGCACTGGGTGTACAACAACCCCTCGCGTGAGGACCTGCCGGCCTACCGCGAGTACACCGCGTCCATCGAGCGGTTGGCCGAGGAGATCAACGACGAGTTCGCCACCGACGACTGGACGCCGGTGCAACTGGACATCACCGACGACTACCCGGCCGCGCTCGCGCTGCTGCGCCGCAGCGACGTGCTGTTCGTGAACTCGGTACGCGACGGCATGAACCTGGTCGTGCTGGAGGGCCTGGTGCTGTCCGAGCACGACCCGGCGGTCGTGTTGTCGCGTGAGGCGGGCGCGGCGCACCTGCTCGGCGAGGACGCGATCACGGTGAACCCGTTCGACATCTCCGCGACCGCGGCGGCGCTGGACGAGGCGCTGAGCATGCCGCGCGAGCAACGCGCGCCGCGCGCGGAGCGGATGCGCGCCGCGGCGGTCAAGCTGCCGCCGGCCGAGTGGTTCCAGGCGCAGCTGGACGCGGTGCGCGGCGACTGACCGCTAGATCGCCTCGAGCAGGGCCACCAGGTCCGCCGGCGTGGCGACCGTGACGTCGGCGGCGTCCGCGACCTCGGCCACCCCGCTCGACAGAACCGCCACGCCCCACGCGGTCACCCCGGCGTCCCGCAGCCGCCGGACCTGCTCGAAGGCGGGCAGGTCCCCGACGTCGTCGCCGGCGAACAGGACGGCCCGCGGCGACGACCGCTCGACCAGTCGGCGCAGCGCCCCCGCCTTGTCGAAGCCCGGCAGGCGCAGTTCCAGCACGCCGTTGCCCGGGTGCATCTCCAGCCCGAGGTCGGCGGCGAGCCGGGCCACCGGGTCGCGCAGCGGTTCGAGCGCCGCCTCGGGATCGTCGGCGAGGCGGCCGTGCACCACGAGCGAGAGCCGCTTGTCCTCGATCCACACGTCCGGGTCGGCGTGCGCGTCGGCGAGGACTCCGGGCAGCCGCTCCTGCAGCGTGCGGATCTCGTCCGGCGTGTCCGGCGTGTCCAGCGCCCCGTCCCGCCACGTCTCCAGGCCGTAGAGCCCGGTCACGGTCAGCCCGGCGATGCCGGTCAGGCCGCCGAGCCGCAGGACGGTGTCGGCGTCGCGCCCGGTGACCACCGCGACCCGCGCGCCCCTCGCAGCCAGGTCGTTCAGCGCCGCGACCGCGCCGTGGACCGGGCGCGAGTCCTGGGGGTCCGGGACGATCGGCGCCAGCGTGCCGTCGAAATCCAGCGCGACGAGCACGTCCGGCAGGGCCGAACGCAGCTCGCGGGCGATCGCGTCGAGGTCCACGCGTCCATCCTGCCCGGTGCCCCGACCGTAACCTTTTCGCCCGTATCAGCGTTTGTCATGGCAAGCCACCCGTTTCCGCCCGAAAGGTGCACTCTGCGATGTCGACCAGGATGAGACGAGCCGCCGCACTGGCCACCGCGATCGTCGCGCTCGCGATGTTCCCCCCGGCCCAGGCGGACGCCGCCACTGCGCAGTGGGCGCCCGCCGCCACCGCGACCATCCATCCCGGGACCCAGATGTTCACGGCCGGTGCGCAGTGCACCGCGAACTTCGTCTACGCCGACGCCTCCGCGACCTACGTCGGGTACGCGGCGCACTGCGCGGGCACCGGCGCCGCGACCGACACCGACGGCTGCCAGACCGCGTCGCTGCCGCTGGGCACCCCGGTCACCTTCAACAAGGGCGCGAGCCTGGTGAGCGAGGGCACCCAGGTCGGCACCGGGACGCTGGCCTACTCGTCCTGGCTGGCGATGCAGGCCGCCGGGGAGACGGACGCGGACACCTGCGCCTACAACGACCTCGCGCTCGTACGGGTCGACGCGCCCTATGTCGCGGACGTGAACCCGTCGGTCCCGTTCTGGGGCGGGCCGGTCGCGCTGGCGAGCGACGGCACGGCGCTCGGCGACACCGTGTACAGCTTCGGCAACTCCTCGCTGCGGGGCGGCATCGAGCAGCTCTCGCCCAAGAAGGGCGTCAGCCTCGGTGACGACGCCGGCGGCTGGACGCACACCGTCTACACGGTCACGCCGGGCATCCCGGGTGACTCGGGCTCGGGCTTCCTGGACGACCAGGGCAACGCGCTCGGCGTCCTGTCCACCGTCGCGATCGCCCCGATCCCGGCCTCGAACGGCGTCGGGGACCTCGCCAAGGAACTGGCCTACGCCAACACCCACGGCATGTCCGGGGTGAGCGTGGTGCCCGGCACCGAGCCGTTCGCGCCGCCGCTCTGACCGCACGCCGGGCCGGCCGCGGCTAGGCTCGCAGGGTGCGCACGCCGATCGCCGCGGCCCGCGCGGCCCTCGCGCCCCTGGTCGCGGTCGCCCTGCTG
>JADMIO011014837.1_pt1 | contig 10491 bp, 9 predicted proteins | sample 8958161 | NCBI WGS metagenome assembly JADMIO01 (sample SAMN16585339, study PRJNA669376) | soil metagenome | isolation source: Crop rotation soil | place: USA: Cullars Rotation, Alabama | collected 2011
CATAACTCAACACTTAGCTGCTTGTTCTTCTGTCTGTGTCAGATTTGTGCCGTGGATTTTCCGGATTAAAACGTCTTGTCGGTCTTGATACTCAGGAGTCCACTTCGCGTAGTAACGGCTGATCGTGGCGGCGCTGTCCCCGAGGATCGCTGCAACTTCCTCAAGTTTTCCGCCTTTCCCTAGAAGCTCGGATGCAAGTGTGTGGCGGAAGCGATGCGGATGCGCCTGCTTCACGCCGGCTTGCTTAAAAACCGCCGACATCGTCCGCCAAGCGCCCTTTACCAGGCTGCGGAGAGTGGCCGTGTCTTTGGAGAAGAATCGTCGGTTGTCGCCCGCCGCGTCTTTCGGGTGCGGCAGCACTTCAAGTGCCTCAATCACAGCGCTGGGCAACTCCACGCGAATCATTCTGTGGTTCTTGATGGCGCGCTTTTCGAGCCGTGTGCCGCGGACGTGATCGGGAGACAGGGTAACCACGTCGCTAATGCGCAGGCCGGCATATCGCATCAACAAGGTCATGGCACGGGCACGCCGGCGCTCATAGCTGGTTCGGCCAATCTGATCGCACGCGGCGATGATCGCAATGATTTCGTGTTTGGAATAGGGCACGATGTTATTGGCCTCGATCATTCTGGGCCGCTTCAGACTTCGAGCCGGGTTCTTCGCAGTCCATTCGCGATCGCGGCAGAATTCGAAGAATTGGGTTAGCAATTCGACTTCCTTGACCCAGGCCCAACCCGCCTTCGCTCGCCATAGCGTATAGCGGTCCATCGCTTCGACATTCACTTGGTCCAAATAGTGAATTGAGGCGTTCGCGCAGAAGTCGCCAAAGAGCACAAGGATGCGTTTGTACTTCCGCTTGGTTTCGGGCGCCTTACCTTCGTGCTGGACCAGGAATGCGCTGACCGCATCCGCGATCGTCTTTCGCGGTTTTCCGGAGATGCGGTCTTCAATCTCGGTGAGTCGTCGTGCTGCGCGTTGCAGGTCACGTGTTTTGAGGGAGAGCCGGACTCTCCGTTGATCGACCATTGCCGCAAGCCCACAAGGGGCACCTACATCTACGCTCTTTGCGGCTGGGAGCTCTGTTGCGGTTTGGGCACTTTGGGGAGTGCCTCCGTTGAAGTGTAAGCATGGGCGTCATTCTATCGCTCCTTGGGTGTGCTCGCGATACACCTGCATCGCGACCGAGAACGGAATCCGCAATTCGACGCGGGTACGCTTGCCATTCCGCGCCGGTCTGTTCAGCTTCAGGACGCCGTCCCGATCCTGAAACCAACGCACCACGGTGGATGCGCTCGTGCCCCACAGCTCCGCATAGAACTGCGGAGAATAATGCGGGTCGATCGTTATCGGCTCGGGTTGCAAGACCTTCGGCATGATTTCTGAAATCGAGTAGGTGCATGATCAGTGTCACCGGAGTTGTGGTATCTGTCAAAGAGTGGATTGGGACAATGGTGACACCATGGACGCTGAGCTTTTCGACTGGTTTATTCCACACATTCTCAGCGATGTTGCCGAGCGTCGGACTGATTCCGGTGAATATCTGCCTCGGGGGCAAAGGCGTTGGATTCTGATCAACGGGCAGCGCCGCCGCGTGTTCGTCCATGGCGATCATGTCTGTTATCAGAACGGAAAGTTTCACGACTCCGATTCCGAATACCGACTCGCTCTGGCCGTTGCCGCCGCTGAGATGATCGAGCAAAAGCGGCTTGGCGGGTCGCGGGGGAGCAATACGAAGGCCTGTCTTCGTGTCGCAGGATCGCTACTGAATTCCAGCTGTGAACGGCTCAAAAATCGATTTCTGAGGTCGGACCAGCGCCCGCAAACCCAGGACAACGTCAGCGCCCTTTGCAAAAGCTCTGAATCGCCATTCCTGCGTCTGTCCGATACCATTCGGAGACAGGTTAACCGCTACCGCAGGCGGCACTTCGATTGGCGTAGGGATTTCGATTTTCAGGTCGCACAGTTTCGATCGCAGTTTCGCGACCTGGAGTGGTATCGCGAGGCGGAAGCAGCGGATGCGCAATGGTTGGGTGATTTCGAAAAACGCCCGAACTTTGAGTGGTTTGAGGCGATGAAGATCGTCGCAATAGCTCGTCTATATCAGAACCAACACAGGTTTGATCGAGCGATAACGATCTACCGAAAAGCAATCCTGTTCGCCCGCAAGGCGCACATGGATGAAGGGTTTCGCGGCGTTGTTCTCCTCTGGCTTCGTTCGTCGGTGAAAGCTTGCCTGAGGGAAACACGTTCACTGCCTGATCCGGCGTACTCCGGTCCGCGTATCAGCGTCCACTGAACGGCAACCAAGTCACGAGACAACTTTGACCGGGTTGCTGATCGAGCCGTTCGAGCGGGCATCGTTCAGCGCGGCTCAAGAGCGACGTCGTATTCCTTTCCAGTCAACACGTTTTTTATGGGCGCGCGAAGGCAATTTTTCGAGAAACTGGTGTATGAGTCATGTTATTGATTCACTGTGGCTTACCTGACCTCCGCGCCTCGCGCGCGCGAGTTAATATAAATTACAACCTGATCGCGCACGCGTTGGCCGAAGCATTTTCGACGTTGCTTCGCTGCGTTGAGTCCGGAATGGATCGCCGTTGCGGTTGACCATTTACCCTGACGAGCAGAGGCAAGATTCGGCCTCTGGTAGGATCTTGCGGAGCCGCACTAAAGGCTGAGTGCGTCCCAATATTCAAATAATGCGTGCCAAAACTCTCGGAGCGTCAGTCTGAAGATAGCTGCACCCATACCAACAGAAAAGCTTCCAGGGCGCTCTAAACAGAGCAAGGGGAGTGCCGGCTTGAGCGTGGCGACCGGGCGTGGACGAAGGGTGGTTATGAGCCCGATATTGGGCATTATCGGAAGCTTCGTCATGAGCACATTACCTCGCTCTACGGTAGACATCAACTAAGGTTCGACGACCTTCCAACGTTATTTCTAATCGCAGGAAGGAGAAGGAGCTGCGACATCTCAACGTGTCAGCGCCGCCACGACGTGTCTGCCATGACACAAGCCAGCAATCCGTTAACACCCGCGGAATGAATCGCTTACGCGATGGCTCCAAGCCTGCATTCTAAGCGGGCGTGAAAAGCGTAAACCTGAAATCGACTACGAAGCTGATGGCGGTCCTGGCGATCGCCGCCTTTGACATTCGCGCAGGCGGGATTACCCGCGAGACTAGCATGCCCGAACGCCGCCGCATTGTTGTCTCGATCCCCGACCGGAAGCTGGTCCTGTTCGAAGGAGAGCGCGTGTTACGGGTGTATGATGTCGCGGTCGGGAAATCGTCCACGCCGACCCCGACCGGCAAATTCGCAATCATCAATCGCGTTCCCCATCCCACCTACTTCGCGCGGACGGGCGCCGTTGCGCCTGGAGCGAACAACCCGCTCGGTTCGCGGTGGATGGGTCTCAGCGCCCAGGGTTACGGCATCCACGGAACCAACGTTCCCTCTTCCATCGGCAAGGCCGCTTCGCATGGATGCGTCCGGATGCGCAAACAGGATTTGGAAGAGCTGTTTGAAATGGTTACGGTCGGAACCATCGTCGAGCTGCAAGGTGAGCCTTCGGAAGTTCTGACCAAGATTCTCTCGGCCACGGTTTCCGAGTGACGTTAGAAAGACGATTCAAGGGAGACAATCATGCTGCTATTGAGATACCTGTTGATGTTTACCGGGCTCGGTCTGCTCGCGGGAGCAGCCGGAATCCTGGTGTGGGACCTGTATCAGATTTTGAAATCGAAGAGGACTCGCGGCAGTGCGCCGGGGGAAGTCAGTCCGTCCAGCCCGGAGTTAATAGAGCCAACGTCTGCGATGTCCTGGAAGGACGTCCACTGGCAAGCTGCGAAGCGCCTGGCTACTTGGGGCGTCGTACCCTTGCTGGCGGGTTTGAGCATCGCATTGGTTCCCAGCGGTTCGGCGGGAGTACGTGTCAACCAGTTCGTCGGTACTCGTCCCGCGACGCTCTATCCGGGCGTCCATTTCATCCTGCCGCTCATCGAGAACATGGAAATCTTTAGCGTTCGCGATGAAGTATTCGCCACCACCCTTGTGGAAGATCCCAAGAAGTCCAAAGGTGAGGGAATGCTTCGCGTACAAACGCGCGAGGGGTTAACCGTGGGGATGGCGGTGGCGGTTCGCTATCGTCTGGACGCTTCGAAGCTCGCATACATACACTCGAATCTTCCGCAGCCGATCGAACAAGAGATGATCGCGCCGGCCGTTTCGAGCATCTTCCGCGACCTGGCGCCCACGTACATCGTGCGCGAGATGTTTTCGACCAAGCGCGACGAGGTCCGCCAGGCGGCCGCCGCGCGCATCGCCGCCAAGCTCGGGGCCGACGGCATCGTGGTGAAGGAAGTGATTCTGCGGGATATCCAGCTTCCAGCCGATTACGCTAAGGGGCTGGAAGGTTTACTGCTCAAGGAGCAGGAGAACGAGCGGTTGAGCGTGGAACTGGAAGTTAAACAAAAGATGGTCCGGCAAGCGGAACTGGAAGCGGAGGCACAAAAGGCTCGCGAGGTGAAGGCCGCGGAAGGGCAGGCGCAGATTGTAGTGATCCAGGCCAAGGCACAAGCCGATGCCATGCAGCACACGCTTCCGCTCAAAGAGAAGCAAATCCAGCAGTCGAAACTGGAGGCGGAGGCGCGCAAAGAATCCACTGTGAAGAACGCGGAAGCCATGGCGGAGGCCAAGGTGATCGATAGCAAAGCTGAGTTGGAGAAGCGGAAGCTGCTGAATCAAGCCGAGGAGGATCGTATCCGGCGGATGGCTTCGGCGGACTCCGAAAGAATGAAGCTGGAAGCAACGGTACTGAAGGAGAATCCGCTGCTGATCCAGAAGATCATCGCGGAGAGGTTATCCGATAAGGTGCAGATCATGATGGTGCCGAACGATGGGAAGTTTTTCTTCGCGAATGACGTTCTGAAGGGAATGACGGCATCTGCGCAGTAGCGGCTAGTAAGAGCGAGCTCAATGAGAGAGAAGGCGCAAGTGGACGGCGAACAAGGGCGGGCAGATAACAAAGCCCGCCCTGTATTCTTGTCTGTAGACGCTGCGTGTGCTGCGCTCGCTTTGTTATGATTCGTGCGGTGACTCGGGGATTTCTGCTGGTGATGATAGCCGTGGCGGTGCGTGCGGACACCCTCGATGATGCCGTCGCGGCGCTGGCCAAGAGGGTTGTCGCCCGCCTCGAGGCATTCGAGGTAGTGCGGATCGGGGAACGGAATATCAGCTCTTTGCCCGCAACCGAGGTTTCACGAGCCGAGGTGGCCCTCACCCGGGCCTTACAACGCCGGGGGCGCGGTTCGACGCCGGTGGACGTGGTGGTGACCATCTCAGATAACCTGCGGGGTTATGTTTTGGTCGCGGAAATTCGACGCGCCAGCGGAACGGTGGTGGAGATGATAGAGTTCCGTTTGGCTCCTCCCGCCGCACCTGCGCGCGCGGCCATTATCGACAGCAAGCTGTTGTGGGAGCAGGAAACGCCGATCCTGGATGTCGCCCTTCTTCAAGATTCCATGCTGGTGCTCGACACTGCCGGTCTGGCTCGATACGAGCGACGAGATGGAAAATGGGAGCGCGCGGCAACCCTTGAACTTCTGGTTGTAGTCCGTGATCCGCGAGGGCGCCTGGAGAGGAGCCCAGACACAATTACGATCCAGGAGCCCGGCGTGACGTGCACGCTGCCAATAAAGATGACGGTTTCCGCGCCGTGCCAGGATGGGGGACCGTTCAAGGCCGCTCGCAACACGCAAGACCTGCAAGACTGGCGTGGCGAATTCTTCTCGAGCGCGGAACTCGGGGGAGACACTATCGTGGCGGAAGTCGACGGCCGCATCCATATTTATGACTCCGCGCACGCCCCGCAGGCTGTGGTTGATGGTTGGGGCAGCGACTTCGTCCTGATCGCGGCCTGTGGCGGCCGACACATTGCCATTGCGGGATCTGGCGATGCGGCTTCAACGGACTCCATCGCGCTCTACGATCTGGTGAATCATGCCCTGGTCAGCGCGAGCGAACCGATCGACTTTCCGGGCCCGGTGACGGCAATGTGGCCGGCGGGTGATGGCGCGATGGCGGTGGCTCGGAATCTCTCTACAGGAAAATATGCGGCGTACAGTCTTACGCTCGATTGCAGCCGCTAACGCCTTCCTGGCGCTGGCGGCCGGGCTTGAGGCGGCGCGCAGGCCGCACTATGGCGGCGAACTGCGCGTTGAAATACGGGCCACTATGATGAGCCTGGATCCCGCCCTAATTCCTGACGATCCCGCCGCGCTCGGAGCACAGCGCCAGTGGATGCCCTTCGTGTTTGAAACCTTGGTGAGCCTGGATGATCAGGGCCGCGTACAGCCATGGCTCGCCACCTCCTGGACGCACGATGCCTCCCGCAAGGCGTGGATCTTTCAGGTGCGGAAGAATGTCAAACTGCACGATGGGTCTATATGGTCGCCTCCAGGCGGGTCGATCGTGGTCGCCGATGACCGGCCGATCGAGCAGATCCTGCGTGAGTTAGCGGGCGTGCGGAGTGCCGTAGCGGTGAAAGCGGACGATGGATCGCTCCTGGGAACTGGACCGTTCCGAATCGCGCGGTGGGAAGCTGGAAAATCCGCCACGCTGGCCGCGCACGATCAGTATTGGGGCGGGCGTCCGTTTCTCGATTCGATCATCATTCAGATGGGGCGCAGCCTCGCAGACCAGGCCAGCGATTTTCAGATCGGTAAAGCGGATGCGGTGGAGATCGCCGCGCGAGACCTGCGAGCGACGAAGCAGCGCGGCACCGCGATCGTGAGTACGCAGCCGATGGAAACCGTGGCGCTTCAGTTCGAGGGAGGCCGTGTGCTTGCGCCCGTGCGGCAGGCTCTGTCGCTTTCGATCGACCGCACCGCTATACTCAATGTTCTTTTGCAGAAACAAGGTGAGATTTCCGGTGCACTCCTGCCGCGTTGGCTGACCGGATACTCCTTCCTCTTCTCAGTCGAGCGCGATCTCGCCAAAGCCAAACAGCTCGTACCGGCGCCCCAATCCCTGACATTTGGATACGACCGGCAGGATCCGGTGATCCGGCCAATTGCTGAAAGAATCGCCGTTAACGCGAGTGAAGCTGCGATCACCTTGCGGTCGGGCACGGGCGCAGCCGACGTCCGGCTGGTGCGATTGCCCGTAACGGCGAATGACGGATGGCTTGCGCTACGGGATTTGAGCGGCCTGCTGAAGGTCGCACCGCCCTCGCCCGCGGTCAATCCTTACGAGGGCGAGAAGGCTCTTATTGAAACCTCCGGAGTGATCCCGCTCTTTCATCTGCCGCGTGGCTGGATGCTCTCATCGAGGGTGAAGAACTGGCCACACTTTGAAGAAGTCTGGCTGGGTGCTGGAGCGGCGCAGTGACGTTTCGCACCAAGCTGCTGTTTATTTCTTCTTTTACAGTAGCGGGGGCGGTAGCTCTGGTGACCGGCGCGGTCTCAATTTCCACAAGGCGCGCCTTCGATACGATCGATCGCGAGCGTCGGGAAGCTCTGCTGACGCAGTTTCGCGATGAATTGACGGCCCGTAGTGCAGATGTCGCACGCCGGGTGGAACTTGCTGCGGCGTCTCCAGCCGTACAGCAGGTCGCAGCGGGCGCCGCGGAGTACGATCGCGCACAGACCGAGGCCGCCACACTCGATCTCGACTTTCTGGATGTGGTGGAACCTAACCTGACTATCATCTCCTCGGCGCATTGGCCGGCGCGATTCGGGTATCAGAACGATTGGCAGATCGCCCCGGACGACTGGCACACACCAGACGTTTTTCTGGCACGCATCCCGACGCCGGAGGGGAGCGCGATGGCGCTGACGGCCGTGCGTCCAGTGGCGGGCGGGAAGGCGCTGGTCGCTGGCGGCCGACGCCTGAGTCCCGAGTTGCTGAAATCGCTGGGCGTCGCTCCGGGCATGCGCGCTCTGCTGTGGCTGCCTCCGGGAGAAGTGATCGACGCCGAGGGATCGGTCCGGGACGCGCAGAAACTCGCGGCTCTGATCCAAAATGTGCGATCCACCAACGGACAAGCTACGGGCTCGGTTCAGTGGACGTCGGATCCCCGCAGCTCCGAGGCGTTTCTAGCGCTGCCAATTACCCGCGCCGGCTCACTGTCAGGCGTGCTGCTGGCCGGGACTTCCTTGAGCACGCTCCTCGGATTGGAACGATCGATTCTTCGCACCGGCGTCGTGGTTGGAGCATCCGGGATCGTGATCGGCGTGCTGCTGGGCTGGTGGACTACGGAACGAATCACGCGGCCGGTGGAACGATTGGCGGCGGGAGCCAGGGCGGTTGCCGGAGGCGATCTATCGGCTCGAGTGGAAGTATTGTCGCGGGACGAGATCGGCGAATTGGCACAAGCTTTTAATCGCATGACCGAACAGCTTCTGGAGCAGCGCGAGCGAGCGATCCAAGCCGAACGTGTGGCGGCGTGGCGCGAGCTGGCGCGGCGATTAGCCCACGAACTGAAGAATCCGCTATTTCCATTGCAGATTACGATAGAGAATCTGCAGCGCGCCCGAGAGTCGTCGGAGTTCGACGAAGTATTTCGCGAAAGTACAACCACTCTTCTGGCTGAACTGGGGAACCTGAAGACTATCATCGGGCGTTTCAGCGACTTTGCGAAAATGCCCGCGCCGCAATTCGAGATGGTGGACGTCAACGAAATCGTTCGGGGTGTGATGAAGCTCAATGACGCGCGCTTTCAGGCCCGAGGTGGGGTCACGGTGAAGCCGCGTCTGGAGTTGGCAAGCAGCGGCACAGCAATTCAGGCCGATCCGGATCAGTTGCGCCGCGCTCTTGGGAATCTGGTGCTGAACGCTCTCGACGCCATGCCGGAGGGAGGAAGCCTTCTCGTTCGCACCGCTCCGCACGACGGCGGTGTGCGCCTGCAAATCTCCGACAGCGGCCAGGGGCTGACGGAAGAGGAGTGCCAACGCCTGTTCACCCCTTATTACACGACTAAGCAGCACGGCACCGGGTTGGGACTGGCGATTGTTCAGAGCGTGGTGAGCGACCATAGCGGAAAGATTTCAGTGTCGAGCGCCTCAGGGCAGGGGACGACTTTTACCATCGACCTGCCGGTTTCACAGATCGATTCGAACACCCCGACGGGAGAGCCCGCGTGAGCCATTTGCTGATTGTCGACGACGATCCCAATACGCTTGCGTCACTGGCTCGAGCCTTTCGGCTGGCGGGACACGAAGCCACGGTGGCGGATCGCGCGTCAAGGGCTCTGGAACTGGTACGAACAGAATCGTTCGACTTGATCTTCTCCGATGTCGTGATGCCGGATAAAGACGGAATCACGCTGCTCGAGGAGATGCGGGCCGCTGGTGTGACCACGCCGGTGGTCATGATCTCGGGGCAAGCCACGTTAGATATGGCAGTTCGCGCAACCCGGCTGGGCGCGCACGATTTTCTCGAAAAGCCGCTTTCTACGGAAAAGTTACTGCTGACGCTCGACACCGTACTGAAGCTCAAGCGGCTGGAATCGGAAAACCGCGAGTTGCGGGCCCGCCTGGGCCGGCATGAGATTGTCTGGAAAAGCGAAGTCATGCGGCGGGTTATGGCCCAGGTGGAGCGCGTGGCATCCAGCGATTCTCGCGTCTGCATCCTCGGCGAAAGCGGCACCGGTAAGGAGTTGATCGCCCGCGCGGTTCATGAAAAGAGCGCCCGCCGCTCGGGACCCTTTATCGCGCTCAACTGCGCTGCGGTGCCGGCTGAATTGATTGAATCTGAGCTCTTCGGCCACGAAAAAGGAGCGTTCACCGGGGCGGCCGTGCGCCACACGGGAAAGTTCGAGCAAGCCCACAAGGGCACGCTGTTCCTGGACGAGATCGGCGACATGCCGGCAGTGATGCAGGCGAAACTTCTGCGAGTCCTGGAAGAAGGCGAGATCGAGCGGGTGGGCGGTTCCGGAGCCCAACGGGTGGATGTGCGGGTCGTGACCGCAACGCACCGAAATCTAGAAGAGCAGGTTCGAGCCGGAGCATTCCGCCAGGACCTATTCCATCGAATCTTCGTGTTCCCGGTCCAACTGCCGCCGCTCCGGGACCGCAAAGACGATATCGCCGCGCTGGTAGAACATTTCAATCGTTCGATCAGCGAAATAAACGGATGGAAGCTAAAACCGTTTACGGCAGCCGCCGTCGCCGCTTTGCAGCATCATACTTGGCCGGGAAACGTGCGGGAGCTTCGCAACGCAGTGGAACGGCTTTTGCTCCTGGCTGATTCCGAAGTCGGCGAGGCGGATGTGCGCTTGGCACTCCCGCAGGTATCCGCTGCGGTTCCATCCTCGGGATTGCGGACCTCGGGATCACTGGCCACGCGCACTGAAGCCTTCGAGCGTGAAACCATTCGGGCGGAGCTGGAGCGGTCGCAGCACAGTATGACGGAGGCCGCTCGGGCGTTGGGCCTGGAGCGCAGTCACCTGTACAAGAAGTGCGCCCAGCTGGGCATCGATATCAAGAGCTTGAGG
>JADMIO011216457.1_pt1 | contig 10489 bp, 11 predicted proteins | sample 8958161 | NCBI WGS metagenome assembly JADMIO01 (sample SAMN16585339, study PRJNA669376) | soil metagenome | isolation source: Crop rotation soil | place: USA: Cullars Rotation, Alabama | collected 2011
AGCTGACCTCCTAGTTACTGCTGCCGAAACTGATCAGTCTCAGTTTCATCCAGGGTCAAGTCATCTTCCACCGGCGGCAACTCCACCGTGATGCGGTCGTCATTAGCGTCGCGCAGATCATCGCCGGTGAAACGGGCCAGGACCACGGTAATATTATCCTCGCCGCCGCGATTGTTTGCTTCAGCCACCAGCGCGCTACAGGCAGCGCTGAGATCTTTTGCTTCCGAAACAATCTGACGAATATCTTCGTTGCGCAGCTTACCGGACAGACCATCGCTACAAAGCAATACCATATCGCCGCGACGCAGTTGGATCCGGGCCGTCGCCGGAGTCAATTCATTCTGCGCTCCGAGCGCCTGCAGGATCACATTACGGAACATATGGGTTTCGGCTTCTTCTTCGCTGATTTGGCCGACATCCACCAACTGCTGGACCAGTGATTGATCTTTGGTGGCCAGCCGAATCTGCTGGCCGCGCACGACGTAAGCGCGGCTGTCTCCCACCTGAATCAAATCCAGCTTATCGCCCTTGATGGCCGCGCCCGTGAGCGTGGCCCCCATACCGCTGCAACGGCTGTCTTCCAGGCTCTTGTAATGGATGTTGCGGTTGGCCTGCATGGTGGCGTGGCGCAGGCAATCAACGAGCGAGGCATCCGCCTCGCAGGCGCCGCCTTCGGCGTCGTCGGCCATGAGGGTGTCGCGGACTGCCTCGATGGCCATACGACTGGCCACATCGCCGGCCAACGCTCCACCCATGCCGTCTGAAACAACCAGCACCAGTCCCTGGTCGCCCAAAGGGAACTCGTTCAGGTCTTCGGGATTCTCCGGCCCGTCAGAGCCGCTCCAGGTGCGCGCGCGACTCAGATCAAGCAGTAGAAAGTTGTCTTCATTACCTCGGCGTACGCGGCCTACGTCTGTCTTTGCATGAAGTTCAACGTGCATGGGATTTGCAATAGTTAATTGCTACAGATTGATCCTTGTCAAGAAGTTAAGCGCTGATCTTTCCAATCATTCCCAGCGCCTGATCCAGGTCCGCGATGACGTCATCAGTGTCTTCAATCCCCACCGAGATCCGCACCAGTCCGTCCGTGATGCCGAGCCGTTCACGTACTTCGGGTGCTACGGAAGCGTGGGTCATAGTGGCGGGATGGCAGATAAGACTTTCCACGCCGCCCAAACTTTCGGCCAGGGTGCAGACCTTCACGGATTCGAGCACTGTCTTCGCGGCCTGCAGCGAGCCCACATCAAATGACACCATGCTGCCAAAACCTCTTTGCTGACGCTTAGCAAGCTCATGCTGTTTGTGTGAAGTCGAACCGGGATAGTAAATCTTTTGTACTTTCGGGTGATCTTCGAGGAAGGCCGCCACGGCGCGTCCCGACTTGTCATGCTGCTCCATGCGCAACGCTAACGTCTTGGTGCCGCGCAGTACCAGCCATGAATCGAAGGGCGAAAGAATCGCGCCCACGCTGTTTTGCACAAATGCGATCCAGTTCGCGTCATCTTCATTGTTCAGGACGACCGCGCCACCCACCCCATCGGAATGACCGTTCAGGAATTTGGTGGTTGAGTGAACAACAATGTCCACCCCAAATTCGAGTGGCCGCTGCAGGTACGGCGACATGAAAGTGTTGTCGCAAACCACCCGCGCGCCCGCGGCGTGCGCAACCTCGGAGACTGCCTTTAGATCGGTAACGATCATTACCGGGTTCGTCGGTGTTTCGAGAAACACCATCCGCGTGTTCTCTTTGGTGGCTGCCTCGACGTTGGCCACCTCGGAAGTATCGACGAACTCGAATTCAATTCCATAGTTGGCCAGGATGCGCTTAAACAGCCGGTTAGTCCCGCCGTACGTGTTGTCGGAAACGATTACATGATCGCCGGCTTTCACCAGCCGAAGCGTCGCATCGATTGCGGCCATTCCGGACGCGAAGGCGTAACCAAACTGCGCGCCCTCAAGCGCCGCCAAATTGCGTTCGAGCGCCAGTCGCGTTGGATTTGAAGTGCGCGCGTACTCGAAGCCTTTATGCTTGCCCAGCCCTTCCTGCGCATAAGTCGAGGTTTGATATATCGGAACAGTAACGGCGCCGGCGGCGGAATCCGGTTCCTGACCGGCGTGTATGGCAGTAGTAGCGAAACCCATAGAAATACGTAAAGACTCAGGAGCTGAGAATCAAGCTTTATGAAATGCGAGAATCGGATAGTAACTGGCGCGGGAATTGAGTGTCAATTCACGGCGCGGCATTCACGTCTCGCGCGTGAACTAAGCGCGGGATACGCATGCCGTACCCGAGATTTGTTTTCCGTAACTCGCGGTGATCGGTTATCATTCAGGCCGAATAAGTTCCTGCAGTTTGCTAGATCAGGTTTCCGACCCCCGCGTTTTCGGACTGCTTCGGAGAACGCTTCACCCGGCTTTAACGAGGAAACATGAACGAAGAAGAAGCCGAGCTCTCTCGGGATGAGCGCCGCCAGTTCGACCGCGCGCGCCTGATTATTGACGTTCACTTCGACGGCGGCGAAACGACCGGCATAGCCAGCACCACGGACATAAGCCTGGGCGGACTCTACATGAGCACACAGGGAGAGATTCCCATCGGCGAAACCCTGAGCATCAGAATTCCTCTGGGTGGAAAACACGTCGTCCTGAAGGGAGACGTCGTTTACAGCAATCCGGGCCATGGCGTCGGAATTAGATTTCACCGGCTCCCCGATGACGCGCGGGCAATGATGGAAAAGGAACTTCCCAGGCCTTGAGTGAGGTGGATAGGACAGGCGAAGTCCCCGGTTTGTGGTCGGAACTTTCCCGAGAGACCCAATCGCTTTTGGCAGGACGGCTGGCTGGTCTTTACGGCGCGACAGATGACACAAAAGGCTTTGAACAACTCGCTCAGGACAAACGTGAAGCACTGATGCTTTTGGAGCGCCGGCTTCGCGCTCTCGATCTTTGGAAATTTGTCAGCCGGATTGTGAATGTTTATGGCACGGGTGGCGTCGGCCTGTACTTTAGCGCCAATGGTGACCTGGAAAGAGAGCTGGAAGCGCGGCAGGTATTCACCAAAAAGTTTGCGCGCCACAGCGATAACTCGGGCGGCTTTATCGAGAAACACCGGCGTCGCGCATCGCTCCATTTTTTGTTTATTGATCCACCGGAAGGCGAGCGCGAATGGCACGTGCACCTGGATCTCTACGGACCCTGGGGCTCGCCGTTAAGCACCGCCAAGCATCTGCGGTACGAGCACTGGGGGACATTCCGGCCCGACTGGCGCATGATTAAAGAGTTCGTTTCGGAATAAGTTATGTTCGATCAAATCCAGAGCTGGGCAGTAGCCCGACCGTAAGGGAAGGCGTCAATTTTATGTTCGATCAATTCACCCTGGGCATCGAAGAAGAATTTCAGATCGTCGATCCGCAAACGCGGGAATTGCGTTCTCACGTGTCGGAGATTCTCGACGAAGGCCGCATGCTGTTGGGCGAGCAGGTCAAGCCCGAGATGATCCAGTCGCAGATCGAAGTCGGCACCGGCGTCTGCAAGAATATTCAGGAAGCGCGCGCCGACATTACCAACCTGCGCAGTGTTATCTCGTCACTGGCGGAAAAGAATGGGTTGAAGATCGTCGCCGCGTCTACCCATCCCATCTCGCGCTGGCAGGACCAGGAAATTTTCGAGGACGATCGTTACGAGCTGCTGGTGCAGGAGCTGCAGACGGTAGCGCGATCGCTGCTCATCTTTGGCGTGCACGTGCATGTGGGAATTGCCGACCGCGAGCGGCAGATTCACATTCTGAATGCCTCGCGATATTTCCTGCCGCACATGCTGGCGCTGTCGACCTCGTCGCCCTTCTGGATGGGGCATAACACCGGATTGAAGAGTTACCGGTCAGAAATCTTCAAGCAGTTTCCGCGCACCGACATTCCCGATCACTTCGATTCCTACGCCAGTTTTGAGCGTTATGTGGATCTGCTAATCAAAACCGGTTGTATTAATGACGGCAAGAAAATCTGGTGGGACTGCCGGCCACATCCGCATTTCCCAACGTTGGAATTCCGCATTTGCGATATTCCCACGCGGGTCGATGACACGATCGCCCTGGCGGCCCTGTTTCAGGCCATCGTGGCCAAGCTTTACAAGCTAATCGAGAAGAATCTTGGCTTCCGGCTCTACCGGCGCATGTTGATCCAGGAGAACAAGTGGCGCGCCGTGCGTTACGGGCTGGGCGGCAAACTCATCGACTTTGGTAAGCAGAAAGAGGTGCCGGTAAAAGACCTCATTATGGAATTGCTGGACTTTGTCGATGACGTGGTTGATCCGCTCGGATCGCGCAAGGAAATTGAGCACATCCACACGATTCTGCAGCGCGGCACCTCAGCGGATGAGCAACTGCGCGTTTATCGCGAAACGAACGATCTGAAAGCCGTCGTCGATCGGTTGATTGAATTGACCGCCGAGAATGTGCCGAAGGATGCCAACATCATCGTGGGCAGAGCATCAATGGCGCCGTCGACAATCGCGAAGTGAGTCGAGAGTGCGGGCGATTTCTAAAGACCCAGCGCACCCTTGATCGCTATCGTCGCTACCCCGACACCGATTTTCTCGGCCACACCCAACGCCCACTTTCCGCCGGACTTCAGATATTCGATTACTTTTGGCCCGTCTTTCTGGCGGGCACTTTCCTCGGCGGCCGCAATTGCCCCGGTTGCCAGGCGATGCCCGGGCTCGGACGACGACTCCTCCATGGCCGCGCGCAGGCGCCGCAGTTCCTCAGCTAATTTATCAAGATCAACAGACTTTTCGAGCTGATTCCAGGTCTGGCTAAAAGTGATGTCGTGAGCGTGCGCTTGTGGTCCCACCGCACCTGCTTGTCCTGGAATGTTGTATTGATCGCCCATAATCACCTCCACATATTGTCTTCGCGTATCAACCTCGTAACGACCGCGCAGATCGCCGGCTTGCACCTGCATCAATGTGTACCGCTCAATGGCGTCCGGGGCCTGCACCTTGAGAAAGTCTTGTTCGTAAAGATCGAATTCGCCGGTAATAACGTCAAGGAACGTCGCGCCGGCTGCATTTACAATTCTTGGTTGAAACTCAATGGGAAAGCGTTGATTGAACTTGTAAGCGGGATTGGCCGAGAGCTCAATGCAAGGGATCGCCGCAGCGCTCAGGCTACCCGCCCAATACTGCGTAATCCGGCTGTGTGAATCGACGCATTTTAGCGCTATGTCAAGATCCGCCAGATGCTCGAACATTTCAAAGGATAAGGGATTGTCAGCGACGACCCGATCCAGGTCGATCGGCAGATAGCCTCTCTGGTCAAGAAAGCCCCTCAACGCTTCGCGCGAGATGCGATCGAGTGACCTAAGACCCACAAGTCCGCAGGTTCGTTGATTGGAACTTGGCTGATAGCGCGGCACTGGCGGGTCGCCCATGTAACTTATTAGCTCGCGCAACGCGAATGTATGGTCCCGGACCTGGCGAAAGTAGGTTCGCGGAGAAAATCTACGCTGCAGAATGCGGCTGGGAATCAGGTTGTCAGGCAGCCTATCGTCCACGAACACAAGTAACGGTTTTCGAGCTCGCAAAGCCAGGCCTATTTCATAGAGGATGAACGGGGATGGACCTGATGCGCGCCAGGTCAACACTACCACCATTCCATCGCAGCTTCTGAGATTCTGCTCGAGCTTCGACGTATTGACCTTTTCCGAAGGAGGGTCAAAATTCACTATCATCCGAGCGGCTTTTTCGATCAAAATCCCAAAGTGATTATTGATGACCGCATCTTCAGGCCGATAGCTGTGTGCCCAATAAACAATCTGCATGAGAGTGCCGTGAGCCTTGAGGTGCTAAGAGGGTATCCAATTTCGTCCGGGAGTCAAGATTTGTTCAGAAGTCAGCCGGGGAGTTTCGCTGGTGAGAAACTCAATTGCTTCTTCGATCCGCCAGATAGAACTGCCAGAGCATTCTCGCCGCCACCGACCGGAAAGGCCGCCAGCGTTGCGCCGCCCGGGCCAACTCTGGGAATGAAGGTCGCGCTTTCAGCTTTCTGATCTTTGCGAAGGCCGCCGCCAAAGCGATATCACCATCCGGCCAGATGTCTGGCCGGCCTAAAGCCATCAACAGGTAAATGTTCGCGGTCCACGGACCGACGCCTTTGATATTGACCAGCGTCCGAAATGCCTCTTCGTCAGGCATCCGTGCGATCGTTCTCAAACTTCCATTGGTGAATGCCTCAGCGATCTGCACGCAGTAGTGCGACTTCTGCCGGGTAACGCCCAGACCTCGCAGGTTCATTTCGCCAAACTCGATGAAGCGTTCGGCCGTGAACGGCTCAATGCGCGACTGCAGGCGCTGGAACATCGCCTTGGCGGAGATCAGCGATACTTGTTGTTCAAGGATGATTCGGAGAAGCGTTTCGAACCCTGGCCGCCGGGCCCAGAGTGGAGGGGGGCCAAGTCTTTCATAGATTGACCTTAGTTGACGGTCACGCCGGGCCAACGTTTGAGCGGCAAGGTCAAGTGTCTTTCGATTGAGCTTCGTGGGATTTGTTGGTGCATTTCGTGTTCTTTCGTGGTCCATTTGACTGTTAAGAACGTAACCACGAAATTACACTAACACTCCATCCCATCTCTTAAATTCAAATGACGCTCACACGAAAAGAGCACGAAGGGGTACTTCATCAATGCTCGAGCGCCAGCTTGAGAAAGTTCTCGAACAAGAGGCGGCCATCCCGCGATTCATTGGGATGCTCCCAGCGGGTGGGATTGCTCTTCCAGTCTTCGAAGGATTTTTCCAGATGAAATTGAACTGAATAGATAAGCTGTCCGCCGGACCGTTTGACCATCATCTGATTCCGACAGAGATACGATCTGGCCAACAAGGTGAAACTCTCAGGTACACTGTCGAGCTGCAGCCCGTGGTTTTGCCAAACGCGCAGGATGCGGCCTTCATGAGTATAGTCCTGCCACACGCGGGATTCAGGATTGTCGATGCCGTTAAAAATCGGATCCTCAGGTTCGACGATGCGGACGAAGCGGTATTGATATTCGGTGACGCGGTTAGTGCGGCGCTTCTCCTGCTCCTGCTGATCGAGAGTCAGCACTCGCGCGCCAAAGCTCAAACCGATCAGCTGGTGGCCGCCGCAAATCCCGAGCACCGGCGTTTGGATCGTGTGAATGAATTCTCCGAAACCGGCGAGCAGCTCGGGCTTGTAGTAATCAAAGTCGCGCAGCGTGCCGCTCAGAACAATCGCATCCGGCTGGAATTCCTCAACCGCGTGCGGCAGCTGGCTGACATGAGTCACTTCCGTAACTGGTTCTTTCACCAACCGATCTACGTTCGTGACAATATTTTGCAAAGCCAGGGAGGCGATCTCACGCTCGCGCTTTAGCTGGGCCTTTGCGTCCTTCCCCAATTCCGTGCGAGCGATCTCTGACAGATCATCTTCGTCGCGCAGCAAATTATCGACGATGAGCACGCGCGCCGTGTCGATCGTTTTTTCGATCGATTCGTAGCGGCAAAAATTTTGCTGATTGAAAGGGAAGGGGAGCGGCTCCATGTCGGCGATTGCCGGTTCGTTAATTTCCTGCATCTGTAATGTGAATCTATCTTCTCCGTAAACGAGTGCTTTGATTGAATTCGGGGATTCGCGGTCCTGCGCCGGCGGCCGCAATCTCCGCGTGTACTTTACCAATTAATTGGCGGCGAACGCGAGTGCGAAACGCCGCGGCCCGGTTGGTCGTTACGCTGTCGGCCAGCAGGAGCATGCGGTGCCAGGCGCTGTCCAACTCGTCGGCGGCCAGCGAGATCCGTGTGATGTCGTAAGGTATGGCCACGGCTTCGACGCCAATCCTCGCGAAGATCAAAAGGTATCGGGCCGTGGCCAGATCGGGGCACAGCAACCGTTGACGGCCGACTTTCAATTCAATTCCCAATAGAGTGTGATGAATCTGCGGCTGGGCCGATCTCCGCATGACGGGAAATTGATAGGCGCGAGTGCGCATTTTCAGAACTCGATCCCGATAGATTCTGGGCAACCAGGATTCACCCAATTCCGACTCAATCTGTTCCAGGTAATAGTTGACCGGCTGCACGGGCTTGGCCTAGCGCATAACTGAGATGGTTGGCTTTTGCTGGAAAGCACTAATGATTCGTCCCGGAAAGAGGCCTAGGTAGAACACGCCAATCAGGGTGAGCAGCAGAGCCAGCGCGATGCTTGCCGGAATGCGCGGCACTTCCCAGTTCGAGGTGCGTTCACGGAAAAACATCACGATGATCAGCCGCAGGTAGTAATAGGCCGAGATGGCAGTGTTCAAGACGCCAATCACCACCAGCCAAACATATCCCTGGCGTAACGCCGCGCTGAAGACCACAATCTTGCCCATGAAGCCCGCCGTGAGCGGCATGCCCAAAAGGCTCAACAGAAAAATTGAGAGTGAGAATGCCAGCACCGGTGAAACAAAACCGATTCCGTTGTAATCGTCGACTTTGGTGCGTAGATCGCCTCGTTGCGCGATCAAGGTGACGATGGCAAAGGCGCCCATGTTCATTACCGCGTAAGTCAGCAGGTAGAACGCGACCGCGGACATGGCGGCGCTACGTTCTTCCGGTGTGGGCGCGGCGCCGGCCGCCACAAATCCAACCAGCGCATAGCCGGCGTGGGCGATCGACGAATAGGCCAACATGCGCTTGACGTTGTTCTGCACGATCGCGACCACATTACCGATGGTCATCGTCAGCACAGCCATGATCGCGAGCGCTCCCAACCAGGCTTGATGTGCATACGCGGCGGTGCCTGCCACGCCGGTCGCAATAGGAAAGGCGAACAGAAATACCCGCACGAATGAGGCGAAGCCGGCGGCTTTCGGTCCGGCTGCCATGAATGCCGTAACCGGCGTCGGCGCGCCTTCATAGACGTCGGGAGTCCAAACGTGAAACGGCGCCGTCGCAATCTTGAATCCAAACCCAACCAGCATCATGGCCGCGCCCGCGAACAATAGCGGCGGATACAGCGACTGATTAAGCCTGGCGGCAATACCTGCAATGTTGGTGGTGCCGGGCGAATCGGGGCCGGTCGCAGTCGCGCCATAGACCAGCGCAATGCCGTACAGAAGGAACCCGGAGGCGAACGATCCGAGGATGAAGTACTTCAATGCCGATTCATTCGAGCGAGTATCGGTGCGGCGAAATCCCGCCAGCACATAAGTTGCGATCGATAGGATTTCAAGTCCCAGAAAGACGATTACCAGATCGCCGGCTGAGGCCATCAGCATCATGCCGCAGGTGGCGAATAACAGTAGGGAATGAAATTCGCCGGCCGGCAGCTTCTCGATTTCGATCCATGAATTGGCAATCAGAATGGTCAACAGCGCAACGATGATGAAGACCAGGGTGAAGCTTAGTCGCAGCTCGTCCAGAACAATCATCCCGTTGAAGGCCGCGCGCAGGGTCGGCGTGGCGGTCCATAGCCAGATTGCGCTTAGGCCGGCGCCCAACAGCGCCACGATGGAAAGTGACCCGGTGATCCAACGCTGGTCCTTCGGCGCATAAGCGTCGACGAGCATGATAATGACGCCCGCAATGCCTGCGATCAGCTCAGGCGCTATTAGCGTCAGGTTGATATCCGGACTGGCTGCCTGTAATGCGAACAACATAAACTTTGAATCGAGACTAATTTCCCTCAGCGCTCGCAGAAGTCAGCAATTTGTTCAAGCGCGCGCGAATATCAGATTTATAAGCTTCCGCGGGTGTACGCATGCCAAACTGCACCGGCGTGTCGAGCTTTCCGTCTTTGCGCAACATCACAATCATCGGCAGGCGTACCCGCTGAGCGAACTGCAGAAAAACCATCTGGCTGGTGTCGCGCAGCACCGGAAAGGTCAGCTTTCGTTCTTTCGCGTATCGCCGCAGATCGCCATTGCTCTTCTGTTCCAAGCTCTCAATGCTGACCCAGAAAAACTTCACCGGTTTGTTCCGGTACTCGCCCAACAACTCCTGCAGTGCCTGGAGCTCGGTGGTGCATGGCGCGCACCAGGTGGCTCCGAATGAAACCAGCACGACGTTGCCACGCAGATCCGACAGGTCATTGATCTTGCCGTCGAGCCCTTGCAGTTTCATTAAAGGTTCCGCCGGCGGAGTCTTCACCTGCGCGCGGACCGCGCCGGCACAAACGATCGCGAAAGCAATCAGGATTGAGATCCGTTTCATCTAGCGCGAATGCTCCTTTTCACTCGCTGACGCCACGTTCAGTGTGTGGCCGGCGTTTGGATTCGCCAGGAACTGCCGCGCGCCCTCTACGCTCGCGCGCGAACGGTTAAGAAACACGTTTGGATAGACACCCATGAATAGCATCAGCGCGAGCAACGGAAGCACCAGGCCGATCTCGCGAGCATTTAGATCGCGCAGTTTAGCATTGGCCGCACTCGTGGTTGTGCCGAAAACGACGCGTTGCAGCATCCAGAGCATATAGACCGCCGCCCAAATAACGCCCGTT
>JADMIO011560840.1_pt1 | contig 10489 bp, 3 predicted proteins | sample 8958161 | NCBI WGS metagenome assembly JADMIO01 (sample SAMN16585339, study PRJNA669376) | soil metagenome | isolation source: Crop rotation soil | place: USA: Cullars Rotation, Alabama | collected 2011
CGCGACAACTTGTCCACGTGGAATTCTAAGCTTAGGATCCCAATGTGCTGGAAAGACGCTCGATCGCCTGCCCCACGGCATCAAGCAGCTCCTGCTCGCGGAAAGGCTTGGTTAAAAACTCAATCGCACCGGCTTTCATCGCGCGCACGCTCATCGGAATATCACCGTGTGCGGTCAAAAAAATTATCGGAATTTCGATTCCAAGGCGCTTGAGTTCGGTTTGTAAATCAAGCCCGCTTAACCCCTGAAGCCGAACATCGAGAATTAAACATGCCGGCCCTCCCGAATGCGCGCTTTGTAAAAATTCTATTGCGGAGGGGAAAACTTTAGTCTTTAGCCCAACCGAGCGCAGAAGGCTATCGAGCGCCTCACGCATTGATTCGTCATCATCTACCACAAAAACGGTCGGCGTTTCTTCATTCATCTTTGCCTATCTTAGCCGTATTAGCCGGGAGAGTAAATTTAAAAACCGCGCCGCCTGGCACCCCGGCTTCCGCCCACAACTGGCCGCCATGCGTTTCAATAATTGTCCGGCAAATCGAAAGCCCCATCCCGGTTCCTTCAGTTTTGGTCGTAAAGAAGGAATCGAAGATTTGACCCTCCTGGTCAACAGGTAGTCCTACTCCGGTATCGCTCACTGCAATGAGGACCTGCCCGTCTTCGCTCTGCGACCTGATCGTAAGCTCACCGCCCGTCTCCTTCATCGCCTCGATCCCGTTGAGCATGAGGTTCATTAAGACCTGCTGCAATTGCACACGGTCGGCCCGAACTGTCGGAAGGTCTACGGACAACACCGTCCGCATCATAATGGCGTACCGGTTAGCCTCATTGCGCAGCAGCACCAGCATATCGCCAACGATTTGGTTGACATTGACCGACTCGCTTTGTGGGGGAATGCCTTTCTTATAGAAGGATTTCAAACGAGTGACGATGTCGGCGGCACGCTTTGCATCTCGCTCGATTCTCCTGATTGCCGCGTTAGCTTCTTCCATGTCCGGCTGGTCACGCGTGAGCCAGCGCCTGCAGGCATTAGCGTTGGTGATGGCGCCGGCAATGGGCTGCTGGATCTCGTGGGCAAGCGAAGCGGTCAGCTCACCCAGTACACTCACCCGATTGATGTGCGCCAGCTCCGCCTCCAGTTGACGCAAACGTTCGCGCTCTTCGATGTCGGTTACGATGCCGTACCACTTGAGAATATTGCTTCGCGCATCCCGTAACGGCACGGCGCGAGTCAGGAACCAGCGATATTGTCCATCAGTGCGACGGAAGCGCGCCTCCTCTTCGAAGGGTTTGCCGGTCTCAAGCGACGCCTGCCACTTCTCCCTATATCGCTCCAGGTCTTCCGGGTGAATGGCGGATTGCCAACCTGAGATGGCGGCGGACAATCCTGTATATTTCTGCCAGTAGCGATTGAAGAAATCCACGCGGCCGTCCGGCAAAGCCGTCCAGGTAAACGCCGGAATCGTTTCGACCACATCGCGGAGATCCTTTTCCTTTCGGTGCAGACTATAAACACGGAGACGGTAGAGCCCCCACAGGAAGGCCAGAAACAGAACCCCGACCCCGGCTCGAAACCAGGTCGTTTGGTAGAAGGCGGGTGCGATGATGAAATCCAGGAAAGCGCCCTCCTCGTTCCAGACGCCGCTGTTGTTGGCGGCCATGACCCGGAAACGGTAGCTTCCCGGCGCGAGGTTTGAATATTGTACCCGGCGCTCGTTCCTAACTTCCTTCCAGTCCGGGTCCTGTCCTTCGAGCATATAGCGGAAGCGAGTTTTTTCCGGCGCAACGAGGCTCAGCGCCGTGTAGTCGATCGCAAGATCGCGTACGAGCGGCGGCAGGTTCAATCCTTGCGAAGCGTCGTAGGTCTGACCGTCGGCAGTGACCTGTTCGATGTGCACCGGGGGCGGAAGCGGGTTGAACGGAAGCCGGCGCGGATCAATGACGCTTACGCCGTCCCAGGGCAGGAACCATATTCTTCCGTCCGGGGACTTGCCTACCTGCGGAGTGTAGCCGCCGGGAGATGCATGGATCCTGACGCCGTCTGAACTGTCAAAAACCGTGGCATGAACCCTCTGCTGCGTATCTTTGTCCTTCTCAACTGCGGCGGCCCATGCCTCTATTTCAGAACGCGGGATGCGTGCCAGGCCGCAGGCCATGTCCAGCCAAAAGGCATGATCGTCGTCTTCGATCACCCAGTGAACCCCGTCGCAGGGGAGTCCGTTCTTTAACGTCAGTGTGTTAACCCGGCCGTCCTTCAATCGGCTGAGCCCACCCTCGGTTCCTGCCCAGAGCGTCCCGTCTGCATCGAGCTGAAGGCCGCCTACCATGCCCTGGCCTAATCCCTCGGCGGGGCCGTATGAGTCGCGAATACGGCCGTCCTTAAAATACGAAAGCCCCGTCCCGTCACGAAACCCAAGCCACACCCCGCCCCGCATAGGATCAGCGAGCATGGGAATCGCGTGGACCTTCCGTCCCAGGCTAGTCCAGGGAAACTTTTCGATCACACGCCCCCCCTGAGAAAGAATAAGGCTCTCATTTTCGCTGATCCAGATGTTTCCCGCAGCGTCCCCGGCAATGGCATGCACTCCACTCGGGATTCCGCTGACAGGAATAAACCGGTCATTCTCAAAGTAGGCAAGACCGGTACGCGTCGAAACTAAGATTCGTCCCTGATTGTCCTCAAAAAGTGAGAGAATAACATTATCCGGCAATCCGCTGTCGGTGATCTCGCGCACGGGCCCAAGCGTTCCTGATTGGTTCACAGTACCGGATCCATCCGGTCCCGGTACCCGGTCGCTGCCGGCGGTCGATGAGGCGGGGTCTGGTCTGCTCGATTTGCTTCGTTTGCGATAAATCGTAATCTTCCCGTCCCTCAACCGGTCCAGGCCGTCAAGAGTACCCACCCACACGCTGCCGTCCCTGGCAGTTAGAACAGACCAGGGCGTGGATTGAGACAAACCCTGGTTCACAGAAATCGTAGCGACAGCGATATGGCGAAAGCGGTCGAGGCCGTTGTCGGTGGCAACCCAGATATTCCCTTCACGATCCTCAAACAGATCTCTAATGTAATTGCCGGAGAGACCATTGAATTGCGAAAACAGATCTACCCTTCCCTGATGTACATGCACAAGTCCCCGGTCAAAGGTTCCGATCCAAAGGCTGCCGTCGCGATCCCGAAGCAGACGCGAGGGTTGAAAACCCAGCCCGTCAATCGGGAGCGAAAAGGGCACGACTTTTTCGTCAATAAGCTGGTTAAGTGCTCTGCGCTCGGCAATCAGTATTGCGCCGGTCTCGGTCTCAACCAGACCCTGAGAGCTTTCGAAGTCGGCTAATGGATAAAGTTTCGGAGGGCCGGGGTTCCACCGCCACAGCCCCGTCTGCCCTCCCACCCAGAGATTACCTGCGTGGTCCTCATACAGCGAGCTCGCCCGATCGCCGAATTCTCCGGTGCCTCCGTAACACTCAGCACTGTCGCCCCGAAACGCACACAGTTTCCCGGGAGGAGGAAACCGCGTTCCGGCCCAGACCGTCCCGTCATGATCCTCAAGTATTCTACCGACAGCCTGACCGGCAAGTTCCGGATAATGAGTGAGCTTGCCGTCCTTCCAACTTGACAAGCCTAACCATGTTCCGATCCAAAGCGTCCCATCGCGCGTGGCGCGCAGGCTACGAATATAGCTGCTCGGGAGTTGCTGCCCCTCCGACGGCTGCCATGGAACAGCTCGGACACCGTCGAAGCGAATGAGTCCGAATTGCGTGCCCAGCCAGAGATAGCCGTCAGGTGTTTGAGCAATAGCGCTGACGGCGTCCTTAAAAAATCCCTCACGAACTTTCCACGAATTATGTGCGTACTGACTGACGTCCAGCGCCGGATCCAGCGCAAACGCGCAAGGTTGCCACGCCAGCAGCATCCAGGCCAGCGCAATGCCGAGCACGGCCACATCTCGTCTTCTCTCCTTCGCTTTACTTATGATGCTCACATTTTATTTCACTATCTCGCCCGATATCCTATCATTCATTTTCGCAGACTTCCAGCCCCCATCCAGAGCAGCTTACCCTTGTGTAAATGAAAAAAATATAACTCTTCAGCTAAGACGCAGGCATTTTGTCTGCAGGCTTGCCTCATCCTGCGCGAGGGATCCTGATAAAATCTTCTTTATCCAAATATCGGCCCGGCATGAGACCGGACCGTGCGTTTCGCGCAGGTCTTAAAAATCAAAAAACAAAACGAATGGCCACTTGAATGTTTCGTGGCAGGTTGACCTGATTTGTAACCCGGCCGAAATTCGAGCTTGTCGGATCCAGGTTCGGCTCTCCGAACTGCGACGTATTCGTTGCGTTGAGGAACTCGGCCCGCAACTGCAACCGCGTCGTCTCTGTAAAATTGATGTTCTTGAACACCGAGAAATCGAACTGGCTAATCGGCATTGATCGGAATCCCGAAAGCCGCGACGGGAATGTGCGAACATTGTTGCGGAGACGGATGTCCACGCCCGGCGAGAAGAATCCGCTGGTGTCGAATACCACCCGGCTGGGATTACCGGCGGTGCTGACTGTGTTGCTGTTGATGTTCGTTTCCAGTTCACTGGGATCTCGAAAATAGGCGACGTTACCCAAAGCCAGCGGATGCCCGCTTTGATACTGGTAGATGCCCTGGAGTTGGAAGCCGCCGACCAGCAGGTCAAGCAAGCGGCCCGCATCTGAAAAGAAGTGACGACGTTTCCCGAAGGGTAGTTCATAAATACCGCTGATGACCAGACGATGCGGGTAGTCGTCGCCGGAGATGCGGCGCTCTAATTGGGTATCTGTCGGGTTAAGCAGCGATACTTCCTCAATCAGCTTGGAGAAAGTATAGCTAAGATTAACGGTGTAACCCTGAGCAAAGCGGCGCTCCACACGAAGTTGCCCCGAGTTGTATACAGACCGCCCGTCGTACCGCTCGGAAATAATGCCGGCGAATTGCGGGAATGGTCGCAGCAGTTGCTGCCGCTCGATCGAGGCGCCATTAAAGCCGGTGCCGGGCAACAAACCTCTGAAAGGGTTCGGGACCTGCGCGGAAAGAAAGTTGTCAACGACCGGATCGCGTTGGTTCAGCGTCGTCAAATACTGTCGCGGAATCGGGTTCAGATCAATGTCCCCTACGCGTATATCATTGTTCACATTGCGCACGAAGGCGAGCTCGACCAGCACCTTACCTGGGAGCTCGCGCTGCAGACTCAGTACATATCGGCGAGAAAGAGTATTCTTGCGCTCGACGGGTACAAAGCTGATGGCTTGCCCGAGGAAAGTGGCCGAGCCCAGAGAAGCTCCCGGAGGTACAAGCACGCCTCCGGGAAAAGGATTCGCCAGATCGGCCATGAAGGTCAGCCCCGCATCTAGTGTTGGTACGAGCAGTGTGGACTGGGAGAAGCCTGACTGATTCACGGCATCGATATAGAACGGGATGGAAAAAATGGCGAATCCGCCGCGCAAGACCGTCTTCGGGGTTAACTCGTAAGCGAAGCCGATCCGCGGCTGAAAGTTGTTTCTATCAGGGTTGTAGAAGCCGCGGTTGTTTTCGTTCACAAACATAAGGCCGCCCCTGACACGGAAAGCATCGACTGGAATCTGCGGGATCGGGTTCGCAGCGTAGGCCGTGCGGGCCGCCGCTTCAATGGGACTCGGCGAGGTAAAATCGAACCCGCGGATGTTTCGGTTGAAGCGCTCGGTCGGCGCCGATTCCATCTCCCAGCGCAGTCCCAGATTTAGGGTTAGACGGCGGCCCGCCTTCCAGTCATCTTGAATAAACAGGCCGTGATAGAGCAGTTGATTGCTGCGGGTCGCGTTGCGGTCGATTCGACCGCCCGAGGGCAGTCCGAGCAACACGGCTGCCAGCTCCTGGCCGATAGAGACGGCAGGCGAATTACTGAACTGGCGCGTGGGCACTTGTCCGGCAATGAACTCGTACAGGCCAGCCTCGTGGCTGGCCGGGTATTCGTTGTTCCGATAAACGCGAAAGTCGTAGCCGGCACGCCAACTATGGCCGCCTATGATCCTGGTGACGGTCGTCTGAAACGAGTAAACGTCGAAAGTCTGTTTCCCGGAAACAGGGCCGCCAATGGTGCCGCCGCCCGTATTCGGATTGAAATTGGTGATGTTGAACTGGGGAAAGTAGCCGGTTTCGCGGAAAAGAGCTGTGGTACCTGGAGGGAATCCGAGTGAAGCAGCATTGAAAACTCCTTCAGCGGCCCGCGAATTGATACTCTCGAATCGAGTCAGGCCCGCACGCATATTCAGGATCAAGGTAGGCGAGGCCGTGAAGACATAATCGACCGCCACTCCGTGATTGATGCGGAAAGAGTCGGAGGTGGTTAGATCCACACCATTAATTACGCCTGTAAATCCTTCCGTGTGCTGCTTCCGCCGATTATGGCTGTAGCGGACAAAGAACCTGTGTTTTTCGTTGACCGCCGCGTCAATGCGAACCGACTCTGAGTGAAAGAAATCGGTGCGGGGGACCGGCGCGATCAAATTGTTGCGGCACTCCGCATTGGTGCAGGGCAAATTCGGCAAAGGCCAATAGGACAAGTAGTTCCTCCCGATAGAACTGATTCGTTCAGGCGGGATAATATTACCCGGGAAAGGCCTTCGCTCCACACGCCCGTCGGGTCTGAGAAATGCGGTCGCCGGATCGAAGATGACAATACCGGGCAGCAAGGCGGAGAAATCCCCGTTTCGCATCGCCGGCGTCGGCACCGTAAAAGTATTTGTCGCCGGAGTTACCTGGCGCAGCCCTTCGAAGGCAAAGAAGAAGAAGAGCCAGTCTTTGCCGCTCCAGGTAAGCGGGCCTCCTTCACCAAAGCGCGGAAGCATAACGGGGCCGCCGAATGTCGTTCCGTAGCGGTTATAGCGCAGAGGGTTGCGCTTGCATTTACCGTTCGAGCCCTTTTCGCAGTTCGGATTCGCATTAACGAAGAACTCGTTTGCCGCCAGAGCCTCATTGCGATTGAACCAATAGATCGAGCCAAACGGGCGGTTCCTCCCGCCCCGCGAGACGACGTAAATAAATGCTCCGGCAGAATGGCCTTCCTGGGCATCAAAACTTGAAGTTACAACCTTAAACTCCTGCACTGCTTCAGCAGGAGGAACGTAGGCCACCTGGCGTCCGAAAGCTGCGTTATCAGGAACCCCGTCAAGAGAAAACTCGCTTCCTTGTGAGCCCACGCCATTAGTTGTAATGCTCGAGGTGCCGCCGTTATCGAACGGTCGGGTGAATCTTAGATTGTTCACATCGGTGAAGGCAACGCCAGCGGCTAAACGCGCCAATGTGAAAGGATTGCCGTCTGGCAGAGGGAGGTCCTCGATGCGACGCCGGTTGATCACTTGCCCTATGGACGCCGAGGCGTTTTCCAACAAAGGGGTCGAGTCGCCGGGCACCACAACGTTTACAGCAGTCTGTCCGACCTCTAGTCTTTGGTCTAACGTCAACTGATCACCGACCCGGATTTCCACTATCTCAAGGGTCACCGTTTGAAAGCCCGAGGCTTCAATCCGAAGGCTATACCTGGCCGGCGGAATGTATTGAATTGTGTAAAAGCCTGTGCTGCTTGTTTCTGTTACGAGCACGGCGTTCGTAGCGAGGTCCCTTAAAGTTACCTTACCACCTGGAATCGCAGCGCCGTTCGGATCTGTCACGGTTCCGCTCACCATGCCACGGAAACTTTGGCTAAGTGCGATTGGAGGAACACAAAGGAGAATCAAAAATATAAGTAAAACACATTTCTTTTTCTGCATAACCCCTCCTATTGGATTTGCTAATGGTTCCCATTGGGGGATCGGCGGCAGCCATGCGGATTTTTACTCCGGTGTATTATACGCAGTAACGAGTGAGTCACGAAGACTCACGAGACGGGCTTTTAACCTGCGCATATTGCGTATAATGCAATATAGTCCCCAAGTCGGAATCCTTGTTTGTTGGGCGCGCTGACCAATTGATTTTGCTGCAAGTTCATATCCCGCTTTCCCTCTTTGCTGCTTTGGCTATTTTGACTCTAATCACCGGCACTGTTTTTCGAGCGCCTCGACTCATCCATCTATCCGGGCCTGAAGATCAATTCTGGTTGACTGATCGTGGACCTATGATGCCTCAATTCGTACTGCTTCAAACAGGTCGGAGTTCCCAATCAAAAAGCCGTCATTGCGGACCATGAGACCGCAGCAGGCATTCCGACTGTTCTCAGCACATTCTCCCTGGAACTGGCATGGTTGCCAGTTCCAACTGTCAGAGAATACAAAAATCTTGACGTCTTCAAATATTATACTACTCAAGTCAACTCCCCCATCTTCATAAGATCAGAAATAGATCGTTAAAGCGTTTCAGTAGAATAGACCAGCGACGGACACTTTCACCTGTTAAGATGATTCCATTTTAGGTAAGAACTTTTGCGGTAATTAAGCGACCCGATGTGTAGATTTACATTAACAAAGACGGGTAATTTATTGCTATTTCCAAACAGGAATTTTTACATAACTATCGCTGAACCATTTTATTTGTAAAGGCGTTTTAGCATCTTCAATACTTTCATCGCTGACATCCTTTCCGGTTCCATAATTAATTTGAGCCGAAGGGTTTTTGTTGATGTCTAAAACTACCAGCAACCGGCTGCCTTTGCTTAGCTGTTTGGATACCATTCGTGTCCTCTCAAACGGAATGCTTTCTATTTTACCGGGGGTTAATAAATTTCTGCTTGCCATGTCTTTTGCGTAGCTGGCACGGCCCAGAAAATAAGATAAATGAAAGAATCGTCCGTCAGGCATCACTTCATATAAGACAATTCCGATGTCCATATCTTTTTTATTAATGCTGGCTTTAAGTTCTCCTAAAAATGTACCGTTGATAGAAACCGCCTGCTCGAACGGTTCGCTGATGAAAAATAATCCGTTGGTGCGGTCAAGTTCTTTCTTGATAATAGGGTAAGGATAGTAATCGTTATTATTAGTTGTTTTTCTATCCGCAAAATCTACTTCCTGCTTAATAAAACCTTTTTTGGACGGCTCTTTGGCCGTTAACCGAAAATAATCACCTGATTTCGAATCAGACAGGTAAAAAGTAAGCATTTCATTATGCATTTTCTCTAAGGACGCCGCATGTCTCCAGGTATTAGTCCCCATCACTTCATAATTGATTTTATCCTTAAGAATATCGGGTTTTCTGCCATTTCGCATTATGAAGCTAAGCCATTCATAAGTGATTTCAGAGACGTTTATTATTGCCGCAGGGTCAACCGTATAATCCCTCAATACGGGAGTTCCGCCGCGTTGTGCGCCAAAGTGGTCATATGGTCCGATGATTAAATAATGATTGGCGTTCTTATTGTATTTGTAATGCTCTTTTAAATAATGCAGAGCCGATATCTGCCCATCATCATAGTATCCGGTGACGGATAAAACGGGAATATTTATCTTTGCGTAATCATTTTTATAAGGCACCATGTCTTGCCAGTATTTATCGTAGGAAGGATGCTGCAGCCAGCGTTGAAAAAATTTATTCGAGGTGCTATCAATGCTGTCAAACTGCCGGTAAGATGCTCCGCTCTGGTACCATTTATCGGGCAGCGAATTCCAGCGCTTTGAATCAAAATAAGTATTATTATCGAGATATTTATTATTGGACACATAAAATGCCCAGCCATAATTGGCATTCAAAAAAACATTATTTTCCATCGGCAGCCCCTGCCCGGGTATGGCAGCGACATAAGGCACTATTGTTTTAAGCGCCGGATTCAGATACTTTGTCGCAGCCCATTGGGCAAAGCCCAAATAGCTTCCACCATACATGCCGACCTGACCGTCGCTCCACGGTTGTTTAACTATCCAGTCGATTACCGCATTTACATCCTTTGCCTCGTGTTCGTAGGGGACGATCTCATCCGGGCTCAGGCGTTTCCCGCGAGCATCTGCGACAATGCCCACAAACCCATGGGCGGCAGACCTTTTAGCTTCCAGCAAATTTCGTTCAGGGTCGGTATATATTGTAAATTCCAATGCCGAGGGCTGCGCCGCTACGACATCTTTTTTCCTGACTACAATGGCCGAAAGAGTTGCTCCTTCTTTGGTTTTAATTAATGTCTTGTCCTCAATGAAATACCGCCGCTGATCGTCTTCGGCAAACAATAGCCGGGCGGCAGGTTCAATATTTTTATAAAGCTGGAAAATATAAAATGTCCTGCAAAGGGCGATTGCTTCGGTTAAATTCAGGCTGTCTTTCTCTTTCAAATCGGTTAGTGAGTTCTGTAAATTTGCTTCCAGTTCTTCAACGCCGTTCCTTGTGATGAATGCCGTATAAATATAAATTGCGCTTTTATCATCCAAGTCTAAAAGCAGATCATTCAATAGCTTTTTGAAATTACTGTCAAAGGGTTCATTGGTTGATGTTTGTGCCAGTTTCGATTTCGAAAATATTTCATGCTGAATGTATAACAAATCAGCCGATTGAGGAGTTTTTTCTTTG
>JADMIO012757639.1_pt1 | contig 10489 bp, 11 predicted proteins | sample 8958161 | NCBI WGS metagenome assembly JADMIO01 (sample SAMN16585339, study PRJNA669376) | soil metagenome | isolation source: Crop rotation soil | place: USA: Cullars Rotation, Alabama | collected 2011
CTTTCCCCGCGGCCGCGCAGCGTGACGAAGGAGAAGGAGATCTCTATCCAGCTGCCTGCTACCTGTTGTCGCCGACCACCGGGGCGGTCAGTGAAGGCCACGATCACGTCAAGCTGGGCACGGTTGACGGGTGCAATCTCTCCTCGTGCTGGAAGCCCTACGAGGAGCCCGAAGGCGGCAGGCACTGTGCCTACGGACGCGGAGCCGAGTTGGACCTCGGGATCAAAGGCTCAGCCAAGGGGGCCAAGGAATTCGTCGCTCAAGAAATCGCTCGCGCGCAGATGAAGAAGCTGAGGAGGGGCTTTCCCGGCTTGGCCGGGGTGTTCTCGAACGCGAAAGAAGGCATCGTCGAGATGGCGGTCGGAAAGAACATTGCCCGACTCTCCCTCGGCGCGGAATCCGACAACAACCCCTCGCCGACCTGGCCGCGCGTGCGCAAGGAGGTCATCGAAGACGCACAGCTGATCGCGCTGCAGCTGCGCGAAGAGGGCTGTCCGGAAAGCCTGGCGAAATGTCATTGACGCAGCTGAATCGCCCCATGCCCACCTCAGCGGTCGGGTCGCGGGGGAGACCCTTGTCCGCCCTCACCTGACCCCACTAGCCTGGCGCCATGGCCGAGACGCCGCAGACGCGGTACGCGGGCAGTGGTGGGATCAGCATCGCCTACCAGGTGTTCGGCGAAGGCTCGCTGGATCTCGTCCTCGCTCTTCCTTGGGTCTCGAACCTCGACCTACAGTGGGAAAGCCCGCTGGTCGCCCATTTCTTCCGCCGGTTGGGAGCGTTCGCCCGGGTGATCGTGTTCGATCGCCGAGGCGTCGGCCTCTCCGACCCGGTGGACGGGGTCGCGACGCTTGAGGAGAGGATGGACGACATCCGCGCGGTGATGGACGCGGCCGGGTCCGAGCGGGCGGCACTGCTCGGCATGTCTGAGGGAGCGACGGCCTGCATCCTGTTCGCCGCCACCTATCCGGAGCGGACCTCGGCACTGCTCCTCTGGGGGGCGATGGCGCGCTCCACCGAGGACGACGACTACCCCTGGGCGGTCTCCAAGGAGGCGATGATCGAAGCCGGAGCGGAGCTGATCGGTCCGATGTGGGGTCAGGGGGCGACGATCGACATCTTCTCGCCGAGCCTGGCTGAGAACGAGCAGGCGCGTGAGTTCAACGCTCGGATCGAGCGCGGCGCGGGCAGTCCGCTGCGGGTCTGGCAGATCCTGATGATGTTCCTCGAAACCGACGTGCGCGACGCGCTGCCACTGATCCAAGTGCCGACGTTGGTGATGCACCGCCGCCACGATCACGCGGTCAACGTCCGCGCCTCGCGCTGGCTCGCGACGCAGATCCCCAGCAGCCGCTACGTCGAGTTCGAGGGGGTCGACCACTTGGCCTGGGTCGGCGACGCGGAGGCGCCGCTGGCGACGATCGAGGAGTTCCTCACCGGCGTGCGTCCGGCGATTCGTCCCGAACGGGTACTGGCGACGGTCGTCTTCACCGACATCGTCGGCTCGACCGAGCAGGCCGCCGAAGTCGGCGACCAGCGCTGGCGCGAGCTGCTCGATCGTCAGCAGGCGCTTGTCCGCGAGCGGATCGCCCGCCAGGAGGGCCGTGAGATCAAGACCACCGGCGACGGCTTCCTCGTCACCTTCGATGGTCCGAGCCGTGCCGTCCGCTTCGCCCGGTCGGTGGTGCTGGACGCGCCGGGGATCGGGGTCGAGATTAGAGCCGGCACCCACACCGGCGAGGTCGAGCTGATCGGAGAGGACATCGGCGGAATTGCCGTGCATGTCGCCGCGCGGATCTGCGGTCTTGCGGGCGGCGGCCAGGTCCTCGCTTCGCGGACCGTGCACGACCTCACCGTCGGCTCCGGTCTCAACTTCGAGCTGTGGGGGAAGCGCGAGCTGAAGGGCGTCGAGGGCGAGTGGGAGCTCTACGAGGTTCGTTAGCCGGCCGGCGAGATCGCCCCCGTCCCGCTTGACCGCCTCGCGGCGTGGGGCTACGGTTGGTTCGGATCGTCCGAGGGCCCGGGAGTGTCGAGGAATCCGAGGGAGCCCAGGGTGGAGTGGAGGAATCAGCGCATCAGCGTCTTGGTCTGCGGCACCGTCGCCCTGATAGTCGCGCTGGCGCTACCGCCGACGAGCTGGGCGCGAGCCGGTAAGCATCACCGGAAGCATCGGGTCTGCAAGGTGGTAAAGGTGGGCAAGGGGCATCGGCGCCACGGCGTCCGGGTCTGCGCGACGCGCCAGCCGATCGCCGAACGGAAGGTCAAGGTCCACCACAACAGCGGCGGGTTCTCACCGAAGTCCCCGTTTGTCAGCGAGGGCGACGAGGGCGAGGCCCCGAAGCTGCCGCTCGGCCCGTACCGCCCGCCCCTCCAGCAGGCGACGCGGGTCCCGTTGCCGCGCCTCTCCGGAGATGCCGCGGCGGCATCCGAAGCGCCCGGCGGCGCCGGCGCTTCCGCGATCGGGGTAACGGTCTTCTCCGCCAAGCTGCTGCCGACCACCAGCTTCCCGGCGAGCGTGTGGAATCCGACCGGCGTCCAGGCGGCGCAGGAGCCGAGCGTCGCGGCGGCGGGACGGACGGTGTTGTACACGCTGAACTGGTCGGCCGGCTACTCGCTCGACGGCGGGCAGACCTTCACCGAGATCGACCCCCACACGGTCTTCCCGGAAGAACCGGGAGGGTTCTGCTGCGACCAGGTGGTGATGTACGACCCGCAGGCGAAGCGCTTTATCTGGATCCTGCAGTACAGCGGCGAAGGGAACGAGAACGCGATCCGGGTGGCCTGGACCAGCCCGAAAAGGCTGGCCAGCCTCGGCTCCGAAGCCTGGTCGTGGTTCGACCTGTCCTCGCGCGCAATCGCCGGCAAAGGTTTCTTCCTCGACCAGCCGAAGCTGGGCCTCACCCCGCGCTACCTGTACATGAACATCAACCAGGCCGACAGCGCCGGCGTCCACAAGACGGCGGTGGTGCGGATCCCGCATGCCGCCTTCGCGGGGACGATCGGCATGGGGTACGGGTGGGCGCTGCTCTCGCCCTGGTCGCTGCGGGTCGCCCAGAACGTCAGCGGCGAGACCGAGTACTTCGTCGGCCACAAGGACACCAGCACCCTGCGGGTAGCCTCGATCGACGACAACGCGAACTACCTCCAGGTCCAGGACGTCAAGGACCAGACGATCGCCGACCGGGATTGGAAGATGACCACGCCGGGCGGGGACGACCTGCTCGATCGGCAGTCCACCTCGCAGGGAACGCAGACCACCGGCGTCACCCAGGACGGCGAAGGGAACCTCTGGGCGGCCTGGTCGGAGGGACGCAAGATTCGCAAGGACGGCAAGGAAGTCACTCCGAAGGGCGCCCCGACGCAGCCCCACATCGCCGTCGTGACGCTGTCGGTCAAGCACCCGAAGCTCGGGCCGCCGCCGGTCCTCGCCCTGAAGAGCCACTGGATGTACTGGAACTTCAACTTCGCGCTGATGATGCCCGACCTCGCCACGACCACGAGCGGCGACGTCGCCCTCGTCTATGACTGGGGCGGAGGAACCGCCTTCCTCAACCATGCGGTCGGCTTCCTCAATGGCGGCTGGAGCAGTATCACCGTGGCCGAAAGCACCGACGACCCGACCTGGATGGGAAATCCCGCCGGCGACTATCAGACGGTCCGTCCGCTCGCTCCCCCGTACGGCAACTGCCTGTACGCGGCGGGGGACGTGAACGGCGCCGGCAAGGTCGGTTCCCCGACTCTGACCCTCTTCTCCCGTAGCGGCGTCAGTTGCAAGATCAGGGGACTGCCGCCCGTGGATACGAACCCGTTGCCACCGGTCACGGTCAAGCCGCCGGAGGTCCAAACTCAGACTTCGCTGGCACTCAACTGCCCGGGCCCCGGGAAAGTGCCGGCCGGCCAGCCGCACGAAATCAGCGGCTTCGTCAATCCGGTCCTGATCGGCCTCACGATCTCGATCACCTACACCTCGACGGAAGGCGGCGCCCCGGTTACCCACACCGTGCTCACCGGGCCGTTCGGGCAGTTCACCGACACCGCTCCGCCACAGCCCGCCGGAACCGAGACGGTCGACGCGAGGTTCGCCGGCAGCGCCGACTACGGACCGTCGCAAGCGACCTGCAGCGTCCCGATCGAGCCGGTCTTCGAATAGACCGCCGATCAGTCCGCTCACCTATGTTCCCCGTGATGGAGGAGCAGAGTTTCGAGGAGATGTACGCGGCGGCGGGGGATGACCTCGGCGCGCTGCCGTGGGCGAACCTCGAGCCGTTCCCCCTTCTGGTCGCGTGGCTCGACGGCGAGGGCGCCGCGGTGAGGGGGAGGGCTTTGGTCGTCGCCTGCGGCTACGGCGATGACGCGGAGGAGCTGGCGCGGCGCGGCTTCGAGGTCAGCGCCTTCGACTTCTCGCCGACCGCGATCGGCCACGCCCGCAAGCGGTTTCCCGACTCCCGCGTCGACTACCGGGTTGCCGATCTCCACGACCTCCCCGCCGAGTGGCGCCAACGGTTCGACCTGGTGGTCGAGATCCGCACCCTGCAGTCGATGCCGATCGAGCAGCGGCGGGCCGGTGCCGCGGCGATCGCCGCCACCGTCGCTCCTGGAGGCGTGCTCTGGCTCTTCGCCCTCGGCCGCGATGCCCACGTGCAGGGCGAGACGCGGCCGTGGCCGGTCGTCCCCGAGGAGCTGGCGGTGCTCGCGGCCGGCGGCCTCGAATGGGAGTCGCGCCGCGACGAGCCGCTCGAGGACGGCCTCTACGACGTGATCGGAGCTCTCCGGCGGCCCTCTCCCTGAGGCGCCGGAAGTCGAAGCCTCGGTTTCGCTTCGCCGCCAGAGCTGCCGCGGGCGGGCTGTTCGGAGCCGGGCTCGACCGAACCGCGCCTGGCACTTCTGGTTCAGGTTCCAGGGAATTCCATCGGTCGGCCGAAATGGACGGGAGAAAATCCCCCTGCGCCGCCCGGCGCTCGTCCAAGGAGTGTCCTGATCCGATGAACCCGTCCCGAAAGGTGCGCCGGCTGGTCCCCGCGATCGCCGCCGCCCTGCTCGCGGTCGCCCTGCTGGCGCCGGCTGTCAAGGCCGCCGAAATCCCGCCGCTGGTCACCACCTCCCAGTACAAAGCGCTGGTCAGCTACGTGGAAAAGCTCAACGGGCTGTCCCGAACGCCGGCTAGCGCCGCGCAGAAAGCCGGCTACGAGGACCAGCTGGAGAACAAGCACGACGCCACCGTCGACAAAGCGACCGCCCTCTTCAACCGCGGCAAACGAGCTGCCCAGCTGGAATCCCAGCGTCAGATCAGGATCGGGGTGCGGACCATCCGCCAAACCGAGGCGGGGGAACTCGCGGCCCTGCGTCGTGACTACGACGCGCGGATGAACCGGGCCGCCGACAACCACGACCACGCGGTCGCCCGGGTCGAAGACATCTTCGACAGCCGCAACGCGGCGCTTCGCCGGCAGATCACCCGCTTGCGCAAGCAGAAAGCCGAAGCCGAAAGTCCCCTAAGCAGAGCCACGATCCAGGAAGCGATCGATCGCCGGAGCAAGCGGGTGAGCGAAAATCGCAAGCTGCAGCAGGAAGAAGTCGCCGATCTGAAGGCCGGCTACAGCCGCGAAAAAGCCGCTATCCGCGAAGGCAAGCGGTCCGCGACGCAGAGCCTGCAGCAGAACGACGCGGAAGCGATCGTCACCCTGCGAAATCGCGGCAAACGGATCTACAACAGCACCGTTCGCACGCTGCAGGCCCGGCGCGTGAACCAGCTGAACGATCTCGAAAGAAAGCTCAACGCCGGCCGCGCCGCCATCGCGCGGATTCCCGCCGCGAGCTGATCCCCCGCCGCTCGCCGGGCTCGGTTCCCGGCGAGCGGCCCTTCACATCTGCTTCGGGTAAAAGGGGCGCAAGCGAACCCCGCACCGGAGGAGGAACGAGGTGGCAACCGTGAGCGTGCGCTACATCGTCGACAACGTCGACGAGGCGATCGAGTTCTACTGCGGCCGACTCGGCTTCACCGAGGTGATGCATCCGGCTCCGACCTTCGCGATGCTGGGCCTGGGCGACCTCCGCTTCGTCCTCAGCGCCCCCGGCGGTGGACCGGGTGGCGGCGCGGCGTCGGCCGACGGCACCAGTCCCGAACCGGGTGGCTGGAACCGGATTCAGCTCGAAGTCGAGGACCTGGACGCCACGGTCGCCGAGCTTCGCGCCGCGGGAGTCACCTTCCGGGGCGACCTGGTCGAGGGGGTCGGCGGGCGCCAGATCCTGCTCGAGGACCCTGCGGGCAACCCGATCGAGCTCTTCCAGCCGACGATCGATGCCGCTCGCCTCGCCTGAGCTCCATCGAGCCCCACTCCTCGACCCGGACGGTACGCTGGCAGCCGTCAATCTTCTGGGGAGAGGATCGCTCGATGAAGGCCTGCTGCGCCGTCGTCTCTGTCCTGGTCGCAATCTGCTCCGTCGCTCCGGCGAGCGCCGCGCCCTGGGAGCGGGTGACGACTCCGGACGGATCGAGCGCGGACCAGGTCGGTCTCGCCCGCACCGCTGACGGCGCGCTCCACCTCGCCTGGCACCACCCGACGGGGCCGAACAGCGAAGACCTCGACCACACGATGATCTCGCGCGCCGGAGGCGTCGGCGCCACCACCCAGATCCAAAGCGGTTGGACGGGCTTCACGAATCCGGCGCTGGTCAGCGACCCCGCTGGCCTGCGCGCCTTCTGGGGCGGCTTTCGGAGCAGCGACCCGAGCGACCCGCAGCGCGAAACGAACACCGCGCTCTCCGCCGACGGAGGCGCGTCCTGGGCGCTGCAGCCGGGGGCGATCAATCCGAGCGGTGCCCAGTCGTACGCCAGCGCGCCGGCCGCCACCGTGCGGGCGGACGGCTCGACCCTGCAGGCCTTCGCAGGGACGCTCGGCACTTGGGTCCACGCCGGGCTCTCGCCGGCGACGCCGATCTACAACTTCACCCCGGCTTCCGAGGCGATCCACCCGGGCGAGTTCCGCGCGGCGCAGAACAGGAACTGGGACTCCGCCGCGGCCGGGTGGATGGAATGGAGCGAGTTCACGGGCGGTGCCCAGGAAGAGGCCTGGGACGCGATCACCCGGGCCGCTGCGACTGCCGGCGAGGGCTCGAAGCCACTTCGGCTCTCGAATCGGGTCCTGCTCGCCTCGGCAACCGCCTGAGAAGCTCTCGCTTCTTCGCGAGTGGGCCGATTCGGCCCGCTGGCAGGCCCGGTTTGGTCCGATCCGGCCCTTGTCTGCGTCTCGCGGGCCGGATTACGGTCGGCTCATGAACATCCGAAGAAGTCGACTCGTCCTGTTCCTCGTGGCAGCGGTCCTTGCCGTCGCCGCCTTTCCCGCCGCCGCGGCAGCCGCGACGACGATCCACGTGGTCGAGAGGGCGACCACCGACGCTGTCACCAATGGGTCGAAGCAGGACAAGGTCGGGAACCTGCTGACCTGGCACAACAAGGTCTACGACGCCGAAAACAAGCAGCAGGTGGGCAGGGACGCGGGCTACTGCGTGCGCATCGTGGTCGGCAAGTCGTGGGAATGCAGCTGGACCACCTACCTCGAAGGCGGCTCGATCAGCGTCCAGGGACCGTTCTCGGACACCGGCGGCACGGTGCTTGCGGTGACCGGCGGAACCGGCATCTACGCGGGCGCCGACGGGACGATGAACCTCAAGTACCACAACAAGAAGGGCACGGCGTTCGACTTCATCTTCATTCTGGAATAGACGTCGCGCTTCACCGCTTGCAAATCGCCGATCGAGTGAGACGGTTTGCGGATGCCGCGATCGCTCGCCGCGTTGGTCGTGTCCGCGCTATCGCTCGCCGCGGTGGTGCTGCTCGCACCCGGGGTCTCGGCGAGCTCCTCGGCTGAAGCGGCGAAGGCGAGCCCGAAATTGGTGCAGATCGGCGGCGGCCGCGGTCTGCTCCTGAGCTGCCGCGGGAGCGGCGGTCCGACGGTGATCCTGATCTCCGGCTTCCGCGGCGCCTACGACGACTGGACCCACGTCGTGCCAGGTGCCGGCGATCCGCCGCGGCCCAGCGGGGCCGCGGTCTTCCCCCAGGTCGGAACGTTCACCAGGGTCTGCGCCTACGACCGTCCCGGAACGGTGGATTTCGACGGCGTGGAGACGCCCTCGACGCCGGTTCGCCAACCGACGACCGCGGCCGACGACGTCGCTGACCTGCACGCGCTCCTGGGGGCGGCGCGCGTCCCGGGCCCCTACGTCCTCGTCGCCCACTCCTGGGGAGGAATGGCCGCCTACCTCTACGCCAGCAGGTACCCGCGGGAAGTGGCCGGCCTGGTGCTGCTCGACGCCGGCTCGGTCTTCCTGAAGACGACCCTGAAGCCCGGCCAGTGGGCCCGGTTCGTCCGCGGCGGGCGCACCCTCGGCAGCCCGAGGACGCTCGAGGCGGTCGAATACGAACGCAGCGTCGACTCGATCCTCGCCTCGCCGGCCGTGCCGGCGATGCCGGCGGTGGTGATGACCTCCGACCATCCGTTCAACTTCGGCGCCGGCCCGGGAACCTGGCGAGCCTGGAGAACCGCGCAGGACCGGCTCGCGGCCAACCTCGGGGCCAGCCACCTCGCCGACACCGACAGCGGCCACTACATCGCCGGCGAACGTCCCGGCCTGGTGGTCCGCCAGGTGCGCAAGGTCGTGCGGGCCGTCCAGCCCCGCTTGGATAGGAATTGCTTTTCGCCAGCCCCGGCCATAGGGTTCGCGCGGTGGCATCGCTCGCTCGCCTGGTGTCGTCATGGCGCCAGATCTCGGTCGTAGTCCTCGTCGTCGACTGGTCCTGCAAGGTGGTCGGGACGAACAAATACGGCTGCGAGGCTGGGGGCACCCGCTTGGAGCTCAAGAGCTCGGCAGCCCGGCTGAGTCGAGCGACGGGAAGGCCCGCTTCGGCGGGCCTTCCCTCGGATAGGATCGAGAGACGATGGAGAAGGGAGCGCAGATGAACGACGAGCTGGGACCGATCGACTACATCCTGGTTGAGTGGCCGGGCCGCCGGCCCAACGGCGAGGTCGCACCGCAGCTGATCGATCTCGTTGAGCGAGGCCTGATCAGGATCCTCGACCTCGTCTTCATCGAGAAGGACGAGGAGGGCAACCTGACGGTGCTCGAGCTCGCCGACCTCGGCGACGAGGTGGTCGAGCTGGCGGTCTTCGAGGGCGCCTCCTCGGGCATGCTCGGCGACGAGGAGGTCGCCGACGCCGGCGGCGCCCTCGAGCCGGGGACCGCCGCCGCCCTGTTGGTCTACGAGAACGCCTGGGCGGCGCCATTCGCCAGCGCCGTCCGCCGCTCCGGCGGGCAGCTGGTCGCCAGCGGCCGGATCCCGGTCGAAGACGTCCTCGCCGCGCTCGACGCGGCCGAGGCGGAGAGCTGAGGAGGAGAGATGCCGGGACTACTTCGAGGGGTCGCGCGGACGGCTGTGATCGCCGGGACCGCGACCGAGGTCAGCGGTCGGGTCCGCCGCCGCCAGGAATCGCGCTGGGCGCAGCAGGAAGCTGAGCAGCAGCAGCCGGCCGCTCCGCCGCCGGCGCCCGCCGCTCCGGCAGAACCCGCTGGCGGCGACTCGACGATCGAGCAGTTGAAGCAACTGGCTGATCTGAAAGCCCAGGGCGTGCTCACCGAGCAGGAGTTCGAACAGGCCAAAGCCAAGATCCTGGCTGCCTGAACGACGCAGCCCTCGCCTCCGTAACCCTCGCCGACAAAGAACGCGCCGCCGTCTGGGCTCCGGCGCATGGTGAGCCTATGAAGGGGGCATTTGATGAAGAGGATGTACGCCCTGATACCGGTGCTGGCACTGGTGGCGGCGTTGGTTGTTGCCGGCTGCGGCGGCTCGAGCTCGAGCGGCAGCTCCAGCAGCGAAGCGGCGAGCTCCGAAACGGCAAGCTCCAGCGGCCGCTACGGCAAGGCTGAAGAAAGCAAGCCGAGCTCGGAAAGCAAGCCCGCCGCGGCGACGACCGAAAGCGGCGAAGCGACGACCGTCTCGCTGGGCACCGCCGCCAGCGTCGGCAAGGTGCTGGTCGACCCCGAAGGGATGACGCTCTACTACTTCGAGAAAGACCAGAAAGGGAGCGGCAAGTCGACGTGCGAAGGCGCCTGCGCCGAAGCTTGGCCGCCGCTCCTGACCGAAGGCGAAGCGGAAGCGACGGGCGGGGTCAAGGCCTCGATGCTGGAAACGATCGAACGCAGCGACGGGACGACGCAGGTCGCCTACGCCGGTTGGCCGCTCTACACCTTCGTCGGCGACACCAAGCCGGGCGAAGACAACGGCACCGACTCGAAGGCGTTCGGGGGTTCCTGGTACCCGATCCACTCCAACGGCCAGAAGGCCGGGCACTGAGGAGCTGAGTTTTGGCTCCTCGGTCGGCCCGAGGAGGTAGGTTCGCGCCGTGTCAGCGGAGCTCCGGATCCTCGGGCCGCTGGAAGCGCTCGCGGACGGCGACCCCGTCAACCTCGGCGGTCGCCGTCAGCGCGCGGAAAG
>JADMIO010075673.1_pt1 | contig 10488 bp, 9 predicted proteins | sample 8958161 | NCBI WGS metagenome assembly JADMIO01 (sample SAMN16585339, study PRJNA669376) | soil metagenome | isolation source: Crop rotation soil | place: USA: Cullars Rotation, Alabama | collected 2011
GCCATGGACAATTCATATGGACCATTGGACACCTTCTACCCCAAATGGATTTTTTCCAAGGATGTATCAAACCAGTGCTCATAATTTCCGCTCTTCAGATAAATGGTCACAAAATGGAAGTTATATCCGGTTAAAAAATGTTCAGATCGGGTATAGACTGCCGTTAAAGAATAAAAACTTGCGGGAAATAAAAGTTTATGTTTCCGGGCAGGATCTGTGGGAGTCAACCAAAGTGCTGAAAGTATTCGATCCTGAAGTTGGTAATAATGTCAGCGCAACCGCTTATCCTTTCTATCGCACTGTTGCATTTGGGATAAATGTTTCACTCTAATCAAATCAATGAAATGAAAAAGTTAAATCGATTACTCTTATATATACTTTTCGCAACGCTTCTTTTTAATAGTTGCAAAAAAATTGACCGTTTTCCAGAAACCGAATTCAGCGATGCGGATTTTTGGAATACGGAGTCTGATCTCATTAACGCTTCAAACCGCCTGTACCAGGAGCTGGATGGCGATTGGATCGATAACCGCGCAGATGATGCCGTAAACCAAGGCGGCCCCAATGAAATTAGTACAGGCAATAGATCTGTACCTAATACTAGTGCCGATTGGAATGATCGGTACGATGAGATTTTTACCGCAAATAATATTATAGAAAAAGCGCCAAGGGCGAAAGTTACCGATGCAATAAAGAATCGTTACATAGCGGAGGCAAAGTTTTTCAGAGCCTATGCATACTTCAAATTATTGAAAATATATGGCGACGTGCCGCTGGTATTGAAAACGCTTGATGTCAATTCACCAGATCTTTACATGGGTCGCACGCCTCGCGCAGAAGTAATACAGTCGATCTATGATGACTTGGATTATGCAGGAACGTGGTTGCCGAAACGGGCCGACTTACCAGCAGCACAGTATGGAAGAGTAACAAGAAGCGCGGCATGGGCACTGAAAGCGAGAGCGGGACTTTATGAAGGTACAAGAGCAAAGTATCATAACATCACATCTGTCAATTGGCAAAATCATTTGACAATCGCCATTGCAGCTGCACAGAGTGTAATGGCAGAAGGTCATGCTTTATATGCAAACTACGGCAACCTGTTTACTCAACCTGGCGAAGGACCGACCAATACCGAGAATATTCTTGTGAAGATATATGGTGTCAGTAATGCAAATGTGATAGTTGCTCATAACAACTCAAGGGATCTTGAAAATGGAAGAATGGCTCCAACCCGCAACCTCCTTCGTCAATATTTGTATAGCGACGGATTACCGGCCTGGAATGTTGACAACACTCCTTCTACGACACGCTCAACTTATTTTGTAAATGAAGGAAGCGAACCAAGCTACAATACAATTCTGGACAATAGAGATCCGCGTGTAGCCTTTACATTTTTCAGAGCGGGTGATGTTGCTTACCAGGGCCCATGGGTACCGAAAACATCATTGGGTTCACGGACGGCTTATGCGCCCAAAAAAGGATTTAGCGTAGCAGATCAAACTATCAATAATGCAGGAACCACCGACAGGATACTCATCCGTTATGCAGAAGTTTTATTGATTTATGCTGAAGCAAAATTCGAATTGAATGGTAGCATCAGCGATGCAGACCTGAACCTTTCTATAAACCTGTTAAGAACAAGAGTTGGTTTTGCGCCAAAACTCACCAATGCATTTGTCACCACGAACAACCTGAGCATGCGTGATGAAATCAGACGCGAGAGAACTATTGAGCTGGCTTTGGAAGGATTCAGGTATGATGACCTGATGAGATGGAAATTGGCGGAAACACTTTTGCCGAAAGATCTTCTTGGTGCAAAATTCATTGCGTCGGAATGGGTAGGCACAAATGGAAGCAGTTTGAACTTAAACTCAGACCAGGTATTAATAACAGAACCGGCGGTCAACAGGCATTTCCGTACCGACCGTGACTATCTATATCCTGTACCTGTTCACGAGATTACGACAAGTGGCGGAACTGTCATCCAAAATCCCAATTGGCAATAACTCTAAAAATTACGACAATGAGATCAATAGCATCTATCATTATACTATTTATCGCAGCTTTTGTTTTTTCTTCGTGTGAAAAAAAGGACTACCCTGCCGGCATTCCCGAATTGGAACATCATTACTATGCCATATTTGTTCCCAATAACAATACAGGGGTTACAGTAGCAAGAACACAAACTAGCCTTCTAAAATTTCCAGTGCAGTTTTACTCGACATTTACAAGAGAGTACGATGCCGTTGCTAAGTATGCAGTAACTACTAATGGCCTCACGGGCCCGGCGCAACGCGGTGTAGATTATAATATCGTTGACAAGAATGGTGTGGTTATCCCATCCGCGGATACAACGTACTCTATAGTCTTCCCTAAGGCAGTTCAAGCAATGGATACTATTTATATCAAACTACTGAATAACCCCGCTCCAGGTACAAGAAAATTCGAGGTACAGATCTTAGACAACATCACAAGTCAATTTGATGTAGACATTTTTTCTACTGCATACAGGAGACCGGTTACCATCAATTAGTAAGAAAAGCTTTCGTAAGCAGCAATCTTCATTATTGAAACGTGAAGTTGAGGCAAAACCAAGACTTCACTTTCATAATGAATCGTGTTCCCAGCAACCAACATTAAATAGAAATGATTCGATCATCTATAAGGATTTTTGTTTTCACTTCAGTCGTATTTTTTGCAAATAACCTTTCGGCACAGGATATCAAAACTGCATTGGTAGACGCTGAAAAGCAGTTATCGGGTCTTTATAAGAATGTAGTATCAGGAAGGGACGGCAAGAAAATATTTCCAAGAACATTGCACAACGATTCGCTAAAGCTGGTTATTTCCGATAATTGGACAAGTGGATTCTTTCCGGGTATGCTCTGGTATATGTACCAATATACTGGGAAAAACAAATGGAGGATAAAGGCAGAAGAGTTTACTTCCTTAATGGAAAAAGAACCTTTCAATGCAAACTCGCATGACGTAGGATTTAAAGTGTACAATAGTTATGGCAATGGATTCAGGCTTACTAATGATCCAGCCTATAAGAAGCAAATCCTCCACGGTGCCGCCACCCTGGTTACCCGATTTAATAAAAAGGTCGGTTGTATTCGTTCATGGGATTTTGGGACATGGCAGTACCCCGTTATTATTGACAATATGATGAACCTGGAACTGCTATTCGCGGCGACTCGACTAAGCGGTGATAGTTCTTATTATAAAATTGCAGTTAGCCATGCTAACACCACTATGGAAAACCATTTTCGTTCCGACTTCAGTTGCTTTCATGTAATGGATTATGATACGCTGACAGGAAAACCTATTGGAGGAAGTACTTTACAGGGATATTCAGATGGTTCCGCCTGGGCAAGGGGCCACGCATGGGCCTTGTATGGTTTTACTATGTGCTATCGCGAAACAAAAGACCCGGCATATTTGAGACTCGCGGAAAAAATTGCATCATTCATTATCGATCATCCGCACCTGCCCGCTGATAAAATTCCCTACTGGGATTTTGATGTTCCTGATAACACTAAAGAACCAAGGGACGCTTCGGCAGCTGCAATTATTGCTTCGGCATGTTATGAGCTGCAGGGATATTCATTAAATAAAAAACGATACAAAGATTTTGCTGATAAAATTCTAAAGAGTCTTATCGAAAAATACAGGTCGCCAATTGGAACTTATTACGGATTTATTCTTTTGCATAGTACGGGCCACAAACCCGCAAACAGCGAAGTTGACACCCCTATCATTTATGCAGACTATTATTTCCTTGAAGCTTTGTTGAGAAGGCTAAAATTCCAGTAAGAAAGCGGAGATGGAGAAAAAAGCAGAGAGCGCTTCGAAGTCCTCGTCTTTGTCTTTCCCTGTCATCAAAGCTCGCGGTCTTGTTGGTTAATAGGCTCCACAATTGCTTCAGAGTCTAAGCCTTGATTCCCAATTGGGGCTGCTGTGATAAATCCCTATCCACATCACATTCGCACGAAAATTCTGTAAACTATTGTACTTTTCATAATACCTTGCAGAATGCTCAATAGTTTTGGCATCCCAATAATTCCTGCTAATGACACTAAGCGTGTAGTAGCGCTCCGATCATTCCAGATACTTGACTCTCCTCCGGAATTTTATTTCAACAATGTTGCTCAGATTATTGCCCAGGTTTTTAAAATGCCTATTGCTTTAATATCCCTTGTCGACGAACAACGAGTTTTTTTCAAAGCAAATGTCGGCATGCCAGAATCTCAAAATGTGTCAAGAGGACTTAGCTTATGTTCGCTCGCTATTTTAAATGACGGTCCTACGATATTTGACAACCCATTAAAAGAACCTTGCCTGCTCGCCAACCCTCTCGTTGCAGGAGAATTTGGACTTCGCTTTTATGCGGGTGCGCCTCTCACTACGGAGGATGGATATAACATCGGAACTGTTTGCGTGATTGACAAAAAAGAGAGAGAATTTTCCGAGAGCGACAAAGAGCTACTTTGCAGGTTTGCCGATTCTATCATGAAGGCAATTGTGCAACGGAAAAAAACGTTGAAAATGTTTTGAAAGGTTGAAACTCGCTCAAACGAGTTTACCTTTTCTTATTATAATCATTACATCTACTAAGTCGTCGGCCTGCTTGTAATTATTGTTTTCGATCTTCAATCTGCCACCAACTTCAACAAACTGTATAAGAGGAAATGAAAGCGGCAGATTAAACATAAAATCAAACATATTGTTGTGCCTTCTTCGGGCTGATAAATTGCTCACAATAAAATCTACGTTGCTAAACCCGCAAATTGATTCAAGTCGGGTCGCCGTCACCGGCATGTCAAGGTATGAATTTTGAATCCCTTCCAGCTTGAGCAGATAATTCAGATAAAGGAGTAATCAATTACAAAACTGGCCTTCACATCTTCTTACCTGGCCGTTTATAACCTTAACAACACTATTTTTGTACCCAATGAAACCATTCGCGTTCTTAATGGCTGTGATGATCTTGGTGTTAAACTGCATGCCTTGTACTGATGCTGATTCGGACTCAACAGCCGCGCAGCACAAGATTTCGTTGGCTCACTCCGGTACCGAACAAAATTCAGATCATGATGATGATTGCTCACCCTTCTGCCAATGCGCCTGCTGCCCGGGATTTTCGATTAATCATTGCGTGACGGCGACTAATGGCTTCATGTTTCCTGGAAGTACTAAATTTTCCTCCTACTTGCCCGATCAACTGCCCGAGATATCTCGCCCAATCTGGCAGCCGCCCAAATTGTGAGTGTGTTTATGCGTTCGAAGTTTTCGGTGCTTTCCGAAAGCACAAGCTTATTCATGACCACATCTCTTAACTAATCACTATTTAAATGCGTCCCTATATTTCATTATTTCTTGCTTTCATCCCAATCATTGGTTTGTCACAAACAAAGCTGAAGATTAAATCAATCGATGCTGAAACAAAATTACCCGTTTCAGCAAGCATACACATCCGGAATTCGAATTCTGGCATAATAACCGACAGCGCAGGTATTGGCGAGATCACTTTCCCGAATGCCGGCGACTTTACATTATTGGCAACTGCTGTCGGCTATGAAGACAACCATATAAAAGTTACAATTCCATTCGAAAAAGACACGATCGAAGTTGAGCTAGAGAAATCTGAAAATGAAATGGAAGAAGTCATCGTTCAATCAACGAGGACCAGCAGAACAATCGCCAATGTTCCTACCAGGGTCGAAACAATAGAATTTGAAGAGATCGATGAGAAAATGAACATGCGCCCCGCAAACGTTGCTATGATCTTACATGAAAGCACCGGCATACAGGTACAGCAAACCTCGGCAACTTCTGGTAATGCAAGCATCCGCATACAAGGTTTGGATGGGAAGTACACACAACTCCTGAAGGATGGCTTTGCCAACTTCGGAAATTTTTCAAGCGGTCTAAGTGTGCTTGAAATTCCACCGCTCGATCTAAAGCAAGTAGAAATTATTAAAGGACCGGCATCGCCGCTTTTTGGCGGAGGCGCAATTGCGGGTGTTATCAATTTCATTTCAAAGACACCCAAGGCAAGACCGGAGTATACTTTTATTTTAAATCAATCAAACATCGGTCAAACAAATCTTGGAGGTTTTGCATCACAGCGCGGAAAGAAACTGGGTTACACAATGTTGGCGCTATACAATAGGTCCAATACGTACGATGTAGATAAAGATGAATTTACCGAAGTGCCAAAGTCCAGCGAGATTACGCTGCATCCAAAACTATTTGTTTATCCCAATGAAACGACAGCGATCATCGTGGGCAATAGTTTTACTTCCGGCGAGCGAACCGGCGGCGATATACTGGTCGTGAAAGGTCATGCGGACGCATCTCACCAATATTTTGAAAAAAATAAAACAACAAGAAACAACAGCACGTTCGAATTGGATAAAAATCTGGGTGACAAAAGACGATTAATAGCGAAACAAAGCTTCAGCATCTTCGACCGCACAATAAATATTCCTGGATACATTTTTTCCGGAATCAATTACAATGCGTACACCGACATTGCTTATATCAGTGATGGCCAAAAGCATTCATTTGTGTTGGGCGGCAATTTTATTTACGATAAGTTCAACGAAAAAGATAATAGTAGCGACAATAGGGATAATACCACGAGAACTGGTGGCGCTTATGCTCAACATACCTGGGATGCCACAGAAAAAATAAAATTGGAAAGCGGTTTGCGATTGGATATTGCCAATTACAGGAATGCACTTTATTCCAACACCGAAGTTTTCGTGTTGCCAAGGATTTCTTTGCTCGTAAAATACAATCCGCGTTGGACTTCAAGAATCGGCGGTGGCATGGGTTATAAAACTCCTACCCTGTTCACGGAAGAAACAGAGACCATACAATACCAAAATGTAATTCAACTAAGCAATGTAAAGTCCGAAAGAAGTTATGGTGCTACGGCGGATGTCAACTTTAGAACCAACATTAGCCAAAACCTTGTGCTTTCTTTCAATCACATGTTTTTTTATACATGGATAAATGACCCTTTGGTATTGGAAGATGATCTGATCGGCAATCACAAGTTTGTAAATGCCACGCGTCCCGTACAGAGCGCCGGCTTTGAAACAAATGCGAAATTTATCTTCAAAGAAAATTTCAAACTCTTCCTGGGCTACACTTTCACTCATGCAAAAGCACAATACTTAAGCGGCAACCAGTTCCTACCACTAGTGCCGAAGCATAAACTGAACAGCGCTTTGATCTATGAAAAAGAAGACGTAATTAAGATAGGATTAGAAGGCTATTTTACTGGTCGGCAGTTTTTGAGTGATGGGACACGAACGCCTAATTTTTCTGAGTTTGGATTTATGGCGGAAAAAATATTCAAAAAGTTTTCGTTGTTTTTAAATCTTGAGAATTTTACAGATACGAGGCAAAGCAAATATAAAAGTGTGGTGAACGGGCCGCACACGGATCCTACGTTTGATGAAATATGGACGCACACCGAAGGCTTTGTTGTAAATGGCGGAATAAAAGTGCGACTATAATTAGAAAGAGTAGAAGAAAGAGAAAAACGAAATATCAACCTGTTTCTATCTCTTTTTTCCTCTTTTTCTCCTTTGATCTCTTTGCTAATTTCTTGGCGTATTCAGCTTCGAATATTCCCGATAGTAGAGTCCCGACAAAGTTGTAATAAAAACATAATTACCAAGCTTACTCATCGATGTGATCTGGTTGCCCTGCAATCCATCATTATCCAATTCCACATAATTGAAATTGCTTCCTGAAAAAGTAACGCGCCAGATTTGTGACTGGTAAGTGGCATACAACTCCGAACCGAGATTGAAATAAGTTAGACCCGCATAGTCAGTGCCCATCACATCAGAAAACAATGTCCACGTTTCACCGCGATCCAGTGATGCAAATACTTTTTCGGTGCCACCGGCGAACAATACATTATCAAGCGTAAACATCTGCGTCACGCGTCCGTTTTGCACACCGGGTTGCGGTGAATATCCGAACGCTTTCACGTTACCCATAGTGTCAACACGATAAAACTGCTGTGCGAGGTATATGAAAAACTTGTCGAAGTACGCCGCAGAAAAATAACTGCCTGATGAAAAATAAGGACTGGATGGTCCCGCATCGAGAGTAATTGAATTTGCTTCCGCAAGAGAAAGATTCATGGGATCCGGGTGACTTACAGTCAGCAGACTAGCATACGCACGTTGTGATGGATAATCAATTTCTGTCGGCGCCAGTATATATTTATTTTCTATTACCGGGTAACCTGCATGCGGGAAAGCAGGCAATACAAAACTTTTTGTTGAGTTAGCAGAACCAAAATAGGAAGGCTTGTAAATAAAACTACCGTTGATTGATGCAGCATTAAATGGTGGGAACACTTTCATCTGGGTTGGACTTAACAATGTTACACCAACCGATTCTGAAATCCTGGGAGCAAGAAAATTTCCAAAGGTCGGGTTGAGATTAATATATGCTCCGTTAACGGGCCGACCAACGTGATTTACATTTACGTAAGAAATAATACTGCTATTCGCAACGGCCAGCACCGAATCGTTTAACGGGAAAGAAGTGAGTAGAATTTTATTGAAGCCGTATAGCGAAGAGTCCAATGACCAGGAAGTCTTAACCGGAACTTGAACTTCAACAATCTGATGCTTTGTGCATGATACAAAGATCATGAGCACCAGCGCGCCCGGTAACAGCAGTTTCCTCATCATTCTCATGGGTGTGTTTAATCTTGGCGGCAAAGATATAGGCATAGCTTTCCATGTCAAAAATTCTATTATTTTTTAACAATGTGGTTGACCGGAGTCAAGCGCAGAGCGGAGAGTGGAGAGCGGGGAGCGATGGATCAGGTTAGTCTTCAATAAAAATCCTGGATATGGAAACAACATTGCCGGTGCTTCCATAGTCTGATTTTCTTTTGTCGGACCAGCTGCTGTGTTCACCCAATACGGTGATGGTTAGAGTATAATTGTCTATTGGTAAAACGGGGCTCAAGAATTTTAGCGTTGGCACTACGTATTTACAATACATATCCACCACAGCCGAAACCATCACTTTTCCTTTCGAGTTGCGGAGTACAACACGCGCATATCCCCCGTCTGGCCGTGCAATGCTATAAAAACCGATTTGTTTACCGGTGAATTTTACTTCGACGCTCGCCGCCTTTACTTGGGAAATTCTTTCCGACGTGCCGTCGGATGACTTGTGTTCCCAACTACCCGCATACTTGATCGCCCCTGCATCAAGATTGATTATTCGATTGCCGGTAGCTACAGGTAACGTTTCCCCGGTAGCAGAATTGATTTTCCACGCATCGCTGTATTCTGGAATGGAAAGAATCGTGTCCGCAATGATCACGGGCTGCCACACATAAGTAGCGGCCGAAGCCTGTTTTGGAAATGACCAACGATCACCCATAAATATATACGTTGTGTCATTAGATCCTTTAACGGGCAACACAAAAGTCGTCTGCGAATTCCAGGTAAGCGTTTCTTTTGGAGCGAATATGTTTCGTCGAGTCCATGGACCTTTTAATGATATAGCTGTATAATAGTAGTTATCGTTTCGTTCCCAGCTAGTCAGGTCGGAACCAAGTAAATAATACAAACCATCTTTTTTAAACATCGCCGGTGATTCAAATCCAGATGTCATATTTTTATTTACCTGTTCCACTACTGTTTTATAATCTTCACCGAGCTTGTAAATTTCACCTCCGTGTATGAGTACATAACCACTACCATCGCTGTCCTGGAATGTACCCATATCCCATTTACGAATGGGTTTTCCATCAAAAAGCAAAGGCCCACGAAATACGTAAGGGCCGGTTATATACTTTGATGTTGCATAGCCGGTAAATTGATCTTTATATCCAAGAGTGTCAACATGCATGTACATAATGAACTCATCGGTCTTTGGACATTTCATCACCTTTGCTCTCTCGCCTACCCTGTTTGGTCCCAACTTGCCAGTACGCTGAACAGCCAATGCTATTCTTTCAAATTTCCAATTGAATAAATCAGTCGAAGAATAACAATTAAAGCCCGCGAATGCATTGCTCGTATCGCTGTGTCGTTCACCAAAAAGATAATACCGGCCTTTTTCATAGATGATGCCGGCTCCGTGAGCACTAACAATATTTCCTTTGTCGTCGAACCAGGGCACGCCGGAATAAATTGCGTTGTAACCATTTTTCTTTTGCGCAAAAGCAACCGACGTGGTGTTCAATAGAATGATGAAAAGCAAAGTTTTTATCGGAAAAGAAAGCGACGCAGTACATTTCTTCATACAGCAAAGAATAATAGGAAGATAAAAATAGACTTCTGTTGCTGATATATTATCCTGCACTGTCCGGGAGGTCCATGTTACTCACCCTTCAATGCATGTATCCCATGCGTCGTATCAAAATAAATGAACGCATCATAACGTCTGGGGATTATTGACATCACATAACTTTCAGAATATACGACG
>JADMIO011606121.1_pt1 | contig 10488 bp, 9 predicted proteins | sample 8958161 | NCBI WGS metagenome assembly JADMIO01 (sample SAMN16585339, study PRJNA669376) | soil metagenome | isolation source: Crop rotation soil | place: USA: Cullars Rotation, Alabama | collected 2011
GCCGCGACTTCAAGTCACGTGAATTCCAAGCTTCGGATCCCACTGTGCTGGAAAGTCACCAACATGCTGGCATCATCCACTCCGCAGCGACTCAAGTATCGCGAGCAATCGATTGGTTTTACCGCCAACCAATTGCTGGATGACGAATGGTCGCTCGGTGGAGGGTATCGATTCACGCACTCAATGCTGGACAGTGCCTTTCCTGAAATTCCCACGACGCTCCCGCCATCATCCAACACGCGCAACGAGGCCGATCTGCAGCGGATCGATGCACGGCTGCTCTACAATCACCGTTGCGGGTTCTTTGGGCTGCTCGAGTCGGTTTGGTATTTGCAACACAACCGTGGTGCCGGACCCAAGCTCGCGGATGAAGCGATGAACCAGGTCAACATCTATGCCGGCTATCGATTCCCGCGACAGCGAGCGGAACTGACCGTGGGGGTCATGAACGTGGGCGGGGAGGATTATCGCCTGAACCCGCTCAGCCTCTACGAGGAACTGCCGAGAAGCCGGGTGTTTTTTGCCAGAGCGCGCGTGCGGTTTTGATGAAGCGGGAAATCACTTCACGAAATTGCGAAGCCGGTTACGCATGGTTTCCAATTGCGGCCGCAGCCTGGCGAAGCGGTCGTCCGCCAGCCATTCATTCACAACCTGCAACGCACGAGCATCTTTTTGTGAAAGGGACGCTCCGTCCGGGGTCTTCACCTGGGTGAGCAAGTTATATGAAACCATATAGTTTGCATTTGGGTACAAGCCCGCAAAGGCCTGGAGCTCCGTTCCGGTCATTCCTGGGTTTAGCAGATACTTTTCAAGAATCGTTCGTTGCCGGGGATCTCCAACATCGGCCCGGGCGAAGAAGTTGGCCCTCGTTTGCTCCCGGCCTTCCATCAACGAGGGCTGGTTTTGGAGGACATCCAGAGTCGCTGCGGGTTCTGCCTGGATCAGTCGGTCCAGCGTCAAAAAGCTGGCATGCGCGACAGCCTGGTTATCCTTCTTTCGCGCCAAGTCGCAGAGCGCGGGCAGCAGGTCGGTTCCTCCCAGCCATACCGCCACGTCAAAACTTTCGAGATAGCCCACGGAGGGGTTGCGTTGCCAATCGGCATTGCGAAGCAGCGTTTGTAGCTTCTGTTGGAGAAATGATTTTTTCTCCGGATTGGAGCTGCCCAGGGCGTAATATTTGAGAGCGAGCGCCCACTCGTCCGGCGAGGATGAATCCTTTAGGATTTGCTCGGCAACCCGAGCGGCAGCGGCTGGGTCTCGCTTCCCCAACTCATCCATGAGAAAAGTGCGCAGGGTAGGGGCGCTGGTCAGGTGACCGTCCGGACCGATGGTGAAAGGTTGTTGCGTAGGAGCGTCCTGACCGGTGCGGAGGAAATCCTGGATGGCTTTGATGGCTTCACCCTGGGTGAGGGATTGAAGTTTGGAACGCCAATCCTGCATCGAATTCACTTTGGACAAACTGTTTGTTCGATGGAGAGCGGCTGTCGCGAGGCTTGAGGTATCCGCCGATCCCGGATGTTCGGCAAAGGTATCGGCGCGAGGCTGCGTTTTGGAATTCATGGATGGCTTGGGAAAGAGAAACCGCCAGCAAACCAGTGCCGCCACAAAGACGGCCAGCGCTGCAAAAAGAATCCAGAAGTTCCGTCTCATTTAGCTCTGCAAATTAGACGTGTTTCCCTTCCAGACCAAGGCAAATGGCAGAGGTAGTGAAGCATGTTATTTCCCGACAGCCTCCGCTGCCGCCACGATTTTTTGGTTTGCCCGAGCAAGCCTTCGTTTCTCCAGCACTTCGCGAAAGCTGACATTGGTGCCGACAAGTCGTTCCGCACTAATCGGCATGCAACGGATGGGGCTGCGACCGGATGAGGGGTGTCCAGAGGTGGCAGTGCGTTTGCATTCGTTCTGGGTTTCCTGAGAAGGCCTATTGAGGGCCCGGTTGTCCGCAGGCTCCGGCACATTTGCAGTGTTATTGCAGTTTTCAGTTGGCTGTTGAGCCGGCGCATGAACGCTGGCCACGCCCTCCAAGTGCTTCGTTTCGTGCTCGATAGGAACGAACTCGGCTTGATGGGCCTGCAGTTCGGGTTGCAGTGCCATTGCAGTATTTTTGCAGTTTGGTGCTTCCGGGGATTGGATTGATGGATGGTTGGATTTTTGGATGGGTTGGGTCTCAAGCGCTGGGGCAGGCAAGGGTGATTGCACTATTTTTGCACTGTCGTTGCACTGTGCAATGGCTGGTTGGCTGGATTCCTGGAGAGATGGGTTTTCATTTTCCACAGGATGACCCAAAGCCACCGGCTCGGGATCATGCTTCTTCTGCGTGTGGCGCGCGGGTTTGGCCGGAGTGGTTATCCTGAGGATTTGGTTGCGCAGGGAATCGGCCAAGGCAATCAGCCGAGCCGTGGAGAGATCCTCCAGGGAGCGCTTGTCGAGCTCGGCTTCCACCTTGTTGAGGCGTTGGGCAAAACGACGGGCGAGGAACTTTCGGTTGCCGAGCAGCTCCTGCTGGAGAGTTTCAAGTTCGACTGTTTCTTCCCAGCTGAGTTCGGTCTCCATCTGGTCTTTCCAGTAAAAGAGGGTCCGGCGGGAGACCTGGAGGTCGGTGGCGATGGCGTCATAGCTCGCGCCTTCGGCGCGGAGTTCCAAGAAACGTTGTTGTTGTGGAGTCATTGGACTAGTTCAGGGTTGAGGGTTGAGGGTTTTTTAACGGGATTTGAGGCGGGGTTAACCACATAGATCACATAGAACTCAAAGAGGAAAAGTCTATCTGGCGGGAGACCTGGAGGTCGGTGGCGATGGTGTCATAGCTCGCGCCTTTGGCGCGGAGTTCCAAGAAACGTTGCTTTTGTTGTGGAGTCATTGGACTAGTTGAGGGTTGAGGGTTTTTTAACGGGACTTGAGGCGGGGTTAACCACATAGAGCACATAGAACTCAAAGAGGAAAAGTCTGTCCGGCGGGAGACTTGGAGGTGGTCGCAATGGAGTCGTAGCTCGCGCCCTGGGCGCGGAGTTCCAAGAAACGTTGTTGTTGCTCAGTCATTTTACAAGAAGTTGATGGTTGATGGTTGATGGTTGAGAGTTGATAGGTATCGAGTTGCTGCGCAAAATTTATAGTGATCCTGCTTCACCACGGCTTCCGACAAGCCGGAGGAGAGGGAGTCGATGGTTGGAGGGGCTGCAAATTTTTCATGCTGGTTGATTAAGTTTTTGGCGTTTTGTAAAATTAATCACCGGGAATGACTTTGAGTGACTTTCCATGACTTTGGATGACCTTGCGTGACTTCGCATGACCGTTTGAGCTGATTTTTCTAAAGTCATCGAAAGTCATTGAAGGCCGGTGTACTCCCCAACTCCATGAAGTGGGGTCGGTCGAGGCGACTTGAAGCGACCCAAGGCAACCTACGGCGACTTTGGGCGACCGGATTTGTCGTTTTTTTAAAAGTCGCCCTGAGTCATCCGATGCCTGGTCATGGTCGTGGAGCGAGGCACAATGGAGGCTAAGTTTGGCCGAGGCGAGAAAAGGCGAGTTTTGGCGAGAAAACCCGGGAAAAGGCGAGAAAAGGCGGGAGGTTTTATAGCGTGCAAAATTCTCGGGTTTTCCCGCCTTTTCTCGCCCGATAACCAAAAGCAACCAAACACAACCAGAAGCAACCATAACCGACCGAGTTGAAGGATCGCTGGTTAAGTTGTGTTTAGTTACAGGTGTTCCCGGCAGGAGGGAAGCAGTTCGCTGCGCGTGGCTGCTGGCATGGTAAACGACCTGTTTCATATTAGGTGCTTTTTCCGTTTGGTTCCTCGTTCTCTTGTTGGCCTTCATTGTGACAGCCTTTCACTTACGTGGGCGTTGTGCCCCTGCCACACCACGTATACACCATCTTTTTCCAGACTCGCTTCGGGGTTTCTGTCGCGAGAGAAATGTGTCGGACAGATGCCGCCATTGGGTACCGAGAGTCGGACAGTGACCCCACAAAATAGTTGGTCGAAAAAATTTGACAGATTCTTCGTTGCGCAGCTTTCATGCTCTACTCGCTGTGGGCACCTTGCCCGCTACTCTCTTACTTATACACTATGGTTTTTATGTTTTGGTCTGTGGGTTTGCTGCGGCGTCGAATTTGCCTGCAGCTGCCTGCCGTTGCCTGCAATGGCCTGCCAGTAGCTGCCATTTTTGTTTCACATTTTGTTTGACGGAATTTGGGCGGGGTTCACCACATAGAGCTCATAGAACTCAAAGCACCGATGGCCGATTTCGGCCCCTCCCTGGTTGTTGTACTTTGTTGCACCGAGCTCGACCGATTTGCACCGGTTTTGCACTGAATTTGCACCTCTTGGCACTGGCGATGTGGTAGGAACGTAGATGCAGTGTTTTCATTTTCAAGGAGTTGCGGAAGGCGTTGTACTTTCTTGTACTTTTTTGTACCGGTTTCGCCACGGATTCACAGGAGGGGACAGGAATGGAACCGAGGAGATTCGAACCACGGATAACTCGGATGAACAAGGATGGGAGGGACTGGTGGATTTTAACATGAGGTAACGGAGAGAGCTGAGATAGTGGGGACCCCACTGGGGGCCGGTGCGCGCGGGAGAAAGTGAGCAGGTGGGCGCAGGACCGTTGGGGTCTGGTTACGTTTTGCATATATATACAGTGGCATTCATTGTCGTTGGGCGTTTTATTACGCCTCTCACTATGTATTGTGGGACAAAGTGTGTCCCCGGAGGGACAAACCGTGTCCCCGAGTGAAAAAAATCAAAAAATCTGTCGGGATTCCGGCATCGGGGTCCTTCGCCGATTCGTTTTCCCGCCTTCCGGGGTTGGGGACGGATAGACACGGATGGGAGGGGAGCCCGAGGACTGATGACCGACGACGGAGGACCGAGGTTGGCATATTAGGCGTCCCAATGCTTTACAGGAAAGCACACAGGGAGCTGCGGTGGTAGCCTGGTGGATTGGGGGTCTGGTTACGTTTTGCATATATATACCGTGGCATTCATTGTCGTTGGGCGTTTTGTTACGCCTCTCATAATGTATTGTGTGACAAAGTGTGTCCCCCGGGGACAAACCGTGTCCCCGAGTGAAAAAAAGCAAGAAATGTGATTTCACGGATGAACACAGGTGGAAAGACTGACAGGTTTTACAGGAGGCAACAGAGCAAGCAGAGGCTGGAGGACAACAGGAAGCGGGTCCGGGGAGCAGGGGGTGTTTAGGTTTTGCATAGATTGATTTCTCGGGCCGGGGAGGGATGAAAAAAACATCCCTCCATATATAGGGGTGCGTGCCAACGGGATTTTCGCTTCCGCGTGAAATTCACGCGCAACGAATGAGCCGAGAAAATTGGCATGGGCATTGTACTTTCTTTGCAGCGGTTCTTTTTGTGCATGCCTTGTTGAGCGGACGTTCCGCATTCTACCCTGTATTGTGTGACAAAGTGTGTCCCTGCGGGACAAACCGTGGCCCCGAGTGAAAAAAGACTACAAGCCATCTCACAAATCCCAGCAGCGGCGAGCTTGGCTCGGAGTCATGGGATAAATTAAACCCCGTGGCTCGCGAGCAAACAGCAGCTGAAGCCGATCTTTTGCCCGCCTGCGTTGTTGTTTCCTCGGTTACAGCCCGCTGCGGGGATGCTCCCTCCGAAACGCCTAGCAGGCAGGCAAAATCTCTGGCTTCGCCATCTGCTCCTATTTGTGAGATGCCTTGTCCAAATCTGTGTGGAAGCCGGCAGGGTGCTTTTTTTATGTTTCATGACTCAAGTCTCAACTCCCAAGCTCCATTAGAATTGTCTGGGTTCATTTGTGGGCCGGTGGTTGGCCCGCCGCACTGGGACGCCGTTTGAGGGCACGCGGCCTACCGGAAGCCTGCGCTTGCTTGCTGCCCTGTGATTTTTGTTTGCAATGTCTTTTCATTTTTCGTTTGGCGTTCGCAGTTCTGCCTGCTCTGGCCTCTACCATTCCGAGAAATCACAGAAAATGGGTAAAAAGAAGCCGTTTTTTAGGTGTAAGCCGTTGCGAGAAAAGAAATTGTGAAAAATAAAAAAATCAGGGAAAAAATCAGGTACCAAATTGTGCTTATGGGATTTCATAGTGGGCCGGCGATTCATTGCATTGGTGGTTGATTGACTCGTGTTTTGCCCGGCCCGACGGCCAGGACGCAAGGTGATGTGGTTCCTTCGTGTCCACTCAGTCGGCCTAACGGCCTTTGCGATGCGCAAATCCTTCTTGCGCCTCCCAGGCGCGTTGAATCCTTCTGTGCGGCTCCCAGCGACCCAGAAGAGTTCAGAGGCATTGAGCCGCTTCGCGATAGATCTAAGTTTCATGGCGCATGTTTCAGGTTTCATGTTATAGGGAAGGGCGGTTATGCGTCCGGAAATGTCCGGAAATGTCCGGTTAACGTTACGCTGGTATTTCAAGTCTCAAGAGGTCCGGTTTTTGCAAGCGCGTGAAATTCACGCGCCGCTACCGGAGGCTGAAAGTTGGCATGCACGGTTGCACTCCTGTTGCACTATTTTTGCACTGTGCAGTGCAGCTTTCCTGCACCGCAATTCGGGATTGCTGCAGACATGCGCGACAGAGAGGCTCTTCAAAACGAAGGAAAGTGGCCTCGGCCTTGAAAAGGCCGAAAATCGAAGTCCACGGAAAAGCGCCAGAAGGATGAATGGATGTCCAGCGTCCCGCACCCAAGGTCTGGTAATTCCTGGCCAGAGGTCCTTGATGGCAGGGCCGCTGGAACGATTGATGTGCTCTGTTCACGTATGCTTAGACTAATAGGGGTCGGCCATCCGTGGACACTCCGTAATAAAATCCTGTCACAGTAGTTTTACTGGGAAAAAGTTGCCCGACGAACCGGGGAAAGCTTTTACATGACGGAACGGAGGTTCCTTTAAACCGCGGATTACGTAGATGCACACGGATGCGAAGCAGTCGGGTTTTTATCGGAGATAGCAGAGGGGGAACCGAGGAAGGACAGATGTCGGATGTCGGTCGCAAGAAATCAGATTTCGCTGGACTGGTTGTTAACCGGTCCCCGCGGTGCGATGGCAGCGGGTCATGCAGGTGGGAAAGTGAGGGTCGGGGCACTCGTGGAATGGCCAGGAAAAGGGAGCATGTGGATCATTCACGTTTTTGAGTAGGTTCAAGATCTTACAATCTGCGGGCCCACCGTGCGCCTGCATTTACCACGCAGTTTGCTATCGGTCTCGTCCTATTTGTAGGGCTAACGCGGCCAACACCTCATAGCGGAGCGCCTCAACCTATCCTTGCTCTACGCACCTAATTTCGTTAAAAAACCGGTGCATGATGACGAACGGCCATCACGGGGGCGCTCGCTTTCAAACCACCCATTGGACGGTGGTATTAGAGGCCGCGCAACCTGCTTCGGGGAACGGTTCGGAAGCCTTTAGCAACCTATATCTCCGCTATTGGTATCCGCTGTATGCCTATGTGCGCAGGCGCGGATTCACTCCAGCCGAGGCCGAGGATTTGACGCAGGATTTCTTCGTGCGGCTGGTGGAGAAAGCGGCGTTGTCCGGGCTCCAGAAGGAGGGGGGGCGATTTCGCTCTTTCCTGCTGCGCTCCTTGGAGAACTTTTTGGCTAATGAATGGGACAAGAGTCGGAGGCGGAAGCGTGGCAGCGGGGAGCACCACCTTTCGCTCGACACTAAAGAGGGAGAAGCTCGGTTGGCACGAGAAGGGTCGCTTGCGGGTACCCCGGAAGTGCAGTTTGAAAAGCAGTGGGCTTTTACCCTGCTCGAGAACGTGACCAAATCCCTCCGCGAGGAATATCAAAGGGCAGGCAAAGGGGTGCTCTTCGAGAAGCTACGGATCTACCTGCAAGGAGATCGAGGGGGCCCCCCCTATGCAGCCGTTGCTTTAGCGCTTGGAATGACTGAAGGAGCCGTAAAGGTGGCGGTCCATCGAATGCGCGCACGTTACGGGGAACTGCTGCGTCATGAAATTAGCCGAACCGCAGCGGACTCGGATGAAGTGGACGATGAACTCAGGCACCTCATCAGTGTAGTGGGAAATTAATTCTTGTAACCACGCGTACGAATTGCTTTGGAAACAGGTGACATGCCAGAACCGAGCTGCCCAGACTGTGGAATGGCCCTCACGACCGGATATTGGGAGGAGGCTTGCCCCAGTTGCCTCCTAAAGCTGGGCTTTCCTCGTACTGGCGCGGAGGAGAGGGAGCCACTCCCCGAACTGCCTCCCGGCCCGGTGGCTCGAGGTGAAACGGCTGGAGAACATATTCAGCGCTACCGGCTGGTTGAACGCATTGGCGAAGGTGGCTTCGGAATTGTTTGGAAAGCCGAACAGGAAACTCCCGTGCGCCGGGTTGTTGCACTGAAGATTCTGAAATTGGGGATGGATACTCAGGAGGTGGTGCGGCGCTTCGAAGCGGAACGCCAGGCACTGGCGCTGATGGATCACCCTGGGATCGCCAAGGTCCTGGATGCTGGAGCCACAGAAGGCGGGCGTCCATTCTTTGTGATGGACCTGGTGCGGGGCACGCCGATCACAAGATTTTGCGACGATCACCGCCTCAGTACCCGCAAGCGAATTGAACTGGTGCTGCGTGTCTGCGAGGCGGTGCAACATGCACACCAAAAGGGCATCATTCACCGCGATCTCAAGCCCGGCAACGTCCTGGTGATTGAGCACGAGGGCAGGTTCCTTCCGAAGGTAATTGACTTTGGGGTTGCGAAGGCCATTGAAGAGCCACTCACTGAAAAACCATTTTATACGCGCCTGCAACAGTTCCTGGGCACGCCCGGCTATATGAGCCCCGAACAAGCAGGGCTGGGGGGGCTCGACGTTGATACACGGAGCGATATCTATAGTCTGGGCATTCTCTTATATGAGTTGCTGGTCGGTATGAATCCTTTCGACTTTGGCGCCGCCCCATCAGGCGCATGGGATGCCATTCTGAAAATAATTCGAGAAGAAGAACCAATAAAGCCCAGCACTCGGTTTGGCGGACTCCCGGAATCCGAGCAAAAGAAATTGGGGGAGTTTCGTCAAGAGAGCCCGGCCCAAATCCGCAGGGTGCTCAAAGGCGACCTGGATTGGATCATTCTAAAGTGCCTTTCGAAGGAACGGTCCCGCCGCTACGCCACCGCCACCGGGCTCGCGGCGGACCTGGAACGCCACCTGAACGGCGAACCCGTGCAGGCCGCGCCTCCCGAGATCACCTACCGATTTCGGAAGTTCGCGCACCGCAACCGGGTCCCCCTAACGCTGACATGCCTGCTGGTGCTGAGTTTAGGTTTGGCGGCCGCATTCACCACCCGCGAACTGCTGGTGGCCAGAAAGCACGCGGCGGCGGAGGCGCACCTCCGGCACGTGGCCGAAACCAACGAATGGCGCTTGCGGCAGACAATTTACGCGGCCGATATGACCCTCACAGCCCAGGCCCTTGAGCGAGGCGATGATGAGTCAGCCCGCCAGATCCTGGCCCGACAGGCCTCTGACCCAGCCGTCCAGGATTGGCGAGGCTGGGAGTGGAACTACTTCACCGCTAGAGCCGAGGGCTTCCCAACCTCGGCGCTCATGGGTCACACCAATGCCATCACTGCTATCGCCTTTTTGAAAGACGGCGGCGGACTGCTCTCGGCGGGTGTTGATGGCACGCTCCGGGAGTGGGATATGGAGACCAGGAAGGCACGGCGCGTCTGGTCCGCGCCTGGGGAGACCTTCACGGCCTTGGCGGTCCATCCCTCCGGGACAAACGCCATTGCAATGGGAAGCGTTGGACACGCACTTTCGGTGGACCTTGTCAGCGGCAAGGCGCGACTGCTCCCAATCCCACGCAATGTCTACTACTCAAGCTGTCCGACTCCGGATGGCGCGGGCTACCTTTACAGCACGGCTGGCTGGGGATTTCATTCAGTGAATGGGCTGACTTACGCCTGCGATCTCAGTTTGAATTCACCTCAGGAGCTGCCCCGCTCCGGTTCCAGAGCCGTATTCTCCCCGGACGGCAAGCTCCTCGCCACAGGCACCTGGAAGGACCATATCAAATTGTGGTCATGGCCGGAGCGTGCCGTGCTTGGTCAGCTCGGTCCAGTGAAAGGAATCGTGAGCCTGCAGTTTTCGCCCGACGGCCGCTTCCTAGCCGCGGGAGCGGAGCAGGGGCAGTTGACAATCTGGGATGTGCCGAACCGTTCACTGCGACACTCACGTGAGATCCACAATCGCACTGCGGTTGCTTCCGTTCGGTTTTCCCCCGATAGCCAGCAGTTGGTTACAGCGGGCGGAGATCAGGTCATCCGAATTTGGGACGCAAACACCATGCAGAGCCTGCGTGAACTCCGGGGCCATGCCACGTCCCTTTGGCAGGTGCAATGGACTCCGGAACAGAGCGCCCTGATTTCGACCTCTGGTCGGGCAGGCATTCGCATTTGGCCTCTCACCAACTCCCGTTTTCCCAACCTGACGAACTTAAATCCGTATCGACCTGTGCGATTCTCGCGAGACGGCAAAGTCTTCGCGGCGGAGGCGG
>JADMIO011736259.1_pt1 | contig 10488 bp, 8 predicted proteins | sample 8958161 | NCBI WGS metagenome assembly JADMIO01 (sample SAMN16585339, study PRJNA669376) | soil metagenome | isolation source: Crop rotation soil | place: USA: Cullars Rotation, Alabama | collected 2011
CCGAGCCGCGACGTTTGTTGATCCACACCGTGATTGAAAACGAACGCTCGCGCGAACTGCCGTTTGTGGTGAATGCATTCGCGGCAAAACGCTGGTTGCTCTCGATGCCCTCGCGCACGGTCACGACCGCGTCGTCCGCTTTCGTAAACTTCAGCAGCGTGTCGCAAATCCGTTTGGCTTCTCGTTCGCTTAACATTCGTGTGCTCCTGCTGCGCCGCTGTGGCGCGAGTCGGTGTTCAAGACGTTCACGTTTCGGAAACGGGCGACCGGGCAGCCGTGGCTTACCGCGTTGGATTGCGATGGTTCCCCTTTGCCATCGTTCATCGAGCCGCCGAGTGCGTAGGTCGCTGGCCCGCCCAATCCGTCGCAAGAGTTCCAGAAATCAGTGGTGCGCGATTGATACGCCACGTCACGCAACATGCCAGTGATCTTGCCCTGCTTGATTTCCCAGAACGTCTGGCCGCCGAATTGGAAGTTGTAGCGTTGCTGGTCGATCGACCAACTGCCGTTGCCGTATATCAAAATCCCGTTGTCCACGCCGCTGACGAGTTGATCGAGCGACACATCTTCTTTCGCGGGCTCGAGTGAAACGTTGGGCATCCGTGGGAATGGAACGTCGGCCCAACTTTGCGAATGAAGACAACCGCATGATTGTTTGCGTCCGATCAACGGCGCGAGATCACGCGTCGTTTGCCAATCAACGAAGACACCGTCTTTCACGAGATGCCATTTCTGTCCTGGCACGCCTTCGTCATCCCAGCCGACGGTCGCGAGCCCGGCAGGCTGCGTGCGGTCCGCGAAAAAGTTCACGTGCTTGGCGCCAAATTGAAGTTTCCCGGTCTTGTCCGGCGTGAGGAAACTGGTTCCCGCATAGTTCGCTTCCCACCACAACGCGCGATCAAGCTCGGTCGAATGACCAACGCTCTCGTGAATCGTGAGCCAAAGGTGCGATGGGTGCAGGATGAGATCGTATTTGCCCGGCGTGACGCGCTTGGCCTTCAGCTTCATCACGGCTTCTTCGCCAGCCTGTTTTGCTTCGGCGACCCAATCGTGCTTGCGCACGTACTCGTAGCCGAGCCCTTTCGGACCACCGAGCGAGTTGCGGGTCTGGAAATCTCCCGCCGCGCGGTCGACTGCGGTAACCGTGAAATCCGGCGAGCCGCGAATGATGTATTGCTCGATCGCCGATCCGTCCGTGGACGCGTAAAACTTCTGCTCGTTCACCCATTGCATGTGCGAGTTCACGAATCCCACGCCGTTCACGCCCAGCGCCGCCTCGTTGATTTTCAGAAGCGTCTCGATCTTCTGCTCGATGGAAACTTCGAACGGATCCTGCTCAAACGTGCTGCGCCATTTCGCTTGCACGGCGGGCGCTTCGAGGAATTGAACGGGCTTGCGATTATGCGAGGCAGTCGCTTTCGCCATGTCCACGGCTTCACGGACGACGCGACGAACTTCATCCGCATTCACCACGCTGCTCGCGGCGAAACCCCAACTGCCTTTAACCAACACGCGCACGCCAAACCCAAAACTCTGGCTCAATCCCACGCTCAACACCTGCCGCTCGCGCGTGGAAATATTCTCGTTGCGATAACGATTGATGCGGATGTCGCCGTAGCTCGCGCCGAGTTTCTGCGCGAGCTTCACCGCGATCTCGCCGAGCCCGTGCTTCGTCTCGGAACTGATCCACGGCTCGTTCGCTGCGGCGTCAATGTTCCATTCCGTTGCCGCGAGACCCGCAGCCGCAAAGCCGGTCGTCCTCAGGAATCCGCGCCGGGAAAAGTTCATGGGCGAAGATTACGAAACTGAGAATCGAAGAGAACTCCAATCTGAGCGGCGCGTGTCTATTGGTTTGCCAGCGCAACTTTGATTCACCAGCGTTGCTCCATGCCATCGATTCAACGCCTTCGAAGTGTTTTGGCTTGGGGCCTTCTCATGCATTCGCTCGCTCAAGCGGCGGATGCCGATTGGCCGCAGTTCAGAGGTCATGGAGCGCTCGGACGCAGCGACGCCAAGGGTCTTCCGCTCACGTGGAGTGACGAGAAAGGTATCGTTTGGAAAACAGCGTTGCCTGGTCCGGGAGCCTCGAGTCCGATCACGATCGGCAATCGAATCTTCATCACCTGTTTCACTGGCTACGCAACTTCATCGCGCGAGCCAGGCGACATGGAAAAGCTGAAGCGCCATCTCATTTGCCTGAATCTCGCGGACGGGAAAATTCTCTGGGAGACAGCCACGCCCGCGGACTTGCCCGAGCAAGACCGCATTCGCGAAAGCCACGGCTACGCTTCCAGCACGCCCGCCGCGGATGCCGAACGCGTTTACACCTTTTACGGCAAGTCAGGTGTCTTCGCCTTCGATCACAGCGGCAAGCAACTCTGGCGCGCGAAAGTGGGCGACAAGCTGAACGGTTGGGGCTCCGCAACTTCTCCCGTGCTCTACAAAGACGCGTTGCTCGTGAACGCCAGCATCGAAAGCGATTCGCTTGTCGCGCTCGACAAGAAAACGGGAAAGGAACTTTGGCGCGCGAACGGCACGACGGAATCATGGCACGCACCCGCGATCGTCACCGCCGCGAATGGCAAAGACGAAATCGTCATCGCGAAGAACGGTCGCGTCATGGGAATCGATGCGGCCACGGGTGAAAATCTTTGGAGCGTGAAGACGGGCATTCCTTGGTACATGTGTCCGACGCCCGTGACCGAAAATGGAATCGCCTACGTGATCGGCGGACGCACACCGAACGGCGCTCTCGCGATTCGTGCCGGTGGTCGTGGCGATGTCACCACTAGTCATGTCGTTTGGAAAATCGGTAAGGGCTCGAATGTTCCTTCACCCGTCTTGTACGAAGGCCATCTCTACTTCGCGCACGAAAATCTTGCCGTGATCTATTGCGTGAACGCGAAGACGGGAGAAGTCGTTTACGAAGAGCGCCTCGAACCTTCTCCAGGACAGATTTACGCCTCGCCCGTTCTCGGTGATGGAAAGATTTACTTCACTGCGCGCGGTGGACGCACCGTCGTGATCGCGGCAAAACCTAAGTTCGAACGCCTGGCCGATAACACGCTCGAAAACAATCGTGGGGTGTTCAACTCCACACCAGCGCTGGCGGGCAAGCGGTTGCTCCTGCGATCGAACCGCGCGCTGTATTGCATCGGCGAATAAGGCCGCGCAAATTACCATGCTACTTCAACTGATAACTCACGAATGCGAGACGCTTGCTGTCAGGTGACCACGACGGAACGTTGATCGTGCCCTGTCCGCCGAAAAGTTTCGCCAGCACTTCGATCTTGCCCGTTTCGAGTGAGAGCAACCGCAACATCACGTCTTTGTTTTCAGGATGGCCTTTCACATCCAGCTCATAGCTCAGGAACACAAGCCATTTACCGTCGGGTGACGGATGCGGAAACCAGTTGTTCCAATCGTCCTTCGTGATTTGCGTTTGCTCACTGCCGTCGGCCTTCATGCGCCAGACCTGCATGCGACCTGAGCGATCAGAATTGAAGTAGATGAATTTGCCGTCGCGCGAGTAGTCGGGGCCATCGTCGAGTCCAGCCGCGGTCGTGAGTCGAGTCTCTTCGCCGCCGTTCACGGGAATCGTGTAGACGTCGAATTCGCCGTTTCGCTCAGCACAATACGCGAGCGTTTTTCCATCCGCAGACCAACCGTGCCAATACGACGGCGCGCGTTCTGTGATGAGCTTCGGCGTGCCGCCCGCGACAGGCAGCGTGTAGATGCGAGACTTCCGATCGCCTTGCGATTGATCGCTGATGACGAGTTGCGTGCCGTCTGGCGACAGACCGTGGTCGTTGTTGCAACGCGTTGCCGAGCCCGTGTCGATCACTTGCGGCTCGCCGCCTGTGACCGGGATGCGATGAATGCGTCCCTTGCTGTTGAAGACGAGATTCGATCCGTCGCGCGACCAGTTCGGAGCCTCGATCAGATTCGTCGTCCACCAAACCACGCGCCTGTCTTTCGACGCAATGACCACCGTTTCCAGCGTGCTCATGAACTTCGGGCCGCCGACACCAGAAGTATTCTCGGTGAGTTCCACGTTAGAGAAAACAGCGGTTTCAAGCGCGTCATCATTGTGCGCGCACACACCAAGCCCGACGTAAAATGGTTCGCTAAGTTCCAGTCGAAACGAGCCGCCGGCCGGCTGCAACGCCTCGCCCGCACGCGCGATCGACATCGAGATGTATTTGCCGCGTTTCTCCAGACGCAGCCGCGTCGGGCCTTTGACGGCTGATTGAATCTCACGGGTCATCGCTCCATTCGCCTCGCGATATTGCAGCGAAGTCAGACCATCGCCATGCAGCGCGGCATCGGCGTAAGCGGAATCTGCATCGAGCGATTGGCGCATGAGCAGGCACGCTTTGCGATGCGCGTCGCCGCCTTTGCCTTCGAACGCGATGTCCGCCGCGAGCGACACGTCGCCGGAAACCTTCTTCCACACGAAATGAAACGCGTCGTTGGTGAACCACATGTTCTTCCCGCCGCCGGTGATCTTGTAACTGCGCTTCGCTGAATCGAACTCCGCGGAGCCCGCGCGTTTCGGCCCGCCGATGTCAGATGCACCGGAGAAGTCGCCAAGCGTCGCGGCACGTGTGGTAACCAACGAAGTGAGAGCGACAACGAACCCGACGCGAACGCGATTGGGAAACTTCATCGCGCGATTCAACGGGCTGCGACGATGTTTTTCAATCGCTGTGCGGCGCGATTGTCACGCCAGCCTCCACGGCGCGCGCATCGGACGGGAAAGCAGCGCGTTCGCACCGTCGTCATTCACAAAACGTTCCGCTCCCGGATCCCACTTCAACTTGCGCCCGAGCTTGATCGCAAGATTCCCCAGATGACAAACCGTCGAGATGCGATGCCCGATGTCGACGGGGAAGTAAGGATCTTTGCGGCTCTTCACGCATTTGAGGAAGTCGTGATGCTCGCCTTCGAGATTCGTGTAGAGATGGATTTCGTTCTCGCTGATTTTCGAATTCGCGATTTCCGGTGAACTGGCTTCGAGCTTGCCGCGCCAGCCGGTGTTGCCGACCCAACCGTCCGTGCCGATGAACTTGATGCTCGGATTGCCAGGCTTGCAGGTCATCACGACGCCGTTCGCGTAACGATACGTCACATCGTAATCCTTCACCGTGTTGTAGAGCCCACCGTTCCAATACGTGCCCGTGCCTTCGACTTCCACAGGCCCGCTGCGCTCGGTGTTGTTCGCCCATTGCGCGGTGTCGAAAAGGTGAGTGCCCCAATCGCAAATAATTCCGCCGGAATAATCTTCGATCCAACGGAAGTTGAAGTGCGTGCGGTCGCGCGTATACGGCGCGAACGGCGCGGGGCCCAGCCACATTTCCCAATCGAGCGTTTCGGGTACAGGCTGCGGTGTGGGATCGCCAGCAATGGTCGGCTGCTTTGGCAGGATGACTTCGATGCGCTGCAGCTTACCGACGCGACCGTTGCGCACGAGCTCCGCCATGCGGTGATAAACGGGAACGGAGCGATCCTCGGTGCTCGTTTGGAAAACGGTCTTGTGCTTGCGCATCGTCTGCACGAGGAACTTGCCTTCGTCGATCGTCAGCGTCGGTTTTTCGCACTGCACGTCTTTGCCCGCGCGCGCGGCCATCACGCTGATCAACGTGTGCCAATGGTCGGGCGTGGAAATCATCACCGCATCGATGTCCTTGCGCGCGAGCACGTCACGGAAATCCTTCGACATGGTGCAGTCGGTGTTCTCGTATTTCGTGTCGACGAGTTCCTTCGCGCGGCGCATCCGATGCGCGTCGACATCGCACACCATCAACACGCGCGCGTCGTTGAGTTGGAGGTAGCGCTTGAGATTGTGATTCGTCCCGTGATCGCCGGTGCCGATGAACCCAACCGTAATCTTCTTGCTCGGTGCGTCCGCTCCCAGTACGCGCGAGGGGATGAAGTACGGAAGCGCGATTGCTGCAGCGGCGGTTTTGGCAAAGCGGCGACGGGATAAAGCTTTCATTTGAGTTGCCTCGGTCTGACGAGGCGATGAAGCGTGGTATTCGCCAACACTCGCGCGCTTGACTTGCATCGCGCAGCTCGTGAAAACCGTCGCGCCATGTCTCCCTCCCGCAACAGCTTCTACTCGACATGGCGGCAAAGCTGCCGCGCGTTCAGCGCCTTTCGCGAGAGCGATGCGCCGCCTGAGCGATTGTTGCAAAACGTGTGGCATCATCAGCGCATTCGCCGGGACGAGCTGCGTTTGCTCGATGGCCGGGCGCTTCGTGTATTGCATCCGGGATTTTGGAATCACGGCGCGGGACCGGATTTCCGTGACGCCGTACTTCAATTCGATTCCGACGCACCATTTACGTGCGACGTAGAAATCGATCTCGAAGCGAGCGGCTGGCGCGCGCACGGCCATGATCGCAATCCGAGTTTTACGACAGTAAAACTCCACGTCGTGTGGGACGCACAAAGACAAAGCGAGTTCCCGACGCTCGTGCTGAAGAAGTTCCTCGACTCACCGCTTCCCGAGATTGCGCTCTGGCTTGGCAGCGAAGCCGGCCAACGGTTTCCTGACGAACTCCTCGGTCAATGCGCCTCTCCACTGCGCGATCTCAGCGACGAACAACTTGAAGTCTTGCTCAACGAAGCAGCCATCGTGCGACTGCAAAGCAAAGCCGCCGAGCTCCACGCGCGCGCTCGCCAGTGCGGTTGGGAACAGACGCTCTGGGAAGGTTTGCTCCGCGCACTCGGCTACAAGAACAACGTCTGGCCCATGCAACGCATCGGCGAGCTGCGCGCCCGGTTGTGCGATGGCACGCGCGACGATCAGTTGCAGTCGCGCCTGCTTGGTGTGAGCGGATTGTTGCCGACAGAAGTTTCACGTGGGCGCAGTGCAAGCGATGTGTATCTGCGCAACGTCTGGGATTCGTGGTGGCGCGAGCGCGATGCGTTCAACGACTGCGTCCTCCCGAAATCATTGTGGCGCTTGAACGGACTTCGCCCCGCGAATCATCCGCAACGCCGTCTCGCCCTCGCGGCGCATTGGTGGGCGGACAACAAACTCGTATCGCGAATCGAGAAATGGTTCACCGCATCACACGAGAAGAATGAACTCGCGCCATCTCTTCTGGAAGCGCTGCAAGTTCCCAAAGACGATTTCTGGTCGTGGCACTGGACGATTCGTTCCGCGCGCATGAAGTCCGCACAACCATTGCTCGGCGCCACGCGCGTCACTGATCTCGCAGTGAATGTGATTCTGCCATGGCTTTGGGTGCGGGCGCGTGAAGGGCAAAACACGAAGCTACAATCACTCGTCGAGGCCCACTACTTCGCCTGGCCCGCCGCTGAAGACAACGCGGTGCTTCGTCTCGCACGCAACCGACTGCTCGGCGGACGCAGCATCGCAAAACTTCGCAGCGCCGCGATGCAACAAGGCTTGATGCAAGTCGTGTACGACTTTTGCGATCACGCCAACGCGCTCTGCGCCGACTGCAAGTTCCCGGAACTCGTGCGCAACTATTTCGTAGCGGCAACGCGCGACTGAACTCCCGTGACGCGAAAACACATCATCAAGATCACTACGGTTGCGTTCCTCCTGCTTCTCTGCCTGACGATCTGGCATCCGTGGTGGAATGCGAATCCGTATGCTTGCGGGCCGTTGCTCCCAACAGGAAAAGTCGCCCCTCAGATCGCAAGCGATTCTCACATGGCCGCGCTGCTTGCGCCCGATGGATCGCTGTGGGCGTGGGGAGGCGGTGACGCCAACCTGAAAAAGTTTCTCGGCAACACAAACGCCTACGCAGTGCCCCAACGCATCGCCTCAGACACGAGCTGGAGAAAGATTGCGGTAAACGCCTCCGAGCTTCTTGCTGAAAAATCTGATGGCACTCTTTGGCTCTGGGAGCGTCCCAGTCGCTCGGGAACGAACATGCCAGCCGTGGCTTCTCCCAAACAGATCAGCGCCGACACAGACTGGACGGACATCGCCACTGGCTCCGGCCATTACATGGCACTCAAGCAGGACGGCTCCGTGTGGACGTGGGGCCGGAATGCCTACGGACAACTTGGCAACGGTGGAACAACTGAAAACAACAAGCCATCGCGGGTCGGCAGCGAACACTGGCGCGCAATCACCGCCGGACATTTCAACAGCTACGCCATTCACGCCGACGGGACGTTTTGGGGCTGGGGCTTGGATTCTGCAATGGGTTCCGGCGGCACCAACGATTTCGTTCCGCGACAAGTCGACGCGGACACGAATTGGGTCGCACTCTCCGCGAGCGCGTATTGTCTGCTCGCGCTCAAGGGCGACGGCTCGCTTTGGCTGCGCGGCCAAAACGCGCAATGGGAAGCGTCGGCTTTCAGAACCAATCGCCAGTTTGCATTCACTCGCATCGGCAATGATAACGACTGGAAGGAAATACATTGCGGCGAAAAATTCCTCTACGCGCGAAAAGCTGATGGCACATGGTGGGTTTGCGGAAGCAATGAGAGCGGTCAACTGGGCGTCGGAGCGGGTGATGATTTCGCGCCGCTAAATGCACCGCAGCAGTTACCCTACAAGTTCGACCCGTGGGCGATGACCGTGACAACTTACGGCAGCACCACGCTCGTCCTGTTGCGCGACGGGAGCTTGTGGACAACAGGGCTGCAACTCGGGGCACCCAAACGCTCGGGCACAATCATTCGATTCAAGCGTTTCGTAAATCAGTGGTCGCAACGCCTGCCTGGCAAACCTCGTTTCAAGATTCGAGAAGATCCAATCGATCCCGTACCGCGGAAATTCTGGAGCCTGCCTCGCGGTATCGTCGAAACGAATCGCAACCACTGAATCGGTCAACGGCGACGGCAGGATGAACGAGCAATTGGAAATTCGTCGCGATTTCCAACACCTCACGCGTTTGATTTTTCCAGCGCAGCGCCGCACGCTCGCCACCAATTAACACAGGAGCACTTATGGCAACGACGATGCACGAGATTGATTTCAAAGTTTACGGCGACGACATGCAGTTCGTGGAAATCGAACTCGACCCGATGGAAGCGGTCGTCGCAGAAGCGGGCGGCATGATGTTCATGGAGGACGGCATCCAGATGGAGACGATCTTCGGCGACGGCTCGCAACAGAACAGCGGATTCCTCGGCACGCTGCTCGGCGCGGGCAAACGCCTGCTCGTCGGCGAGTCGCTCTTCATGACCGTGTTCCAGAATCGCGGCATGGGGAAAAAGAAAGTCGCATTCGGCGCGCCGTATCCCGGCAAGATCATTCCCATTCGCCTCAGCGAAGTGGGCGGCGAACTGCTTGCGCAGAAGGACGCATTCCTGTGCGCGGCGAAAGGCGTGAGCCTCGGCATCGCGTTCACGAAACGTTTCGGCGCGGGCCTCTTCGGCGGTGAAGGATTTATTCTCGAACGCTTGCAGGGCGACGGCCTCGCGTTCTGTCACGCGGGCGGCACGATTTATCAACGCGACCTCGCGCCGGGGGAATTGTTGCGCGTGGACACCGGCTGCATCGTCGCGTTCCAACCGAGCGTCGAATACGACATTCAAATGGTCGGCGGAATCAAGAGCGCGCTCTTCGGCGGTGAAGGACTTTTCTTCGCGACGCTGCGCGGACCCGGTCGCGTGTGGCTCCAATCCCTGCCCTTCAGCCGTCTCGCTGGCCGCATCTTCGCCGCCGCACCGCAAGGTGGCGGCCGCGGGCGTGAAGAAGGTTCGGTCTTAGGTGGGTTGGGAAGGTTGTTGGATGGGGATAATAGCTGATGCTCGATAAGCTAATCGCGATAACAGAGACCGAAGATTTCGAAGGAGCCGGAGGTGTCCGATTTATTTCGGCCAAGCAGGCGCCAAACGAGCTGCATCTGAAGATCGTGATCGTCCTCAATTCTGGCAGTGAACAACCTTGGCAAATACATTGTTTCGGTGTCCGTGATTTCAAGTTGAATGGTGAATACTCTGGAGGTCTTGCGCTGCGTTCGAACCATCCAGTCCTTCTGCCATGGATCGAAGGCACAACTGACCTTTACTTCTCATCCGCCGCATCCAATCCATTCGCGACACTGGGAGCCCTGTGGGAAAGCCATCATAAATTGATGGGGCGGTGGGCTCCTTTCGAAAACTTTGTGAACACTCTGTCTAAAGGAGTATCACCTCTTTTGCGAGCGTCCTCCGGAAAGCTCGCCTCTGGTCCCGAGTCGTTGATGAACGCTTTCGCCAACGTGTTGGACGAACATGGTATCCGCTTTTCCATACTTCCGCCTCGCCCACCAAAGTACTGGGATGGAGAAAAGTGGATTAACCAAACAACGTCCCTACACGCCCTCGTTTTTGAAACCTCATACGTCGTCGCGGAGCGCTTTGAAGCGGAGGACTCTGCAAAGATTTAATGGCTCGCGTTTCGGCCTTACATTCTCACGGCTTCACCCCGAAGAACAACATCACCAGATCGATGATGAAGAGGAGGACGATGGTGACTTCGAGGATCAGCATCCAGCGGTTGTTCTGGTC
>JADMIO010001508.1_pt1 | contig 10486 bp, 13 predicted proteins | sample 8958161 | NCBI WGS metagenome assembly JADMIO01 (sample SAMN16585339, study PRJNA669376) | soil metagenome | isolation source: Crop rotation soil | place: USA: Cullars Rotation, Alabama | collected 2011
GCCGCGACTTCAAGTCACGTGAATTCCAAGCTTCGGATCCCACTGTGCTGGAAAGTGGCCGACTTGAGCGTCTTGGCGACGAACCGCGCGCCCTTGCGCGGCACGACCGCCAACACCGCTGCCGCGTGGGCCGCAGGCAAACCCTGAATCTGCCGCACGACTTCGCGCATCTTCTGCGGCGACATCGGCACGTTTTTCATGATGGCTTGAACTTGCATGACTATTTCGCCTCCGCCTTGGCCGTGTGCGCGCCGTGCTTCTTGAACGTGCGCGTCGGGGAAAATTCACCGAGCCGGTGGCCGACCATGTTTTCCGTCACGAAGACGGGGTTAAAAACTTTGCCGTTATGCACGGCGAACGTCAGGCCGACGAAATCCGGCGTGATCATCGAGCGCCGCGACCACGTCTTGATCGGCGACTTGGACTTCGTGTCCTTCGCCTTCACGATTTTATCCATCAAGGAAAAATCAATGAACGGACCTTTTTTAATTGAGCGTCCCATAAATTACTTGAGCTTCATCGGCCGGCCATTGCGGCGCACCACAATGAAACGGTTGGAGGATTTAAATTTCGGACGGGTCTTGCCGCCCTTGGCGACCTTACCCCAAGGCGAGGTCAACTGTTGCCAACCGCCACCAGACTTGGATTTACCGGCGCCACCACCGTTCGGATGGTCCACCGGGTTGCGCGAAACACCGCGGTTAATCGGGCGGATGCCCAAGTGCCGCGAACGACCCGCTTTGCCGAGCTTCACGTTTTCATGTTCCGTGTTGCCGACCTGGCCGATGGTCGCATAGCAATTTTCATTGATGCGGCGGATTTCACCGGAGGGCAAACGGACTTGCGCGTAACCTTCGTCACGCGACATCAACGTCGCCGCCCCACCCGCGCTGCGGACCATCTGGCCGCCGGCACCGGGAGTGAGCTCGATGTTGTGGATGGACGAAGCGAGCGGAATCGTTTTCAACGGCAGGCAATTGCCGATATCAGGCGTGGCCGCCGGACCGCTCATGATTTTGATGCCGACCTTGATCCCGACCGGAGCGATGATATAACGCTTCTCGCCGTCCTTGTATTCCAACAAGGCCAGGCGTGCCGTGCGGATCGGATCGTATTCAATCGCGATCACGGACGCCTCAACGCCGTGCTTGTTGCGCTTGAAATCCACGATGCGGATCTTCTGCTTGTTGCCACCACCGATACCACGAGCCGTGGCGCGACCGTAATGGTTGCGCCCGCCCGTCTTCTTGCGAATCTCGACCAAGCTCTTCTCCGGCTTAGACTTCGTGATGTCGCTGAAATCAGCGAACGTCACGTAGCGCAAAGACGGCGTTAGCGGTCTAAAGGATTTAACTGGCATAAAAATCAGTGTTTCAAACCCTCAGCGAAGTCAGCAAACCATCATTCCTGTCCCCGCAGGGGAATTCAGTTATCGGCTCGCGAATCTGCTGGCCCTAACGCTTTTGGCGAAAGGGACGCATAAATTAGCGAAATCATTTCCCGACGCAACCCTTTTTTAAAAGAATTTTGCATGTATTTTAAATACAGTAAAACCCCCGTTTTCATTGGGTATCTGCCACTTACGACACGCGGCACTCTGGGCCGCAGCGGGTGAAAGCCCCACCAATTTTCAAATTTTGGCACGCCAAAGCGGCGCTAAGTGCCGCCCTACCTCAAAATTGGTAGGGACGCGCTCCTCGCGCGCAGAACGCTGGACAAAACCACCCGCGTGTTTGGAAGCACATTACCAGCAAGCTCCAAGCGCTTCTTAGATGGCTGGAAAAAACTGTGGTTTTAGTAATAGGTAAGAATCGAAAGGACGGAGAATAGTAATTAGTCACGCTGCAATTTTATGAAACAATTGTTACGCTATTTCATTTATCTAATTGCTGGATTTTACTGCGGAATGGTCGGATGGGCAGGCGTTTCCGGACTTGTTGGACTCGCTCTTTATCAGCTAACAAAGGCGGGCAAGCTAGATATTTCCTATGATGCCGCTTTTCTTATATGCCTCATTGCTGGTGGGATCTTAGGTTGTATCCCATTTGGAATTATTGGGTCAGATTGGGTATTGAGGAAATGGCCGGGCGAAGAAAACCCCAAAGAAACTTCGAGTTCATAATCCATCCGTGTCATCCGCGCAATCCGTGGTCACAGTCAGCCGCATTGGAATTTGCGATTTGTAATTTGGAGCTTACGATGCCCCCATGAGCGTGGCCGAAAATTTTGCAGCCATCCAGGAACGCATCCGCACCGCGTGCGAGCGCGCCGGACGCGATGTAAATTCCGTCACGCTCCTCGCCGTTTCCAAAACACATCCCGCCGACGCCATCAAAGCGCTGTCCGACCTCGGCCAGATTGCGTTCGGCGAAAGCAAAGTCCAGGAAGCAAAGGCAAAAATTCCGTTGTGCCCCGGCAAACTGCGCTGGCATTTCATTGGTCATTTGCAATCCAACAAATGCCGCGACGCCGTCGAGTTGTTCCAGATGATTCAAAGCGTGGACAGCCTCGCGCTCGCGCAGGAAATCAATAAACGCGCCGAAGCCGCCGCCAAGACCATGCCTGTGTTGCTCGAAGTGAACGTTGCCGGCGAGGCGAGTAAATTTGGTTACGCGCCGGAACGGATGCTGGCAGAGTTGCAACAATTAAACGCCTTGCGGCGATTGGAAATCCACGGATTGATGGCCATCCCCCCGTTCGCGCCCGTGGCGGAAAAAGCGCGGCCGTATTTCCAGAAGTTGCGGCAACTCAAGGAACAGGCCGAGGCGGTGCTCGGCGCTCCCCTGCCCCAATTGAGCATGGGCATGAGCGGCGATTTCGAAGTGGCCATCGAAGAAGGCGCCACCATCGTGCGGGTCGGCACGGCGCTGTTCGGCCCGCGTCCAGCCCTCAAGGTTTCCCGCCCGGAAGACTAAGCGCATTTCGGACCGCGGATTGTCCCAATCCGCAGCGCACCCGAACGCATTTAACCATCCGAACTGGTTTCTGCTTTCGACCCGCTGCGAGTTGGGACAACTCGCGGTCCGAAATCTACCACCACCGATTTCTGCTGTAATTTTCCGCCACTTCGCTTAAGCTTTCCCTGTGACGAAAGAAACGTTTAAGAAAGAAATCAGCGAGGCCATGCGCGCTTACGACAAATACGTCGTCTGCCTCGATAAGACGCCCGAGGATTTTGAGGCTTCGCTCACGTCACTGATGCAGAAGGCGATCAAGGCGTATGACAGCCGCCCTCCCGGCATGCGTCACGGCATCGCGCTGGATAAATTCGTCACCATCATCCTCAGCCAGAACGACGGCCCGCGCCCCTTGTGCGGTATTTATTTTAATCTCCATTCGCCGTACCAGAAAAGTGCCCTCCCCAAAACCGTGAAACAAATCGGCGAAACTGTGGACGCTCCGAAAGATACGGACGAATAAAGTCGGGACCGCGGCGCTTTACTTGTCGCGCACTTCATCCCCCACTTGGGCTTCACCCGTGGTCAAGTCGGCCACAATATTATCATCGCGTTGCGGCCCGGTGATTTTCACTTCACCCACTTTCAGGTTGTTGCGGTAAACAAAAAGCTGCTGCTCCAACGCCGGCAACCGTCCCACCGGAAAATTCAGCACCACGAAACGGCCGGCATCGTTATAAGTCATGACCTTTCCGGTCGTCCCCGTCTCCGGAGTAACGACCGGTTCGTCTGCAGTCGGTGCGGGCTTGGATTCCGGTTTGGATTTAGTCTTCTTGGGAACCTTCTTTTCCGCTTGTTGTGACGTCGGCGCGGGTGCGGGTTTGGCTTTGGCTTTCGGCTTGGGCTCCGCCTTTGGCTTGGGAGCCGCTTTCGGTTCGGGGGCTGGCTCCACCTTGGGTTCGGTCGCTGGCTTGAGAAGATCTTCCGGGGTTTCCGGCAAAGGATATTGAAGTGATGCCACCCTTTGCGACGGTCCGGGAACAGGGTCGTAAACCACTTCTTCGGCCTTCGATGCTTTCGAAGTTTTTGTCGTCGCGCAGCCCGACAACACCAGCGCGCCGGCCAATGCAAGTGCAAGCGCAGACAAAATTCTCATGGCTCCAAGTAAAGCGCGGGCCAAGGAAGAGGTCAATTCAGGATTCGACGTGAACAACAGTAAAAACAAAAAAAGCGCGAAGTGAATTTCACTTCGCGCTTCATGAAAACTTTCCTGCTTAGGTCAAAACAATCTTGTCGCCTTCCTTGAGCGTCACGATGGCTTTTTTCCAGCTCGGCGCCTGACCGGCTTGATGCGTGCGTTGGCGCCGGAATTTGCCGCGCACGTTCAACGTGTTGACCTTGGTGACCTTGACCTTGAACAATTCCTGCACGGCCGCCCGAATCTGCGGCTTGGTCGCGCGGCGGTCGGCCACGATGGTGTATTGATTATACTTCTCACCCTGGCGCGTGCCCTTTTCCGTGAGCCGGACCGTTTTGATGACGTCGAATGAATTCATGATTATTCCTTGTCGCCGAGGCGGGCTTCAATTTTTTCAAACGCGCTGCGCGTGAAGAGCAGCTTGTCCGGACGCAACACGTCATACGTGTTGAGCATGTCGCTCGTCGTCAACGCCACGTTCGGAACGTTGCGCGAGGCGAGCGTGAGATTCTTGTCAATCGCGGCGACCACCAGCGTCGAACCCTTCAATTCCAACGCGGAAATCACACCGATGAAATCCTTCGTCTTGGCCGAATTGAGTTTCAGGTCGTCCACGACCACCACGTCACCGGCCTTGAGCCGTTCGCTCAGAGCCTTGCGCAACGCGAGTTGCTTGGTGCGGGCGTTGACCTTCTTGGAGAAATCGCGGGGCTTCGGACCGAACACCACGCCACCGCCCGCCCACAACGGCGAACGAAACGAGCCCGCGCGCGCGCGACCCGTGCCTTTTTGCCGCCAGGGTTTCTTGTTCGAGCCGGCCACTTCGCCGACCGTCTTGGTGCAAGCCGTGCCCATGCGTTGGGCGGCTTGATAAGCCACTACGGTATCGTGCACGGCTTGCGTGCCCTTGCCGTTTTCGACCAGCGCGAACTTCACTTCCAGTTCGCCGGCGGCTTTGCCTTGGGAATTTTTGACTGAAATTTTCATGTGCTTTTAATGGTTCACTGCTCGCGCAGTGGCGTCATCACTTCTTGGCGTCCTTCTTCACGTCTTCCTTCTTGGTGCCCTTCTTGGTCAACGCCGTCGAAACCGGCGGTTTCCAACCCTTCGGACGTTTCTTGGATTCGCGGATGATGACGTAATCCCCTTCCGCGCCGGGCATCGAGCCCTTGATCAACAAAAGATTGTCCGCTTCGCGCACCTGGATGACTTCCAGGTTCTGCGTGGTGCGCGTGACTTGCCCCATGTGACCCGGCATGCGCATCCCGCGCATGACCGTGCCGGGGAACAAGCGTTGGCCGATGGCGCCGCTACGGCGGTGCCAGCCCTTCGCACCGTGTGTGGAGTCGCCGCCCGCAAAACGGTGGCGCTTCACGACACCTTCAAACCCGCGCCCCTTCGTGATGCCGATGGCGTCGATGAAATCGCCCGGAGCGAACAACGTCGCGCCGACCGTTTCACCGGCTTTGACCTCCTTTGAGAAGTTGCGGAATTCCCTGATGCGTTTCACCGCCTGGCCGCTGTGTTTCTTGATGTGGCCGAGCAACGGCTTGGAAACACGTTGATCTTTTTGGGGGTCGAAACCGAGTTGCACCGAATTGTAACCGTCCTTGCCGGCCTGGGTCTTGACCTGCATGACGTGATTGGGGCCCGCGAGCACGACTGTGACCGGGATGAGCGCACCGTTCGCGTTATAGACGCGCGTGTGGCCGAGTTTTTTTCCAATAAGTCCGAGTGGCATGGCAGGAGGTCGTTAAATTTTGATGGTGATGTCCACGCCCGCGGGGAGGTTGAGTTTCTTCAACTCGTCCACGGTCTTGGCGGTGGGGTCGAGGATGTCGATGAGCCGCTTGTGGGTGCGTTGCTCAAAAGTCTCCTGCGACTTCTTGTCCGAGTGCGGCGAGCGCAGCACGGTGAAGCGCTCAGTGCGGGTCGGGAGGGGAATGGGACCGGCGACGCGAGCGCCAGTGCGTTTCACGGTATCGGCGATCTCGCGCGCCGATTGGTCAATGACGCGATGGTCAAAGGCCTTCAGTCGAATACGAATACGTTGTCCAGCCATAGAAAGAGCAATTTTCTGTTAATGGTCTAAATACTAACCCGCCTGCCGTCTGGACAAGCGGGCGGTGAATCTACCAAAAGAAAGTCGTTGTGCAACAGAATTTTTGGAAAATTTTGACTGGTTTGGGTGACAAATAACAGGGAGGCACAAAAAGGCGGTCTCCACCCCATATTTGGTAGGGCGGTGCTGCCGCGCCGCCCTAATTTCGGCCTTATGAGGGGCGCGGATGCAAGGGAGACGGATAATTCAAGTTTATCGAATACAACGGAGCCCGGGCCGAATAATGGACTGCGCGGCAGCACCGCCGCACCGGATAATAAATAAAAAAACGGCCTTCTTGCGAAGGCCGTTTTGCGTTTCAAAAACTTCCAATTACGTGCGCGCGGCCGGGCGTTTCGCCGCCGCGTCCAGAATCGTGTTCAAGACACTGGTCGGCACTTGTTCGAACGTCAACGGCTCCATCGAGTAGGAGGCACGTCCTTTCGACAACGACCGGATGGCCGTCGCGTAACCGAACATTTCCGCGAGCGGAACGTTCGCGTTCACGACCACTTGATTGTTCTTGGCGTCAATGTTCTGGATCGCACCACGACGACGGCTCACGTCGCCGACGATGTCGCCCTGATATTCGCTCGGGGTGGTGACTTCCACCTTCATGATGGGTTCGAGCAAAATCATGCCCGCCGACTTGGCCGCGTCCTTGAACGCGAAAATGCCGGCCATCTTGAACGCCAGTTCATTCGAGTCGACTTCGTGGAAGGACCCGTCGATGACCTGCGCCTTGACGTCGATCATCTGGTAACCCGCCAGCACGCCGCCCTTGATGGCTTCTTCGATGCCGTCGATGACCGCCGGGATGTATTCCTTCGGAATCGCACCGCCAACGATTTCGTTGGTGACTTCGACGCCCTTGCCCTTTTCGTTGGGCTGAATCTTGATGCACGCGTGGCCGTATTGACCGCGACCACCGGATTGACGGATGAACTTGCCTTCGCCATCCGCATTCTTCGTGATGGTTTCACGATACGCGATCTGCGGCGCACCCGCGGTGGCTTCCACCTTGAATTCGCGGAACAAACGGTCGCGAATGATTTCCAGGTGCAACTCACCCATCCCCGCGATGATGAGCTGGCCGGTTTCTTCGTTGGTAAAGCAACGGAATGTCGGGTCTTCTTCCGCGAGACGTTGCAGGCCTTCGGACATCTTGTCGCGGTCCTGCTTGGTCTTCGGTTCGACCGCCATGCTGATGACGGGTTCAGGGAACGTCGGAGGTTCGAGCGTCACTTCGTATTCTTCATCCGCGAGCGTGTCGCCCGTGGTGATGTTACGCAAACCAACGAGCGCGGCGATGTCGCCGGCATACACGCGTTCGATATCCTTGCGTTCGCTGCCTTGAATAACCATGAGGCGGCTGACGCGTTCACGCTTACGCGTGCGCGGATTATAAATCGTATCGCCCTTGCCGAGGCTGCCGGAATAAACCCGGAAGAACACCAGCTTGCCCGCATAAGGATCCGTCCACAGCTTGAACGCCAGGGAGCAAAACTTGTTGTTATCGCTGGTCTCAACATGGACCACGTTTTCCGTGCCGGGTTCGAGACCTTGCGCGCCGGGAACGTCCAGCGGACCGGGCAAATAATCGACGACCGCGTCGACCAAAACTTGCACGCCCTTTTTCTTGAACGCCGAACCGCACAACACCGGAATCAATTCGATCTTGCAGGTCAACCGGCGGATGGCCGCCTTGAGCGTCGCCGCATCAATGGGCTTCTCTTCGATGACCATTTCCGCGATGGCGTCGTCCTTGTTGGAGACGGCATCAATCAATTCCGCGAGCGCGAGCTTGGCGCGTTCCTGATGTTCCGCAGGAATGTCCTTAATCTCGTACTTCAGGCCTTCATTGGTGACGTCACCCGGACCCCAAACGATGGTCTTCTGGTTCACGACGTCGATGACGCCTTCAAATTTATCTTCTGCGCCGATCGGCAGCATGATCGGGAACGCATACGCACCAAGTTTCTTGCGCATGTCGTTAAGCGCATTTTCAAAGTTCGCGCCAGTGCGGTCCATCTTGTTGACGAACGCGATGCGCGGAACTTTATACTTGGTCGCCTGCCGCCAAACCGTTTCGGATTGCGGCTGCACGCCGGCGACGCCGCAGAACACGGCGACTGCGCCGTCCAACACGCGCATGGAACGCTCCACTTCCGCCGTGAAATCCACGTGGCCGGGAGTGTCGATGATGTTGATGCGATGCGGCACCGTGGAGAACGCCTTGTAAAGACCTTCTTCTTTTTTCTGCGTCCAGAAGCAGGTGACGGCCGCGGACGTGATCGTGATGCCGCGTTCGCGTTCCTGTTCCATCCAGTCGGTCACCGTATTGCCGTCATCCACGTCGCCGATCTTATGGATGAGGCCGGTGTAAAAGAGAATACGCTCGGTCGTCGTCGTTTTGCCGGCGTCGATGTGCGCCGCGATGCCGATGTTACGGGTACGCTCCAGGGTATACTCACGATTGGGTGAGTTGGGCGATTTCGTTGAATCTTTGTCAGCCACAGCTTGCATAATATTTCGCGACTATCATTAAACAACAAAAACGCCCCGAACGCAAATAGTCGGGGCGCTTTTAAAATTTCGACTACCAGCGGAAATGCGCGAACGCCTTGTTCGCCTGCGCCATCTTGTGCACTTCATCGCGCTTGCGGATCGCATTCCCCTGCCCTTGGAAGGCTTCCAGGATTTCCGCAGCGAGCGCCTGTTTCATCGGCACGCCTTTGCGGGCGTCCGCGAAATCCACCAACCAACGCAAGGCCAACGAGGCCTGCCGGTCCGACGTCACTTCCATCGGCACTTGATAAGTCGCGCCACCAACGCGGCGCGCCTTGGTTTCGATGCGCGGCTTGGCGTTGTCCACCGCGCGCTGCAAAATATCCAGCGGGCTGGCCGTGGGATTTTTTTCCGCGATCTGTTCGAACGCGCCGTAAACGATGCGTTGGGCGGTGCTCTTCTTGCCGGAGATCATCACGGTGTTGACCAACCGGGAGACGAGCGCGTTGTTAAATTTCGCGTCCTTGGCAACCGGACGTTTATCTGCTTGGCGACGACGGGACATGTTCTTTTCTTAAATCGTTAAATGGTTTACTTGGCGTTCGCCTTATCCGCAGCAGCCTTCGCGTCCTTCGGACGTTTCACGCCGTACTTCGAACGGCTCACGCGGCGCTTTTCCACGCCGGCGGCGTCGAGCGTGCCGCGCACGATGTGATAACGCACACCGGGCAAATCTTTCACACGACCGCCGCGCACGAGCACGATGGAGTGTTCCTGCAAATTGTGGCCTTCGTCCGGGATGTAGGCGATGACTTCGTAGCCATTCGTCAACCGGACCTTCGCGACCTTACGCATCGCGGAGTTCGGCTTCTTCGGCGTGCGCGTCATGACCTGGATGCAGACCCCGCGGCGAAACGGCGAGTTCTCCAAGGCAGGCGACTTGGACTTGTAGCGAATCTTATTGCGGCCCTTGCGGACCAATTGATTAATTGTCGGCATTTGCGTTAAAAGTCATTCCCTCTGCCCGATTTCTGATTCGGGCAAACGGGGCACAGAAAGTAGCAGACAACCGCCACCCTGCAACAAATTTCTTGAGAAAAGAGCACCCGGAACGGCCGGGTGCCCTGTCTCGCAAGTTATTCCAATTAAACCGCCAGCGGATTTTCCGCCGGGGCTTCCGCGGCCACTTCCACTTCGGGTTCGTCTTCAATCTCGACCAACATTTTCAATTCCACCTTGCGATGGTGATCGAAGCCGGTGCCGGCCGGGATGATGTGGCCCATGATGACGTTTTCTTTGAATCCGCGGAGCGAATCCACGCGCGAACGGGTCGCGGCTTCGGTCAACACGCGGGTCGTGTCCTGGAAGCTCGCGGCGCTCAGGAAGCTGTCGGTTTCCAACGACGCCTTCGTGATGCCGAGCAACACGGGCGAGGCTTCGGCGGGTTTGCCACCCATCTTGTCCACGCGCTCGTTCTCGCCGTCGAACTCCAGCTTGTCCACCTGCTCGCCCCAAAGGAACGTGGTGTCGCCGGGTTCGGTGATGCGCACCTTGCGCAACATCTGGCGCACGATGATCTCGATGTGCTTGTCGTTGATCGTCACGCCTTGCAGACGATAAACTTCCTGCACTTCGTTCACCAAGTGCTCCTGCAATTCCTGCGGACCGCAGACATCGAGGATTTCGTGCGGGTCCATCGGACCTTCGGTCAACTGCTGGCCCTTCTTCACGAAGTCGCCCTTGAACACAATGACGTGTTTGCCGATGGCGATGAGGTGTTCC
>JADMIO010828379.1_pt1 | contig 10486 bp, 6 predicted proteins | sample 8958161 | NCBI WGS metagenome assembly JADMIO01 (sample SAMN16585339, study PRJNA669376) | soil metagenome | isolation source: Crop rotation soil | place: USA: Cullars Rotation, Alabama | collected 2011
CTTTCCCCGGGCGGGGACGCTGGCGCCGGGGCCGTGGTGACTCCACGGTTGGGGTGGGACGCGGCGCCGGTTCCGCGCGACCGGCATCCTCGGCGCGCTGGTCCTCGGAGGCGCGGCGCCGGAGCTTGTTGATTTCCTCCAGAAAGCGGTCGACCTCGGTCGGCGCCTTCGCCGGCTGCGGCTGGTCGTCGGGAAAGCGCCGCGGGCGGGGGCCGCGCGGCGGCTCCTCGGGCGTGCGAATCACGCTGCTCAGGATCCACAGCACCACCGCGATGACCGGAACGATCCACTCCCAGTGCATGGCTTAGCCCAGAGGACTGAGGACTGAGGACTGGGTTGGTTTGACTCAGTCCTCAGTCCTGCTATCCGACCGACGTGCGGTCGGAGTTCTTGCCGCCGGGGTTGGCGATCGCCGACCGCATGTCGGTGTCGGCCTGCATGTTCCGCAGCCCGTAGTACTCCATCACGCCCAGCTTGCCCTCGCGGAAGGCGTGCGAGATCGCCAGCGGCACCTCGGCCTCGGCCAGCACCACCTTCGCGCGGTTCTCCTCCACCAGCGCCCGCATCTCCTGCTCGCGGGCCACCGCGGCGGCGCGGCGCTGCTCGGCGTTGGCCTGGGCGACGCGCAGGTCCGCCGCCGCCTGGTCCGCCTGGAGCTTCGCGCCGATGTTGTCGCCGACGAAGATTTCGACCACGTCGATCGACACGATCTCGAACGCCGTCTGCGAGTCGAGCGAGTTGGTGAGCACCACCTGCGAGATCAGGTTCGGGTTGGCCAGCACCTCGCGGTGGTCCTTGGCCATGCCGATCGCCTTGACGATACCCTCGCCGACGCGGGCAATGATCGTCTCCTCGGTGGCCCCGCCGACGAGCCGCTCCAGCTTGGTCCGCACGGTGACGCGGGCCTTGGCGCGGAGCTGGATGCCGTTGTGGCAGACGCCGTCCAGGGTCGGTTGGCCCTTCGTCGGGTCGGGGCAGTCGATGACCATCGGGTTGACGCTGGTCTGCACGGCCTTGAGGATGTCGCGGCCGGCCAGGTCGATGGCGGCCGCGGTCTTCCAGCGCAGGTCCATGCCGGCCTTGTGGGCGGCGATCACTGCCGTCGCCGTCTTGGGCACGTTGCCGCGCGCCAGGTAGTGCGCCTCGAGGTCACCGGTGCTGATGTCGACGCCCGCCTGCACCAGCGCGATCTTCTGCCGCACGATCATCCCGTAGTCGACGTTCCGCAGCTTCATGCCGACCAGGTCGAGGATGCTGATCTTCGCCCCGGTCAGCAGGCTCTGGATCCAGAGCCGGATGAAGCTGAAGAAGATCACGACCAGGAAGAGGCCCAGCAGCAGGACGAAGAGGATGACGACCAGCATCAGCGTGCTCGAGAGGAGCCCGGAATCGTTCTTGGCGGTGGCGCCGGCGTCCTTCGCCTGCGCGAGGAGAGCGAGCAACATGTGGGAAGCCCCTTTCGAGAGGTGCGGTTGATTTCAACTCATCCGAGCCGTGAGCGTGAGCGAGCGGGGGAGAGAAGTCCGCTCCGTTACGGTCGCGGCTCTGAACTTGCTTGATCGGTTCAGGTAAACGTGGCGTTCTCCAGGCTGCCCAGGTCCGGCTTGTCGACCGGGCGGACAATCACCCTGCCGGCCTTCACGTCGATGCAGCGGACCCAGGCGCCGGGCGCGACCATCATGCCCTCCGTCAGCACGTCGATGCGCCGGCCGTCGAACTCGACCACCCCGGACGGCCGCAGCGACGACACGGCCCGCCCGAACCGGCCGCGCAGCTGCTCCAGCTCCAGGTTGACCGGCATCGTCGCGACCGTGGCGTCCTCCTCCGGGCCGCTCTTGATGAGGCGCCGCCCGATGGCCGTCTTGGGCCAGAGGTGGAACATCAGACTCACCGTGGCCGGCACGACGACGAAGACGCCGATCAGTGTCAGCACGCCCGTCTGCGTGTCGCCGTACATGAACGGCACCGCCACGCCGACGATGATGACGCCGATGCCCAGCGCGAACAGCACCCCGTGGGCCGGGACGAACAACTCCCCGATGAGGAGGAGGAGGCCCGCCCCGATCAAGACCAGCGCCAGGGTCAGCGGCATGGATTCCATCTTGGTCCGTTGTCCGTCCTCCATCGTCCGTTGCCAGGGTCCCGGCGGACAACGGACGACGGACTACTGACGACGGACTAAACTTCCTTGACCACGATCCGGTTCCCTTCGATCTCGATGACCTGCACGCGCGTGCCGGGGGCAATGTAACTGCCCTCGGCGACCACGTCCACGAATTCGTCGCCGAAGCGGACCATGCCGGAGGGCCGGAGCATCGTCGCCGCCACGCCGATCGCGCCCAGCAGCGCCGCGTAGGGGTTCGGTTCCGCGGCCGCCGACTCCGCCAGCGCGTCGGCCCGCTCGGCCGGCGGCACCAGCACCAGGCGGTTGGCGTAGGGAATGCTCGGCAGGTAGCGCGCCACGAGGATCGCGGCGAGCACCGCGCCGACCAGTGCCAGCCCGAACCGGCCCAGGCTCGTCGCCGTCGCCACCCACTCCGCCTCGGTCTGCGGCCAGCGCTCCAGCGTCGCCAGGCCGAGGCTCGCCAGGAGCAGGACGATGCCGCTGACCCCCAGCACCGCCACGCCGGGCATCACGAAGATTTCCAGCGCGATCAGTACGAGGCCGAGCAGGAACAGCAGCACCGCCAGCCAGGTGAAGGCCAGCTGCGCGTGCGCCCAGAAGAAGAGGATGAAGCACAGCGCCGAGACGATGCCGGGCAGGCCGACGCCGGGCAGCTTCAACTCCAGGATCAGGCAGGTGATGCCGAGCATGACCAGGATCACCGCCACCACCGGGTGCCGCAGAAAGGCGGCGAAGTCCTCGAACCAGTCGGGGCCGATGGTGCGGACCTGGCCACCCTCCAGCCCGTAGCGCTGGTACAGGTCGCCCTCGTTCTCGGCCGTGTGGCGGCTGAAGCCGTAGTCCGTTGCCCTGGCCGCGTCGAGCACGAGGAACTCGCCCGGCTCCTTGACGCGGCTGCCGCCGGCCGTCGTCCACCGCCTTTCTTCCTTGCGGTCCTTCTCCAGCTCATCCTCGGTCATGAAGCGGCGGACGCCGGGGCTCTTCCGGGACTGCGCCCGCTCAATGGCCAGGTCGCGCTCGACCATGCCGCGCACGATCAGAGGCGGGTAGTCGCGGCGTTCCGCCAGGCCGACGAGCGACTTGCTGAGCATCTCGGTGCCGGGCGGCGCACGCTGCGCCTCACCCAGTGCCTTCGGCCCCACGCCCGCCAGCAGGCGCTCGAAATCGCCCAGGTGCGCGCCGGGGTGCATAACAATCTCGGTGCAGGCCAGCGCCAGGAACAGGGCGTAATCGCTCGCCTGGGGCGTGACGTAGGCGACCGTCATGACGTGGTTCTGGCCGCTGTTGTCCTTGAGGTCATAGATGAAGTCGGCCAGGTCGCGGGCGACGATCGGGTCACCGCTGCCGCAGCGCAGCTCCAGCACGAGGAAGTTGGCGCCCTGCCCGACCGCGCGGCTGACGCGGCGGCGGATGCGCTCCTCCATCGGCTTGTCGAACTTGCCGTCGACCACCACGCGCCAGACCTTCGGCGTGCGGCCCTCCAGCGTGTCCTCGCGCAGGCTGCCGGCGGGCAGGCGGAACTCCTCGGCCACCTCCTGCCGCGTGCCGAGGCTGCCGTGGCTGAGGCCGAACCGCATCGCCTCCGCCGCGCCGTAGAAGCCGGCGCTGCCCGCGGGGATCGCCACCTCGGGCAGTACGGACACGATGCCGTCGGGCTTCGGCCGGCGCGGGTCGACCCACCAGTCGCCGCCGCCGGCGCGGGTCGCCTTGCGCACCTCCATCGTCCTGTCGAGCATCTTGAGCACGACGGCCGGGCAGCGGCCGAAGTGTTTGGCGACGGATTCGTAGGCGCGGACGCGGTCGTCGTCGTAGAACGCGGCGGTTTCGCGCGGGGGCTGTTCGGTGTCGTCGGGGAAGACGTTGCCCAGGCGGACGCCCTCGCCGGGCGCCATCACGATCTCCTTGCACGCCAGCACCGGCAGGACCGTGTGCCGGGTCACGTCGCGGTGGACGAAGGCCACGGTGGTGACGTCGCTTAGCGAGCGGAGGTAGCGCGCCAGGTCATGGCAGGAGCCGTAGAGCGAGCTGCCGGCCGGCTGGCGGTCCGGGTTGAAGTCGTAGACGATGACGAGCGGCCGGCGGGCCCTGGCCGGGGCCGCCTTGCCGTCGGCGTCGGCCTTCCGCGCCTCCTGGTAACGCTGGCGGGCGCGCTCGGTCAGACTCTTGACGTGGCTGGCGACCTTGTCGGTGATCGGGTTGCCGACGGTGATGAAGACACTCTGGTCGGCGGCCGGCTCCTGGCCGAGCGCGCGGGCACCGGCGAGGACGGTCACCAGGACGCCGACGAGCCAGGAGAACGAGGGTGACGTTCGAGAGGTGGCGGCTGCGTATGCAAACGTCTCAGCGGGTGCGACCATGCTGCATCTCCCCGATCCGCGTCCGTTGGCCCGGTTGGTCGGCCACGACAGGCCACCTCTTGCCACCGCCGCGTGCGTGGGTCGGGGGAGGATCAATGGGTCCGCCCACCTGCCCCGCGGGAGTGCCCGATCAACAGGGGGAGCCTGTATATGATTATAGGTGATGCGAAAAGGCTGTCAAAACCATTAGAAACCCCGCAGGTTGCCGCGGCTCGGCCGGGCGCGGGCTCCACCAGTGATTCGAGCGGCAGCACCGGACATTGTGCCGAAATCAACCCGGCGAGCGGGGCCAGTTATGGCCCCGGTGGGTTGGAAGTACCGGGGCCATGACTGGGCCCGCTCGCCCCGGTCGAAAAAAAGACCCGCCCGGGGCACTGCAGCGCCCCGGGCGGGTGATCGCTAGTGGAGTGCACTCGCTCCGCGAGTCGGCTACACAATCGCTTCCTTGATGATCGGCACGTCCTCGTGGATCAGTTTCACCGGGCGGTTGGCCGGCGTCGTCACGATGGTGTCCGGGTCGATGCCGAGCAGGTGGTAGAGCGTTCGGCCGAAGCTCTCCACCTTGTAGAACTTGTCGACGACTTGGGCGCCGACCTTGTCGGTGGCGCCGACGACGCAGCCGCCGCGGAAGCCGCCGCCGGCCGCCAGGATGAACTGGGCGTAATCCCAGTGGTCCCGGCCCGCATTCTTCGCCGTACCGCACTTGGGCGCCCGGCCCATCTCGCCCAGCGCCAGCACGATCGTCGAGTCGAGCAGCCCGCGGTCCGACAGGTCTTCCAGCAGCGTCGACAAAGCGCCGTCGAGCATCGGAATCTGCTGCCGGCCGGCGACGAAGTTCTCGCCGTGCCAGTCCCAGTAGCCGAAGTTGAAGTGCACCACCGGGACGCCCGCTTCCACCAGCCGCCGCGCGAGCAGGAAGTGTTTGGCGTTGCCGGCCGGGTAGCGGGTCTTCGGCGGCACGTTGCGCGTGTAGCGCTCGACGCGCTTCGGGTCCTCCTTCGACAGGTCCATCGCCTCGCGCAGCTTCGGCGACCGCAGCATGTTGAAGGCGGTCTGCTGGTACTGGTCGAGCCCCTCGATGAGCGGGTCGACCTTGTCGATCCGGCGCAGGCCGCCGTCGAGCGCCTTGAGCAGGTCGACGTTGCGCTCCAGCGACGGCACCTCCAGCTGCGGCGTCAGCATCCTGCTGATGTCGTCCTTGTCCTTGGCCGCGACCGGGTCGAAGATGAACGGGCTGTGCGCCGGTCCCAGGAAGCTTGGCGCGATGGCGTTGATCGTGTGGACGTCGATGATGCCGAGCGTGGCGAAGGTCGGCAGGTCGGCCGGGCCGGGGCGGAACTTCGAGACGGCGCTGCCGTACATCGGGTACTCGTCAGTGCCGCTCGGCAGGCGCGGGTTGCCGGTCAGCCAGTAGAACGGCGCCCGCCCGTGGTCGCCCGGCTTGTTCATCGTCGTGACCGAGCGGATGACCGTGTACTTGTCGGCCAGCTTGGCGAGTTGCGGCATCAGCTCGCAGACGTCCAGGCCGGACACCTTCGTCTGGATCGGCTTGAACTCGCCGCGGTACTCGGCGCCGGAGTCGGGCTTCATGTCGAACATGTCGGTGTGCGGGGGGCCGCCACCGAGCCAGACGCAGATCATGTGCTTGGCCTTCGCCCTCTTCGCCGATTCGGACGGGGCGGCACTGCCCTGGGCCTTGAGCACGTCGAGCATGGAGACGCCGCACAGGCCTAGGCCGCCGATGCGGAGGAAGTCGCGGCGGTGGACGCGGCGGAACAGGTCGCAGGTGTTCTTCATGAGCGGGGCCCCTGGATCGGTGGATGGTCCCAATTCGGTGCCTGGCGAGCCGGGTGCCGGGGGCACCGCGTGAGCGACCGGAGTCTTCAGTGAACTCCGGTCGCTCACGCGGTGCCCCCGGCACCCGGCTCGCCAGCGTTAATGTTGCAGCACGAACTCGCGCGTATTCAGCAGCGTCCAGAGGACGCCTTGCAGTCCCTTCGCCGTCGACTCCGACTCCTTAAGATATTTCTGGCACGCCTGAAGCTCCGACTCCTTCGGCAGGCGGCCCAGCGCCAGAAGGAACAGCTCCTCCACGCGCTCTTTCTCGTCCTTGATCTCCTTCTCGACTCGGGCGACCTGCCCGGCCGGGTCGCTGATCTTCGCCCAGACGCGCGGGTGGTTGGCGAAGCTGAGCACCTGGAGCACCGATGCGTTGCCGTCGCGCTCGCAGTCGCACTGCACCGCCGAGTTGCGCTTCGGCTTGCCGAAGTGGTCGAGCATGAACGTCACGAATGAGTTCTTCGGCGTGAACGGGATTTCGACCGTCTTGATCTCGTTGGGCCAGTGGTGGTACTGCATCTCCATCTTCTCGGTCGTGCCGGTCGCCTGGTTGAGCGCGTCGACGAGCACCTCGGCGGGCAGGCGGCGGTAGTAGAAGGTGGCGTAATTCGTGCGGTCGATGTCGTTCGCCTTGGTCGCCGTGCTGCTCTGCTGGTAGGTCCGGCTGTTCAGGATGGTGCGGTGCAGCCACTTCAGATCGTAGCCGTGCTTGACGAAACTGTCGGAGAGTTCCTTGAGCAGCTCGGGGTGCGACGGGGGGTTGAACGACGACAGGTTGTCCGGCGGGTCGATGATGCCGCGGCCGAAGTAGTGCGCCCAGACGCGGTTGACCATCGCCTTCGCGAAGTACGGGTTGTCCGGTTGCCGCAGCCACGCCATCACCAGCTGACGCGGGTCCTGGTCTTTGGCCGGTTGGACTTCGTCCGGCTGGCCGAGCAGCCGGTAGCGCCTGGACGACTGCGTGCCGATCGGGCTGGTGACGCTGGCGGAAGGGCTTCCGGGAACGATGCGCACCTCGGCATGCATCAGGCGGCGCGTCACCTCGTCGACCAGCTTGCCGCGGTTGTCCATCCGCGCCGCCTCGGCCTTGAGCGCTTCCAGCTGCGCCTTGAGGTGCGCGTCGGCCGGCGCCGCCTTGAGGTCGGCCTCCATCTTCTTGATGTGGACCTCGCGCAGGTGCTTGGCCTGGTCGCCGAGCCGCTTGGCCTCGTCGGTCATCTGCTTCGTCATGGCGGCGACCTCGGGGAACTTCTTCTCGTTGTCGCCCTGGAAGCCGATCTTGCGGACGCCCATGAAGAAGTTGGCGAAGCTGAGGAGGTCGTCCTGTTGCCAGACGTCGTGGGGGTGGCGGTGACACTGGGCGCACTCCAGCCGCAATCCCAGGAACGCGTGCGCCACCTGGAGCGACGCCGACACGCCGGTCGACGCGCTGCGCTGCCAGTACAGGTCGAGCGTCTTCCGCGAGCGGTACAACTCCAGGTCCTTCCGACCCGGGGCGTAGCCTTCCTGCATCGCCATCACGTCGCGGGCCCAGGTGTCGACGTCGCGCCCTTCGCGGCTGGTGGCGGTCAGGATGCGCTCGACGAACTGGTCGTACGGCAGGTTCTCGTCCATGCGGGCCCGCACCCACGCCTGGAAGCGCGGCGCGTCGACCTCCTGCCGCATGCCGTCGGCATAGACGCCGAAGTCGGTGGCCTTGAGCAGGTCGCAGAACTTGAGTGTCCACAGCGCGGCGTAGCCAGGCCGGGCGAGCAACTCGTCGACCTTCTTCGCGCGCTTGTTCGGGTCGTTGTCGGCGAGGAAGGCGCGGACTTCCTTCGGCGTCGGCAACTCACCGGTCACGTCGAGGCAGACGCGGCGGAGGAAGGTCGCGTCGTCGGCCAGGTCGGAGGGTGGGATGTTCAGCCGCTTCAGCTTCGCCAGGACGTGCGTGTCGATGAAGTTACTGCCCTTCACGTCGGGGAACGGCTCGGCGGCCGGTCGCGGGACGGCGAGCATCGCCATCGCCGGCTCGGCGCGGAAGCGGACAATCAGCGCCGCGTCGCCGACGCCCTGCGCCGTCACTCGGCCGTCGGCGTCGACCGTGGCGACGGCCTGGTCCATCGATTCGTAGGAGCAGAGCGGCGTTACATCCTCGGAGGAGCCGTCGGCGAACTTGGCCTGCACGCGCAGCGGGTAGGTCTCGCCCGGCTTCGCGGTGTGCTCGGCCGGCGTGATCCGCAGTTCGTTGACGCGCGAGCGGTCGAGCGCGTCGCCGGGCGCCCCCGCAGCCATCCAGCGCTTGAGCACCTCATACTCGGGGCTGCCGACCGCCATTCGCTTGCCGCCCTGGTGGGACACCTGGCCGGTCGCCTTGAGGAGCAGCAGGCTGGCGTCGGGGTCGGCGACGTTGAGACGCCGGCCCTCCGCTTCCCGCAGCAGGCGTTCGTAATCCAGGACCGGGTCGGCGCCGAATAGCGACAATTTAAAGCCATTCTGCCCCTTGACCGTGCCGTGGCAGGTGCCACCGTTGCAACCTAAACGGCTGAACACCGCCGAAACGTGGCGGGTGAAGAGCGGCGCGGGGGCGTCGGCGGCGCGGAGCGGTGCGGCGAGCAGGGCGCTAAACCCCAGCACGATCGGCAGATAGCGACACATCACGGGGCTCTCCGGCAGGCGGCGCGTCGGGGGCGTGAATCCGGCGGTCGGGCGGCGCGATGCAGAAACACGATCCCCGCGGGGTGGGTCTTTACGAGTATAGTGCAGGCGGGGCGGGGACGAATTCCAAATCCGGAAAAGCCTGAAGTGCGGCGGGGTGCATCCCGCTGTCACGGAACGCACCCCGCACGATGGTCGGTCGGAGAATGCCGGCGGTGTCGCCCCCGCGGCGGGGGACAAGCTGCACTGCGTAGTCGGCACGAAGCCCCGGGCGGGGACTGCGACACCGCCGGACTCACACTCAGCGTCCTCTTCCGCTGCCGGGCGTTCGTTACCTGGACGCCACGCTGGCGGCAGCCGGGAATTCAAGCTGGACCCGGCTCTCCTGTCCGGCGCGGACCGTGACCTTCTGGGTGGTCGTGAGCCGTTCGCCGTTGCGGGTCACCTCCGCCTTGAGCGTGTACTGGTACTCGCTCCCCGCGTTGAGCGCCGGGGTGACGAATGTCCGCTGGGCCGAGGTCGACGTGGTCGCCGCGTCGTCGATCGTCAATGTGGCGTCGGCCGGTAGGCTGACGACGATCCGGGCCGGCGCGGGCAGCTGCGCCTCCTCGGGCGCGCCGTCCTTCTTCGGCATGTCCTTCTTCGGGGGCGGGGGAATCATCGGGACGCCGCCGGCCGGCGCACCGTAGTAGGCGCCGCCGCCGTAGCAGCCGCCCCCGTAACCGCCACCGCCGTAGCAGCCGCCGCCGTACCCGCCGTAGCACCCTCCGCCGTAGCCGCCGCCGCCGTAGCAGCCACCGCCATAGCAGCCGCCCCCGCAGCAACCGCCGTAGCACCCGCCACGGCAACCGTGGCAGCCGTGTCGACCGCCGTGCGCCGGCATCTCGACGCCCGTGTTCAGCGCCATCATCAGGACAACACTGTACATCTCGAAGTCCTCCTGGAGATGAAACGAGGGCCGCGCCCCGCCCGGACGATGACCGACCATCCGGGCCGCGCCCGGCCCGACAGTTGCGTTGTTGTGATCTCGACGCTGAGATGGTGTCGTGGAACGAAGGGCGGCCGGCCGGGGCCGCGGGAACGAGTCGTGTCCGACTGGCGGAGTCAGGGAGCCACCAGTGGGTGCGTCGTCCGTGACCTGAGTTCGTGAGCTTCCGTCTTGGCCCTGTCAGCCCGTTGTCAGTAAAATTTGTCAATGGGCTGTCACTAAGGGAATCATAAAGTGGCCCCCGGGGATTGCTAGTCGGATAAGGCAGACAATCATCGTCGGGGGATTCCCGGCGGCGTGTCAGGAAATCCCCTACGGCGGGTCGGGAAAGGCGCCCGCCGGCCCCTCGCGGCGCCGCCGCGCCGGGCTATACTACCACCGGCGAACGACGGACGGACCGACCGATACGCCGGCCTCGGGTCGGACGAACCGACGGAGCTGCCGGAGGCGAGCAGCGAGCGTGTCAACCTGGGGCGGCGCGGACGCCCGTGCCACCGCGCCGCGCCGCGCCGCGCCGCGCGGGCCAGAGGATGGACGATG
>JADMIO011606122.1_pt1 | contig 10486 bp, 10 predicted proteins | sample 8958161 | NCBI WGS metagenome assembly JADMIO01 (sample SAMN16585339, study PRJNA669376) | soil metagenome | isolation source: Crop rotation soil | place: USA: Cullars Rotation, Alabama | collected 2011
CTCGCCGCTGCTGCCCGTGCCGCCGGTCTCGCCGCTGCTACCCGTGCCACCGGTCTCGCCGCTGCTACCCGTGCCGCCGGTCTCGCCGCCGCCACCCGCGCCGCCGGTCTCGCCGCCGCCACCCGCGCCGCCGGTCTCGCCGCCGCCACCCGTACCGCCGGTCTCGCCGCCGCCACCCGCGCCGCCGGTCTCGCCGCCGCCGCCCGTGCCGCCGGTCGATCCCGAAGAACCGCCCCCATCTGCCCATGCGGGGGAAACCAACAATGCAGTGCTCATTTTTAGGGCAACGGGAGTAGCAGCGAGCAATGCCGTGAACGCTATGCTGCTGGCTAGCTTAAGTGGTTTGCTCATCAGTCCATTCCCTTAGGCGCATGAAGCCGTCCGCTCGAACTCTGCACAAACAAAGTTAGCGGAAATACGGCTAGATAGTGGTTTCTCAAGGAACTCATGAACTAACGTGAGTCGGCCTTTTCGTCCAGAGGTGCTTTGGTATAGTAAAAATCTCTAGTTAGTGTGAGTGGCTGCCGGAGAACTCGCCATGCGTATCATTGTGGCAGTTATATTGTGGGTTTTCCTCTTTGTAGTGCCCGGCAAGTCAAGTGGGCTGGAAGACCTAGCAACCGGTGTTAGCTCTCCCCCATACGGGAGCTATGAACTTACCTTGAAGACCTTAATTGATGACAGTCCTGGAAAATTCACGGCTGACCTACCTCCTTTGTATAGGCAACCAGAGATATGGAGAGCGATCCAGGCAAAATACGGAATCCAATGGCGAAACGCTCTTGAAAAACTTCTGATTTCGCAGCGCACGCGGACTGAACTTGCAAAAATTCTAGTAGAGAAAAAATGCAAGCTATATAGCGATTGTTCAATCTCGCAGATGGCGGCCTATCCACTGGGTGCGGCCCTGCGAGACTTTTACAATATATATTATCCGCATTCTCGTCCGCTGGACCCCTTACTTGTCAGATATCTTTCGCTGATTATGCCACGCGCCATCGCGAAATCTGCAAGGTGGCTGGTCGCGCCTCTTCCGAGTTTGCAAGTGCCGGGGCGAATGCGAACAGCAGCGACCCGAAATTCGAATAGAGAAATCCTTGTGGTTGGAAATTTGATAGTGCTCGCCAGGCATCCTAGTTGGCTCAAAGACAACGAGTGGAAACTCTTAATCGCTGCGCTACGGGATGTTGAAAGAAATTGGTACTACGGGATAGTAGCGACGGACAATATTCTAACGTTTGCCGAAGACTATTTGGAGGCACATTCGGCAATAGATTCCGATTCTGAATTTTGGACGATAACTCGCTTTCAGGAACTCTCAAAGTTATGCCGTGCAAAATGCTAAGAGCAAACGGATCTCACCGGCCAGTCGTGACTTATCCCGCGCGATCTTCGTAGTGAATTTCCGTCGCCGTAAGAGTCAGATCTGGTCCCACGATGGGGATCCCTTGCCTTTCCAAGTTATGGTTCGGCACCCTAAAACCTGCCTCTGACCACGAGTCTAACTGGCGTCTTCACCATCGCACTTTGTCCACGCCCTGCCACCTTACTTTCAATCGGTAGCCACATTTTAGATGTTTTTCCGCAACACAGTTGTGCTGTTTTCTAGTTTGGCGGATGGCGAATTGTAAGTTGGCGGGGAGGAGACCTATGTCAGCCATTGTGCGTATTCTTTGTATTGGTTGGATTCCGATGCTGTCTTCCGCAGCTATTGCCGATCCTGTAGTTATTAGCCCGCTCGCTAGCATCGTGCTTTCCAATAAATCGGAGAGTGCGAAGCAGGCCGAAATAGAGAGACTTTCAAAGAGGTCTAATTCCGTCGTTGCGATTTCGACTCCAGCTGTATTGGGGCCGACGCTGGTTCAACAACTACAACACCAATTATCATATACATTGAACGAAGCAACGGAATACCCGGGAGGCTCCTACTACCCTCAGCTTGCAGTTAGAATTCAAAAGCAGCTCAATGTGGCGCTAGCAGCGGAGTCCTCAGGCCATCCCCTCCCCGCACTTCAAGGGGATTTAGGAGGGGGAGGTGGAGACAATGGAGCCGGTTCTAGTTGCTGCGGGTTTGAACCTAGCGGGGGAGGTCAGACCAATGGCAATGGAAGCCAAGCCGCCGCCTCTGAGTCGAATACCAAAGCGCAAGGCCGAGCTTCGCTGCAAGGCAGGCCGGACGGGGTGTCGAAGGTAAGCTCCAACGAAGTACGAGATGCGAATTAGGGCAAAAAAAAAGAACACTTAGGAGTTTAGGTGGTCCTGCGAAATTCGGACGTGGCTGCGTAACCAAGTCTAAGCCGTAGAATTGCGAATTTGCTAAGTGTTGGCGCCCCTTGTCAAAGATTAGGGTGAGCGATGCAGATTCCCCAAGTTGACATTCGATAATTTACTCGCCCTAAGGTAGGCGTCTTGGGAGAATCCCAAGTAGTAGTGTGAGCCCGTCAAAGGAATCGGGGATCAAGAACAATGTTTCACACAACCTACTTCGCCGGAAGCTTGGGCGGCTCTCCTAATCGCGCATGCACACAAAATTTGCACTTATGGCCAGAATCGGTTGTGCCCATAATGTGACAGTAGGCACGAATCAGGGCACTATTGTCGTAGGGGCGGTGCTCATTCCTTGACTTGTGGTCAGTCGGTGCACGTTAATTTTTAACGATCTGCGCTTCAAAATTGCGTGGGTCGCGAATCGCCGGGATTGAAGACTTCAAATCAGGACCGCTCGTGAACGCAGGCATGCTGGCATTGCCCCGTATCGTATTGTCGGCGCTCGTAGCGCTGCTCGCCGGAGCATGCTCGCTCGTTCCCGAGTACTCGCGGCCGGAGATCCTCGTACCGCCCACCTACTCGACGAAGTCTTCCCAGGCTCAGCCCTCGATCGCGCCCGACTGGTGGAAGGCGTTCCGCAGCCAGACGCTCAACCGGCTCGTCGCCGAGGCCAACACGGACAACACCGACATCGGCGCCGCCTTGCGCCGGATCGACCAGTCGCGGGCGCAACTGCGCATCGCCGGATCCTCCCTGTTTCCCCAGATCGATGCGAACGGCAACAACACGTTCTCGCGCACGAAGGTCCGGGGCTCGTCGCCAAGCCACGACGCCGATCGCTCGGCCAGTGTTTCGCTCACTTATGACTTCGACGTCTTCGGCGGCAACCGAGCCGGCGTCGAGTCGGCGCGCGCCATCGTGATCAGCCGCTACTACGACCGCGACGCGATCGAGCTCGAGATCCAGTCGCAGGTGGCAATTGCCTACATGAACCTTCTGCTCGCCCGCGAACGGCTGCGCATCTCCGACGATACCATCAAGAACTTCGACGAGGTGCTGCGCATCGCCAACGCCCGTCTGGAGGCGGGAGCCGCGACCTCGCTCGACGTGACGCAGCAGAAATCTGCTCTCGCCACGGCACGAGCCGCACGAGCCATCTTCCTCGAACAGGTTCACAACGCGGAGAACGCGCTGGCCGTGCTCATCGGAGATGCGGCGGGAACCGTCCATGCCAACGGCACCGGCATCGCGGCTCTGCGGGTCCCCTCGATCAACACCGGGCAGCCGGCCGCCCTTCTCTTCCGCAGGCCCGAGATCCGGCGTGCCGAGGCAGAGCTGATCGCCGCCAACGCCGACATCGGAGTGGCGCGGGCAGCGCTCTTCCCCAACCTGTCGCTCGACCTTGGCGCGGCCATCGCCAACAATCCGGTGACGACGACGATCTCGGTCGGCAATTCCATTCTGGCGCCGATCTTCCAGGGCGGAAGACTGAGGGCCAACGTAGATCTCACCGAGGCCCGAAAGGCCGAACTCGTCGAGCTCTATCGCCGCGAGGTGCTGGTCGCGCTTCAGGAAGTCGAGGATGCGCTCGCAGCGATCCAAAGCGCGCAACGCCGCGCCGCGGAGCTGACCATCGCCCTCAACGAGGCCCGCACGGCCTACCGACTGTCGCGCGAACGCTACGAGGCGGGCGCCATCGACTTCCAGACGCTCCTCGACGCGCAGCGGACGCTGTTCAATGCAGAGGACAGCCTGGTATTCGCCCGGTACGACCGGCTCATCGCCACGGTCGACCTCATCCGGGCGCTGGGCGGTGGCGGCGTGGCCCCGACCGAAGTCGCCGAGCTCGCGAAAGCGGATTAGCGAAGACCCTCGAAGGAATCTCGAAGCCGTCCGCCGACGAGGGCGAACGGCCGAATGGCTACCGCTTGGAGAACTGGAAGCTCCGCCGAGCCTTGGCGCGGCCGTACTTCTTGCGCTCCACGGCGCGGCTGTCGCGGGTCATGAAGCCGCCCTTCTTGAGGGCGCCCCTGAGCTCCGGCTCGAAGTTCGTGAGGGCGCGGGAGATGCCATGCCGCAACGCCCCGGCCTGACCGGAGAGCCCGCCACCCGACACGGTGCACTCGATGTCGAACTGGTCGCGGCGATTTGCGGCGACGAGGGGCTGCTGGATCATCATGCGCAGCGTCGAGCGGGCGAAATACGTGTCGACCGGCTTGCCGTTTACCGTGATGCGCCCGGATCCACGGATGATCCAAACCCGGGCAACCGCGTCCTTGCGGCGACCCGTGGCATAGGCCCTGCCGCGCGCATCGATCTTAGGCTGCGGCGGCGGGGAGGCCGGCGCCTGACCCACGCCCATGGCAGCGCCAAGGTTTCCAAGTGTCGTCGTTTCAGCCATTGGCCTCGTCTCTCAGCTTGTTCTTGGGATTCATGGCGGCGACGTCGAGCTTCTCAGGGGCCTGAGCCTCGTGGGGGTGCTTGTCGCCCTTGTAGACCCGAAGATTGCGCATCAGGTCGCGCTTGAGCGGCCCGCCGGGAATCATGCGGCGCACCGCCTGCTCGACGACGCGCTCGGGGAACTTGCCGTCGAGCACCTCGTGAGCCTTGCGCTCCTTGATGCCGCCGGGGTGCCCGGTATGGCGGTAGTAGGTCTTGTTCTGCCTCTTTCGCCCGGTGAAGACGACCTTCTCGGCGTTGATGACGATGATGTTGTCGCCACAGTCGAGATGGGGCGTGAAAAGCGCCTTGTGCTTGCCGCGCAGCCGCGTGGCGACGATAGTCGCCAGGCGCCCGACGATGAGCCCCTCGGCATCGATCAGCACCCATTTCTTCTCGACGTCGGCCGGCCGCGCCGAATAGGTTTTCATGTGAACTGTCCCGTATCGCGAGTTTCGGTCGGAAGCGGACCCGAGGCCTCTTCCGGTCGGGGTTGCGAATATCCGAAATCCATCGGCGGGTCAATAGAAGCCGAGCTCTTTTCGTCTTTTCCTTCCGTGATTTATGTCAGTGGTATCATATTACCACAGCAGAACGCTCGATGGCGCGCATGCGGCTCTTTCCGTTGGCCCCCCGGTTCCCTAGATTGCAGGGGATCGAGGATCCCTTCATGGCACCAGTGGTGCGGTTTTTGAGCTGCTTCGGCGTCTGCGCCGGTCTTCTGGCCGTTCTGCCCTGCCTGCCCGCCTCGGCGCAGGCCGCCAAGGACCAGGAGCAGATCGCCCCGGAACCGGAGTCTCCCACGATCGAGGCCCCCACCCCACCCCAATCCGAAACCGAGCCGGATGGAATGAGCCTAGGCGACGTCCCGGAGATCGAAACGGTCGAACTCACCCCCGAGACGGCACGGAAGGCCGTGGACGCCTTCTCCATGATCCGCGAGAAGTATGCCGACACTCCCATCTACGAGTACGAGGACCTCGAGGAATTCGTGGACAAGACGGAGGCCGGCAAAAAGCTCGAGGCCGACGTGAAGACCTTCGGATTCGCCAACGTGACGGAGTGGAACACCGCCATCACCAGCGTCGGTCTCGCCTACAGCGCGATGAACGAGGACCCTTCCGACAACGTCGAGCAGCAGATCGCCGAGATCAAGGCGGATTCGACGCTCGCCCAGGACATGAAGGACCGGATGGTCAAGTCGCTGTCGGCCATGATCCCATCCGAAAACAACAAGAAGATCATCGCCGATCTCGCCAAGGACAGCGCCTACAGCGAAAAACTCAAACTCCTGTCGGAGGAAGAATGATGGTGGCGGCGGAAATCCATCCCCACGCAGGCAGGCTCGTCACCCACGACTTGAGCGACGGCCTCCTGCGCATCACGCTCAGCAATCCCGGACGCCGCAACACGCTGTCCGACCTCATGATCGCGCAGCTCAAGGAAGAGATCGACGGCGCGGCGGACAACGAGGCGGTCGGCGCCGTCGTCATCAATGCGGACGGCCCGGTGTTCAGCGCGGGACACGATCTCGCGGAGATCAGGACGCACCGCAAGGATCGAGACGGCGGACAGGCCTATTTTACGGACCTCATGGCGCGATGCTCGCACCTCATGGAGGCGGTCGCCACGATGGCGAAGCCGGTGATCGCCGAGGTCCACGGACTTGCGAGCGCGGCGGGATGTCAGCTGGTGGCGAGCTCGGATCTCGCAGTGGCGGGCCGGTCGGCCTCGTTCTGCACGCCGGGAGTGAGCATCGGCCTCTTCTGCACGACTCCGATGGTCGCCCTCACCCGCGCCATCGGCCCGCGTCATGCCCTGGAGATGCTGCTCACCGGCGACAAGGTCTCGGCAGAGGAGGCGATGCGCATCGGCCTCGTCAATCGGGTCGTCGACGACGATAGGCTGGCCGAGGAAACCGAGGCGCTGGCGCGCAGGATCCTGTCGAAATCAGCACGGGCGATCGGCCTTGGGAAGCGGGCCTTCGTGGCCCAGCAGCGAATGTCGCTCGATCACGCCTATGCACTCTGCTCGAAGGTCATGGTCGAGAACCTGATGACCGCCGATGCCGACGAAGGCATCGCAGCTTTTCTCGAGAAACGGCCTCCGTCGTGGCCGAAGTGACTGGGTGGGCGTCGTCGAGGCGTCACCCGCTCCTTTCATGACGCACAACGAGTACCCCGAGGATTACATCCGCGGCATCCTGCTTTCGGTCAGGGTGATCGCGCTCGTCGGCGCCTCAACCACGGAGGTGCGCCCTTCGAACCTCGTCATGAAGTATCTCCTGGGCAAGGGCTACGTCGTCCATCCCGTCAACCCGATGGTCGCGGGAGAGACGATCCACGGGCAAACCGTGCTTCCGTCCCTGAAGGACGTGCCGGAGCCCATCGACATGGTGGATGTCTTCCGCAACTCGGAGGCGGCGGCATCCGTCGTCGCCGAAGCGCTCGAGCTCGATCCCCTGCCCTCCGTCATCTGGATGCAGCTCGGCGTTCGCAACGACGCGGCCGCGGCCCTCGCCGAAGCCCGGGGCGTGAAGGTCGTAATGAACCGCTGCCCCAAGATGGAGTATGGCAAGCTTTCGGGCGAGTATGCCTGGGTGGGTGGCGCCACCGGCGTCCTGTCGTCGAAGCGACAGACCCTTCATTCAAGCGGAAAAATGCAGAGCCTCGGGCTCCGGCCACTGAACCGGCGCTAGCCTCGCCCGTGCCAGGCAGCTGAGAAAATTCCCCGGTTTTCCGCCAACCCCGCGACCCCCGGCGACCATCGGAATGCGTTGCGCCTTCCATCGGCCTTAGCGATTCCTTTTCCATTTGCGATGATTTTAATCACTCCGCCAAGCGAACCTTAATCGTTAACAGGCACCATCGATCCCTGAGCACGCGCAAGTCGTACTATGCGCGTATTGGACGTGGGGCGGGACCAATGTTTGCGTTGAAGGCCAAGAAAAGCATCGTGCCTGATCTCGATCTCGGCAGCGCGTCGCCGACGGAGCGGCGCACCAGCCATGCGGCGGTTCTCTGGGATGGCCAGGATCCGGAGCCGTGGCAGCGCGACCTCCTTGCGATGTTCGTGCGCAATCAGCTCAAGGTGCTTTTCGCCATGCCGATCCTCGCCTGCACGCTCGCCGTCGTGTGCGCGCGCTGGGCAAGCCCGATGATGACGATCGGCTGGCTGATCGGCGCCCTGACGTGCCAGGCTCTCCAGTACCGCCTGTGCAGGTCGTTCGTGGCGACCGACCTGTCGACCATCCGGGCCAAGGAATGGGTCGGAATGCTGACCGCCGTCGAGTTCTTCACGGCCTCGGTGTGGTCGGTGCCTCTCTACCTTTTCTGGCAGACGGGGAGCGACATCCAGAACGTGCTGCTGATCGCCATTCTGATGGCCGTGATCTCGGTGCGCATCATCGTCGCTTCGAACTTCATTCCCATCATACTCGCAGGCACCGGTCTCATCAGCATCGCCGCCGTGGTGCGATGCGCGTCCGAAGGCTCGCAGTTCCACCTCGAGCTGGCGACGACGGTCCTGGTGGTCGAGGTATTTTTGCTGCAGCTGTCGCGACGGCTGCAGGAGACGGCCCGCGACATGCTGACCTACAAGCGCCAGCGCGAGGATCTCATCGAGCGCCTCGAGCGGGCAAAGCACCTCGCCGACGATGCGCGGGAAAAGGCCGAAGAGGCCAACCGCGCCAAGTCGAAGTTCCTCGCGACCATGAGCCACGAGCTGCGCACGCCGCTCAACGCCATCATGGGCTTCTCCGAGATCCTGTCGGAAGAGCTCATGGGCCCGCACAGCGTCACCGCCTACAAGGGATACGCCTCGGACATCAATCACTCCGGCCGCTACCTCCTCAGCCTCATCAACGACATCCTCGACCTTTCGAGGATCGAGGCCGGCCGACAGGAGCTCAAGGAAGAGGTCATCCATCTGACCGAGATCGCGCAGGAGTGCGTGCGCTTTGTCCGCGCGTATGGCGAGGAGAAGAAGCTGAGATTCACCCTCGACCTCGACAAGGCGCTGCCGGCGCTCTACGGCGACAAGCGCCTGGTGAGCCAGATCTGGATCAATCTCCTCTCGAACGCCATCAAGTTCACGCCGGAAGGCGGCGAGATCACGCTGTCGACGAAGGTCCTGCCGCACGGCAACGTCTCGATGAGCGTCAAGGACACCGGACCCGGCATTCCGACGAACGAGATCGAATCGCTGCGCGGCGCCTTCGTTCGCGGCGCCCACGCGGTGCGGCGCGCCATCGACGGCGCCGGACTCGGACTCTCCATCGTGAACGGACTGGTGCGCCTGCACGGCGGCGATCTGCTGATCCAGAGCACCGTCGGCGAAGGAACGAACGTCACCGTGAACTTCCCGGCCAAGCGCACGATGGCCAGCCAGCGCGCCGACGTCATCGCAAATCTTTCCGCTTCGACGGCGAGCCAGCGGAAGCTCATTTCCCTCACAGCCTGAGGGGCTCGCTCCTCAGTCGCCCCGGTCGCTGACGCCGGCCTCGGCGAAGGTCGCCATGCCAAGGTGAGCGGCAAGCGCCGCCTTGACGATTCCTGCTGCGAGCGCCGCGCCGGAGGCTTCTCCGAGGCGCATGCCGAGATCCAGAAGGGGAGACATTCCCAGCCGACGCATCAGCGCCCGGTGGGCGGGCTCGGCGGAGCAATGCGCGGCAAGGCAATGGTCAAGGGCTGAGGCATCCATGCGGTGGAGGACGGCCGCGGCCGCCGTCGCGACGTATCCGTCGATCAGCACGGGCACGCGATTGTGCCGCGCCGACAGTATCGCGCCCGCCATCGCCGCAAGCTCGCGGCCGCCAAGGCGTCGCAGGAGCTCGAGCGGATCGGACGACCTGGCACGGTGCAACGCCACGGCCCGGCGCACGACATCGGCCTTCCGTCGAACGCCGGCGCCGTCGAGTCCCGTGCCGGGTCCGACCCAGTCTTCCGCCTCGCCGCCGAAAAGACCATGGCAGAGGGCGGCGGCGATCGTGGTGTTCCCGATTCCCATCTCGCCGATGCACAGAAGATCGGCACGCTCGGCGATCGCCTCCATGCCATAGGCCATGGTCGCGGCACATTCCGACTCGTCGAGCGCGGCGTCCTCGGTGATGTCGCGGGTCGGTATCTCGAGGGCGAGCTCGAACACCCGCAATCCGAGACCGTAGGCTCCGCAGATCTGGTTGATGGCAGCGCCCCCATTGCGAAAGTTCGCGACCATCTGGGCGGTGACCGCTTGGGGGAAGGGCGAGACCGACTGCTTGACGACTCCATGGTTGCCGGCGAACACGACGGCCATTGGGCGATCGAGCCTGGGCGGGTTGCGCCCCTGCCAGGCTGCCAGCCATTCGACGATCTCCTCGAGCCGCCCGAGGGAGCCGGCAGGCTTGGTCAGGACGGCATCGCGGCTTCGGACGGCGGCGGCCGCGGCGCGGTCGGGTCCCGGCATGGTCCTGACGAGCGCGCGAATGTCGTCGAATGGAAGGGCGGTGGTTGCCGTCTCGGTCATCGTCAGTCCTGCCGGGGTGGAAATCATGCTATAGACCTCCGCTGGGGAATTGGAAACGGCCACGATGTCCGAGGACGACAACTGGAGGGATGCGACGGACGATCCGTATGGATCCGAACGCTGGTCGCGAGACCTGAAGGACGCGGCCGCCTTCCTGACGCGCCTCCCGGTCAGCTCGGAGGAGGCTTCCTTCGAGCTCCGCAACGCGATGCGGGCATTCCCCATCGTCGGCGCCCTTCTCGGCCTCGGCGCCGGCGTCGTGCTGTGGCTCGGC
>JADMIO012741812.1_pt1 | contig 10486 bp, 12 predicted proteins | sample 8958161 | NCBI WGS metagenome assembly JADMIO01 (sample SAMN16585339, study PRJNA669376) | soil metagenome | isolation source: Crop rotation soil | place: USA: Cullars Rotation, Alabama | collected 2011
CTTTCCCAAAAAATTTCGGCCAGCTGTTTTTTTTTTGTAAACAAACCGAACTTTTTCGTCTTAAATCCAGTTATGTCTAGTGAATTTAGCGACGATGAGGACAGCGACTTTCAAGGACAGGCTCAGGCATTGCCGGTGGCTGATTTTGAAGAATATGATCCGAATTGTCCGCCGTTAAGTGGTCCAGAGTACCTTCGAAGAGTACAGCTCGAAGCTAAACTATGTCCGGCAACTGTGGTTGTCGAAATTGATCCTTGTAAATTGGTCCGGCCCAGCATTGAACTACTCAACCAGGTACGTGGTTAAGGTGCTAACCAATGAAACCATAGTAATATTGTTTCTCTAGCAATCACAGTTCAAGCCGTTGGTGGGTGATCAGGCGCCCACTGTTGAATGGCAACAAGAAGTGGTGGCAAATTTTAGCCGGCTTCGAATGAAAATTAGTCGAATTCGGACCAAAATCGAAGCCAAAGATGACTTTCCCCGGCAAGCCGACATTCACTGGTGGCGGAAGTACTGTATTGGTTCGCCGAAATCCCAGCTCAGCAGCGAATCTGAAAGCGAAGACAATAGTCGATCTGAGAACGTCGAGGACCAAAAGGTCGAGCCGAAGATCAAACCAAAGATCAATGAGGGCCACCAACCACTACTTAAAGACGTCATCTCATTTAGCCAATCGCTAAAGGATCGACTGCTGAACTATCATGGCCAGTGGATCAACGAATTTGGCTTCAACAATCAGATTGGCGTTTGGGTCTATTCGCTTTTGGCCTGTTTGGAAAAGCCGCTGTCGAACGAGAACCATTCGACCATTCGTGATCTTTCGAGAGCTTGTAGTGAGACCAGATCTAAACTCGAGCCAACTGATCCCTTAATTCGATCCATCAATGTAATCATAGCTATCAATGGCCGCTACTTTTCGCAGCTCGACATGGTCGACGGCTAACAAATTCTTCTTTTAATCATTGACTGTAATTAACTTTTTTCATTAACATTTAAATTCTTCTTTTAATCATTGACTGTAATTAACATTTTTTCATTAACATTTTTTCTATACAACTTTTTGAGCTGTTTGATTGAAAACGGTAGCTCTTTGAGAATCGCTCTTTGGTTTGTACTTTTGATTGTGCCACTTTCTTAGGAAATAGTATAGACCCTAAAGAGAGTTGGTTTAGTCGAGATAATGCATCTCTTAATTGTCACCTTAAAAGCAAAAGAACCAAAAATCGTCAGGAAATGACATAACATTACACCATCAAGAACCGCATGATAATCTTTTCTATGGGTCGAATATTTCCACATGTACATAAATGTTGTATTTTCAGCCAGATATAACATGTACATCACGTATTTGAAATTTTCATTTACCACCGGAGCAAATTTGCTATCAAAAAAAAACTTAGTTAACCAGCAATTAAGAGACCAACTTACAAATGAAAGAACTCGAAAAGATACATGGTAGAAATTAGAAAGTTATAGCACATGCCAAAAAGTTTGCTCGATTCTTTATCCGCTCGAATTACATAGTGATCAATTTCCGGTTCTGTAAATAGCAGATATGTGAGATAACCATAGACGAACAGGAAGTGCATAGCTAGAACTCCTAAACAGCTGCCCAGATAAAGTGAGGCACAAAATGATATAGCCGTGATTCGATTGAAGAGCATAAGAGAATGTGCCGAAAATGCAACGGCAGCAATCGGATAGCGAATCTGAATGGGTCATAAATTGTTAAGTCGGACTATTTGATCCAGTTGCTTGCCTTTTTAGGAGACTTTTCATTTAGCTGAGCACCAAATTTAGTTAACGAAAAGGCTAACATTGAAGTGTACAGCCAAAAAGTTAAAATTCTGGGTGGGTCTTCAAACCTTGAATTAGAAAATCTGTTTTCTGAATCAATCATCAACTTTTCTTACCAGGAATGTCAGTGTCACTTCGATAACCACTGATTGTGACTAAATTAGTCAGCACGAGCATAGGCGAGGCTTTCATAAAGGACTTGATTATCGAAAGGGTTTGCATGAAAAATTTCGTTTGATCAATTCGCTTAGCGATCGCTTTTTTATCCGCTATCGATTCCGTTTGATAATTAAGTCGATAGCCTAATCTTAGCATATCAAATCGTTGCATAACCGGTCCTAATTGTAGTACAACTAGAACTTTTCGAACTATCTCTGAACAGAATCTGTACTCCCAAGGATTGTCTTTGAAAATTTCTCCATAGAAGCATAGAACTGCTGATGAAAGCGTTGATGCCATCATAAAAGAGATCGCATAGGCCAATTGTTTAAGATCATGATGAATATGATAGTAACTGAAAAGTTCAATTAGTTAATTGTGATTACAAGAAAAATTCTTACCTAAGTAGGTTAATATCGGCGATGATCGAAAGAACAAATGAAATGATACCCCAGCAATTAAAGAGCCAGTTGTACCATTTGAAAGAACCGACTTTATCAGGTTCGATCTCTTCTGACTTGCCTAATTTGTGATTACTTTTTCTGGCCCTATCAAGCTGAGAATCAGTAAATCCTAATGTAAAAATTTTATCCTTTGGATCAGTAATTGTTACATTGGCCATGACTATTTAGATTTTTTGTCAAATTTTAAATATCTCCTAATATTTGAATTGGGTTAAATGTAAATCAGAAGAACAATTACACACAATAGAAGCCATAAGCGGATTAGTGATTAGATTTACAGTAATCTCTTTTGATTTATTCTGAATGGCTAATAGGATGAGCCGATGATTAATTACAAATTTTCAAGGCTAACACCGAATTCAGGTAACGGTTCGAATCTTCGTCTCATTTGGCTTCGCTTGCAAAGCACGTAAAGTATCTACACAATCAATTAATTGTAACCGATTCAACTTAATTAACTTTTCTTACCTTGAAGAATATACAGAATCCGATTAGTGTGAAATGAACGATCGTAAAATTGTCATAGGTAAGAAAATCGAAATTTCTTTGCTTCGAAAAGCGCCAGCTTAGAACGAAAAAAGTGTTCTGAATAAAGAACAGTCCATAGACGATAAAGTTAAATCGTCGATGCAATTTAGGTGTCCAGTTAAGTTTGTTATAGGTAAAGGTCAGCATAGAAGCCAACAGTCCATTGAAGCAGATTGCAAATCCGACACGATGATCGTAATCGTACTGAGAGAAGAATTAATGATTTGATTAAGTCAACCTTCATTACCTTGTCGACTTGTGGATTGACATAGTTTCGATAGGACAGATAGACATACATGACTAACCAATGACCAATTCCAATTCCTAAGGCCAGATACGGTGATATGCCGGCCAATAGGGCCAAAGTCACAATTCGATCGAGAATTAAGGCCGCTTGGGACAAAAGTGCTAAACAACCAACAAATGCTCTCTCCTATCCAATCGAACTGTTAACTTAAGAACTTTTTGCACCAAACTTAAGAACTTACCCAAAATGAAATTTCGATTTCTCTGCCTAACTGTTCAGGCACCGATGGATCATCCATGTAATTAACTAATGTATAGGACAATCGAATTGTATGGAAGGCAAGCGAGAACCATTGAGAAGAGTCTAAAGAAAATGTGTTGAAGCAGAAATTTTACAAAGTCAATCATATACCTGGTTCATCGTTGTCGAAGTTGTAATCGTAAACCATTATGAAACCAGTAAGCACCATCAATGGACAGGATCTCAGATAACATTTGATGATTGACATTGATTGTATTTCGAACTTGGCACTATAAATCTGACTAGAGATTCTTCGTTTTTTTCTAATATCATCATTCAGCAGTTTGAATCGGATGGCATATATTAGAACGTCAATTTTTCTCAGCACCGGTCCTAACTGTATTATAACGATAATTTGTCGAAAAGTTCTAGTGAAACAATTATCAGGCCAATCATTTTGAAAGCCCGGCCTGTGAACATCAAAGTAAAAGCAAACGACAGTCGTTGCAATCAATGGGAATGACATAAAAATCAACGTATAGGTGAGAAAATTCCAATCCTTGTGACGAATCTAATTAAACAATCGATTAAGTTTAAATTGTACTAAGCAGTTCAGAACTTACGTAATAGGCGATTAGTTTGTAATCGCTGTAGAGAGAAGTGAAAAATGCAATCATGCCCCAAAAGAGTATCAAAAATTTCCACCATTGAAATTCCGGAATGTTCTCATTCTCGTATCCTAAAAAAATCAGTTGATTGTATCTTAATTGTAACATTCGACTAATCATTCACTTACCATCGGCGACGTCACTGTTCTGCGGTTCTTTTCGACTATTCTTCCCTTTAGGTTGTACTGTACAGATGAGCTGATGATCCAAATTTAAATCGAGATCCATTTTTTCAGTGAGCAATTCTAAATAAACTGACTCAAATTCGACTTTTTGTTTATGGTTTCATATTTTCTGGTAAACTTGATAACAGTTCTTTCGCATTAGTCCGATAAGTCGTCTATGGCAACCGGATTAGTCTGCAATACATAAGGTGCTTTAATTTTTTTTCTAAATCAGTAATAGTAACACTTTGAGCAAATCCCAATCTATCTCAACCTTCGAAAAACGCTACTTTTAGTTATCTAATCAATTTAAGCTTACTAGAATTATGATTTAATTAAGTGCAACATCTATTCTTCCAAGCTGTTAAAAGATGTCATAATTAAGATAGCAAACGATGAGATATTTGAATTTGAGATTGAGCGTAATTGAATATGACAAATCTAATTCTGTCGAACGAATTGTTTTATTGGCATGTCAAATTTACATCCCTAACTGCTGAAAAAGTATATTTAAAATGGAAAACAACAATCTTATATAACCAATTTAAACTAATCAACCTATTATCTTCCAATGATGTTATCTCTCTCTTTCAAAAATAAAGTCAATGCTTCAATTTTGACTGGTCCAAAAAATTAATAAATTTTAAATGCCGCCAAATTGAAAACTTTTTTCGAGCATCATTTGGTTACTCCTCGGTGCTTCAATTGGCACCAGCATCTTTTGGTTAGCTGATTTTTGTGAAATTTTCAGCTAAGCAATATTTCTGTTGGTCATCGTGGCCATTCTGGTCCTGTTCGAGGACAAGCTGGTCAAGACTTCATCGCTTGGTGTAGTCAACAATGGCACCACATTGATGGTCAGAGCGAAACGCGTTCCGATGGTGGCCAAGATTCAGTTTGTGTTTGTGGTGGACAAGAATGCTGTCGATCGATGCAACCAAGAGCCCAGTTGTAAAGATATTGGCATGAGGGCTTACATGGGTCAGGTCGAGGTCAAGCTGGAGGAATATTGGGGAATGGTAAGGTGTCAAATCAATCGAATGTATCTCACTTTTCCATCCCTTTAGATGAGCGTGAAGCCGACCTTATTTTCTATTAAACAGCTTAACAAGTTGATGGTCGGTACCAAGCGACTGTGTAGCCAACGATGCATGACCGACAAGTGTGACCGGAGCCTTTAGTCTGATCTTTGGTCCTGCCGGCACTGGTCACTCTGTTTGGTCACTAGATTTAAGGGAAAATATTGGTATATTTGGTTGGTTCCGTGTCAATTCGCAACCTTTTATATTCATGTCCAGATCACCCAAGCTGGACACGGCTAAGTTTTATCGTCTGAATAAGTTATACATAAATGTTCTGATCGTCTGCAACCATCGTGGAGAACATGAGGGCACGGCAAAGGACTTAGGTGAGTGAGCAGACGACAATATCGTCTGCTCGATCTTGGAAGACCCTGATACCAATGGCCATGTTCATGATAGTTGCAAACAATCAGAATCACTGCTACTAAGATTTATTTGACCATTCCGGCCATTCATATCCAAGTCCGGACATCTGAACATCGTTTAACGTGAAAGGCGCAAAAAAAGTTTCCGAATTGATACCTACTTGGTTATTGCTTTGAATAGTAAATTTTTATTTCTAAATCAGCTAATGACTAATCCAGAATATTTTAGACGATTAAACATTAATTTAGTTTAGCAAGATTCATGGTATTGTTGAGACTAAAACGGTTGAAAGTTTTCCTTCCAAAGTACATCCAAGAGGAACCAAAAAGTGGTGATTGATCTCTATCTTGCCAAGTCGTAATGATTCCTTTTTCAATGGCTTCTTGCTGTTCACGAGGAAGCTAAAGATAAACAATTTAGTACCATTTAGATTCTGTTGAACATAAATCATTACCTCAACAGCTGGTGTTACTGTAAATTTCGAGTTCTTAAGAACAATATTTCTCAAAATTGGATCACCAGATAATTTATCACTTGGCTATAGCGAAAAGTTGAATAGAAACATAGAAAAGTTAATTGTCTTAACTAATGATTAACATACCGGTAAACTGACGACATTCAAATTAAGTATGATCAAAATTTCCGTTGTTCCATTGACGATAACTTTTGTAGTGTTTGATCCAATGGTAAGGTCAGCTTCCATTCGAATTTCCGGTGTCGACATCATTCTAGCGTCGATGTTAGTAAAATCAAAGACACCTAAATTTCAAACCATTAACTCTCAATTTGTCATTAAAATCAATTAATTAGTACATACCGACTTTTCGTTTATTCCACAGAATGTCTTGAGCGATTTTCAACGATTTGGCGAATTTGCTTCCGGCAATTTTTGTCGCTTCGAATCGTGCCTATTGAAAAAAGTTCTTTTCACCATTCTAAAGAACTTTTAATGAAAGTGAACTTACATAGCCTTGACCGCGTATGGGAACTTGGGCCAAAAAGTGGCGAATGTTAAAATCTTTGCCGTTTGTTCGAATATCGACCAGATCTTTTTCGAGGGCTTCTCTTAGAACCGATTGTGGCGGATCCGCCAAAGCGATCGTCGCCAATAGCGCAAAGAAAGCAACCTTGATCATTATAATCGATTCGTGGTTCTAATTTAAAATTGGAATGCAGACTTTATGTTTTTTATTGCCTCCCTAATCATATCCTTAATCCTATCCATATTTTGATTGAGCCAATTTAGCGATAGTATTGTTTTAATTAGCTCTAGCAAGTAATTTATTTGCAACAGTTTCCAGTAATTTTCTCGATAAAAAATTGAGATATCATTATCACTACCTTCGCATGTGGTCAAAAAAAAACCGAAAAAAAATAATTAAAAAAAACTAAAAAAGTTCTAGTGCGAATTTTTTGTTCTTAAGAAACGGTCCCCAATTTTTTGCGCAATTTATTTCCCACCGAAAAAATTCGATTGTTGTTTTTTGATCGCAACTGTTCGTCTCGTTTTGTTTACCTGTTAATCATCTTTTTCCGGCTCATCTGTTAAGTATAAGTTGAACAGTAAGAATACGGTTAGCTGATCAACACAACGATGTCCGAAGGTAGATTGTCGTTAGCTGTTGAATCAAATTGTTCTGGATCTAATTTCTCTCTGTTGTCATTTGATTCGGCTGTTGTTAGCAACAACAGACTCAACAAAGATTCCATCCAAACGAACCAAATCGAAGAAACGTCGAGCTGATTCGAACACTGAGAACATGTCCAAGAACAGCAACAAAGTACCTGCAATCAATGGCAAGCTAATCGAGAACATGTACATTTTCAATGGCACACTTAACTACAGTCCAACGGTCACGTTCTTGAATGACCAAATCAAGCTAATGCCGGTAAGAACAACTGAACTATCGAACTGTACGAACAATTAACTAATTTAGTTCTGTTCTGTGAGCAGCAGCGGGTGATAAGACCGAAAGCAGTGGCCAACTTTGCGCTGATCGGCAGCAATCAACAGGATCGTTTGATTATCATTTTCAAACAGAATACCAATGTCACCATACTGCAGCTGATGATTGCAGCTGAGAGCAATCAATTAATTCATTACATTCAGGCATTGACCAATCTTGGCTATGAAAATGACAAAAATCTGATGCTGCTGTCGTTTCTGGAAATTGAAACCGAATTTTATCGACATGCCTACTATCAGATTAAACAGCATCAAGTTTCGAACTAGACAAGAAAATGAGCCGAACTAGATCTAGATCAATTTACATCAACGAAACCAAATCAAGCAACCAAACTCGAAAATCTGTGATCTAGCTAACGTGCAAAGTAGCAAATAGCGATAGATTAGAACCAAACTTAGAACCAAACTTATACGGTTACAACGAATCTAGTTTTGAATTAACTATATTTTGCTTTTTATTAACAAACTTCTATTTTACAAATTGTTTATATTGTTCTTGATTACAATTGAACAGTATCAGATCATCTATGGCCACGTTTCCTTCTCGCCACTGACCAGCATTCACTAACGAACTGATTTGAATTGCTGCTGATTTGGTACCCTTTTCAAATGCAAATGCCTTGGTGAACCATTTAGGACCTTGATTGCCGCTAATCGTAATCAAGTTCACAGCCTCGGAAAAGCTATTAAGATAGTTGACCTTAAGTTCTTTAATGCCGATTCCATAGGCATAAATTCCGATCGAGCCGCAAACATATTCAACACTATCATGGATATCAAAGAACGGCGTTTCGATCTCACTATAGAACTGTTTAGCCGGACTTTGAACTCGATTTTTCGTATTTCCCAGATAATAGTAGCCTTCGGATGTTCCAAGCGTTAGATCATTGTTCGGTCCGGTGTCTGGACTAGAACTTTTCCCTTTAGCTCTTGCAAAACGAAACTTTGAATTGCGTTTGTTAAGCATGAAGTCACAGTCGTCAGTTTCGAAGTCACAGTAAAGAACTGGCTTGCTTGAAAGACAGACTGTCGTATCATCACCTGACCATTGACCAGTGAAGAGACAAGTCCTTGATTCAGTACCAAAAAGTTCATCATCTAGATTTTCACATTCGAATTGTATCGTGTCTCCGATTTGATTTTTAGAACCTTCGACTATGCGAACACCCTGAGCTGTGATTGGCCAATCGCATTCATTGATTTCACATTGGTACAATTTGTTAATCCGAGTTAGATCGAGTTCACTCAATCGATCTCTCTGACCAATTTTGTTAGGACTAACTGACGAGTCCAAGGGGACAATTGTTCGAAGGTTTTCTGGATCACGAGAGAAATCGTGTAGACCATAGTGCATTATTGATCTAGAAGAACTGAATTAATTGATATCAGAATTTGCGAACTTCTTACCGATAATCATAAACTAGTCCCAACAAATCCGTTTGATAGAATTTTTGTTTGTAAAAGTTTTGTTCGTAGCCAGGACGAATGTTACCAAACACAACCTGTATGTAATCGTCTCGATCAGGTCTTGTATGTTCATGCCAGAATCCTAAAGCGTGCATCAGTTCGTGAACCGCTTTATAAGGACCATTGTCAAGACACGAAGATGCTAAGGACATTTTCTGTTCGCCGCCAACTCGACCAAGATCTGCATAGCATCCGCTTAATCGTTGAAGGTTGATCCAATCAACACGATCATTAGAAACAGGCTTCGATTCCAAACGCTTAAATCGAACACATGACTTTGATTCGATAATGTCAATTGCTTCACTAATCACTGCCTGTTCGTAAAAGTCGAAAATTGGATCAACGTACAGATTTACGATTCGATTTGGCCATAGACGACTTTTGTCGAGAATCGAATTAAACAGAACCCAATGACCTGCTTTATAAACGGATTTAGTTCGAGGACATAGAATGTCACCTTCTATCAAACATTCGGTTACATTCTCATTTTCAAAAGAATCACAATTAATCGATTCAGTTAAGAACAAAATTAGCAAGGTGGTACTAATCAAATTGTTCATTTTTTCTTTTTCGATTTCACATTAGTCACATCAGAGACGTACGCAGTTAATACTATGCGGGTGACAATTAAATTTGATAAGTCAGTTATTTTCACAGGAAAACTAGATAAGAACATTGTGCATAGACGAAATTAACCAGGGGGAGCAATTGTGCTAAATTCAGTTTGAACAAAAAAATAAAGTTGATTCATTTCAATTTTATTGTGAGGTTAAATTTTTTATTGGCCTGTTTACCTCTATCATTGATTTTTCTTTTTTAGAGATTGCTTAAATTACCAAAATTTCGTAACAGTCGCAATTTCTAAATCTGATTTATCAAAAATCAGATACAATTTGGTAACAAATTTAATCAACGGTCCTGAATTTGGAATTCTTTGAAAAGATCAGTTTAAGGAGGAAAGGCGTCAAGAAATTTTCCTATCTGCGTATAGAGTTGTATAGAAACTAACAGCGCCTCAATTAGTCAGAATATTGCGATTTTCATATTTGATATCGAGTATCCTTAACTTTTTTCTTTTGCTTCAACATTGATTTGATCGAATGAGTTCAAATGCTAATTAAATGTAGTTTGCTACAAAAATGGGAAGTTCACACCTCTTTGCCAGCCTTTCTCTCTCAGTCTTGTATAGCTGATCACTGATTTCGTTTCATTAGATAATTGATGGCATTTGCTAACCAACATTTTGAGGTGAGAGGAGAGAGAGAGAGAGAGGAGGGAGAGAGAGGAGAAAATGAGACGGAGAGCAAAAGCAATTAAGTCATTCCTCAGGGAAAG
>JADMIO012791559.1_pt1 | contig 10486 bp, 10 predicted proteins | sample 8958161 | NCBI WGS metagenome assembly JADMIO01 (sample SAMN16585339, study PRJNA669376) | soil metagenome | isolation source: Crop rotation soil | place: USA: Cullars Rotation, Alabama | collected 2011
CGGCGAAGCGGAGGCCTTGCAGTCGCCGCTCACCAAGGTCGACGCGGCCGTCCTTGTCGAAGCCGCCTGTTTCGCAACTCCATGGCAGGTGCGTGCGGCGGCGCAGCGTGTGGTCATGAAGCTCGCGGACGATCCTTTCATTGTTCAGTGCGCCCTCGACGAGTTGCCCATCGCGCCCAAGGTGCAAGGCGTGTCGGAGATGATGGCCCGCATTTCCAAGTCGGCGCTCCCGAAAGTGGGCGACCCGGATTGGGAACTGGTGACGCGACGGGCGTTGGTGGACCGTTTGCTCGGCCTTCTTGCCGGGCAGGGCCCCCAGGCGGGCATCGATCAGGCGTGTGCGCTGATCGGCGAAAGCTACGCTGCGATGGCCGGAGCGGACAGTGGTCCTCAGGAAGAGAGCGCGGCTGAACGGTGCGTGCGAGGCGCTGGGCAACTGTTCAAGCTCTGGAGGATGGAGGCCGAGCGGCTTCCCCCGCCGGAGGGCGCTCCCTCGTCACTGGATCAGATCGATCGTCGCAGGCGAAGCCGCCAGCAGATCGCCTCCGGGCCCGTGCAGGCGTTTGCGGGCGAAGAAGTGAGCGTCGCCGAGATTCTGGCGTACATCGTGTGCGCCGAACGGCCTGCGCTCGCGGTCCGGGCGAGCGCGGCCATGGATGAGATGGCCAAGGACCGGCGGGAGGCCGGGCACATCTTCGACCAGATGACGGCGACCGAGCACGCGATCGCGCGGCTGTGGGCTCTGCGTTTTGGGGAAGTAGCACAATGACCGTGCGGAATGCCATCGTCTTGGTTGCTCTGCTGGCCCTCGTGTCGGCGCACGCCGAAGCGCAGACATCCTCGAACGACAAAGCCGCAGTTGGCCGGACGATCTCCCGAATCGGAACCGGGGCCTCGCGCGTGGCGAACGTCGAGTCGCGACTCGAGGCGCTATCCCCGACGAATCCAAGGGGGTATTTCGAGCTTGGCGAAGAAATCGCATCCGAGGCCGCAGACGATCTGGACCGGCGACTCGGGAGGCAGCTCTACGTGCTGGCGTTCGAGCTGGATCGAGCATCTAAGACACCCGACCGCGCCTTGGGCGGGAGCGTCTGCCTGGCGCTTGCGGCCATCGCGGAGACCGACGATGAGCGGCGCTGGCTCGTCGCCCTCGGTGAGACACTGGCGCCCGAGGGCACGCCGGACTTGAGGCGAATCAAGACGACGACCACGTCGCGAGATCCCGCGGCCTTCGACCTGGCCACCATGCTCAGCTACGTCCGATCCGGTGAGGGTCGGCACGCTTCCAAGCTGCTTGAGAAGCCGGAAGTCTCGCGGCTCTTGGACAAGTGCGACAAACTGCTCATGCCGGGCATCGGTGGCGCTTCGCGCGTGCGCGTGCAGATCGATCAATGGCCGGTCTGTCCGCAGTGCCGGGGAAGGAGGTCGGTGAAGGATGGGGCAGGCGTGCACCTGTGCCCAACCTGTCATGGCATTCCGGGACCGACTCTGACCCACGACGAACTCGTAGGACAGATCCGAACCGAATCGGTCCTGCTGAGCGGGCAGCAGCGGTCCTGGGCCGGCGCCATTATCTCCGACGGTGGAGCTCCGCTTCGGGAGCTTGATCCAAAGGAGCTGTCCGCGACCTATGGCGTCGACCTCTGGCGGCCGTTGTGGCGGGATGGAGTCTGGGTCGCCGACCCGACCTCGCCCAAGCCGGCGAACGACAGCGGCAAGGACGGCCAGGTTCCGCAGAATCCAAACGGTGAAATCGCTCCCGTTTCCGCGCCCGGCAAGCGAGCGGGCTGAACGGCGGCGTACACTCGCCTCCAAATGACCGTCCGCACCCTCGTCGGCTCGCTTGGGCCGCCGTGCAACCGAGACTGAGCTATGTCCGATCAGCCGACCGTTCCCGCATCGTCTACGCCCAGCGCGCCGGCCTCGCCAACGTCGGCACTGCCGAACGCCAAGCCGGAAATCGCGTTCGACGAGTTCGCCAAGATCGATCTTCGCGTTGCGAGGGTTCTGCAGGCGGAAAATCACCCGAGCGCGGATCGCCTGCTCAAGCTCCAACTCGATGACGGTTCCGGCACGCCTCGTCAGATCTGCGCGGGAATCAAGGGACATTACACGCCCGAGTCGCTCGTGGGTCGGTTGATCATCATCGTGGCCAATCTCGCGCCCCGCAAGATTCGCGGCGAGGAGTCGCGCGGCATGCTCCTGGCCGCCAGCGACATCCCAAGGGACGCGGCCGCGGCTGCGACTACCGAGCGCAAAGTCATCGTCTTGCGCCCGGATGCGGAGATCGCGCCGGGATCGATCGTCTCGTAGGTTCAGTCAGGGACGTCGGGGCGGTTCACCAGGCTTCGAGTCGCTCGGCGGCGGTGCGCCGTGATGATCGGGTCCTGGACGACCCCCGTCACCGTTGTTCTGCCGATCCCGACGGCGCTTCTCGCGATCGATCATGTCGCGGACATTCTTCTCGACGGCCTCCGCGGCCTGGCTCGGTCGCTTCTCGATCTCCTTGGCCATCTCGGCGGCTCGCTCGGCCGAGTGGTCCACCTCTCGCTGCATGATCTGCGTGCGCACGTTGTACTGGGCGAGCAGCGCGGCGCGCAGCAGTTCCACCTTCTGCTGGCGCACGGCCGTATCGGGCGTTGGAGCTTTGTCGATCTCCCCGATCGCGCGGGCGAGCGCCATCGCCTCGAAACCGTGCCGGATTTCCTTGGCCTTCAGCTCGAACATCGGAGCGTCGCGCTTGCGAAGATCGAGCAGATAACGCATCCGGTCGAGCGAGCGCGTGTACTGCTGGTCCGCCTTGGCCGGTTCTGTCTTCTCCAGTTCGCGGAGTTTGGTGAGCATCTCGGGCGCCGTCGCCGCGAGCACCTCGCGGATGGCCGCGCGATCCTCCTCGGTCAGCACTCGTGGTTCTTGCGAGCGGGGCCCCGGACCGGGGCGGTTCGGGTCCGCGCTGTCGGGCGATCGGCCGGCGCCCCACTGATCCATGCGAGGCTGCCATTGATCGCGATCCTCCCCGCGCTGGCCAAAGCGGGGAAGATCCGGCAGAAGTGTGCGGAGTTCTTCGAGCGTCTTGCCCTGATCGAACAACTTCACCGCGCGCTCGAGCGAATCGAGCTCCCGCTTGCGGGTCTCGAGTCGGCGCGTCAGCATCTCGCGGAATCGCTTGCGAGCCTCCGGGTCGTTGGCGGCCGGCTGGCCGTGCTTGTCCTGATCGTGCGAACCGTCCGCCGCAGGAGGATCGGACGGGCGCGGCCCCTGGGCCGCCAGCGGGGAGGCAAGCATCGCCCCCGCGATGGCGCACGCGACCAAGGCGGAAGCGAATCGGAGATGGGAATGCAGACGCACGCTCATGACGACGCTCCCTCCAGCAGCCACTTCGTCAGTTCGTCGGGATCATTTGTTGAACCGTTGTCGGACGCATCGCCCGATGTTCGGCCGTCCATGACCGTGAACAGCAGGTCCATATCGCGCGAAACGCGATCGGCAAGTGGATCCGGCGGCGTCGAAATGCCGGGCGACACCCCAGTTCGCACGACCAAACCGACTCCGGCCACCAGAACGACCGCCGCGGCAAGCCGGAAGCTCTGACTCGCCCACCACACCTTGCGAACCACGCGAACATGCTCGCGCGAAGATCGCTCCGGCTCTCCAACATGCCGGAGCATCGGCATCGCGGTCCTGACGGCGCCATCCCGCAGGGCGGGCACACTCTCCGCGAACACACTGTCTTCCAAGCCGGCCGGCGCGGCCTCGCGATCCATGGCGCCCAGTTCAGCTGCCTGCGCGGCAACAGGCTCGACGCCGTGAAGGGAAGCGAGCGTCACCTGCCACGTCCGTTGCTCGAAAGCGGCGCCGGCGCGGCCTCGCTCGGAGGCGCCGAGCCGGTCCAGCCCGGCTGCCAGCGAACGCACATCGGCGTCCAGGTGCGACATGTCGTCCGGATCCGATCCGGAGCCGCCGATGGGAATGGAAGAATTGCGTGTCATGATTGGTCCCCCGTGGGGGCGAGCGACGGATCGCCCGCGGTGATCAGTTCCTTGAGTTTCTTGAGCGCCCGATGGTGCCGCGCCAGGAGCGTGCCGAGTGGTTCGTTGAGCATGTCCGCCATCTGCTTGAAGCTCATACCTGCGTGGTGACGGAGTTCGACGATTTCCCGATCCGCGTCGGAGAGCTTCTCCATCGCCACTCGAAGCTGCCGGACGGACTCATCTTCGTTCGCTTCGACGGTGCGTGCGGCGTCCGAGACTCCGTCGTCCGCGACATCCGCAAACGCTTCTGGATCTGTCGGCTCCGCGTGCCGGCGCAACCGTCGGATCTCGTCCCTGATCCGATTCATGGCGACGCGAAACAGCCACGACTCGAAGCGGCCCTGCTCCGTGTATGCGCCCGATCCGAGTTTGGCCGCCACTGTTGCGAACACGGACTGTGTGACCTCCTCCGCGGCGTCGTGGCCCTGATCGAACGGACTCGACCCGCGGCGACCTCCCGGTCCTCCGCCACTCCCTCGCCCCGTCCCCCCCCTTCCTCCATTGCTGACCAGACGGGATCGGGCTAACGCATACACCCTCCGGGCGTACAAGTCGACGATCGCCCTCCAAGCCTCTTCATCTCCGTGCCCCGCCGCTGTCAGTAGGCGCGGCAACTCCGGATTCGGAGTGGCAAGCTCACCGCCTGAGCGGTCATCCTGCGGCGTTCGTCCCTGAGCGTCGTCCAAGTGCACCTCTTGACTAAAGCCAAACGGATGAGGGGAAGGGCGATTGCATCTTGGAACGGTGATTTGGGCGAGTCTCAACCAGTCCTCGGGAACCTTGGGAACTACCGGGTCCAGCGGCAAGGGGCCGATGAGGTTATTGTCACCGCCATGGATGGCGGGGCGCGGGATGGGGTCCCCTTGGGTTGGGGCATGCACGGATGCGCATCGCATGACGCTTGGTTCCAGACTCGTTCAACTGGCTGTGGTGGCGGTCGTTGCATTGGGGATGATCGGATGCACCTCATTGGGCGGAGGCGCGGGTGGTAGCCCGTATCCGCCGGAGGCCTCCCGTGAATATCGGGGGATGTGGGTAGCGACCGTCGCCAATATCGACTGGCCATCCAAGCCCGGCCTCGGCCCCGAGCAGATGCGTGCGGAGATGGTGCGGATCCTTGAGTCGGCCACGAAGCTGAATCTCAACGCGATCTTCCTGCAGGTACGCCCCGCCTGCGATGCGATCTACCAATCCGAACTCGAGCCCTGGACCGAATACCTCACCGGTTCCCAAGGAACTTCTCCGGGCTTCGATCCGCTCGTCGAATGGATCGCCGAATCGCACAGGCGCGGGATCGAACTGCACGCGTGGTTCAATCCCTTCCGCGCGAAGCAAGCCGATGCAAAGTCGCAGCCCGCGCCGACGCATGTGAGCGTCTCCCATCCGAGTTGGGTGAAGATATCGGGCAAAGAACAATGGCTTGATCCTGGCGAACCGGACGCTCGCGCCCACTCGTTGAGAGTGGTTCTGGATGTGGTGCGCCGATACGACGTGGACGGTGTGCACTTCGACGACTACTTCTACCCGTATCCGAAAAAGGATTCTCCGTTCCCCGATCAGGCCTCGCACGCGAAGTACACGCAAGCAGGCGGAATGCTCTCGCTGGCCGATTGGCGGCGCGAGAACATCAACCAGTTCGTGCGGAGCGTCTATGAGGAAGTTCACCGTGTGAAGCCACACGTGCGTGTCGGTATCAGCCCCTTCGGTATCTGGCGTCCGGACTATCCGAAGGGAATCAAGGGGTTCGACGCGTACGAGGGGCTGTACGCCGACTCGCTTCGTTGGCTCGCGGCGGGATGGGTCGACTATCTGGCCCCGCAGTTGTATTGGAAGATCGATTCCCCGCAGCCGTATGGGAAACTCCTCGACTGGTGGGTCGCCTGTTCGATGCGAACGCAGCGCCGACCGATCCTGGTCGGCAACTTCACAAGCAAACTGACCGACAACCCCGACGACGCCAGATCCTGGGAGACCGCCGAGATTCTCGATCAGGTTGTTCGCACCCGAGCACGGTCCGACGTCGGCGCAGCCGGCAACATCCACTTCAGCGCGGTCGCGCTCACCAACAACCGGCGTGGCATCGCCGATGCGCTGGCGCGGGGGCCCTACGCAAGCGCCTCGCTCCCACCGGAAATGCCGTGGTTGGCCGGGAGAGGGCGGCCGGGTTCGCCGCGCCTTGACATGCCCGCGGAATCGGCCGATGACGTCGTTGTGCGATGGAAGGTGCGAAGCGAGAGCCACCCGGGCGCGGGCGTGCGGAGGTGGGTGGTCTGGGCGAGGTATGGCGGGCTTTGGTCAATGCGCGTGTCTGGTGAAGACGGACACCTGACCCTTCCGCGCCAAGGCGCGGGGGGGACGCTCGATCGGGTCGGCGTGGCGGAAGTCGACGAGTTTGGTCGTGTTGGCTCGATGGCGCTCATGCGAGTTGGATCGGCCGCGCCCGCCGACGAACCGACCGCTAGGGTCGGTCCATGAATTGCCTGTGCTACATGGTGACGGCAACACTTCCCGATGAGCGCACCGCCGACGAGTACGTCGGGTGGCTTGAGTCCGGGCACATTCAGCAGGTGATCGACGCAGGCGCGCAGTCGGGCGCGATTGTGCGACTGGACCCGGACGCGACGGGCAAGCCGCGCGTGATGTCGCAATACGCCTTTGCGACCAGGCAGGCGTTCGACTTGTACTGCGAGCGTCACGCCCCCGCTCTGCGTGCGGACGGCCTGGCGAAGTTTCCTCCCAGTCGTGGCATTCGTTTCGAACGCCGTGTCGGGCTCATTGTCGGCAGTTGGTGAGTATCGGATGGAAACGCAAACGAAGAGGTGCACGCAAATGTGGAAGCGATTTGTCGATCGAGTGCTGGTGGTGGGCGCTGCCTGCGCGATGAACCACGCGTCACTCGCCCAACCACCCGTGCCCGCGCCGAATGTTTCCCCCTCGAACGATTCCGTGGTCGCGGCGGGCGCAGCGTTCCGCGTGACGTTCGACGCAACCGTCCAAACGACGCCGTACACCGGGCGGGTGTACCTCGTCATGTCCACATCCGAGCGCGGCGAACCGCGCCGACAAATGGGCAACTGGATGCGTCCGGCCCAGATGCTCGCGCGGGATGTGAACGAGATTGGTGTCGGCAAGTCGATCGACCTTGACGGCAAGGGAATCTCATTTCCGGCGGCGTTTGCGGACTTGGAAGAGCGGGAGTACACCGTCCAGGCGATCGCACGCCTCAGCTTGGACAGCCCGAACCCGGGATTCGGCGAGGGCGACTTGTACAGCAAGCCCGCAAAAATGCGTTTGGATCGCAGCGGGACCGGTCGGATCGAGTTGAAGCTGAGCGAAGTCGCGCACGCGAGGCCCTTTGCCGAAACGGATCGCTCTCGAATCGTCGAGATCGTGAGCGAGAAGCTCTCGAAGTTCCACGGGCGCGAGGTGAAGATCCGGGCCGGCGTCTGGCTTCCCGAAGGATGGGATGAGAAGTCCGATCGGAAGTATCCCGCGATCTATTCGGTCCCGGGCTTCGGAGGGGATCACCGCGGCGCTGCAGGCATGGGCCGGATGGTTGCGCTCGCTGAGAAGCCGGTGGAGTGTCTCTTCGTCGTGCCGGACCCCTCGTGCTTCTACGGCCACAGCGTCTTCGCGGACTCGGCCAACAACGGGCCGTGGGGCGCGGCCCTTGTGGAAGAACTCATCCCAGCGGTAGAAAAGAAGTTTCACGGGTACGCCAGTGGATCGCATCGCTATGTCACCGGCGTTTCATCGGGCGGTTGGAGCAGCCTGTGGCTCCAGGTGACGTATCCGGATCAGTTTGCCGGTTGCTGGTCGCACACGCCGGACCCCGTCGATTTCCATGATTTCCAGCGGATCGATCTCTATGCACCAAACGCGAACATGTACCGCGATGAGAAGAATGCTCGCAGGCCACTAAGCCGGAGCGGCGAACGGGTGACCATCTGGTACGACGACTTCGTGCACATGGAATCCGCGATGGGCCCCGGTGGACAGATTGGGTCGTTCGAGGCGGTCTTCGGTCGAAAGGGCAACGACGGTTGGCCCGAGCCGGTCTTCGATCGCGCGACCGGAAGGGTAGATTCGGCCGCGGCCAAGGCCTGGGAGAAGTACGACATCCGACTTGTTCTCGAGAAGAACTGGAAAGAACTGGAGCCCAAACTCAAGGGCAAGCTTCATGTGTACGCCGGCGAGAAGGACAACTTCTTTCTCGAGGGCGCGGTCGTTCGACTCAAGGAGTCGATGGCGAAGCTCGGGAGCGATGCGGAGATTGTCGTGGTGCCCGGTATGGGGCACGGGCTGTATCGACCGGGGTGGGAGGCGATGTTGAAGGTCGTTGATCGCGATAGCGCGGCGGCGCCAACGCCCTGACGATCAGCCTCGTCAGACCCCGCTGGCCGCCATCTCCGCCTGCCGGTTGTCGACGCGGCGCACGCCCGCGCTGATGCCGAGTTGCACGAGTGGGCCGTGCGGCTTCTTGGCTTCTTCCGACAATGCCGCCGCCTGCGTGCTGTCAACATACGACGACGCGAGCATGGCCTTCACCGTCGCGAATAAGCCGCCGATCGAGGAGAACGTGTGATCGACCGCCGATGGTTCGTAGCCGCAGTGCACCATGCACTGCTGGCATGCGGTGTTGCCGCTGGCGCGCCCGTAGTTGCTCCACTCGGTGGTCTCGATCAGCTCCTTGAACGTGTCGACGTACCCATCCTGCAGCAGGTAGCACGGCTTTTGCCATCCGAAGATGTTGTACGTTGGCAGGCCCCACGGCGTGCACTCGTAATCGCGCTTGCCCATGAGGAACTCGAGGAACAGCGGCGACTGGTTGAACTTCCACGCGGCCTTGCGATTGGAGAGCAGCATCTTGAAGAAGCTCTGCGTTTTCTCGCGCTCTCGCATAAATGTCTTCTGATCCGGCGCCTTCGGATACGCGTATCCGGGGCTGACCATCACGCCCTCCACGCCGAGCGCCATCATCTCGTCAAAGAATGCCCGAACCGAGTTCGGATCCGCCCCGTCGAACAGGGTCGTGTTCGTCGTGACGCGGAAGCCCATCTCCACCGCCAGCTTGATTCCCTCGAGCGCAGTCTTGAACGTGCCTTCGCGGCAGACGGCGAAATCGTGGTGCTCTTCCTGCCCGTCCATGTGCACGCTGAACGAGAGGTACTTGCTCGGCTTGAGCAGCCCCTCTTCCAGCCTCTGCTTGAGCAGCAGCGCGTTGGTGCAGCAGTAGACGTATTTCTTGCGAGCGATCAGCCCCTCGATGATCTCTTTGATCTGCGGGTGCAGGAGCGGCTCGCCGCCCGGGATCGCTACGACCGGGGCGCCGCATTCCTCCGCCGCGCTCCAGCACTGCTCGGGCGTGAGCTGCCGTTTCAGGATGTGCGCCGGATACTGGATCTTGCCGCACCCAGCACAGGCGAGATTGCACCGAAACAGCGGTTCGAGCTGCATCACCAGCGGATAGCGCTTGTTGCCCCTGAGTTTCTGGGAAACCACGTAGGACGCGATCGTCCACATCTGGCTGATTGGAACCGCCATGCCTTCAAGTTCCTTGGGCGGGGGCGCTCGACCCCGGCCTGTTTGTGTGCATCGCGGCCCAGCCGCCCGTTCGATTGCCTCGACGGCATCCCACCCGGGACATCGCCGCAGCATTCCGCTCCAATTGGAGTTCAGATGCTAGCGACCACCAACGGCCATTCAAATCGCGGCCCTCGTCCCGAAACCATGGAAGTCCCGGGCCGAGCGTGATGGGGACAAACACACCCACGCGGGGGATCGTAAACTGTCCGGCGCGGCCGCCTCGGGCCGATCCGATTGCGTATCACTGTCGCCGACACTCCACGTCCCAAGTTTTCCCGGACCTGCACTTGAGCACACCCTCCGACGAACAGCTCGTGCAGAAATACCGGTCTGGGGACGCCAAGGCGTTCGAAGAGCTGGTTCGGCGTCACCACGACGACCTTATCCGATTTCTTATCCGACTCTCGGGAAATCGGGCCGTGGCCGAGGACGCGTTCCAGGAGACCTTTCTCCAAGTTCACCTGTCGGCGGATACCTTCGACACTTCTCGGAGGTTCAAGCCATGGCTTTTTACGATCGCGGCGAACAAGGCCCGGGACGCGATGCGTAGAAGTGCACGCCGCAAGACTCTGGATCTATCCGCCCCGATCGCGGGCGGGGGTTCGGGGGGCGGAGGTGGGGGGAAAGGGGGGTGGCGACTCCGGCACCCGCACCTACGTAGATCTGATGGAGATTGATGTCCCGCCGCCCGATCAGCAACTCAAGGATTCTGAACGAAATGAGTTGGTGCAGCGGGCGGTTGATGAGTTACCCTGGAGCCTGCGCGAGATTCTTCTTCTTGCGTATTTTCAGCGTTTGAGCTACAACCAGATCGCAGACTCGTTGGAGATTCCCCTCGGCACCGTCAAGTCTCGATTGCATTCGGAAAG
>JADMIO010852460.1_pt1 | contig 10485 bp, 11 predicted proteins | sample 8958161 | NCBI WGS metagenome assembly JADMIO01 (sample SAMN16585339, study PRJNA669376) | soil metagenome | isolation source: Crop rotation soil | place: USA: Cullars Rotation, Alabama | collected 2011
CTTTCCCCCGAGCTCGACGCGCGCGAACTCCGTCGCGGCCCACGCCGCGCCCGCGACGAACGCCATCGGGGCGCCGTGCCGCCGCGCCGCCGCGCGGTAGCAGAGCGTGAAGACGACGACCGCCGGCGCGACCGTCACGAGCCACACACCGGCGAAGAGCGCCGCGCCGACCCATGGCGGTTGGCCCCAGTAGGTGGACACGGCGCGCGGCAGCCACCCCGCGACGACATAGCTCCCGGCCAGCGTCGTGAAGCAGGTGATCAGGACGGCGCGGGTGTTGCTGGACGCGAGGCGGATGGCCACGAACCAGGGCACGAACGCGACCCACGCGAGCCACCAGAGGCTCCACGGCGGAAACGAGAGCCCGTGGAGGACGGGCGTGAGCAGCAGCGCGAGGCCGTACGTGAGCGCGCGCATGCGGCGCGCTCAGGCCGCGAGCTCGCCGAGCTCCTCGATCGGCCGCGCGATGGCGGCCCACGCGACGCGCGCGAGCTCGTCGCCGCCCTGGTGTCCGCGCGTCTCGATCGGCGCGCCGACGTGCACGACGACGGGAATGCGCGGGCCCGCGAGCACGTGCCGGCGCAGGTGGCGCCCGAGCGACGTGTCGTCCGTCCAGTACGCGCGCCGGTCCCCGTAGCGCACCGTCAGCGGGCGGACCGGCAGGCCGGTGCGGTGGAGGAACAGGAAGAGCCCGGGATGGAACGGGCCGGGGAGGGGGGTGCCGCACGTCGTCCCCTCCGGGAAGACGGTGACGCTGCCGGCGCGCAGGCGGCGGCGGAGCGCGAAGGCCGCGCGGATGCGGCTGGTGGCGTCGTCGCGCTCGACGAACACCGAGCCGATCTCGCGTGCGGCGCCGCCGACGATGGGCCACGACGCGACGTCGGCGCGGCTCATGAAGGCGGTCCCGAGCGCCCCGGCGAGCACCGGGATGTCGAGGTAGCTCCGGTGGTTCGCGACGTAGACGCAGGGCGTGTCGGGAACCAGGCCGCGTACGCGGACGTCGAGCCCGAGCCAGTCCCAGGCGCGGCGGCTCCAGCGCCGGAGCACGTCGGTGGCGGCCGCCTCGGAGCGCCCCGAGAGCCGCGCGCGGGCCTGGTACGACCACAGCGTGGTCGCCGCGGTGGTCGCGAGCGCAGCGACCCGGAGCGGGGCGCCGGCGCCTCGCAGCACGTCGACGATGGAGGCCGCCACGTTCCCCTAATACCCCCCGTGCGATGTCACGGCCGCCGCCGTCGTCGGTCCCCGCAATAGCCTACGGCCATCTGGTCGTCATAACCCATGACGGTCGGCGCGCCGCCTCGGGGCGGCTCGATCGGACATAGCGACCTGCGAGATGCGCTGTCAACTTTCCGTGAATCGTCTTGACACGATGGTGACGCCCTGCGAGCGTCGGGGGGCTGCAATGAATCGTTGGGTAGTTCTCGCGTTGTGCGCGGCGAGGCTCGTGCTCGCGGCGGGCACCGCCCATGGGGCCGCCGTGCTGATCCCGGATCACGAGCACCGGCTGGGGAGCTGCGGCGCCGGCGGCGGCTCGTGCACGTGGGACTGCCGCGACGTCGCGAACGCGTGCGAGGCGAACGGCCCGAGCTGTCCGACGAACGCCGCCTGTCGGCTCGACGCCACCGACGCCTTCCGCGGCGTCGTCAGCGTGAAGATCGACTCCAGCTCCTGCGCGACCAACGGCGCCGTCCTGACCATCGGCCTCGCCGGGACCAAGTCCAACGGCATGACCTTCCAGATCACCGACAAGGTGATCGACCTGTGCGAGCGGTCGATGTTCTGTACCGGCCGTGAGCCGCGCGACTGCTCCGCGTGTCCCGGCGTGTGCACCGATCAGTGCACCGACGGCTCGGACTGCGACTGCCCGCCCGGGCCCGTCGTCTTCATGTGCAAGGATCCGCTGGCGACGAACGACGGGTTCCTCCGCGAGGGCGACATGTCGTTCATGGTCAACTGGCTCGCGGGGCAGGGCGGCAGCCAGACGATCCAGCCGCTCATGGAGCTCATCCGGAACGAGCTGGCGACGGAGTTCCCGGCCGACACCGGCCGGCCGGTCATGGTCGACGCGTCGGTCCAGTCGCTCGACGACTTCTCCAGCCCCTCGACGGGCCGATTCTGCGTGAAGGTGTGGTTCCTCCGCGACAGCAAGCCGCTCGGGGTCTGCACCAACGACCCGAACCGCTTCTGCGGCGCCGACGGCGACTGCACCGGCGGCGGGACGTGCGCGTCGGGGACGCCCGCCGACATCAACCCCGCGACGTTCACGACGGTGGCGAGCGGACGGAAGTGCAGCGGCTCGGGCAAGCCGTGCGTCACGGGCACCGACTGCCCCGCCGCGCAGACCTGCGACCTCACCACGGCCAGCGCGACGGTCGGCAGCGCATGCGAGGTCTCCGGGACGGCGTGCACCGGCCCGGGCGACTGCGCTCAGTTCGAGAACTGCGTCGCGTGCGCGAGCACACTGTGCGGCGACGGCCAGGTCGACCCGGGCGAGCAGTGCGACGACCGCAACACGACGTCCGGTGACGGCTGCAGCGCCACGTGCCAGCTCGAGGGCACGTCCTGTCCCGCCACCGTCGACTCCGACTGCACCGGCGGCTTCCTCGCGGGCTCCTTCGTGTCGCTCGAGAAGGTCGCGGGCAAGGAGAAGCTCATCGCCCGCTTCCTGGGCGGCCCGCAGCTCGCGCCGGCCTCCTTCGGCGACCCGCTCTCCGGCTCGACGGCGTACCACCTCTGCGTCTACGACGGCACGGGTGCGCTCGTGGACGACCTCGCGGTCGACCGCGCGGGCGACGACTGCGGCGGCCAGCCGTGCTGGAAGGGCGTCGGCAAGCCGGCCGGCAGCAGCGGGTTCCGCTACAAGGATCCGGCGCTCACCGCCGACGGCGTGCTGCTCATGCTCCTGCGCGCGGGCGACGCCGGCAAGTCGAAGCTCATCGTCCGCCAGAAGGCGCCGACCGGCATCGCGGCCGCGCTGAGCGGCGCCACGTCCGCCACGGTCCAGCTCCGCGCGAGCGACGCTCCCGCGCCATCCTGCTTCAGCATCACGGCGTCGGTCGTCACCCGGAACGACGGGCTCATCTTCAAGGCGAAGACGCCGTAGGGACGCCGTCCCGGCTACGCGTGGTCCCAGCCGGTGAGGAGCCTCGCCACGCCAGCGACCGCGAAGCCGATCGTCGTCGCGCTCAGCAGGTTGTAGAGGGTGCACCTGCCCTCGCAGCCCGGAACGCCGAGCAGGATGATCCCCGCGGGCAGCATCACGAGGAACCCGCAGAGCGGACCGCGCACCCACCACGCGGCCGGCCACGACGTGTTGCCGACGAAGAAGCCGATCATCAGGCGCGCGAGGTAGAAGCCCCACACAGTCACGCTCCCGCGGATGTACAGGACGTCGAACTTCTGCGGGATGGGGCCGTGGAGCAGCATGGGGGCCCAGCCGGCGACGAGGCCGAGCAGGGTGCAGACGCCGCGGTAGCCGAGTCGGGTGAGCACGCGGGCCTCCCTACAACAAAACGACCGCGCCGGCACTTTCCTGACGCCCGAAGCGGTGAATCCCCGAGCCGCGTCTGGACCCGCCCGTGGCATGCGCGTTGCTTTGTTCCGCCGCGATGCCGACCGCACGAGAGGGCTGGGACACCGCGGACAAGTCGCCGGCGCTCGACCGGTTCTACCGCCAGCTGATGGCGGTCGAGAAGCTGCCGTCGGCGCCCGAGGTCGCGCAGCAGATGATCGCGGCGGTCAACCGCGAGGACGTCGACACACGCCAGCTCACCTCGCTGATCGCGCGCGACCAGGCGCTGACGGCGCGCCTCCTCCGCCTCGCGAACAGCGCGTTCTTCGCGGCGCGCTCGAAGGCGACGACGGTGCAGCAGGCGGTCACGCTGCTCGGGTTCACGCGGGTGCGGGACATCGTCCTCGGGCTCTCGGTCTGGAGCGCGCTGGACGCCAAGAGCGCCGCGGGTCGCCGCTGGCGGACCACGCTGTGGACGCACAGCGCGTCGGTCGCGTCGGCCAGCAAGCAGCTCGCGGAGCGCGCGGGCCTCGACCCGGGCGCCGCGTTCACCGCCGGGCTCCTGCACGACGTCGGCAAGCTGGTGCTCGGCATCCGCCTCGGCGACAGCTACTGGAGCATGCTCGATGAGGCGCAGGAGCGGGGCACGGGCTCCGCGGAGGTCGAGCGCGAGGCGTTCCAGTGCCACCACGGCCTCGTCGGCGGCTGGCTGCTCCAGGTGTGGCAGCTGCCGCCGGTGCTGGTCGACGCGGTGGCGCATCATCACGACGCGCTCGTCTCCGACTACGGCGTCGATCTGCCGCTGCTCATCGGCATCGCCGACCGGCTGGTGAACGCCGCCGGCGGCGGCGTGGGTGATCAGGTCGTCGCCGAGGCGCGGGCCGTCGCGCCCGGGCTCGTGGCCGACGGTGCCGGCTGGCGCGAGGTCGTCGCCGACCTCGTCCAGGACGAAGCCGCGGTGGCGGCCCTCTCCTAGGCCGGGCGCCGGAGCGCGGCGACGTCCGTCGCCAGGGCGTCGAGCCGGCGGACGATCTCCTGGAACTGCACGCCCTCCGGCGTCGGGAGGCGCTGCACGAACGACATCGTGCCGCCCGGCTCGAGCACGCAGCGCTCGACCTGCTGGAGCGAGCCGATGCCCTGCTTGTGTGCGGCGGACTCGAGCTCGGTGAGCGTGATCAGCTCTCGGCGCAGCCGGTCGTGGTGCACGAGCCCGTCGTCGATCAGGATGGCGGCTTCCCCCTCGACGATCCGTTCGACCTCGGGATGCGCGAAGACGAAGCGCACCACGAGCCAGTTCACGGCGAGCAGCGCCGTGGCGCCGAGGAGGCCGCCCGTCACCGAGCTGTCCTCCCCGATGATCGCGTTCTGCACCGTGTTCGAGAGCATCAGGAGGACGATCAGGTCGAACGGGTTCAGCTGCGCCAGCTCGCGCTTCCCGGCGAGGCGCAGGCCGAGCACCAGGAACGCGTACACGAGGATGGGGCGCAGCACCTTCTCGAGGACGGGGAGGTGGAGGTGGAACATCTCTGCCCAGAGCGTCGCGTCCATCGCGGGATTCTACGTGCCGCGCCGCGGCGCCGCCATGTCCGGAGGCGGGGGCTAGGCGCCGGGTGGAAAGGTGGTATGCAGCTTTCATGCGATGGACACCTGGAGGCACGAGCGACAACGTCGAGGATCGGCGCGGCGTCCGTGTGGGCCGCGGCGTCGGCGTCGGCCTGGGCGGGGTCGTCATCCTCGGGCTCCTGAGCCTGCTGACGGGTCAGAACTTCCTCTCGCTTCTCGGCCCGCTGAACGAGATGACGTCGCAGCCCACCGAGCAATCCGGACCCATCGAGTCGACGCCCGAGGAGGACCAGCGCGTGCAGTTCGTCTCCTTCGTGCTCGACGACGCGCAGTCCACCTGGGCGAAGCTCCTCCCCGGCCGCTACCGGCCCGCGAAGCTCGTCCTCTTCCGCGAGGCCGTGCAGTCGGGCTGCGGCACCGCAGAGTCCGCCATGGGTCCCTTCTACTGCCCGCTCGACGAGAAGGCGTACGTCGACCTCGGCTTCTACGAGGACCTGCGGTCGCGCTTCGGCGCGAAGGGCGGCGACTTCGCACAGGCGTACGTGCTCGCGCACGAGCTCGGGCACCACGTGCAGCACGTCCTCGGCATCGACGAGCAGGTGCGCCGCGCGCAGCAGCAGCGTCCCGACATGCAGAACCCGCTCTCCGTCCGCATGGAGCTCCAGGCCGACTGCTTCGCCGGCGTCTGGGGGCACGCGACGCAGCAGCGGGACATCCTCGAGGCGGGTGACCTGGAGGACGCGCTCAACGCCGCGTCGGCGATCGGGGACGACCGCATCCAGCAGCGCATGGGCGGCGGCGTCCAGCCCGAGTCGTTCACGCACGGCTCGTCGCAGCAGCGCGTGCAGTGGTTCCGGCGCGGCTTCGAGAGCGGCAACCCGGAGAGCTGCGACACGTTTGCGGGGGGCTGATCCCGCCGCTAGAACCTGCCGATTCGCGTCACGCACGTCATCCTCGATCTCGACAACACGCTCTACCCGCCCCACCGCGGCGTGGTGGAGCAGGTCGACGTGCTCATCACGCGCTTCGTCGCCGACCGGCTCGGCGTCGACGCCGCGACGGCGAACGCGATCCGTGCGCAGTACTACGCCGACTACGGGACGACGCTCGCCGGCCTGATGCGGCACTACGCGGTCTCGCCGGACGAGTACCTGGCCGCCGTGCACGCCATCGACATCGAGGCGCTCCTCCAGCCCGACCCGCTGCTCCGCACGATGCTGCTCGCGCTGCCGTACACGCGCGTCCTCTTCACGAACGGGTCGCTGCTCCACGCCGAGCGCGTGCTCGGGCGGCTCGGCATCGCCGACTGCTTCGCCGAGGTCTTCGGCCTCGAGCGCGTGGACTACGTGCCGAAGCCCAGCTCGGCCGCGTTCGAGACGGTGCTCGCGACGATCGGCGCCGCCGCCGCCGGCTGCGTCTTCGTCGACGACCGGGCCGACAGCGTCCTCGCGGCGGCGAAGCTCGGCATGACCACCGTACACGTCGACCACGGCCGGCCGCACGGCGACCCGGGCATCCGCCACCGCGTCGCCTCGGTGATGGAGCTGCCCGGCGTGCTCGAGGGGCTGGCGCGCGGATGAAGTCCACCGTCCTGCTCTTCGACATCGACGGGACGCTGCTCCACGGCGGCGGCTCGGGCCGCCGCGCCGTCGCGCGGGTGTTCGGCGAGCGGTTCGCCCGGCGCGAGGTCTTCGACTCCGTCCGCTTCCACGGCATGACGGATCGGGCGATCGTGCGCGGCGGGCTCCTCCGCGCGGGTCTCCCCGCGGACGAGGCGGCGATCGACGCCGTCTGCGCGGCGTACCTGGCCGCGCTCGCCGAGGAAGTCCCACGCGCGGCGGAGTTCCGCGTCATGCCGGGCGCCGCGGCGCTGCTGGACGCGCTCGCGGGCCGCCCCGGCGTCGCGGTCGGCCTCGGTACCGGCAACCTCCGCGAGGGGGCCCGCATCAAGCTGGAGCACGCGCGCCTCTACCACCACTTCGCGTTCGGCGGATTCGGCTGCGACGCGGAGGATCGTGCCGAGCTGATCCGCATCGGCGCAGAGCGGGGCGCACGGCATGTGGGTAGGGAGCTCGCGGACTGCACAGTCATCGTCATTGGCGATACGCCGAAGGACGTCGCCGCGGCGCAGGCGATCGGGGCCCGCTCGCTCACCGTCCAGACGAGCGGCTTCAGCGCGGCCGACCTGCTGGCCGCCGGGGCAACCTGGGCCTTCCCCGACCTGACGGCCGCCGGCGTCCTGCCCGCGCTCACTTAGGTCGACCGCGCCGTTCCCGGCACCCGCCGGTGCCGCGGTTGTCTCGTGATGGCACACGGGACCCGGGAGAAACCCACACGCGACGGTCGGCGGCCCCGCGGCATGCCGCTTGCCATTGGCGACCGTGCTCGCGTCGCCGAAAGTTCGCGGCCTCCTCGCCGCGATGATCGTTGCGGTGCTCGTGCCGGCCTCCCACGCGGAGGAGTCGGTGACGGAGACCGCGCGGGAGGCGCTCGCGATCTGCCGCGGCGTCGGCGCGCTGCCGGTGGAGGAGCGCGTCGCGCGGCTCGACCAGGGGCTCGCGCTGGCCGAGCGCGCCGCGCTCGACGACCCGACGAACGCGCTCGCCCACTACGCGAGCTTCTGCAACCGCGGCAAGCGGCTCCAGATCGAGGGCTTCACGTTCGGGGCCCTCGGCGAGATCCGTCGCCTGCGTCAGGAGATCGACCGGACGCTCGAGCTGGCGCCCGACTGGCCGGACGCGCTGGCGGGCAAGGGGGCGATGCTGATTGCGCTTCCGCGCCTCCTCGGCGGCGACGCCGCCGAAGGCGAGCGGCTTCTCCGCCGCGCGCTCGAGCTGGATCCGTCGAACAGCGAGGCCCGCGCCATCCTCGAGGAGCTCGAGCAGGACGCCGGCGCCGCGCCTCTCCGGATCGCGAAGGTCGGATTCTTCGAGTAGTCCGAGTTTTCTCTTGAACGCGGCGCGGAAGTGTGGGAGCAGGCGCGCCGTGTCGATGCGCGTGCTGGCGACGGCCGTCCTGCTGCTGGGATCCGTGGCCGGCGTGCGTGCCGAGCTCATCCACTGCCGCGAGCCGTCCGACGCGCGCCGCGTGCAGGAGGCGCTCGCGAGACTCCGCGCGGCGGTCGATCCGTGTGGCGAGTCGGCCGAGATCACCGCGGTGCTGGACGTGCTCGCCGCCTGTCGGAGCGCGCGCTACGAGATCCGCGTCAGCGCCGACGCCGAGCGAAACGTCTTCGACCGCCCGAACAACCCGAATCGCGTACGGACGATCGTGTGGAATCCGGAGCTCCGCACCGACCTCGAGCCCGCGTGCGACGCGGCCCCCGCCGCCGTGCATCGCGAGCCGACGGCCTCGCTCCTCCACGAGCTCGTCCACGCGGCCCACGACTGTACGGGCCTCGACCCCGGACAGCGCGAGCTGGAAGCGGTGCGCATCGAGAACATCTACCGCCGCGCCGCCGGCCTCGCGCAGCGGGCGGGATACGGCGAGCAGGCGCTGCCGACGACCATGCGACGCACCTGCGAGCCGGGCGCGTGCTCGTGCGGGATCCCGAATACGCGCGCGCTGCCCGTCGTGGCCGCGCCGCTGCAGGCGCGCGCGACGGACGCCGTCGCGGACGGCGACATTTCCGTCCGCTGATCTCGGCGGCCGAGGCGCGGCGCCCGCGTCGAGCACGAGCGCCGCGCCTGCGTCCGGGCCGGAGAGGGCTGCCGTGCGCTAGCGGCAGGCCGTTCCGAGGTTCACCCAGCTCCCGTCGTTGCAGAAGAACGTGCTGCCCGAGCGACAGAGCGCCGAGCGATGCGCGACCGTCGCGCCCTCATACATGCACGTCCGCCCCTCGGTCGTGGCCTGGATCGGCGCGTCGCCGATCGGACACGTCGACCCGAGGCTGCGCCACGCGCCGTCCTCGCAGCGGTACTGCGCGCCCGCCTGACAGCTCGCCGAGCCGGTCGCGTACGACAGCCCGCCGAACTGGCACGGCTTCGCCATGGCCATCGGCTCGTCCGCGCAGCTGTTCTTGGTGCCCTTCCAGTCGCCATCGTCGCACTTGAACTCGTTGCCCGACTGGCAGGACCGGGCGCCGTCCGAGAACATCGCGCCCTTGTAGAAGCACTTGCTGTCGCCGGCGTGCGCGGTGCCGAACCCCATGATCGCGAGCGCGAGTGCGGCCGCGCCCACCGTCCGAATGGTCTTCATCATCTGATCCTCCTTTCGTCAGGACTGCCTGAGCGGAGGAGCATCAATGTGCGTGCCATGCTGCGCACCATGAACTGCGTGGAGAATGAAGGGATGCGGGCGCGGACGCAGAGGGCTCTTCTACAATCGACGCTCGAGGCGTCGCGTGTGCGCGGCGACGCACCCGGGCGGCAGAGCTACGCGACGCCGGGGAAGCCCGGGGTCAGGGCAGGCTCGCGACGACGATCGAGAAGGCGGCCGCCGCGACGTTGTTGCCCTCGTTCCCCTCGCTGACGGTCGCCTGCACGTCGGTCTCGATGAGGAGGAACGCGGGTCCCGTCGGCATGTCCGCGGGAATGGTCACGTCGAGCGAGCGCGTGTCGCCTTCGCCCGGGTCGTAGACGCCGAAGTGGCACTGCGCGACCAGGAAGGCATCGCCGGCGTCGAGGAGCGCGTTGGCCGACAGGTAGAGTTTGTCGCAGAAGTTCTCGGTCACGGCGACGGTGCCGTGATTGGTCACGTCCCAGGTCACATGGACGACGCCGCCCGCGGTCACCTCCGACGCGCTCAGGACGATGTTCTCCGGGATCAGGTCCTTCCCCTCGGCGGAGGCCGTGGAGGACGTCGTGGACGTGGTGCTGGTGGACGTCGGCGCCGCGGCGCTGCTGGACGACGTGGCGGTGGTCGCGGTCGTCGACGACGTGGCGCCGGGCAGCGTCGGGTGCGTGCTGGAGCTCGAGGTGCTCGTGCTGGTGCTGGTCGCGCCGGGCGTCGTGGGCGACGGGAGGCTCGTCGTCGTGGTCGTCGTGGTGCCGCCGCCGGCGAGGAGCCGCAGCGCGGAGCAGAGCACGAACGAGTCGGGGGTGAGCCAGGAGAGCAGCGTGCCGCCGCCCGATCCCGTGCAGACGCCGCACGCGCGCAGGAGCGCGCCGTCGCAGTCCGCGCCGTCCGCCGCCGTGCAGCGGTCGTGCTCGTAGCACGCGAGATTCAGGCAGGCCTCGGGCGACACGAGCCCGAGCCGCCAGTCCGCCGTGCTGTCCGCGGGCCCGCAGTACTGCGTGGCCGAGTTGAAGCCGCCGGGGGCGGGCAGCGGATCGGGGGCCGCCGGCTGGAGCGATCCGGGGTTCAGCGCGCAGCCGAGCGCCGCCTGGACGTCCCCGCGGAATCCGTCGAACCCGGCGGCGCTGGTGAGCGCGTCGGGGTGCGCGGCGAGCGCGGCGGCGATCGCCGCGTCG
>JADMIO011421350.1_pt1 | contig 10485 bp, 10 predicted proteins | sample 8958161 | NCBI WGS metagenome assembly JADMIO01 (sample SAMN16585339, study PRJNA669376) | soil metagenome | isolation source: Crop rotation soil | place: USA: Cullars Rotation, Alabama | collected 2011
CGGGCCAGCGGTCCGGCCAGCCACTCGACAGCTTGGAGAGATTGAAAGAAGAAACCAGGTAAACCGAAACGATCACCGCCATGGCAGTGGCCAACAGAGCGCCCGCCAGGTTCAGCGTGTCGATCAAGTATTTGGCCAGGACGTAGCCGACTGCTCCGCCGATTCCCACGGCTCCGCCGAACATCCGCCAGGGAAGGAAGGACAGCGTGGCACAGGCGCCCAGGGTCAGCAGTACCGAACCGAAAACTTTGACCGCGCCGGCTTCCAGTTCTTCCGAGCGGATCCACCGCCATGCCAGCAGGAAGATCAGGACCGGGAACAAGAATGCCGTAGCGCCGAACGCCTGGTAAAGCAGATCGGATAGATAGGAACCGGGATAGCCAATGAGGTTGAGTGGGCGCGAACCCGCGGCCGTGTCGAACGAAGGGTCCTCCGTATGGTAGGACACTAAGCTCAACAGGATCACAAGACCCAGCGCGAGCAGCAGAAAGCCCGTCACCTCATTGAGCCGTCTGTGCTGTGTCGGAGATAAAAGCTTCATCACGCTGGCCGGCGGATGAAAGCCAGAGCAAGCACTATTATGCCAAAAACCAACCGGTAGTACACGAACGGGCGCAGACTACTGCGACGCAGATATTGCAGAAACCAGGCGATCACGATGCAGCCTGTCACTCCACTAACCGCGACTCCAATCAGGAATGTGGGCTCCAGCAGTGTCCCAATCTGCCCTTCCTTGTACAGTTCCCAAACCGCCTTTGCAGCCGCGCCGCCAATCGCCGGTACCGACATGAAGAATGAGAAGCGCGCCGCCGATTCGCGGGTCAGGTTCCGGAACAGTCCGGTGGTGATTGTGACGCCGCTGCGCGAGGTTCCCGGTACGATCGCCAGAGCCTGGCTGGCTCCGATGATGACGGCATCCAGCAGCGAAACCGACGCCAGGTCGCGCGTCTTGCGGCCGCTGCGCTCCGCCAGCCACATCAGGATGCCTACGACGATCATCATGGTGCCCATGACCCACGGGGTCCGCCAGATGGTCTCGGCTTCTTTGTTGAAGATAAAACCGGCTACACCCACGGGGATGGTGGCGATCACCAACAGCCACAGCAGCATGTGGTTGTGTTTCAGTTCGCGATCTCTGCCGATGTTGATCCCGAACCCTTGTCCGATAATCTGCACCCACTCGCCGATGAAGTAAATCAGCAGGGACGCCAGCGTACCGATGTGCAGCATGATGTCGAAGCTGAGGCCTTCGGTTTGCCAGTTCAACAGCCACGACGTGAGATACAGGTGCGCGGTACTCGAAATAGGCAGAAACTCGGTGAGGCCCTGGATAATGCCGAGAACTACTACCTGCAGTATGGGCATAAAGATTTAGCCTGAGTGATCCAGCACAGGTATGTCAAGTCCTGCGAGTCACTGGCGGTCACTGCACGGTCCAATATCCTTCGCGGGTTCTGGCATGCAGATCGGGCCTGCCTCTCACTTCCACGCGCAGGGTATGGAACACACCCGCGGTAGAAGACTCCGGCTGAAAACTCAGAATATACTGGCGGTGGATCTCTTCCCCTATCGCATGGATTGCGGTCTCCAGGCCGTTCTTGGAGAAGAAGTTAATCGACCGGGCGCCGGTCAATCGGGTCATCACATTGGCTGCATTCTGCTTGCGCATATGGGCCAATTCGAAAATCCCGGCGAGCAGGTCCCACGGCACGGTGTCGTCCACCACGCGCGTCTCGTCGTGCTTCTTATCGATGCCTTTTTGGGCGGGATCCTCGATGTCACCGTAGGTTTTGACCTTGCGATCGGTGTAGGGCGCCAGGAATGTGGAGTAAGTCAGCCAATAGATTGCCACGTTGCGCCGCTGGACTTCGCGCGCCACTTCTGCCAATCCCGCGCCGCTCGACCGGTCGCGCGTCTCCGCTACCAGCAGAATCACGGGACGGCGTCCGGAGGGCCGCGCGGCCAACATCTGCAGCGCCTTCGCAATTCCGTCCAGGGTGGCGGCGCCGGTTCCGTCGGGGCGGAGTTTTTTCAGTACTTTGGTCAAGTCATCCGGATTAGAAGTGAAGTTGACCATTTCACGGACCTGGTCACTGAAAGTGATGAGCGCGGTCTCTCCCTGATATGCCGCCAACAGGTCGGAGAAGAGAATGCCGCTCGAGCCCAGCTTATCCAGGATCGGCCGGGCGTTGCGGCTGGTCTGGACCGCCACCACGAGGGAAATCGGGTAGATTTCGGTATCTACCTGTGTTGGCCGCACCACATTGTTGTCGTAGAGAATCAGGTCGGCCGGGTCGATTCCATCGACGATCTTCCCCTTGGAGTCGGTCACGGTAACCGGCGCCACGACCAGCTGCACGGTGCTGCGGAACTGCCCCCAGGCTCCGCAAACGCTCAGCAGTATCAGTATGGCGCCACGCATCCAAACTCCCAGTGCACTTCACTGGCCCAACCGCCCCCGAACTACGAAGCAATTTTCATTTTCGTTCGCGGCGTTTTTTGGCCCAGCCCTCTTTCACCACTTGATGCGCGCGCCCCACAGCCAGCGCATCCTCGGGCACCTCTTTCGTAATCACCGACCCGGCCCCCACATACGAGCCCTTGGCGATTTCGAGCGGCGCCACCAGAGTCGAATTACTGCCGATGAACGCGTCCTCACCGATGATGGTGGGGTTCTTCAACTTGCCATCGTAGTTGCACGTGATGGTCCCGGCCCCGATGTTGGTGCGCGCGCCGATTTCCGAGTCTCCCAGATACGCCAGGTGGTTCGCCTTCGCGCCGGCGCCCATTTTCGTCTTCTTGAGTTCGACGAAGTTGCCGATGTGCGCGCCGGCGCCCACGTGATTGCCCATGCGCAACCGCGCGAAGGGTCCGGCGTGAACGCCATCTTCCAGTACCGACGCTCCCACCAGCGTGAACTGCCCGATCTCAACGCCGTTCTTTATCGTGGCATTTTCCAGAATCGAGCAGGCGCCGATCCGGCAATTCTCGCCGATCGTCGTGGTGCCCAGGATCTGGGCGAACGGCTCGATGATCGTGTCCATGCCGATCCGCACGTCCGAGTCGATCGTTACCGTCTCCGGCTTCTCTATGGTCACGCCCGCCAGCATCAGTTCCCGCACTTTGCGCCCGCGCAGCAGGCCGTCCACTTCGGCCAGTTCCACGCGGGTATTGATGCCCAGGGCTTCGCGCGCATCCGGCATCCGCAGCGCTTCCACGGTGTGTCCGGCGCGCGTCAGGATCGCCGCCATATCGGTCAGGTAATACTCGCCGGCCGGATTGTTTGTGCCCAGTTCGCCGACGTGCTTCCAGAAGAGGTCCGCGCGGAAGCAGTAGATCCCCATGTTGGCTTCGCGAATAGCCAGTTGTTCCTGCGTCGCGGCCTTCTGTTCCACGATTTCGGCCACGTTGCCGCGGGCATCGCGAATCACCCGGCCGTAGCCTGTGGGGTCGGCCATATCCGCGGTTAAGAGCGTGGCTGCGGCGCTGCCGCCGGTCTCGGTATCGATCAATTGCTGCAGGGTCTCGGCCCGCAGAAGCGGCGAATCGCCGTAGAGCACCATCAGGTATCCATCCAGGCCGGCCAGCTGGCTGCGGCCGGACAACACCGCGTGGCCGGTTCCTTTTTGTTCGGTCTGTTCGATGAAGCCGATGCCCGGTGTGGAGATGGAGGCTCGCACTTCCGCGGCCTGGTGGCCTACTACTACGAAAATCCGTTCGGCGGGAGCGAGTGAGAGAGCGGTGTGAACGACGTGATCTACCAGGCTCTTGCCGCCCGCGCGGTGCAGCACTTTAGCGCGGCGCGATTTCATCCGGGTGCCCAGTCCGGCGGCGAGGATTACAACAGTAACGGGATTGGCCATCCCCTCTATTATGTCTGGCCGTTCTTCCTGCGTCTTCCCTCTTGCGCCAATTTAATCACTACGGCGGCGGTGGTCGCCGGGTCGTGTCTGACTTTTTCCGCATGCCGCACCAGGTTGCCGGCCAGCACCTTCACGCCCATCTTCAGCAGCGCGTCGATGTCGTTTTCCACCGGCTTGGCTTCTTCGCGCGCGTAGCGCTTCTTCACCGCCGAAGTGATGGGGCGAATGTTGATCACCGCGTAATCGATGAACTTGCGCCCGGCGTGCCGATGAATGGCCTTGATGTGGTCGGAGGCCCGGAAATCGGTGGTCTCGCCGGGCTGCGACATGAGGTTGACGAAGTAGACGCGCGCTGCCTCGCTGCGCCGCAGCGCCCCCGCAATATCATCCACCAGCAGGTTCGGAATGACGCTGGTGAACAGGGAGCCGGGGCCGAGCGTGATCACGTCGGCCTCGGCGATCGCGTTTAGCGCTTCGGGCAAGGGCCGAACAGTGCGCGGAATCAGTTTGATGCTGCGGATCGGAGAGCGGCTGCGGCTCACCCGCGTCTCACCCTTGACCTTGGTTCCATCGGCCAGGGTGGCTTCCAAGGCCACGTTGGAGGCCGTGGAAGGGTAGATGCGGCCCGCGATCTTCAGGACTTCCGAGGAGACACGCACGGCTTCCGGGAAGTCGCCCATGATCTGGGTCAGGGCCATCAGAAACAGGTTGCCGAAGCTGTGGCCTTTCAAACCGCGTCCGGCTGCGAATCGATATTGGAACAGGCGCGCCAGCAGTGCCGAGTCTTCACTCAACGCCACCATGCAGTTTCGAATGTCACCGGGGGGCAGTACGTCGAACTCGCGCCGCAGGCGGCCGGAACTGCCGCCGTCGTCCGTTACGGTCACGATTGCGGTGATGTCGATGGCGGGAATGGTGGGATCCACCGGGCGCGCAAAGTATTTCAGCCCCTGCAGGAGCGAGGAAAGCCCGGTTCCGCCGCCGATGGCAACCACACGAAGTGGTGATGTGTCTTCCATGGAACGCCCGTGCCGGCAGGCTGGCGCCTACCAGCCCTTCTTCTCGGGGTAAATCAGGGCGTCGAATGGCGGTTGGTTGGCCAGGTGCGCGAAGTCTGCGTCCTGCCGGGCGATCAAGCGATTGCGCGGTTCCAGTTCGATGGCGCGCCTCAGGTTCTCGTGGGCTCCGTTGAGATCCCCGCCGAGCGCCTGCGCCAGCGCCAGAGCGTAGTGGATGTGCTCGGTGTCCGGCGCCATCTCGAGCGCCTTCTCCAGGTGGGCCCGCGCTTCACCCAGGTTGCGTGAATTGATCAGCGCGATTCCGTAGGTGTAATACTCCTCGGCCGATTTCAGGGTCACGGTGACCTGCTGCAATCGCCGGTCGCACATGGTCAGGTGCAGCCGCGCCCGGTTGGCGACGTCGCGTTCGGGACCCTGTGCCGCCTGTTGGAACAAATCGCGCGCTTCTTTCAACTTGCGCGCGTGGAACAGCTTCATCGCCGCTTCGAAATTCGCCAACTGTTTGGGCGCTTCGGACGGCGCTACCGCCGGACGGGCCGCTGCGCTTTTTGCCGGCGGGCTCATCCTCACCGGGGCCTCCGGACGCGCCGTCGCGGCGGGCCGAACCGGGGTCGCCGGTTTGCTGGGTTCTGGGGCCTTGTTCGTTTTGGATACGGGTGGCTTGCTCATTCGCTTCGGAGCACTCTTTTGGACGATGATGTTCTTCTTTGTCGCTATCGGCGTCTTCTTCTCGGGCATAACCGCCAGCCCTGTTCTGGCACAAAGAACGATTAGCGTTTATACCAGACCACGGAGTGGCAGCGCAACCGACCCGAATCCTGTATAAGAATCAATGGGTTGCGGGGTGCCTGTCTATCCGAGGCCCGCGTCTCGCAGGAACTTCGCCGATTCCTCGGGCGGTGTCGGATTGATGTAAAAGCCGGTGCCCCACTCGAAACCGGCCACCTTCGTCAGCTTCGGAATAATCTCCACGTGCCAGTGGTAATGGGGCAAGAAAGCGTCCTGCGCCGGAGCGCTGTGCACGATGAAATTGTATGCCGGCTTCTCCAAGACTTTGTCGATTTTGCGCATCGTCGACCGCAGTACGAACGCCAGATTCTGCAAAGTGGAGGCGTCGGAATCCTCGAAATGCGACTCGTGAATCTTGGGCAGGATCCAGGTCTCGAAGGGAAAACGCGGCGCGTAAGGTTCCAGCACCGTGAAGCGATCGGTCTCCATCACCAGCCGTACTCCGGCCGTGCTCTCGTGGCGGATGATGTCGCAGAAGATGCAACGCTCTTTGAGGTCGTAGAACAACTTGGAAGCGTCGACTTCTTCTTTGACGCGCTTGGGAATCACCGGCAGCGCGATTAATTGCGAGTGCGGATGCTCCAGCGATGCGCCGGCCGCTTCTCCGTGGTTTTTAAACAACAGAATGTAGCGGAACCGCCGGTCTTTCTTGAGATCGTTGATGCGGTCGCGGAAGGCCCACAACACTTCTTCGGTTTGCCGCTCCGGCATGTCGGCCAGTGTCGCGCTGTGGTCCGGGGTCTCGATGATGATCTCGTGCGCGCCGATGCCGTTCATCTTGTCGTACATTCCCTCGCCCTGGCGATTGAGTTCTCCCTCAATTCCCAGAACCGGAAACTTGTTCGCCACTACCCGCACGCGCCATCCCGGTTCGTCGCGGCTGCCGCTGTTCCGGTAGGCGAGAATCTCGGGCGGGGTCTTGTGCTCATGGCCGACATCGAACGGGCACACGCCGGCGCCGGCCGGGGGAACAGGCTGTCGGATAAAATCGGTGGGGCGCTTCGCGCGGTCGGTGGCAATGATGACCCAACGGCCGGTGACGGGGTCCTTACGCAATTCGGGCAACGGAGAGAAGGCCTCCAGAATCGTAAAAGCGGTTTGGCAAGAGATGATTATAGCGTGGAACGATGTTAGTTCCGCCGGAATGCGTCCCGGATCCAGTCAAAGCGGGGTGGACGTTCCAGCACGATGCCCACGATGTCGAATCGCGTCTGGTTCCATTCCACTCCCGCACGCCTGGCGTAGTCCCGCGCCGCCCGCTCCAGGCGCCGCTGCTTCTCCGGGTCCACCGCCCGCTCCGGTTCGCCGAAATCGGCGCGCCGCCGGGATTTTACTTCCACGAAGACCAGCCACGGGCCGTCCCACGCCACCAGGTCGATTTCGCCGTGGCCGGTGGGGGGCCGGTAATTGCGGGCCACAATGGTGCACCCCCGCGCCCGGAGGTAACGGTGAGCCATATCTTCGCCGAGGCGTCCGGTATTCCCCGCCAGAAACCTCCGGCGCAAAGCGTCCCCGGCGCGGTAAAGTAAAGAGAACATGCCCGCTGTTGCAGTAGCGCGGCCTTACGGGGATTCTCAGGAATATTGCGGTTCGGCGAGTGCCGCGTGCGCCGTTCCGTAGCGTTACAATATTTGATATCGGAGCCGGGACTCCGATATCGGGTGGCGATTCGATGGAGGCTCAATGGCGTCAAAGGACCTGAAACCAAAGCGGAGGCTGGGTAAGTCTCATCCAGGCCGCAGCAAGCTTGTCTTCTGGTCCGTCGGTCTGCTGGTCTGCGGTGGCGGTCTCCTGGCTGCGTATCGCATGACCGCGGTCACCCAGGTTCAGGTTGCCGTTACCCGGGTCCGCCGCGCCGATCTGGTGGTTACGGCGCGTGCCCGCGGCGACATCAAGACCTCCCGCTCCGACGTGCTGCGCGCTCCCCAGGCTCCCGATCTTCGGATCACCCATCTCACCCCGCCCGGCACCATGGTGCGGAAGGGCGAGGTGATCGTCGAATTCGACGGGATTCAGCAGGAACAGAATGTCCTCTCGCAGACCGTGACCGTCAGCCTGATGGAAAGCGCCCTGGAGCAGTTGAAGGCGGGCCAGCGCATGTCGGAAGGCGCTGACGTCCTCACCAAGATGGGCTCGGAATACAACCTGGAGCGCAGCAAACTGGACGCCAGCAAGGCGGAGGTGCTGTCTCAGATCGACGGCGAAAAATCCCAGATCAAGGTGGAAGTCCAGGAAGGCGACCTGCAGCGCGTCAAGGCCTCCATCAGCGCTCATGACGTGGGCAACCAGGCGGACGAGTTCCGCATGAGTCACCGGAAAAACAAAGCCCAGCGCGACCTCGATACCATTAACGACTACCTGGCCAGTATGCAGTTGAAGGCTCCCGCCGATGGGGTCGTGACGGTGCTCGGGAACTTCCGCTCACGCGGCAGTTTCGGCCGCTCCATTCCGCCGTTCAAGGAAGGCGACACGGTTTGGCCCGGTGCCGAGATCGCCGAGATTCCCAATCTCGCCTACCTATATGTCGATCTCAAAATGGAGGAGGCCGATCGCGGCAAACTGCAATTGGGGCAGATTACCCACATGCGCGCCGATGCAGTTCCGGAAAAGGACCTGGTGGGCAAGATCGACTTCATCAATCCGATTGCCGTGCTGGTTTATCGCGGGGGCGCTAAGCCCGACAAGATCTTTCCCGCGCGCGTGACCCTGAACGAGCGTGATGCCCGCCTCCGTCCCGGCATGAGCGTCGCCGCGGAAATTGTGGTCGATCGGGTTCCCAATTCGCTGATCATTCCGACCCGCTCCACTTTCGAGGTGGACGGCCAGCCCGCGGCCTACGTACAGACGGACGGCCGGTTCGTGGTCCGGCACATCACTTTGGGCAGGCGCAACGACGAGGACGTCATTGTTACCAGCGGCCTGGCGGAAGGCGAAACCGTTACCTTGGAAAGCCCCTCGGACGCGGCGAAGCGCGCGCGGAAGAAATCGTAACTAGCCGCTACTTCGCAGCCGGCTTCAACACTTCGAATTCGAACGCCATGGCTTTGCCCCGCACCACATAGCAAAGGTAGTGTTCCCAAAACCGGCGGTAGCGCGGAAATTGGTTCACCAGGAATTCGAAGCCCAGCCATCGCCAGAATGCCAGTAGTTTCACCTTCACCGAGGTTTCGCGGAAGCGCACCGCCGAATAATATCCGAAGCCTCCGTGGTTTTCTCCGAAGTACCGGAAGCTGAAACTGTTGAGGTGGCTCTTGTGGGTGGGATCGCAGAAGGAACTGAAATCCGTATAGTGCGGCGTTTCGATCCGGACCGATCCCCCGGCGCGCACGAGCCGGTGGAACTCCTCCATCGTCTTGATCACGTCGTTGACGTGCTCAATCACGTGGATCGCGGTCAGCCGGTCAAATGAGGAATCGGCAAACGGATACGGAAAGCGATCCAGATCGGCCAGTACATCCGCGCGGCTCGCCGGATTCCGGTCGAGTCCAATCGCTCCAGCCTGCTTATGAATTCCGCATCCGACATCTAACGTTCTAGGCAAACCAGCAGAATACCACCCAATCGGCCGGACCATCCCGCAGCGGTTCGGCGCGGCTCAATTCCCAATCGGGACCCTCTCGGCCCGATCCACCACCAGCACCTCGATGGCTGACTTCTTCCGTTCCATCTTCAGCCCCAGTTGCCGTTCCAGCGCCGCGTAAATGTCCGGCGCGGCGTTCGGCTCCGGGTTCGCCGCTGCGTCCACTCCGTCCGGGATCCACCGCAGGTCGATATCGTAGTAGCCGGTCAGTCCGGTTCGATCCAGGACCGGCTGCTTCAACAGCCGGGAAAGCAGCACCGCGAGCGTCCGCGTTTGCACGTGGTCGTACGCCATGTGGCCGGGCACTCCGCTGCTGCGGTACACCGACCCGCCGGGTTCCTGCGAAGCCGATTCCTTCAGGCCCTTTCTTGCCACCGTGAGTTCGCCGTGAGCGACCGGCCTCGGTTCCCGGTGGAGAGTCATCTGGAACCGCTCCGCCAGCAGGCGTTGCGTCATGAGCAGCAATTGGTCCACGGGCGTGGTGGGCGCCGCCTTGGCGGTGATGTCCACCCGGAGTTCGCGATCCCGCATCCAGTCGGGACCTGAAATCTGGTCCTCGCTGGAGAGGCTGTAGGCGTACCGGATGCATTCACTCAACGTGACGTTCGCCAGCGTCACCGTTCCATGGAATGCGCTGCCCAGGCTGATGTTGATGCGGTCCTGTCCCGGCACGCGCGGGCTCGGTTTGACCGAAGCTACATCGAATGATGGGCCGCCGCCGGGAGTTTGGGCCACAGACGCAGCCGCCGTCATGAAAATCAACGCCACGATCTTCATGTACTAAATTATTAGTATTCGCGCCGCTTCTGTCAAGCCGAGGCTGCGGCCAGCCGCAGGCAATCCTCCAGCGTGTCGACCGCGAAATCGCACTGGTCCCGGCTGACGATCAGGGGAGGGCAGAGGCGGATCGAATTCTCTCCCGCGCCCAGCACCAGAAGGCCGCGGTCGAAAGCCAGGTCCACGATCCGGTCGCGCAACGGCCCGCCTTTTTCCTTGGTCCGCTGGTCGCGCACGATCTCGATTCCGATCATTAGCCCCAGTCCGCGCACATCTCCCACAATCGGGAATCGCCCGGGCCAGTCATCAATCCGGCTTCGAATGTGCGCGCCCATGCGCGCCGCGTTCTCGACCAGGCCTTCTTCGAGTAGGGCCACCGTCGCCAGCGCAGCCGCGCAGCACACCGGGTTGCCGCCGAAGGTCGACGCATGCGCTCCCGGCGGCCAGGTCATGAGAT
>JADMIO011367350.1_pt1 | contig 10484 bp, 9 predicted proteins | sample 8958161 | NCBI WGS metagenome assembly JADMIO01 (sample SAMN16585339, study PRJNA669376) | soil metagenome | isolation source: Crop rotation soil | place: USA: Cullars Rotation, Alabama | collected 2011
CCGCCGATCCCCTTCCTGCGTTGAACAAAGGATTATCTTCCAGTTTTCGAACCGCTTCTTCAACAACATCTATCGCCGGTTTTCCTTCCTGCAAAAATTTATATGCGCTTGTTATCGCCTCTTTCAAACCTTCTCTGTAACCATCAACATTACTTTTTATAAATAGCGAATCAGGACCGGCTCCTCCATGAATTGCGATGCCTATTTTTCCCATGTTATGTCTACCTTAAGATTGTTGTATTTGCTGCATATTAAAGTTTCCTGCACTTACACTATTTTCACCACATCTTTCGCCTTCTTTTATTTGTTGCACAAATTGAAGTGTTTCCTTTACGTGCTCACTGCATACAACGATCAATGAGCCTTCTTTTGCATTGTCAATAGCATATTGTATCGCTTCGCATTCATCCGATATTATATTCACCAATGCTTTTGAATTTGATTGAATAATACCATCAATAAGCAATTGAGTGAGTTCTGTGTTTGTTCTTCCCCTGCTGTCTTTATCATGCCTGATGATAATGTCATCAAATATTTGCGCTGAATAAAACCCGATATTGCGAATGTCTTCATCACGCCTGTCTCCCACTCCTGCAATAATTCCTGTCTTTACAGAAGCTGGTAGGTTATCAATAAATTTTTTTAGCTCTTTAAAAGCATCCATGTTATGTGCGTAATCAACCAATAATTTACAATGTTTGAAATTGAAAAGATTCAGGCGGCCCGGTGTTTGTTCAACAGAAGGAACAAATGTTTTCAACGCAGTGCGGATAACTTCCACCGGAAAATCACGAACTGTTGCTGCAAGTATCGCAGGCAAAATATTTTTGATCATGCATTCTGCGGTCCCTTCAAATGTTAACGGCACGTCTTTCACTTTTGCAATTCTTGTTCGCCATTGCCCTTTGCTCACTGTAAAATATCCTTTTTCAATATAGGCAGCAATACCTTTGTTCTCGCAATGTTGTTTTATTCTTTCATTATTATCTTTTATACTGAATAATGCAATGTTGCAATCAAGATCATTCTTCATGTTATATACACGATCATCGTCTGCATTAAGGATCGCATAACCATCATCCATTGTGCTTCGCGGCACAACAGATTTCACCCGTGTCAATTGCTCCATTGTATAGATGTCATCCAAACCCAAGTGATCTTCTGTTACATTTGTAACAATGCCCACATTGCATTTATCAAAACCTAATCCTGAGCGAAGAATACCACCTCTTGCACATTCAAGCACAGCGAAATCAACAATAGGATCGCGAAGCACAGCTTCTGCGCTTGCAGGCCCGCTGCAATCTCCATGAAATACTTCTTTATCTTTTATATAAATTCCATCGGTGGTGGTAAAGCCAACATTATGCCCTGCGTGTTTCGCCATGTGAGCGATCAAACGCACTGTTGTTGTTTTACCATTAGTTCCTGTTACGGCAACAATAGGAATGCGTGAAGGTGTTCCTTCAGGAAACAACATTTTTATAACAGGCTCTGCAATGTTTCGTGCCAAACCTTTTGTGGGAGAAAGATGCATGCGAAAACCCGGTCCTGCATTAACTTCTACAATTGCTCCTGTTTTTTCTGTAATAGGTGTTTGAATGTCTTTGGCAACTATATCAATGCCGCAAATGTTCAAATTCATTAAACGCGCAACACGCTCTGCAAGAAAAATATTAAATGGATGAACAAGATCTGTAACATCTCTCGATGTACCACCGGTGCTGAGGTTAGCAGTATCTTTTAAATATAATACTTCACCCTTCGGCAATACGGAATCGAGCGTAAGATTTTTTTCCGCAAGAATTGATTTTGTTACATTATCAACTTTTATAGTAGTTAAAACTTTTTCGTGACCATCACCTCTTCGCGGATCGCTGTTGGCTTTATTAATAAGCTGCTGTATTGTTGACATTCCATCTCCTGCAATCATTGCCGGTGTTCTTTTTGCAACTGCTGCAAGTTTATAATTGATGACAAGAAAACGAAAATCCTGACCTTCGATATATTTTTCAACAATCACATCTTTCGAGATAGTCTTTGCATGCTCAAAAGCATTTAACGCTTGTTTTTTTGATGTAACATTTGTAGTAATTCCTTTTCCCTGGTTGCCATCAAGCGGTTTTATCACAAGCGGAAAACCGATTTCGTTTATCGCATCTTCAAGTTCTTCTTCTGTTCTGATCTTTGTACCAATTGGCACAGGGATAAATGAATCCGCAAGTAATTTTTTTGTTGCTTCTTTATTTGATGCTATATCAACGCCAATGGAACTCGTGGTATTTGCAATTGTTGCTTCTATGAATTTTTGATGTACACCTTGTCCAAGCATTATGAATGAACCATTATTTAAACGGCGATAAGGGATATTTCTTCTTCTTGCTTCATTGAGTATAGAAATAGTACTTGGCCCCAAACCATCTCTTTTATTTATGTATTTCAATTCTTCAATATCGCCTGAAAGATCATATGGCAAATTTTTGTAAAGCGCTTCTGCAATCTTCACTGCCGCCTTTGTTGCGTAAATGCCGGCATTTTCTACCTGGTACGCCAGCACTACATGATAAACACCTTTTTCACCGGCAGAACGTGTTCTTCCAAAACCACAATCCATGCCTGCAAGAGATTGTAGTTCCAATGCGATATGTTCTATCACATGACCCATCCAGGTGCCTTCCCGTACGCGCATAAAAAAACCACCTGGCACTTTCTCTGAACATTGATGATTATATAATGAAGGCATTAATTTTTCAATCCGTTCTGCAAAACCAACTATCTTGTTTGTTGGAAAGTCTTCCAGCTCTTCAAGATCTAATTTCATTACGATTAATTTTTGCCTGTAGTTTGACCAGTAGTTAGGTCCGCGCATAACCCTGACATCAAGTATTTTCATATAAAATTTTTATAATTAAAATGATTGGTTCTATAATTTTTGGGATTGGCTAAATTGTATGTATAAACTATTGCAAGTCTTAGCTGTGTATGAAAAAAATTATGCCAGTAATTTTCACTATTGTATACGAAAAAATCTAAAGAAAATAATTTCTCTTCCTCAATTTGAGGAATAAAACCCACATCATGAGTAGAAGAATTAAAAAACGGGAATAAAAAATAGCATTGTCATTTATTTTTTAGCGTAAAGGCTTAGTATGTGTTTTGCAAAATCCTTTTTAAAAAAAAGATGGCAAATAAGCAATCAACGTGTCCAACACCGGCGGGGATCCTATTAATCATAGGTGGACATGAAGGAAAAATAGATGAAGCGCCGCAAAATCATGAAAAACCAGAAGGCTATGATCCTTTGACAGTGTTAAAAACCTTTGTTGAATTAATAGAAAATAAAGAAGCTCCTGTTGAAATAATTACTACAGGAACGAGTGAAGGCGATCTCTCTTTTGATGAATACAAGAAGGTATTTACTGATCTTGGACTTAAAAAGCTCAATCACCTTCACCACAAAGACCGAGGAGATCTTAAGGATAATAATCTTGAAGATCGGGTAAAGAACGCTGCAGCTTTTTTCTTTGCCGGTGGTGACCAGCTAACACTTACAGCAATGTACGGCGGTTCAAAATTTCTGACTGATCTCAAACAACGATACATCTCTGAAAAAATAGTTATTGCGGGAACCAGCGCAGGAGCTATGGCACTTTCAACGCCGATGATTTATGCAGGAAGAAAAGAAGTAGAACAGCTGGGCGGTGAAATAAAAGTTACTACAGGACTTGAATTTTTAAAAGACGTGTGTGTAGATACTCATTTTATACATCGGGCAAGATTTATTCGTATGGCGCAGGTACTCGCTACAAACCCTACATCTATAGGGTTTGGCATAGATGAAGATACTGCTTTGATAGTACGCAACGGAACAGACGTTGAGGTGCTGGGAAGTGGTATTATCACTGTCATAGAAGGATTTGATATCGATTATACCAACATTGATGAGGCAGGAGAAAAACAACCTGTTTCTATCCGGAATTTAAAAGTGCATTTGCTTGCCAGGGGTGATAAATATACAATCCCGCTTATGAATCCTCCGCACTTGTAACCATACATTCATTATGAAAAAAGGGCCAGGTAGAAACCCGGCCCGTGTGTGATTGTTATGTAATTTAGATACTACGTGATTCTAATTGACAGACGTTTTCGATCAATCGAAGTGAATTATTCAGAGACTTTATTCTCTGTTTTATTTTTTTTTAAATGCTCAAATTCTTTTTCGTTTAATGATTGTTTATAATTCTCCTCTTCTTCAACCAGCTGCGATTTTAGCATACGCGCAAGCGTAGAAAAATATTCTTTTTCATTTGGCAAAGTTTAGTATGAGTATTACAGGAAAATTAAACGGTGTATGTTTTCACTTTAAGTGTGGAGTAATAACCTTAAAGGTAGGCACTACAAAGTTGATAAAAACAATTTGAAATAAAAAGAAATTTCAAAAAAAACCGAAGCAGATTTTTCAAATCTTTCTGAACCGGATGCTTTAACTTGCTTTTATCACTGCATGCGTGAAACTTTTTCGCAGTATTATTTAAGAATTAACCCGGTTATTAATTCAAATAAATTACTTCAAAAGGATAACCTTTTTCAGGCTGGCATTTAAATTGAAGTGTGTAGAAACAACAGTTTATGATTTGATTATCGTTATAAAACACTAAAAAAGTTGCGGGCTAAGATCTTTTGGTTTATTCACGAATATCTTAGGGCCATGTTCTAATGAAGTCAATAAATCTTTCAGGCATATAATTCTTTGTTTTATCTGTTCCAAATCTACTGATCGATTTTTGTTCATTGCTTTTTTATAATTTTCTTTTTCTTCATTCAATTGCGTTTCAAGCATGCGCACAGCGTTATGAAAATTTTCTTTCAGCATAAAACTTTTGTTTAATTAATTAAATAATAGATAATACTCAGAAGCAGTTGAATGGATCACTACAGCACGGATACTGCAGGTAGAGAATGTAATATAGAGAAATAATTGTTTGGATAGATTAATAGGACCAAAAAAAGTTGTCCACATTTTAAAATCTATAATACGAATTTCTGCTTCATAAAAACTCCGATTTACCTCATTTACACACTTGTGATTTTTCCTCACTTTCCGTGATTTTTCACCTTGTTTATAAGATCACGGTAGAGCAATTTTGCAACTGATTTAAAACAAGTATTTATGACAACCATCAATCCGGTAGTAGTAGTTATTGCCGCAATAGCGGTTATTCATGCGGGAGTAGTGCTTACCTTGATCAAAAGATCAAACAATCATAATATTGTGGAATGAATTTTGTGTTTTATGTATGCTAACCCATAAACAAAAGAAGCAAATAAACCCCTAAAATGAGAAGAATACCAAACCAAAACAGTACAAGCCGGTTTAACAGAATCAAAGCAAGAGATGAAATTTTGTACCGATCAATTTCTAAAAATGCTAATTATAAATTAGCGCTTCAATTATATTATATCACAAAAGAAAATAAAAAAGAAGCACGACTTCCTAGGAATGATTTCAGGCGACCGGTAATAAAACCGGGAAAAGAAATTTCTGTTCTGCGCCGTTTTATCAATCAATTCAATATCGCACAACAATACCACCACTTTTCATTTTTACAAAACATGCTGAGTAGTTATAATAGCAAGTAATAAATATTGATTCGCCGGTTTCAATCCTTTTCAATTTCTGTTGCGTCGCATCTGAAACGTTGGTTCATTTACGTTCTCAAAGTTTTGCTCCGTACATCATTTTATATTTTCAATTATTAAAACTCCTTTTTATTTTCAGGAAAAAATCAGGCTATGAAAACTTTACTGTTTGCATTCGCAATATTGTGTTCTTTTTCATTGCATGCACAAAACAATAGTAACAAAATAGTAATAGGCACCATTGATACCATTCATTCAAATTTTTTGGGAGAAGAAAGAACAATTTGGATACATGTTCCAAATAGCCAGGAGGAAAATTCTGTATTTAGCCAGGAAAGATATCCGGTGGTTTACCTGATGGATGGCGATGCACATTTTTATTCTGTTGTTGGAATGATACAGCAATTAAGTGAGGTTAACGGCAATACAGTTTGTCCCCAAATGATTGTTGTTGGTATTACGAATACAGACAGAACAAGAGATCTTACACCAACGCATGTACACGCATCTCCTTATGTTGACAGCAACTTTGTCAAAACTTCTGGCGGCGGAGAAAAATTTACAAGCTTCATTGAAAAGGAATTGATTCCGTATATCGATTCTGCGTATCCAACCGCCCCTTACAGAATGCTGATAGGACATTCTTTGGGTGGTTTAATGGTTGTAAATACTTTGATCAATCATACTGATCTGTTTAATGCATATCTTGCCATTGACCCCAGCTTGTGGTGGGATAATCAAAAGTTGCTGAAACAAGCTGAAACAGTTTTGCAACAAAAAAAATTTGACAACAAAACATTATTCCTTGCTATTGCCAATACAATGAATCCCGGCATGGATACAACGCGGGTAATAAGCGACACAACCGGCAATACGTTACACATTCGTTCCATTCTTGAATTTGCGAAAACCCTCAATGCAAATCCTTCTAATGGTTTAAAGTGGAACTACAAATATTATAACAATGATACACATGGTTCAGTACCACTGATCGCTGAATATGATGCTTTGCATTTCATGTTTGATTATTATTCAATGCCTTTTATGAGCAAGATATTTGATACTTCTTTTAGCGCAGATTCTGCAATGGCTCTGCTGAAGCAGCATTTCAACGAAGTATCAAAAGAAATGAACTATAAAGTTTTGCCGCCCGAACAAATGGTGAATGGATTGGGTTATGCATGTTTGCAAAATTCCATGCAGGATAAAGCTTATGCATTTTTTAAATTGAATATCGATAATTACCCTCAAAGCTTTAATGTTTATGATAGCATGGGTGATTATTATGCAACAAAAAAAGATAAAGACAATGCCATTGCATATTACAGCAAAGCTTTATCGATAAGATCTTTTCCTGATACTCAAAAAAAATTGAATGATTTGAAGAATGAAAAGTGATTTCTTATGACACCTTCGACAGAGAAATGGTAATTATCGTTTACTTTTCTTTTATCACTTTCAAGGTTGTAATATTATCGTCTTCAGTTATCTTAACGATGTATATTCCGGGTATAAAATTCTGTCCAAATATGTAAGGTTGTTGTGCAATTTCATTTGTATGCAACACAGTTCTTCCATATACATCAGTTACTTCAATCGCATAATTTCTTTTGCTGTTTGTCATCATCAGCGTAAATGCAGAAGCGGAAGGATTAGGAAAAACTTTTGCATAAAGTAAAGAAGAAGCCGCACGATTATTTTGTTGTGTTTTAATACAAGAAATTTTTCCGTCAGCAATTTTTGTAGCTATCGAGGCGACACAATTTCGATTATCTTTTACTGTTGCTGTGTAATTGTCAGCTTTAAGATCGCCGAAAAAGTTTGTTGTTTGATAAGCCTTATTATTTAATTTATACTGAAAAGGAGATTCGCCGCCTGTTTTACCAACTGTGATAGAACCATCGGTGCCGCCTATACAGCTAACATTTGTTTTGCTTTTTACAGTGGCGAGAAGTGAATTGCACGGTGAAGCAGAATTTTGAATTAAGGTCATGTCTTCATATATAATCTCACGAAATCTGTTGCACAGAATTCTTTTGAAAAAATGTGATAACCTGTGATAGAAAAAGGAGTCTTCACCTTCATAAACATCTCCATGACCCGCGCCAACATCGTAATCTAATTCATATACCTCTCCAATTGTATTAAGTCGTTTTTGAATATCTGATGAACCTTGTAAAATAGGATCATAAACACAGTCATATGGATGACCTGTTGCAAAAGGCACAGTATGATCTGCAGTTCCATGAAACATTAAAACAGGTATTGATTCGTTTGAGCCTATAAACGATGTATCAGAAACTGCACCTGATCTGCTCGCAACTCCTTTTATCGAAAAAACATTTTTGAGAAAATTTGTTGCATTATCCAAATGGCCAAGCCTTCTGGTAGTACCGGGACAAGTAAGATTATATTCATCCTCATTAATAAAACTTATAAACAGACTTGCAACGGCCCCGGCGCTTTTTCCAAACAGGAAAATGAATCCTGTATCAATTTTATAAACCGGAGCATTTGCTACAAGGTATCGAAGGGCGGCCTTTGCATCCTGCATGCCCCTGTACACCGCATCGGTGATCGAGATATTATTGGGTATGCATTGATCATTCCATCCCAGCCTGTAATCAATACTTGCAGTTACAAAACCTTTTCTTGCAAAATATTTTTCGTCATCTTTTTCTCCGGTATAAGAACCGGTTAAAAAGCCGCCTCCATGTATCAGCACCATTAAAGGACGTTTGGAAAATGTATCAAACTGTTTATCGGGGTAATATAGTAACAAGTGCAAATCGACGTTTTTTCCTTTCCAATCAGTGTTATGCCCGTAAATTACATCACTGGATTGCAGTTGTGCATTATTGAAAACGTCTGCTGTATCAAAGCGTGAACTGCCGCAGTAATTTGAATGGGTTTGTGCCCTGGAATTTTGCTGACTCCACAGCATAATAGTTATAACTAAGCATATGAATTTTGTTTTCATAGCAGTAAGTTTTACTAAATAAATTTTGTTAAGACAACAAGTGTTTCAAAGATTAGATTGCTTTTTAAGGATTGCAGAGCAGGTGATCACGAATGTTTCCTTTCCTTTAAACAATGGAAAAATATTCAGATTATCACATAAGCAAGCACACCTGCTATCAAACTTTCTATCACCCAAATGCCGAAAACTTTTTTATAGCGGTAATAATTCCATACAGCGAAGTCAGCGAATAAAACATTTATTTCTGTAAAAACAAGTATTGAGAGTTGAGACCAAAAATTGCTGCCATTTATTATTCCCGTGAATAATGAATACATAAACAGCAAAGGCAAAAAAAATGAAAACAGCAAAAAAGGGGAAAGTCTTTTAAAGCGTTTTCTTTTGATCAATTTTTTACCGGGAGAAACAACGGGTGGTCTTTTTGTTTCTGTAAGATGTGTTTTCTCAACTGAAATTTTTTTGATTGTATGTGGATGAACAGTTTGCATATCATTATCCTTTACAACTATAATTGAACTGATAAGCGAGGTGCGATTTAAGATTCAACGAAGGAATTGGAAGATCATCCTATACAAATTTGAGAATACCGGGAACAGCATTCTACATCATTGAAAACAATTGTAGCAGAACAATTAATGAAGCCGCAACAATTATAGTAACACTAATTATTTTTTGATTTACAAATGTCTTCCTGATGCTTATTGCAGCAAAGCCGATAGCAATCAAAGATGAACCAAGCACTATAAGAGCAAGACTAAAAATGTTTTGCATAAACACTGGGAAATATGACAGATATATTTTTACTTTTTCAGATTGCGAAGCATCAGGATTATTTTCAAAAACATAAATCCATAATCCCCAAATGATCACAGGTGCTATAAGAAATAATAAACTTAGCAAAAGCACTCTAAGGTTATTGCTATATTTAGTTTCCATGACAATTAATATGTTTATTATTTGAACAGCTTTTCGGGTTTCAATTTCCGATGCTAATTATACCTAACTTTTAAGCAAAAGTGAACATGCGTAAACAACGATTTAAATATCTTATGTGTATGATATAAATACACAAATTTAATTTCGAAAGAAAGTGAATGATAGTAAAAACCCGCCAAATTTTACGTTACGCGCTTAACACCTATAAAATTTTCTTTTGGAGGTGGAGTTTGATTCAATAATACGTGTGGGCTTGCTCCGGCAAATTCCTTAAAGTCTTTAATAAGATGCATTTGATCAAAATATCCACATTCCTGAGCAATAGAAGACCAATTTGTAGAAGGATTTTTCAATTTCAATTCCAACGCGTGATTAAACCGGATGATACGACAATATAATTTTGGAGAAATACCAATATTTTCTGAAAATCTTCTTTCAAAATTTCGTATGCTCATATTAGCTTCATAAGCAAATTTTTCAACGTTTACAAAGCCAGCATACTGTAACATGATATTGGAAACTACGGTAATGCTATCCTGTAGGTCAATTCTCTTTTGTTTATTTAGAAAAGAGAGAAGAAAAGCATCAACATAAGTTGCCATTTCTTTAATGTCCTTTGAATTTAGCAACTGTTCATAAAGCCTTCTTGCAGGAATGCTGAAAGCATCGTCTGTGTTAATAAGTTTATCGGTTATTTTATTTAAAGGAAAATGGAATAATTTATATAAGCCATTAGGTTTAAAACAGATATTTAAAATAGAGTAGCATCCATTGAATATCATAATGCCATTAAACTGCGTTCCTAATCCCTGGAATGGCATATCTAAATTTGAACCTTTTACAAAATAACCTGTTTCTTCATTAATCAAATGCGACCCCATATCTTTAAGAAAGAAGCTTAGATATACTACAGGGTCTGCAAACCATG
>JADMIO012704669.1_pt1 | contig 10484 bp, 12 predicted proteins | sample 8958161 | NCBI WGS metagenome assembly JADMIO01 (sample SAMN16585339, study PRJNA669376) | soil metagenome | isolation source: Crop rotation soil | place: USA: Cullars Rotation, Alabama | collected 2011
CTTTCCCGATCCGCTCCGCCGCCGCGGGCGCCGCCGCCCGCGGCGGCAGCGCGCCGAAGGTGGCGGCCGTCGCCGCGATCGCCTGGTCGATGCCGATGTCGCCGACCACGATCACTTCGATCGGGCTGTGCGCGAGCGGGTCTTCGAGCACCGCGCGCGCATCGGCGATCGTGCTTGCCGCCATCTGCTCGCGGGTCGGCAGCGACCAGCGATTGTCGCCGCCGTGGAGCAGGACCCCGGACTCGCGGGCGAATACGCCGCTCGGGGTCGCGGCGAGCTGGTCGTGGATCGTGCCGCTCAGCGCGCGCATCCGGTTCCACCCGCTCGGCCGCCAGCCCGGATCGGTCATGTAGGCGGCGAGCACCTGCATCTGGACGTCGAGGTCCTGCGGCCGGGTCGTGCCGGCGAAGGTGAAGGCGTCCTCGTCGATGCCGAGCGTCGCGCCATAGACCTTCCCGTTCAGCGCCTCCTGCAGCTCCTCGTAGGTGAGGCGGCCGAGCCCGCCATAAGCGAAGGCCGGGCCGAGCGCCCAGCCCGGATTGGGCCGGTTCGTCGGCAAGGCGAGCTGGCCCCGGCCGAAGCGGACCGCGACCAGCACCTGGTTGTCGGCGAAATCGGTGTGCTTGACGGTGAGGCGAACGCCGTTCGCGAAGCGGATCGCGGTCGCGCCGATGTCGGCCGGCAGCTCGTGCCGCTCGGCGACGGTGCCGGCGGTGCCGAAGCGCGTATAGGGCCAGTCATGGGCCTGCTCGGCGGCGGCGGCTGGAACCGGCACCGCGAGCGAGGCGCGATAGGCGGTGAGCAGCGCCCCCTCGCCGCCTTCGATCGCGGTCGGCGAGGTCATGTAGAGGACAGGCTCGCCGGCGAAGAGCGCGCGCGCCGACTGGTTGATCCGCTCCGGGGTGAGCCCTGCCGTCACGGCCTCGAACAGGCGCAGCGTGTCCGCCGGGGCCATGAAGACGTCGTCCTGGTCCACGCTGGACACGAGCCCGTCGGCGAGCGCTGCGGTCTGGCGGGTGGCGGCCCCGGCGACCGCGGCGGTGAGCGCGGTGCGGACCAGAGTGACCTCTCGGGCGAGCTCGGCGGCGGTGACGCCATGCTCGACCAGCCGCCTCTGCTCGGTCTCGATCACGGCGAGCGCCTGCTGCCACTGGCCGGTCTGGAAGCTCGCGCCGAGCGTGGTGATGTCGGCGCTGTGGGCGAGCTGGAAGCGTCCGGCCTGGGCGCCGATATAGGGCGCCGGCGAGCGCGTCGCCGCGATCCGCTCGAGCCTGCGGTTGAGGATCTGGAAGGCGAGGGCGTCGGCGAGCAGCTCGACGCGGTGGGCGCGCGTGTCGGGCCTGAGATCGGGCGGCCGCACCCAGGCCAGAGAGACCTGCGCCGGGCCGCCCGGCTCGACCAGGAGATGAGCCTCGGTCCGCCGCGGCGCGACCGCGTCGAGATCGGGGTCCGGGCCAGGCGCGCCGCGGCCATGCCAATCGCCGAAGCGGGCGCGGATCTTGGCCTCCATCTCGTCGAGATTGAAGTCGCCCACCGCGATCAGGGTCGCGCGCTCGGGCCGGTAATAGGCATCGTAGAAAGCGGCGAAGCGGGCGCGCTGGGCGCCCGCGATCACTTCCGGCACGCCGATCGGGATCCGGTTCGGCACCCTCTGGCCGCGCAGCAGATAGGAGAGCTGGTCGACCAGGATGCGGAATTGCGGCCCGGCGCGGGTACGCTCCTCGGACTGGACGACGCCGCGCTCGCGGTCGATCGCCGCAGGCGCGAAGCTGACCTCGCCGGCGACCTCGCGCAGTAGGAACAGGCTCTCGTCGATGCTCGCCGCGGTATTCTCGGGAAGGTCGAGCTTGTAGACGGTCTGCTGGAATTCGGTGCCGGCATTGGTGTCCGCGCCGAAGCGCAGGCCGAGCCGCTCCAGCCGGTGGACGAACTCGCCCTCGGGGACATGGGTCGAGCCGTTGAACGCCATATGCTCGATGAAATGGGCGAGGCCGCGCTGGTCGTCCTGCTCCTCGAGCGAGCCCGCGTCGATCCGCATCCTCAGCGAAACCTGGTGCGGCGGCGTCGCATTGTGCCGCAGCGCATAGCGCATGCCGTTCGGCAGCACGCCGAAGCGCACGTCCGGATCGGCCGGAAGGTCGCTCGCGGCCTGGGCCCAGGGATGGGCGACCGGCGCCGCGGCCGGCGCGGGGCGCGTCTGCGCGCCGGCGGGCAGGGCGAGCGCGAGCGCCAGCCCCCATGCGAAAGCGAATGCGGGAAGGCGCAGCTTCATCTTCGTCTCTTTCGTGAATGCCCCGCGCCGCAATGCCGGCCCGGCGCCGCTCCTGACAAGGCCGTTACTCCAGAAAAGCAAGGACGATCAATCTCTTCCAACGTCGTCATTGGTGCCGCGCGACCTGGAAGCCGGCGAAGCTCTGGTTGACCGGCATCAGCTCGAGCGTGTTGATATTGACGTGCGGCGGCAGCGTCGCGACCCAGTGGATCGTCTCGGCGATGTCCTCGGCGGTCATCGGGTCCATGTCCGCGTAGAGCGCGTCGGACGCCGCCTGGTCCCAGCCGTTGCGCACCAGGGTGAACTCGGTCTCGACCATGCCCGGCTCGATCGAGGTGACCCGCACCCCGGTGCCGTGAAGGTCGCACCTGAGATCGAGCGAGAATTGCCGGACGAACGCCTTCGAGCCGCCATAGACGGCGCCGCCGCGATAGGGATAGGTCGCGGCGACCGAGCTCAGATTGACGATCGCGCCCTTGCGTTCGATCAGCCCGGGCAGCAGCCCTCGGGTCAGCGCGATGAGCCCGGTGACATTGGTCTCGATCACCTGGGCGAGAGGCGCCCATTCGGCCTCCTGCAGCGTCGCCAAGGGCGGCGGCAGGCCGGCATTGTTGATGAGGAGGTCGACCGCGCCGACCTCGGCCGCGGCCGCCTCGACCGCGTCGATGTCGCGCATGTCGAGCGCGAGCGGCCGCAGCTTGTCGCCGAGCTCTTCCTTCAGCGCGTCCAGCCTCTCCGTGCGGCGCCCGGTCCCGATCACGGTCCAGCCGTCGCCGGCGAAGCGCCGCGCCGCCGCCTCGCCGATGCCGGCGGTCACCCCCGAAATGAAGGCGGTCCTCGTCATGCTGCTGCTTCCTTTGCTGTCAGCCGGTCCGAAATCCAGGGCAAGGCTTCGTCCCAGGCGTCGATCCGGGCATGGGCGTGCGGCGCCGGCGGGGTGATCGCGGCGATGCGCGGCTCGGCGATCATGTGCAGCCGCCAGACTGCCGGCGCATGCTTCGCGACCGATTCGTGATGGACCGGGAGATCGTCGACGAACACGCAGGCCGAGGGTCCGAGCTCGCCGATCAGCTCGGCGACCGGCCGTCCCTTGCCGCCCTGGTTGCAGAGCACCCGATGGCGGATGTCGAACCGCTGGAGCTGGGCGATGCGGTTGGCGCGATACTGGTCGCCGATATTGGTGAGGATGACGATGTCCGCGCGCGCGCCGATCGTCCGCAGCGCGTCGAGCGCGCCGGCGACGAGCTGCTGGCGGTGCATCTCCCGGTCGAAGAAGGTGTCGAGGAGCTTCCAGGCCCGCTCGCGCGTCACCTCGGCGCCGGTCTCGTCGCGCAGCGCGCCGGCGAAGCTCGGGACGTCGAGCGAGAAATTGAAGCCATGTTCCTCCGCGACCCATTCGGCGAAATGCGGCGCGAAATGGAGCAGCACATCGTCGCAGTCGCTGATCAGGAGGGGCCTGCCGCTCATCGCTCCAGCGACTCCCGGGCCGCGACCAGGGCGGCCGGCGAAACCCCGAGCTCGTCCGCGCAGGCGAGGAGGTCGGGCTCATGGCCTTCGAGAAAGCGCAGCACCGCCGCGAGGAAGGGGCGATCGGCCAGGCTCTCGCGCATCCCCGCCGGGGTCAGGCCGGTGAGCGCGACCAGCCGCTGGGCGCGCGCATCGTCGCTCAGCGTCCAGCCGAGCGCGCCCAGCGCGAGCGCCTCCTCGTCATTTGTCTGATCCGCCTTCATCGCCTAATGCGGCCCGGTGGGACAAAAAATCCTGGTTGTCGAGGACAACGAGCTCAACCTGAAGCTGTTCTGCGACCTTTTGGGCGCGCACGGCTACGAAGCGGAGGCGGTCCGCGACGGCCGCGAGGCGCTGGAGCGCGCCCGCGCCTTCGCGCCCGATCTCGTCGTCATGGACATCCAGATGCCGCACATTTCCGGGCTCGAGCTGATCGAGCAGATGAAGGCGGACGGCGAGCTTCGCGCCACGCCGATCATGGCGGTCACCGCTTATGCCGCCCGCGGCGACGAGGAACGGATCCGCGACGCCGGCGCGGAAGGCTATGTCTCCAAGCCGATCTCGGTGCTGAAGTTCGTCGAGGCGGTGCGCAAGTTGCTGGAAGACGCGGCTGCGCAGGCGGAAGATACAACGAAGGGCGCGGAAGATCCGGCCCCGCCGGAGGAGGATGTCGCGGCAGAAGAGGATGCGCCTCCGTCCGAAAGCGATTATGAAGAAAGCGATTCCGCCGAATCGCTTGACTTGCCGCCGGCCGACGCCGCCCCGGACGAAGGAAGCGAGCAGGAAGAGCAGGACGAAGGGGGGTAATATGAAGACGCCGCTCGTGCCGATCGACTGGCCGTCAATCTATGCCGGCAAGGACGGCCCCAACGGCCCGCTCCCCAAAAGGATGGCGCAATGCACGCCGGACATGAAGGCGGCGATCCAGGCGGTCTCGGCGGCGCTGAAGGCGAAGGGCGGCAAGCTGATCCTCTCCGACCTGTTCCGCTCCTACCAGATGCAGTTCGACGCCCACCAGGACTTCGTCACCGGCCGCAAGAAGGCAAACAGCCCGCCGCCCGGCGGCAGCCTGCACGAGGCCGGCCGCGCCTTCGACCTCGATCTCGGCGCGATCCACGTCAGCCTCGCGGATTTCTGGAAGCTGGTGGCGCCGATCGGGCTGGTGCCGATCATCGACCAGCCCAGGTCGGGGGTCAGCGAATCCTGGCATTTCGAATGCCGCGGCAGCCACCAGCGGGTCTATGATTATTACAAGGCCGGCAAGGGCAGGAATTTCGACAAGCCCTACAAGGCGATGGCGGCAAGCGCGATCCTCAGCGTCGGGGTCAAGGTCGACATGTTCGGCGCGAACCAGGATGCGGCCTATGTCCAGTCGGGGCTGATCCGGCTCGGCGATACGATCGGCGACATGGACGGCGCGATCGGCAAGAACAGCAAGGCGGCGCTCGCCGCGCGCCATATCCCGGCCGCGCCGATGACCGCGACGGTCGCCGGCATCGACCAGGCGCTGAAAGCGAAATTCCCCGGGGAGTTTTGAGGGCGCGCGCGGAGCGTCATGCTGAACTTGTTTCAGCATCCATGAACGCGGTTCTGCCGGAATTCGTGCGGCGGTGTTCCGGGCCCTGAAACGCGTTCAGGGCAAATAGCGATCCGGGATCGCTATTTGATCTTGGCTTCCTTGAACTCGACGTGCTTGCGCGCGACGGGATCGTATTTGCGGAAGGTCATCTTCTCGGTGATGTTCCGCGGATTCTTCTTGGTGACGTAGAAGAAGCCGGTGTCGGCGGTGCTGACGAGCTTGATCTTGACCGTGGTCGGCTTGGCCATGACAGCCTCTCTGAACTGCTGAATGGGCGAAAAAAGAAAGCGGCGAAACCGCCGCCTTGTTCCGTGCCGCCTCTGCCGCGCGCGGGGCTGCCTGTCAAGTCCGCCGCACTCCCGGCACCCCCGCGGCGTATGGTTAACCATCCGGTAACCATAGGGGCGCATGGTCGCGCGCGGGGAAGAGGAGTGGGGTCATGCGCGACGCGATCGACGGGATGATGGTGGTGCGGGCCGAATTGGTCGACCAGCTCGAGGCGCTGCAGCAGGCGATGCGCCGGGCGAGCGTCCGCGATCTCTCGCAGCGGATCGGCGCGATCCGGACGATGGCCGCGGCCTATGGCATGATCCCGGTCGTCTGCCTCTGCGAAGCCTTCGACCGCGCGCTGCGCGCCCAGCCCCGCGGCTGCCCCGCCGGTCTCTATTTCGAGCGCCTGCGCGACGCGATCGGCTGCCAGGCGCAAGGCGAGGAGGCCAGCGAAGCCCTCCTCGCCTCGATCTCGATCCGCCTCAGGGCGTGAAGAAGATAGAAAGGAAGACCCTCATCCCAACCTTCTCCCGCAAGCGGGAAAAGGCGAGCGCTCGCGTCTCTCTTCTAACCCTCTCCCGCTTGCGGGAGAGGGCAGGGTGAGGGTCTTCTTCTTCTTTCTTTCGGATTAGTAAGGAGCAATGGCAGCCCTCCTCGCCAGCTTCGTCGCCGCCTTCCTCTGCGCCTGGGGCGACCGGACCCAGCTCCTCGCCGGGTCCCTCGCCACCGGCACGAAGCGCCCGACCCAGGTGCTTGCGGGCCTGGTCCTCGCCGCGCTTGCCAGCAACATCGTCGCCGCCTTTGCGGGCATCTGGATCGCCGCCACGATCAACCTGCGCGCGATGACCCTGCTCACCGCGCTCGCCTTGCTCTTCGCCGGCCTGTTCGGCCTCTTCCCGCGCCGGCAGAAGCCCGAGGCGGCGCCGCGCTTCCCGCTCGTCGCCACCTTCATCCTCTGCCTCGCCGCCGAGGTGGGCGACCGCGTCCAGTTCCTCGTCTTCGCCTTCGCCGGCCGCTTCGACAGCGCCCCGTTGGCGGCCGCGGGCGGCACCGCGGGGCTTGTCGCAGCCTGCGTGCCGGCGGTCATGCTCGGCGAGGACCTGCGATCCGCGGTGCCGGTGCGCGGCATCCGCTGGGCGACAGCCGGCGTGATGCTGGTCGCCGGCTTCATCGTCGCGATGAAGGCGCTGCAATTAGTCTAAAGTCATAAGGGTAGAAACACCCAATAGAAAATATAAGCTCAATATTTTATGATCTAGACCAACCAAGTACTATCCAAAATATCAAAACGTACATTCAGAATCATGTTTCATGACATACATACGCTGGCCCGGCTGGCCAAATTTGAGTTTTGTCGGAATTTCGTTCAAGAAAATGTGGGCAGAGGTGTTGGCGTCTATAGAGTGCTGAATCTGTTCACCCTTAAACTCATTGTCTGCACTGCTGATTGTGCTCATTGAGACTATTCCCGAGCCAGTGATGAGACCTCTTGGTCCAAACATGACACTTCCTAGCTTGGCGATTTCATCGGTGTGAACCAACACGGCAAAGGGAATCCAGCGCCCCGAGCGGGGCCAAACCTCAAGCACTGGCTTTCCATCAAAGGAGTGCATCATGTGGCCAAACGGTGCTGGTGGATCAGCTTGTTCTGCACGCCTCGTCCCAGTCACGCCATCGGCGACCTGCTGAGCCCAGCCCGGCATTCGCAAATCGACATAGAGCCTCGTTGCGAGAGCTGACGGAATTATGGTTCTATCGATGTGAGACGGGAATATGCCGATCAGTGGGAATTGCGATCCGCGGACCCGCAAAGTGCGGTCGAGCGCGTATGCTATCTCTTCCTGGCAAGCTTCACTTCTCAGACTGTTTTCGGTCACTAAGATGGCCCAGGCTTTGGTTCCAGGGTCATTGATCCCGGAGTCTATCTGATCCCAAAGACGCCTTCCCGCGAGCAGGTGAGCCCGATCATAGTTTACTTCGAGACCCTTAGCTCGGAGCTCGGCGATCACATGATCGACATCCTGATCTTCATTATCTCTCCAGGCATAGGTGAGCCACAATTTTGCCATCCGCGATCCCTCTTTCTGCAGCGGAAAATGAGCTGCCTCAATAACAAGACCGCCACGTCATACTCGGAGCGTCACGTCCGCCTCGCGCACCACCGGATCGGCGATCGCCGTCCAATAGCACCAGCCGAGCAGGGCCAGGACCAGCGCAACCAGGAGCAGCAGAAAGCGTCTCACCGTCATGGCCCTTGCGTGCTCCCGGACTTAGCGGAAGAAAAGCCCCGCCATGCGCGATTTCTCACAGCTGCTGGACGCGCTCGTCTACACCCGCTCGCGCACCGCTAAGCTGAAGCTGATCGGCGATTATCTGAAGCGCACGCCCGATCCCGATCGCGGCTATGCGCTCGCGGCTTTGACCGGGGAGCTCGACCTGCCGGCGGTGAAGCCGGCGGCGATCCGCGCGATCGCCGAGGAACGGGTCGATCCGGTGCTGCTCTACATGAGCCGGGACTATGTCGGCGACATGGCCGAGACCGTCTCCCTGCTCTGGCCGAAGCAGCTCGAACAGCCGGCCGATCTCGACGACGGGACGCTGCGGCTCTCCGCCGTCGTCGAGCGGCTCGCCGCATTGGGCCGGGCCGAGGCGCCGGGCGCGCTCGCCGCGATGCTCGACCATCTCGATGCCAGCGGCCGCTTCGCCTTGCTGAAGCTCGCCACCGGCGCGCTCCGCATCGGCATTTCGGCGCGGCTCGCCAAGGTCGCGCTCGCCGAGGCGTTCGGGCTGGACGTCGACGCGCTCGAGGAGGTCTGGCACGGCATCGGCCCGCCTTACCTTGCGATCTTCGACTGGGCGGAAGGGCGCGGCGCCCAGCCGACCGCCGAGGACGTGCCGGTCTTCCGCCCGTTCATGCTCGCCCATCCGTTCGAGGAGGCGCGGGTCTCGATGGCCGATTATGCGGCCGAGTGGAAATGGGACGGGATCAGGGTCCAGCTCGTCCATGCCGGCGGCGAGACGAGGCTCTACAGCCGCGCCGGCGACGACATCACCGGCAGCTTCCCGGACGTCGCCGAGGCCTTCACCACGCAGGGTGTGCTCGACGGCGAATTGCTGGTGAAGGGCGCCTTCCAGGGCGGCGCGGAGACCGGCGCCGCGGCGAGCTTCAACGCGCTGCAGCAGCGGCTCGGCCGCAAGAACGTCTCGGCGAAGATGCTCGGCGACTATCCCGCCTTCGTCCGGCTCTACGACATCCTCTTCGACGGCAAGGAGGACGTGCGCGGCCTGCCGCTGACCGAGCGGCGGGGACGGCTCGAGGCCTTCATCGCCAGGCTCGATCCGGACCGGTTCGACCTTTCGGCGCTGATCGAGGCGGAGAGCTTCGAGGCGCTCGAGGAGATCCGCGCCGGCGCCCGCGACGCCTCGATCGAAGGGGTGATGCTGAAGCGCCGCGACAGCCTCTACGTCGCCGGCCGCCGCGCCGGCCTCTGGTACAAATGGAAGCGCGATCCGCTCGTCGCCGATTGCGTGCTGATGTACGCCGCCCGCGGCAGCGGCAAGCGCTCCTCTTATTATTCCGATTACACGTTCGGCTGCTGGAGCGAGACGGGCGAGCTGCTGCCGGTCGGCAAGGCCTATTTCGGCTTCACCGACGAGGAATTGAAATGGCTCGACCGTTTCGTGCGCAACCATACGGTCGAGCGCTTCGGCCCGGTCCGCGAGGTCGAGAAGAAGCTGGTGCTCGAAATCGCCTTCGATTCGATCCATCTCTCGAAGCGGCACAAGTCCGGCCTCGCCATGCGCTTCCCGCGTATCTCCCGAATCCGCACCGACAAGCCCGCCGCCGAGGCCGACCGCGTCGAGACGCTGCGCCGGATGGCGACCTGACCGTCACCCCGGCGAATAAAGGGCGTCACCCCGGCGAAGGCCGGGGTCTCGTGGAGACGCGCTGCGACTTCTCGTTCCCGGGATCCCGGCCTCCGCCGGATGACGGGGAGGCTAAAGTCCCGAGGCTCGCGGCCGTTCTACGCGGTGGGACGGCGGGGGGCGAGCGCTTCGCCGATCGAGCGGAAGTCCCGCCCGCCGGCCTGCATGGCGTCGCCGCAGCGGCGCAGCAGTGCGCTATGATCGCCCGGTTCGGGCGCCGCCGCATTCGCCGGGTCGAAACCGGGCGTCGCCGCGTCGATCCGTCCCAGGAAATATTGCGCCGCGACCCGGCCGAGCGACTGGACGCGGGGGTCCTGGTCCTCGGCGAGCTGCGCCATGAGGCTGAAGCACCTTTGATCGAGCGCATTTGCGTCTCCGACCGGTGCGTGGGTTTGGGCGGCCGCGATGGCGGCCGCGATGAGCACGCTTTCCATATATGCCGTGGTAAACGGCAAAGGTGGACGCGAAGTCGCTGAGATTGGTTGACGATTGGCTAAGCATAAGGCGCGGCAGCCGTCCGGCCACCGCGCCTCATGAAAAGTTCGGCCTGATTACTGGATCGGAACCAGGTTCACCGCCGCGGTCTTGCCGCGCCGGTCGACCTCCAGCTCGAACTCGACCCGGTCGCCTTCGTTCAACGAGATCATGCCGGCCCGCTCCACCGCGGAGATGTGGACGAACGCGTCCGGCTGGCCGTCGTCGCGGGTGATGAAGCCGAAGCCCTTGGTCGCGTTGAAGAACTTCACCGTGCCCGAGGCCTTCTCGCCGGTCAGCTCGCGCTGCGGACCGCCGCCGCCCCGCTCGCGCGGGGGCCCGCGATCCTCGACCGGGAGCGGATCGCCCTCGATCTTGAGATCGGTCGCCGACACCCTGCCGCCGCGATCGACGAGGGTGAATTCGAGCGGCTGGCCCTCGGCGAGGCCGGGAAAG
>JADMIO011000877.1_pt1 | contig 10483 bp, 11 predicted proteins | sample 8958161 | NCBI WGS metagenome assembly JADMIO01 (sample SAMN16585339, study PRJNA669376) | soil metagenome | isolation source: Crop rotation soil | place: USA: Cullars Rotation, Alabama | collected 2011
GCCGCGACTTCAAGTCACGTGAATTCCAAGCTTCGGATCCCACTGTGCTGGAAAGCGCCTGCCAACTGACGCCAGGCCGATCGGCAAGGAACAGGGGGCCGAAGAGCAAGTCTTCGGCCCCCTTTTTGCACTCCCCGCCCTAGAAGTTGAACTTGAAGTTGGCGCCGTACTGTCGCGGCGCGCCGGCCAGGTTGGTCGCCCCGACCGTGGTCGCCATTTGCACGTTGTAGAGCTCGTCCCCGATGTTGCGCATGTAGAACTCGAGCGCGGCATGCCGGTTCAGGCGGTACTCGATCGAGGCGTTGACCACGTCGTAGGCCGGCTGCCGCAAGACGTTGTTCGGTTCGAACACATGGCTGCTCTTGTGCACGTAGTTGGCGGTCAGCCGCAGTTCGCTCTCGTCGCCCAGCGGCAGGACATAGCTCCCGCCCAAGGTGAAGTTGAAGTGCGGGGCCGAGGCGGTCTTGTTGCCCGATACGTTCCCCGTCGTCGAATTGAGGAACTCGGCATAGCGCGCGTCGAGCCAGCTTGCCCCGGCGGTCAGGCGGAGCCGGTCGGTGACCGCCGCCTCCAGGTTCACGTCCACGCCGTCGATCCGCACCCGCGCCGCATTGCGCAGCGCCGATACGCCGCCGATCGCCGAACGCACCTGGTAGTCGCTGATGTTGTAGTGATAGCCGGCCAGCGAGACCCGCAGGCGGCGATCGAGCAGATCGGCCTTGGCGCCGACCTCGTAGGCCATGATCGTCTGCGGCTTGACCGGCGCGTCGTGCGGGCTCTGCAGGTTGAACTGACCCGACTTGAAGCCCTTGTTGACCGAGAGGTAGACGTTGGCCGTATCGCTGACGTCGTAGCGCAGCGCGGTGCGGAAGGTCAGGTTGTTGTAGGTCACCCCGCCCAGCGGGTTGGTCAGCGAGGTGACCGGACCGACCGGCGGGATCGTGTCGGTGCGGCCGATCGGCAGCTTGCGCTGCTCGCTCGTCCAGCGCAGCCCACCGGTGAAGTGCAGGACCGGACTGAGCGCATAGGTCGCCTCGCCGAAGACGGAGATCGAATCGGTCACGCCCCGCGCGACGATGTGGCTGGTATTCGCCCCCAACGCCGAGCCGAGCTGGTACTGGTCCACCGTGGCGACGAGGTGGAGATAGAACACGCCCAGCTGCCAGGAGAGCGGCTCGGTCGAGGTCGAGGCGAGCCGGACCTCCTGCTGAAACGCCTTGGTCGAATTGTCGTAGAACAGGTGCAGCGTGTCGGGCGCATTGCCGTCGACGTCGAAGTCGCTGTGGTTCTTGAGATGGCGGTAGGCGGTGATACTGGTCAGCGCGACCGAGCCGAGATCGAGCTCGATCTTGCCGTTGACGCCCCAGACCTTGATCCGGGTGCCGCTGTCGTAGCCCGCGCGCGAATCCTGGCTCGCGGCGATCCCCGTGGCGCTCTGCGGCCAGAGGAAGGTCGCCGTGGTGTCGTGCGTCCAGAAATATTCGCCGCCCAGCGTGATCTTCAGGTTGTCGCCGGCCTTGGCGACCAGCTTCGAGCGCAGCCCCCAATAGTTGTTGGCGCGTACGTCGCGGCCCAGCGTCTGGTTGTAGCCGAAGCCGTTGGTCTGGGCCTGGCCGGTGAAGGCGAGGTTGATCCCGACCTGGTCGGACAGCGGCGCGGCGGCATAGAGCTGGCCCGAATAGGTGGCATAATTGCCATAGCCGATCTGGCCGTCGAGTTCGGCGGAATCGCCGGGGTCACGGGTGATGATGCGGATCAGGCCGCCGGTGGCGTTGCGCCCGAACAGCGTGCCCTGCGGCCCGTTCAGCACCTCGATCCGCTGGATGTTGTTGAAGGTGTTAATCGTCGAGGCGAGGTCCGGCATGTAGACGTCGTCGACATAGACCGCGGTCGAGCCTTCCTCGCCCGCCGCGCCGTTGGGGGTGGAAACGCCGCGGATCACGAAGATCCCGCTCGGGCCCGAGCGGGTGAAGTTGAGGCTCGGCACGGCCTGGACCAGGGTGCTAGTATCGGCGACGCCGATGTTCTGCAGCGAGCTTGCGGTGATCGCGTTGATCGCGATCGGCACGTCGCGCAGGTTCTCCTCGCGGCGCTGGGCGGTGACGACGATCTCTTCCAGCCCCACCGGCTCTGCGGCCGGACCGTTTTCCTGGGCCTGGGCCTGACCCGACCAGGCCAGCGCCGCGGCCAGCAGTCCGGCACCGGCCAGCGACCGCACACGGATTTGTTCCATGAACCTCATGCGTCCTCTCCTCAGCCCGCGCGGCATTTTGCCGCGTCGACAGCCCCCGGCACGTTATTCGCCGGCCCGACTGAACACCCTCTTAGTCGCAGGTTATAAATGGGCTTGCCGGATGGTCAAGCGTCCAGCCCAGGTCCACTTCAAGTCTTGGTCAGCAGGCCTGTTCGGCCTCGGGCCACAGGGCCGCGGCGACTTCGGCCCCGGCGCCTTCGATGGATTCGGCGTGGGCCAGGAAGCGATCGACCACGGCGCGCAGCTCCTGGTGACCGGTGCTTACCCCGATCGTGCTTTCCATCGCCAGGGTGCGCGCGGCGGCGGCCATGACCATGGCGACCGATGCGGGAGGGAAGGCCTGGGTATCGATCCCGACCCTGACGAAGACCCGCTCGATCTCGCGCAGGTGCAGCGCCCGGAACTCCTCGCCGGTCTGGCGCATGGCCTCGCGCAGGCCGGGATGGATCGCGCTGAGCGCCATGAAGGCCATGGTCCGGCGCACGAACGGCAGGTTGCTGTTGAGCTCCCAGACCGCCCGCAGCGGACTGGCCGAGGCCAGGGCGGCGGCGTGGAGCTTGGCGTGCTGCTCGGTCGCGAGATGGAACACTTCGACCAGCAGGTCGTCCATCGTGCGGAAGTAGTAGTGCACCAACGGCGGCTTCAGTCCGGCACGTTCGGCCACCCGGCGGGCGCTGATGGCGTACTGCCCCTCATCCTCGAGCAGTTGCGCCGCCGCTTCGACCAGCTTGCGCCGCGACTGGGTGTCCTTCGATGCAAAGCCGCGATTGGCGACCATTTGGCTTCATGCTCCCCGGGCCGGAACGGGCCCTCACGCGCGAGGCTTATCCGCCGCGCCCGGCCCTGCAAGGGAGAAAGCGCATCACCAGGCATTTCCCGCGGCCACGGCGCGGCGCTCGGCCGGCGTGCCGGCTCGGCCGAGTACCGCGTTGCGGTGCGGGAACCGCCCGAACCGCGCGATCATGCGATAGTGCGACCGCGCGAAGGACAGCACGAAGGCGTCGTCCAGGTCGGCATAGATCCGCAGCGACAGCCGCTGGTCGGCCAGGTGCTCGCTGTGCATCAGCGGCATGGCCAGGAACTGCCGTTCCGCCTTGGACAAGCCGCGCGCCCAGCCGCGGCGCAGGGCGCCATGGGTGATGGCGCGGGCCAAGGGATCGGTCGCGAAAGCCCGGGGATCCTGCCGGAACAGGTTGCGCGGGACCTGGTCGAACAACAGGATCGCCGCCCGGGCGGTCAGCGGATCGCCGAGGAACTCACGCGCCGGCCGGCGGCGCAGGGCCGCCAAGTCGCGGGCGAAGCGCCGACGCAGCGCGGCATCGACCCGGTCGTCGCGCGCGAAGCGCTGGGCGGGCCGGAGCCGGTGGAACCAGAAGTGCAGCAGTTCCGCGGCCCAGCGCCGCCCGGCCATCATTCCCGCTTAGCGACGCGCGGTATCGACCCGGCGGTAGGGCACGAACTGCTCGAGATTGACGAAGCCCGAATAGCTGCGGGTGCTCCGATCGTGCAGACGGACCAGATCGAGACTGCAGACCTGGCTGCCGAACCGGCGCGATACCAGGATGTCGTCGCTGTCGAGGTTACCCGGGTTGCGCGGGCGATTGACGTAGATCGTCCGTCCCGAGCCATAGACCAGCGCGGTCCGGTCGATGATCCTCACCTGATCGTTCGAGAAGCTGGGGATGCAGTTGACGGGCTCGCCGGCGACGCGGCCTTCCAGCAGGCGATCGAGCTGTTGCTGCCCGCTTTCGCGCGGGCGGGCCTCGGCGGTGCCGATGGCGGCGGCGCCGAGCGCCAGCGCGGCGGCAGACAGCGCAATTCCGAATTTGACGGTCATCGTTCTTGCCTTTCCCAATCTCATGGCCGGATCATGGCACGATGGTGCTGAACCGGGCCTGACCGCGAAACGCCGGACAAATCAGCCCGTTCCGCCCACGGTCAGCCCTTCGACCAGCAGGGTCGGCTGGCCGACGCCCGCCGGCACCGATTGCCCGCCCTTGCCGCAGACGCCGACGCCCTCGTCCAGAGCCATGTCGTTGCCGATGCCGATGACGCGGGTCAGCACCGATGGGCCGTCGCCGATCAGCGTCGCCCCCTTGATCGGCGCGCCCAGCTTGCCGTTCTCGACCTTGTAGGCCTCGGTGCAGGAGAACACGAATTTGCCCGAAACGATATCGACCTGACCGCCGCCGAACGACTTGGCGTAGATGCCGTTCTTCATCCGGCCCAGCAGTTCCGCCGGATCGTCGTTGCCGCCGCGCATGAAGGTGTTGGTCATCCGCGGCATCGGGGCATGGGCATAGGACTCGCGGCGGCCGTTGCCGGTGGGGGCGACGCCCATCAGCCGGGCGTTGAGCCGGTCCTGGATGTAACCCTTGAGGATGCCGTCCTCGATCAGGATATTTTCCTGGGTCGGCGTGCCTTCGTCGTCGATCGACAGCGAGCCGCGGCGTGCCGCGATGCTGCCGTCGTCGATCACGGTGACGCCCGGGGCGCCGACGCGCTGGCCGATCATGCCCGAGAAGGCGCTGGTGCCCTTGCGGTTGAAGTCGCCCTCCAGGCCGTGCCCCACCGCCTCGTGCAGCAGCACGCCGGGCCAGCCGGGGCCGAGCAGCACGGTCATCTCGCCGGCCGGGGCGGCGACACTATCCAGGTTGACCAACGCCTGGTTCAGCGCCTCATCGATCGCACGGTTCCAGTTGACCGGATCGAACAGGTCGCCGTAGAGCCGCCGCCCGCCCATCCCGAACGAGCCGGTTTCGCGCCGTCCGTTCTGCTCGGCGACGATCGAGACGTTGAGCCGCACCAAGGGTCGCACGTCGGTGGCGACGAAGCCGTCGGCACGGACGATCTCGACCACCGACCACGAGGCCGAAAGGCTGGCGCTGACCTGGGCGACGCGCGGATCGCGCGCGCGCGCGGCGGCGTCGATCGTCTCGAGCAGCTTGACCTTCTCGGCAAAGCCGATCTCGTCGAGCGGCGAGGCGTCGGTGTAGAGGTGGCGGTTGTTCAGCCGCGGCGGCGCGGCCATCGGGCCGGCGGCGGGATCGAGCAGCGCCAGGGTCTCGCCCGCGCGGCGGATCGCGGCGGCGGAAATGTCGTTGGCATGGGCGAAGCCGGTCATCTCGCCCGAAACCCCGCGCAGACCGAAGCCCGCGTCGCGCGAATAGTCGGCGGTCTTCAGCCGCCCGTCGTCGAAGCCGAAGGCCTCGGAAGCGATGAACTGGAGGTAGAGCTCGCCGTCATCACACTGGCGCAGGGTTTCCCGGGCAAGCGCCTGGGCCTCCTCGGGCGAGAGCTGGCCGGAGCGGTAGAGTAGCGAGCGGGGATCGGCGATCAGGGTCATGGGAAGCGATATAGGCGCTTCGCCGGCAAATTCTATCGCCGCTTACGCCGCGGCCCCAGCGGGGCTGGTATCCGCCGGCCCGCCGCGCAGCACGAAGCGGCGATCGCAGTAGCCGCACTCGACATAGCCCTTCTCGTCGATCTCCAGCCAGACCCGCGGATGGCCGAGCGCCGCACCGCCGCGGATCGCGGTGGCGCCGTCGCAGGAATTGCGCGGGGAATCGGTGACGATCGTTTCGGGCGGCTGGCTCATGGGTTAGCCCCATAATCGCAGGCAGGCGGCGTGAAAAGAGCGCAGTCGCGCTTTACGCCCGCGCGCTTCCGCCGCTAGGACCGTCCGATGACCGCCCCCGCCATTTCCATCCGCAACCTCGTCAAGCGCTATGCCGGGATCAAGGGCGCACCTGGAAAACTCGCGCTCGACGACGTCAGCTTCGATGTGCCGCAGGGCCAGATCTTCGGCCTGCTCGGCCCCAACGGTGCGGGCAAGTCCACGCTGATCAACATCCTCGCCGGCATGGTGATGAAGACCGCGGGCGAGGCGTCGATCTGGGGCTTCGACATCGACCACGACCGCCGCAATTCCAAGCGCGCGATCGGCATCGTCCCGCAGGAGATCGTCTTCGATCCGTTCTTCACCCCGTTCGAGGTGCTGGAGAATCAGGCCGGGCTCTACGGCATCCCCAAGGCCGCGCGGCGCTCGGCCGAGTTGCTCGCCGCGGTGCACCTGTCGGACAAGGCGAACGCCTATTCGCGCACGCTCTCGGGGGGCATGAAGCGGCGGCTATTGGTGGCCAAGGCGATGGTCCACTCGCCGCCGGTGCTGGTGCTGGACGAGCCGACCGCCGGGGTCGACGTCGAGCTGCGCCGGCAGCTGTGGGAACTGGTCAGCGAGCTCAACGCCGAAGGGGTGACCGTGGTCCTGACCACCCACTACCTCGAGGAAGCCGAGCAACTGTGCGACCGCATCGCGATCATCAACCACGGCAAGCTGATCGCCGACAAGCCGACCCGCGAACTCGTCGGCATGGCGCGCGAGAAGGTCGTGGTCCTGACCCTCGACCGCGAGGTGGCGGCGCTGCCCGAGCATCCCGCCTTCCTCAAGTGCGAGACGGTGAGCGAACGCGTGGTCGAGATCACCTACGACAAGGACCGCTCCAACGCCGGCGAGGTTCTCGCACTGGTCCAGGCCCAGGGCTTCGCGATCGTCGACGTGACCACGCGCGAGGCGGACTTGGAAGACGTCTTCGTGTCGCTGACTAGCGCGGCGAAGGCGGCAGTGTGATTGTCGATTTCTGATTTTCTGTATATATTGCTCATTTGTAGCAAGCCGAGGTTCCGACAGATGAACATTCAGCGTGGTAAACTCGTCAGCGGCGGTCGCCTCCAAATCCCGGTAGATATCCGGAATACCTTGGGATTGAGCGATGGCGATGAAGTGCGCATGGAAGTCATCAACGGCGAATTGCGCGTTCGTTCGTTTCGCGAGACGCTGAGCCGCGTGCGCGAGCGCCTGCAACCGTACATCGTACCGGGCGTGTCAATCGTGGACGAACTCATCGCTGAACGACGCGCAGAGGCTGAGCGAGAGTAGACGATGCCTGTCGCCCGCGTCGTTGATTCATCGGTCGTTCTGGCTGCGCTACTAGGTGAGATAACGATCGATGAAGCAGAACCGTGGCTGACGGGCGCGTGCATCAGCGCCGTAAACTTCGCCGAAGTCGTCGCCCGTCTGACCGACCGCGGAGCATCTCCTCAAACCATTGCCGACAGTCTGCTGGATATGGATCTCGACATCCGACCATTCGATCATCTCCAAGCCGAAAGGGCCGGATTGCTACGCACTCAAACGCGTGAGTTCGGGCTGTCGCTGGGTGATCGGGCCTGCCTCGCCCTCGCAGCAGAACTCGGCCGATCCGTGGCGACCGGGGACAGAGCCTGGGCTCAATTGAATATCGGCGTTACCGTCGAAATGATCCGATAGTGCGGACGGACAGGTCGAGAGCATGACCCACGACGTCATCATCGTCGGCTCGGGCGCGGCCGGGCTCACCGCGGCGCTGGGGCTGGCCGAGAAGCTCAAGGTGCTGGTCCTGGCCAAGGGCAGCCTGACCGGCGGATCGACCGCCTGGGCGCAGGGCGGGATCGCGGCGGTGCTCGATGCGGGGGACACCTTCGAGGAGCATATCCACGACACGATGGTCGCCGGGGCGGGCCTCAACCGGCAGGAGACAGTCGAGTTCGTGATCGAGCGCGCGCCGCATGCGATTGCACGGCTGGTCGAGCTGGGCGTGCCGTTCAACCAAGACGGCGACACGCTGCATCTCACCCGCGAGGGCGGGCATTCGCACCGGCGGATCGTGCACGTGAACGACGCCACGGGGTGGGCGGTGCAGTCCGCGCTGCTCAAGGCGGCCGAGGCCCATCCCAACATCACCCTGCTGCCGGGGCGTTCGTGCATCGACCTGATCACCGGGCGGCACGAGCTGCGCTATTCGGGCTCGGGCCGGGTCTGGGGCGTCTACGCGCTCGACGAGGCGACCGGGCATGTCGAGGCGCATACCGCGCGGGCGACGATCCTGGCGACCGGCGGCGCGGGGCGGGTCTATCAGTTCTCCACCGCACCCAGGGGCGCGACCGGCGACGGCATCGCGATGGCCTGGCGGGCGGGGGCGCGGGTCTCCAACATGGAGATGATGCAGTTCCACCCGACCTGCCTCTACAACCTCGAGGTCAAGAACTTCCTGATCACCGAGGCGGTGCGCGGCGAAGGCGGACAGCTGAAGAACCCGCGCACCGGCCGGCGCTTCATGGCCGACTACGACGAGCGGCTGGAACTCGCCCCGCGCGACATCGTGGCCCGGGCGATCGACAACGAGATCAAGCGCGACGGCCTCGACTATGTCCACCTCGACATCAGCCATCAGCCGCCCGAATTCGTCCGCGAGCACTTCCCCAACATCCACGAGAAGCTGCTCGAGCTCGGCATCGACATGACCGTCCAGCCGATCCCGGTGGTCCCCGCCCAGCACTACACCTGCGGCGGCGTGCTGATCGACCTGGCGGGCAAGACCGACCTGCCCGGGCTCTACGCCGCGGGCGAATGCACCGAGAGCGGGCTGCACGGCGCCAACCGCCTCGCCTCCAACAGCCTGCTCGAATGCTTCGTCTTCGGCGAGGCGGCGGCGGCCGACATCCTCGACCACTGGGACGCCTTCGACGCCCCGCCGCCGGTCCGCGGCTGGGACGAGAGCCGGGTGACCGATTCGGACGAAGAGGTCATCATCAAGCAGAACTGGACCGAGATCCGCCGCTTCATGTGGAACTACGTCGGCATCGTGCGGACCACCAAGCGGCTCGAGCGCGCCGCCCACCGGATCAAGCTGCTGACCGAGGAGGTCGAGGACTATTACGGCCACTTCCGCGTCACCACCGACCTGGTCGAGTTGCGCAACCTGCTGCAGAGCGCCGACCTGATCGTGAAATCCGCCCTCAAGCGCCACGAGAGCCGCGGGCTGCACTTCATCCTCGACTATCCCGAGACCGACCCGCAGGCGCGCGATACGGTGCTGGTGCCGTGAGCGCCGCCGCTCCCGATCCCGACCGCATCGACCGCGCCTCGCGGGTGATCGCCGCCTCTGCCGCGCAGGTCTATGCTGCGCTCACCGACGGCCGCATGGTCCAGCACTGGCTGCCGCCCGAAGGTGCGACGGGCACGATCGAGGCGTTCGACCCGCGGCCCGGCGGCGCGTTCCGCATGACCTTGCGCTTCGCCGCGGGCGCCGATGGAGTTGGGGGCGGCAAGACCACGGCCGATACCGACACCATCACGGGCCGCTTCCTCGATCTCGATCCCGACGAATACGTCGCCCAGGAATTCGACTTCGTCTCCGCCGATCCGGCCTTCGCCGGCACGATGCGGATGACCTGGGGCCTGACCTGGTGCGCTGGGGGGACCGAGGTCAGCGTCACTGCCGAAAACGTGCCGCCGGGTATCCGCCCCGACGATCACGAGGCCGGACTGGCCTCGTCGCTTGCCAACCTGGCGGCCTTCCTCGAACATCGGGCCTGATCCACCGACCTAGCGAAGGAAACGCCATGCCCGAGCCCAAGCGAACCGCCCTCGTCACCGGCGCCTCGCGCGGGATCGGCGCGGCGACCGCGTTGGCCCTGGCCGCCGAGGGCTATCACGTGATCGTCCACTACGGTGCCGGCCGCGACCAGGCCGAGGGCGTGGTGGCGAAGATCCGGGCGGCGGGCGGCAGCGCCGATGCCGTGGGCGCCGACCTCGCCCGCCCCGAAGCGCCGCGCGAACTGGCCGAGGAGGCGCTGCGCCTGGCCGGGGGAGCGCTCAACGCCGTGGTGCTCAACGCCGCGGTCATGCCGGGCAATTCCAACCTCGACGCCTGTTCGCCCGACACCTTCGACCGGATCTTCGCGGTCAACCTGCGCGCGCCGTTCTTCCTGCTCCAGCACCTCTCGCCCGACATCGCCGAGGGCGGGAGCGTGGTCCTGCTGAGTTCGGTCACGGCGCGCCACGCGGTGGGCGCGGTCGCCGCCTATGCGGCGATGAAGGCCGCGCTCGAAAGCCTGGTGGCGCGCGCTGCGGCCGAGCTCGGCCCGCGCGGGGTGCGGGTCAACGCCGTGGCGCCGGGCACCACCGCCAGCGAGACTATCGCCCCCTGGACCCAGAGCGACCAGGGCCGCGAGGTGACGCTGGGCATGCAGGCGCTCAAGCGCATCAACCAGCCCGAGGACGTCGCCGACGTGATCGCCTTCCTCTGCTCGGACAAGGCGCGAATCGTCACCGGCGCGGTGATCGCGGCCGATGGCGGGACGCTACTGTGAGGCGCGATGAGCGCGCCGCGATAGCCCTCTCCCCTT
>JADMIO011631587.1_pt1 | contig 10483 bp, 10 predicted proteins | sample 8958161 | NCBI WGS metagenome assembly JADMIO01 (sample SAMN16585339, study PRJNA669376) | soil metagenome | isolation source: Crop rotation soil | place: USA: Cullars Rotation, Alabama | collected 2011
CTTCCCTTTTCACCGGTGTTGATCGGAAACGTGATCTTGCCATCGCGAAGCAATGGGGTGCCGCCACCCTCATTCACGGCGACATCCGATCTCAATAGATCGGGCCGATGCTTCGCCAGCCAGGCGAACCCGTAGGCTCCACCCGATTCTTCATCGGCAGCTGCCGCTACGACCAGGTCACCGGCGAATGGAACCCCAAGCCGCTTGAGGATGATGGCGGCCATCACCTCGGCGGCGACGATCGACTTCATATCGCTCGATCCGCGCCCGTAGATACGGCCGTCGTGAATCTCACCGCCAAATGGCGGGTAGGTCCACTGCGCCACATCCTCGACCGGCACGACATCGAGATGCCCCATCAGCATCAACGACTGTGCGGAGCCTGTTCCGGGAATGCGCGCGACGACATTGCCCCTGCCGGGCGCCGATTCAACGACCTCGGCGGCAATGCCCTCTGCCGCAAATCGCGACTTCACGAATTCAGCAGCCGGTGTTTCGTTTCCCGTCGGCATGTAGCCCGTGTTGACGGTTGGAATCTGGACAAGCGCCTGCACGAGTTCAACGATTTCATCTCGTGACGCATCGACCGCGGCAAGCGCGTCTGCCAGCGAGGCCATCAATCTTCATCCCCTTGCCGCGGGTCCGCAGTGGTCCGGGCGTATACTCGCACGAGGCCCGAGTGAGCGGGTCGATCAGCGCGAAGTGCGATATCTGTATGAAGAGAGGATAACCGGAATGCGGGTCACGCTCCGCCATTTCGCCCTGATCCGGGAAACCATCGGGCAGTCGAGCGAAGTTCGCGATGTTGCAGAGGGCGCAACGATCGGCTCGCTCTACGATGAGCTTGCGACGGCGTACCCGCGCCTGAAGGGGCTCAAGCCGTCGGTGATGATGATGGCGAATCAGGAGTACGTCAAAGGTGATTACCGCCTTGGCGACGGCGATGAGATCGTCTTCATCCCCCCGGTGAGCGGGGGAGCCGCCGAAGGACGACTGTTCCGCATCACCGGCGATCCCCTCGATCCCCGCGAGACAGAGCAGGCGGTCGAAGACCCCGGCGCGGGCGCGATCGTCACCTTCACCGGCGTCGTGCGTGACAACGGGCGAGGCCGCCCGGTGAGCGCGCTCGATTACGAAGCGTATGCCCCGGCCGCAGAAAAGATGATGGAGCGCGTGGCCGATGAGATTCGCGAGAAGTGGGGATTGGAGCGGGTGGCGATCGTCCACCGCACCGGTTTGCTGCCGGTCGGCGAGGCAAGCGTCGTCATCAGCATCTCATCCCCGCATCGGGACGCCGCCTTCGACGCCTGCCGCTACGCGATCGAACGGCTGAAAGAAATCGTGCCAATCTGGAAAAAAGAGCACTACGACGACGGCGCAGTCTGGATCGGGAGTGAATCCGACTACCAGCGCGAAATCGGCCGGTTGCCGGAAAAGCCTGCTGAATAGGCCGAGGCTACCGCTTTGACGACTTGTGGTCGCGCTGTTGCGCGATCATAAAACTCCGCAGCACGGCGTTCATCCTCGTCTGGTAGCCGCTGCCCTGGGCCTTGAACCAGTCGATGATGTCTCCATCAAACCGAACTGTCATTTGACGCTTGGGTTGAGGAAATCCCGGCTGCGCCTTCGACCAGTCGAACACGCCTTCATCCTCATAGTCGATCGAGGCCTCGAGTTCCTCCTCAGTCAGTGCGTCAAGATAGGCATAGTTTGTCTGATCCTCACCTTGTGCGAGCTTCTCAGCGATTTCCTTCGCCGTAAACCGTACGATACGTTCGCTTTTCACCTTCTCTTGCGCTCCTGACGGAAATAAATCGGATTGCTTCACCCCGCAGGGTCCAAATTGCCGTGTAGCAGCGACCATCGAGATAACCGGTCGTCGCGCTTCGAGTTTCTCCGTCTCTCGGGCTATCAACCGTCACATTGGGACGACCGTCAAAGAGAAGCGTCGCAAGTTGAAAGTCGACCTTGTGCTTTTCAAGATTCGCTATCCGCTTCGACTCGTCCCACTCGAATTCTGTCATGAATCCGTCCCTACAATTGTAACTACGCCGAAAGCTGGATGCTGGATTCCCCGGATTGTGTTGGACGATGCGTTCGTTATGCATCAGAGAAACTTGATAGACATCTCAGGAATTGCTAGGATGCGCTGGAGTATTGTGCCATCTGCCCACCCGGCTTTCCTGGAGGACTCCACATGACTGTCACCCCTGACTCCCTCGTTCGCATCAAGCGCCCGGCCATCGCCGATGATGCAACCGATCTTGTCGGCAACACACCGCTGGTGCGACTCGCTCGCTTCGCCAAGGGCACGCCCGGCACATTGATTGCCAAGCTTGAAGCGTTCAATCCCGGTTTCTCGGTCAAGGACCGCATCGGCGTCGCCATGGTTGAAGACGCCGAAGCCGCCGGCATCATCACTCCTGGCAAAACCACACTGATCGAGCCGACCAGCGGCAACACTGGCATCGCCCTCGCCTGGGTGGCTGCTGCCAAGGGATATCGCCTGATCCTGACAATGCCGGAATCGATGTCGCAGGAGCGCCGCGTTCTGCTCCGGGCCTATGGCGCGGAAATCGTGCTGACCCCTGCCGCAAACGGCATGGCGGGCGCAGTCGCGGTGGCCGAAAAGCTCTCGGCGGACATTCCTGACTCCTGGATCCCGCAGCAGTTCAACAATCCATCGAATCCCGAGGTGCATCGCAAGACGACTGCAGTCGAACTCTGGGAGGATACCGACGGCGCCATCGACATCCTGGTTGGCGGCGTCGGCACCGGCGGCACCATCACCGGCGCGGGCCAGGTGTTGAAGCAGCTCAAGCCGAGCATCAAAGTAATCGCCGTCGAACCAGTCGAGTCTCCATTGATCTCAGAAGGCCGCGCCGGATCGCACAAGATTCAGGGACTCGGCGCCAACTTCATTCCTGGAGTGCTCGATCGCGACAATATCGATGAAGTCGTCACAGTCTCCAGTGACGATGCGATCGTCACTGCCCGCGAACTGATCCGGACGGAAGGACTGCTCGTCGGCATCTCCTGCGGTGCGGCTGCGGCAGCGGCGCGGCGCGTGGCCCAGCGTCCCGAGAACGCCGGCAAGACGATTGTCGTCGTGCTACCGGATACCGGTGAACGCTATATCTCCACCCTCCTCTTCGCGGATCTCCGCGACGAGGTCTCCAAGCTCGTGGCAACCCCGATCGAGTAGCGATCGCTAGCTCCTGTCCTCCAGCTGAAAAAAGGCCGCCCGGAATACCGGGCGGCCTTTTTCGTGTTTATGCAGTCCATCGAACGACGCCTGATCCCGCTGCTTGGGAACGAAGATCCCCGAACTTGAGTGATTGCAGGTCCCTGGTCTTGTATTCCTAGTCGTAATGATTTATATAGTACTAAGTAGCTAGTCATATAGGGACGGTACCAATTTCTCACAGAGCCTAGACCCGAGCCGTCACTTTGACATGCGAATGAACTTCGAGCCGATCTTGCGACGTGCAAATGAATGATCTCGCGTGATCGTTCAAGCCTGTCGCAGGAACAGGATCATGCGTTGCCGCATCTCGAAGCGGCGGAATCCGGAAAAAGTGGAGTGGGTATGGTGCATAGCCGCACGAAATCGACAATGCTGACCTGGGGACTTGGCATCTTGCTGATCCTCACGCTCGCCATCCCCCTGAGCGGCGCGGCGCAGTCCACCAGCGACGATCAGGGCACCCCGGTCGAAATGACCGGCGCGCAGGAGCCGGAGCCCACCACCACCGACATCCCTCCGACCGAAACGCCCACGCCCGAGCCGGTGGCCACCGACACCCCGACCCCGGAACCAACCGCAACGGAGATCCCTCCGACCGAAACCCCCACCGACGTCCCCGCAACCGAAACGCCAACGGCAGCGCCGACGGATACCCCGACACAAGCGCCAACCGCAACTGCGACGCCAAGCCCAGCGGTCACGCCATCGCCGACCGCGACTTCAACGCCGAAATCAGGCGTAAAAACAACTTCGCTGGCGGCCGCGGCAACGGGACCTTCATGTTCCCTAGTATCCGCAAGTTTGGTTGTCGACGTTGGTCAATATGTGACATATCTCTGCGACGCCCAATCTCACCCTATAAAGGTCTCTGGCGCAAACATCACGTCAGGTTGGGAATGGAGCTACAACTTCGAGACGAACATCGTCCCGACGACATGGTTGTCAGGCAGCGCAGATTCAAGTGAATCAACGGGCAATATCGAGACAGTCTATATCTACCTTCGACCGACGAGTGCGGCTCCAGGCGGTACTGGATCAGTCGATCTCACAATCCGAAAGCCGAACGGCAACTCACTGGGGACGTTTCAACCCAGTGCCATCCGCACCCTAACGATTGCGAACTTTGCCCTTTCCTGCTCCCCGGTTTCGGTGACGGTATCGACGAATGCGAACGGCACGTCGACCTGCACCTTAAATGGAATTGGAATGGCCTCCGGAGTTCCGGTGACAGTCAACGGCGTTTCCGTTGTTGCGCCGACAGGATGGACGATCACCAGAAACCCAACTTCCGGTTCGTTTACAAGCGGAGGGTCCGGCTTCAGCTTCACGCTCACACTCACGCCGGGTTGCGCAGCCGCCACGTCGGTTCCGACACCGAATGTCACCATCAATTCCGTCATCAGCGCGACCGCTCTTGGCAATAGTGTTACGGGACCGAGCACAACAATCACCGCAATCCACACAGCGGCCTCGAACGTCTCCGCGTCGATCACCAGCAGCTCGATCACCTGGTCACGCGCCTACTCGTTTGCTCCACAGAGCGTGAGCGGCTCAATAACGATCCAGGTCTCCGCCTCCTCCGGGTGCGCCGGCTGGAATGTCCAGTTGTCCGCGTCGTCCTTCAACTATTCCGGCTCATTTGGCGGAAGTGCGATCCCGAACGGAAATGCGGCAGTCACAACCCAAGCTCCTTCTGCGGCATCCGGCAGCTTGACCGGCGTTGCCGCTGGCCCTGGAGGAGTTCTCTCCTCAGCGCAAAAAGTCGTGAGCGCGTCGGCATCGAACGGACTCGGCACCTACAACCAGATGCTCGGCATCGGCGTAACGATCCCTGGCGCGGCCAGGGTTGGCACCTACACCTCGACGATCACGATCACTGCTGCGGCCGGTCCATAACCGGCATGAACACGAAGACGATAGCCGTCAGGACGAGCGGATTGGGTTGGCTCCATCGCGCGAAACCACTCCCTGGCGCGAACGAAGGGGGATGAACTGAGGAAGGAAAGGCTTGTGCAACGTTCAGGAAAGACGTGGATTTTCGAGTGGAGGATTCGCAAATGACTTTTCGAAAAGCGCTCACCGGAGCAATCGGCGCGCTGGCGCTGGTGGCGGCCACCGCAACGTCCAGTCTGGCGGCACCGGTGACGCCGAGCGACTCGACTGATGTCGACATCATTGTCACATCGAATGGCGTGCTCTCGGTGATCGTGGCGGAATCGGAACCGTTCGACGACGTCAACTATAGCTTCACCACGACGCATTCGATTGGCCAGCTGACCGTGACGGTGACTGACCTGCGTGGTACAGCAGCGGGCTGGACTTTCAACCTGCGCGCAAACGGCGACTTCGAGGGAGCGAATACCAACGATTCGATTCCCATCGGTGGTCTGGGGCTCGGCTTCAATCATCTGGCATGGGTCGCCGGCAACACGAGCACCCTGTTCATTGCCGCCTCGAATATCTCGCATGTCTCAACCAGCGGGCAGCAAATCGTCGACGCACCGATTGGATACGGAAACGGGCAGTACGACATCGTCTACAACGGCGATCTGCTCGTGCCAGGCGACACGCTCGTCGACACCTACACCACGACGCTGACCGTCGAATCGGCAGCCGCACCGAACTAGGAATCGATTGGATTGTCCGGACTTCCCGGACAAAGCATGGGCCGCACATAGCGGTCTGAAGGGGAAACAATGAACATTCGAAATCGTGTTCTCGCAACCCTCGGCGCGGCTGCGCTCGTCGCAACAATGTCGACCGGAGTACTCGCTAGCGCTCCACCTACCGGCAGCGACAGCGCCAACGTCGATGTCCAGGTAAAAGTCATTGATGGGAGCACCGTAACCGTTTCAATTGGGGAAACGACGAGCTTCACAGACGTCACCTACAACCTCACAACTGCCCAGGAATCAGACGGAGCGCTAACGGTGACGGTCAAGGACAACCGCGGCACAGCTCGCGGTTGGAACGTCACGCTTGGGGCGACGAACTTCCTACGCACAGTCAATACCGGCATCGGTTCAGACATCGCTATTAGCAACCTTGCCTTGACGCCAACCACTCCCACCCGTGTCTCAGGCGTCGGAACCATTCCGACTGCGACGTCAACCATTCCTCAGGTGTCTACGACACAGTCCCAACTCTGGAATGCACCTGCGGATAAAGGCGATGGCGAATTCGCCGTTGTTCTTAATGGCGCATTGAATATCCCGGCAGGACAGCTCGTCGACACCTACAAATCGACGATCACTGTCGAGGTCACAGCAGCGCCGTAGGCGCACATTACGCCACAAGGAGTCTAGTCGATGAAGTTTTTCACACGGATTGCGGCGATTGCCGGTGCAATGGCAATGCTTGTCGCCGTTGTCGCCTCAGCCAACGCAGCGACCACTGCTGACGCCACGGTTGCGATTACAACTCAGCCAGGCGCCGGCCTGACAGCCTCAATTCAGGCGGCTAGCCTGGGATCGTATCCGTACAGCTTCTCTCAGCAAACGGCGACTGGAACGCTCACATTGGGCGCGACAGATACACGTGGCACAGCAGCAGGTTGGCATGTCTCGCTGAATGCACAATCAGCGAACTTTGTCGGCACGACAGCGAGCAATACGATTCCTGTGAGCGGCCTCAAAATCAATGCGGCTGGTACGATCTCAACAATCTCCGGAAACGCCGTCGTGACCGGTCAAACGACGCCAGGCATCACATCAGTTTCAACCGGGGCGGCAAATATTTGGGCGGCCGCACTTGGATCGGGCGATGGTAACTACACCCTTGTCTCCGGAGTTAGCCTGGTGATCCCTGCTGGCAAACTCGTTGACTCTTACACAGTTACGCTCGAAGTCGGCATTAATACCGGGCCGTAACGGGCATCCAATATTTTGCCGGGAATGGAGGCTCCTTATCTGGAGCCTCCTATCTCGGATCGACTTGACGTTTTGCTTTCTTCAACGAGTGAGCGTCCCAACCAGCGCATTCGCGCGCAAAACCTGATTGAATGGCGTTGGGACGTTCCCAATCGATTCCTTTTCGTTGACCTGAAGATCCTTCGCCGGATCTGGAGTGCGCCTGATGTTTCGATCGATTGCACGAACTCGTCGAGCCGGGTGGACGCTGCTGATGGCGTTCGCGTTCATCTTCAGCCTGCAGGGGCTTGCGCTTCCGGTCGCCAGCGCGCAGGATGCGTCGCCGACGCCAGGCACTGACAGCGGGCCCCGCTTCATCATTCGTCCGGCTGATGGGGCTGATGGTGACTACTTCACGCTCAACGCTGATGCAGGCACGACCAACACCCTGAAAGTGGTGCTTGGCAATGCCGACGACGAGGATCTGGAGCTTCGCACCTTCGCCAACGACGCGGTGCCGATGACGAACGGCGGTTTCTCGATTGCCGATGAGACGGTTCCGGCAACGGGCGTCGCCACCTGGATTGACTATCCGGCCGAAACGCTCACGTTCAAGCCGGGCGAAGGAATCGAGCGCTCGTTCACTGTCACGATCCCGGCTGAAGCCAAACCCGGCCAGTACATCGCCGGACTGGCCCTGCAAACGGCCAAGCCGATCGAGGTCAAAGGCACCTCGATGTTCAATCAGATCATCCGCAAAACGATCGCCGTCTTCATCATCGTGCCCGGGCCGGAGACGCCTGAATTCATCCTCGGCGATCCCCAGCTGCTCACCGATGGCGCGGTGCCGCGCATCGACATCCCGGTCACCAACAGCGGCAATGTGCTGGTGAAGCCGGAAGGTGAAATGACCCTGACCGACGCGTCAGGCAAAGAAGTGGTGAAGGCGCCGATCGCGATGGGTTCGGTCTATGCCGGCACCACCGCGCCGCTCTCGGTCGGTTTGACGACGGCGCTGCCGGATGGCGATTACACGCTCTCCGTCAATCTCGAAGACAAAACGACCGGTGCGAATGCGTCAATCTCCAATGCGACGCTCACCTTCAGCGCCGCAGCGCAGGCACCGGCGCAGTTCGTGCTCGATGCGACAGTTGCGCTTTCGCCAGACACCACCAATCCTGCCTTCGCCAATGTCGATGCCACGATCACCAACCAGGGCGATCCGGTCGGCAAGGCGGAACTGCTTCTTGAAGTGAAGAAAGATGGCGAGCTGGTTGAAACCTTCCCCCTGGCGGCTTCGCTCGCGTTGCCGCAGGGAGAAACAACGGTAAGCCAGCGCTATATCCCGCCGACCGGTTGGGAAAGCGGCGAGTGGACCTTCTCACTCCAACTCAATGTCATCGATGAATCGACCGACGCATCGACGACGGTCGCGACGCTCGACACGATTCCTGCCATCGAGGTAGGGAAATAAGCTGATGACGAAAGGACGACCGGTGCGCAATCAGGGTCGATTCAGAACGATCTGTGCTTCGATGTTCATCGCCGCGCTCCTGCTCGCTTCAGTTGGCGCGGCAAAAGCGCAGGATGACGCGTCGGATGACGTCGAGATCAGCATTGTCGTTCGCCCCTCCTCGGCGACGCCGGACGTTCCGGTCACGCCGATTGCTCCTGGCGTCGCGCCGGCGCCGGTGCCTGGTATTCCCGGCACGGTTTCGGCCCGGATCGTGCTGATTCGCAATAATGATGCAAGCAGCAATGACGACGATGCGATCGTCTTCATCGTGATTCGCGACGATCGCGGAACGGCGCAGGGTTGGAATATCGCCTTGACGTCTTTGGTAGTTGGCAGTGCAACGTGGACGCCTGAATTGCTCGAAAACAAGCAGGTGACCATCCGGCGCGTCTTGCCGGAAGATGGGCGGCTGTCCGATCAGGTGCAGGGGATTTCCTCTGGTCACACCCTCGGGCCATTCGCGAATCCGATTCCGCTGCTGCATGCCGGTCAAGGAAGCGGTTCCGGACTCTTCCTGCAGGAATTGCAAATCGCCTTTCCTGAGCTCGGTTCAACAACCCTGCTCGGCACGGCGTCCGTCCAAATTCCCTTCGCTCCCTAAATGCGGATTCACGACAGGGGATGGCCACCCGGCTCGATTGAGCCGGGTGGCCATTTTCGCGTCCGAGACACATTCAACGATCGCTGATAGGCTTTTCTTCGATAACCGAACAATAGTTTCGAAGGAGGGGAAGGCGTGACAGAGGCAGCGCGCGGATACGAGCATCAGTTGATCGGCGATATCTGGACGAGCGACGAGCCGTATCGGAATCTGGTTGAGCTCTGCGACGACATCGGCAACCGCTGGGCCGGCAGCGAGAGCGAGCACAAGGCGGGCGAGTTTCTCAAGGCGAAGCTGGAGAGCTACGGACTGACGAACGTTCACCTCGAGCCGATCGAGTTCGGAGCCTGGGAGCGGGGTGAAACCCATCTCTGGATGACGGCGCCGGTCGAGAAGGAATTCTCCTGCGTTGCGCTTCCCTACTGCCCGGCGGGTGAGCTCGAAGCCGAGCTGATTGATGTTGGCAATGGCGAAGAGGAAGACTTCGCGCGGCTTGGCGATGCCGTCAAGGGCAAGATCGTCGTCTGCGCCGCGGAAACCAACTCGGCAGGCACGCGCTCGAAAACGCTGAGTCACCGCACCGATAAGCTCCGCTTCGCGGTCGATGCGGGTGCGGCAGCGTTCATCTTCGTCAACCAAAATCCCGGGCTGTTGCACATCACCGGCAGCGTCGGCGCTCCGGGCGGCAAACCGGCCCCGATCATCGCCATCGGCACCTCCTGGGAGCATGGACAGACGATTCTGCGACTGGCGAAAAAAGGCGATTCCGCCCGGCTCAAGATCACCTCGACCGGGACCTTTCACGAGAACACCTCGTACAACGTCGTCGGCGATATCGCCGGATCGCGCTGGCCGGACGAGTTGGTGCTCACCGGCGGTCACTACGACGGCCACGACATCTCGCAGGCCGCGCTCGATGACGGCGCCGGCACCATGGTCACCCTTGAAGCCGCGCGCGTGCTGGCGGCGCTGCCCAAAGAGGCAATCGGGCGCACCATTCGCTTCATCTGCTTCTGCGGCGAGGAAGTCGGGCTCTTCGGCTCCTGGGGCTACATGGCCGCCCATGAGGATGAAGCCTCGAAGATTCGCTTCATGCTGAATCTCGATGGCGCGGGCCGAGGCAAAGGCGGGTCGGAATCGCTGGGGATTTCAGGACGCCCGGAACTGGTCCCTTACTTCGAGGCGTTCGCCAAATCGACCAACTACGCCATGCCCGTCACCGATGAGCTCAATTCTCACTCCGATCATTACCCATATGCCATACGTGGCAT
>JADMIO010828380.1_pt1 | contig 10482 bp, 12 predicted proteins | sample 8958161 | NCBI WGS metagenome assembly JADMIO01 (sample SAMN16585339, study PRJNA669376) | soil metagenome | isolation source: Crop rotation soil | place: USA: Cullars Rotation, Alabama | collected 2011
CTTTCCCCCCCGGGAGCTGCGCGCCCGGGTCTGCCGCAAGGGCAGCTCCCCCGCGCGGCCGCGCCGCGCCTGCCGCCCGGCCCCGCGGCCCTGACGCCGGCTAGCGCGCGGCCTGCTGCGTGGTGTCGAGGATGGGCTCGAAGCCGCCGAAGATCATGCGCTTGCCGTCGAAGGGCATGTCCATGTCCTTCATGCGCGGATCGTTCTTCATCTTCTCCTGACTGGCGTCGCGGACCTGCTTCGACGGCCACTCGATCCAGGAGAAGACGATGGTCTCGCCCTTCTCGGCCTTCACGGCGCCCTTGAAGTCCGTGACCTTGCCATCGGGCACGTCGTCGCCCCAGTTCTCGACGACGCGGAGAGCGCCGTACTCCTTGAAGATCACGGCGGCCTTCTGCGCGCTGTCGCGGTACGCGGCCTTCTTGTCCGAGGGGACGGGGATTACGAAGCCATCGATGTAACTCATGGGATCTCCTCCTCTTGAGTTGAGCTGAGGTCGCCAAACCATGCTCATTGTCAAGGGGCGCTGCAAGGGGCGGGGCGGTCACGCATTCGAGCGTCAAGCTCCTGCACAACGGACGCGGCCCCCGCTCGCGCTGAATCGTGGGGAGCTGGTGTCCGTGCCGGAGGAGGCATTCGTCCACGGGCGCATCACGAAGGCCTGCCTCGTCTGCGGCGCAGGCAAGATGCTTCGCTTGTGGCGGCCTGTGCACTGCTCCATTCCCAGCAGCCGTTTGTTGCGCAGGTGGTCGACGCCCAGACCCAAGCCGTACTCCGAGAGTACACGGCCACCTTTTCGGCAGGGCTAGGGACCGCCTGAGGCCATGGCAGACGACCCGGATGATGGCCGCCTGCTGCAGTTCCCGCCGCTGCCCCGGCCGCCGCTCCCGCCGCGACTGCCACCAGATCCCCGTCAGCGGACGCGAGACCGTATCGTTGGTGCCCTGACCTCGGTTCTCTCCGGCGGAGAGATGCACCTCGGTACGGACGCGGGAGCATCCGGCTATCCGGCCGCGGCCGTGAACCTCGGCCAGCTCAAGGATGCGCTCGAGGGCGCGCTCCAGCGCTTCGACATGGATACCGTCAGGGCACGATGGGAGACCGATGTGGGGAGCTTCGTCCATCAGGTGCTCACCACCTGGGTACAGCGCATCAAGGAGATGCAGCTGGAGCCCGACGGGACCGGCATCGCCATCACGCTGACCACGCAAGACGACCGCGGCTACTATCGATACAGCTTTGACGTGTTCCCGGGGCCGCGGACCACCTGATGCCAGGATCCCTGGTGACGGCCCTACTGCCGGCCGCGCTACCCGCTCTCCCCGCCTCCACCTGCGGCTCCGCCGGCTGCGTCACAGGGAGCATCCTTCATTTGGCGGCCGGACCTCGGCGGTGAGGTTGAAGACCGTCGTCAGCTCGGTGCCGCCGCCGCCGTAGAGACCGGCAGCGAGGATGGCGCGGCGGTCCACGGCCTCGTCGTTGCGGATGCACAGGCCCGCGCTGCCCATGGTCACGCGACCTCCCCGCGCGGACTCCAGCGTCTTCCCCGTGGGGCTGCATGCGGAGAGGATCCGCACCAGGAGGTCCTGGTTCGTGTCAGCGGGCGCCGCCACGATCTTTGTCCACCGCATGGCTGGGAGCGTGATGCGGTAGTAGAGGCTCCGTCCCGCTCCGCAGCTCGCGCACATGATGCAGTCGCCGGAGCCCCCGGCGCGGGTGTCCTGCATCGTGAGCGGCGCGCCTGGCACGAGCTCCGCGCCCTGCTCACACAGGGTGTGGTCGACGCACGAGCAATCGCCGTAGGGGCAGACGGCGCGCAGCGCCAGGTCGCCTCCGCCATCGCTCATGGCCGGGCCTGTGCCGTCGTCAGGCGGGACCACGCTCGGAGCGCTGCAGGCCGCCAGCGCGCTCGCGATGCTGAGAGTGCAGACCGCGAACATGGATGGCGCACCCATGGGCGCCTTGTACCACGAGGCGGTGCCGTCCGAAACGGCCGTCCCGCCTACTGGCAGCCCCGAGTGAGGCACCTGAGGGCGGCCAAGCGGAGGTATGCGTCGGACAGCCCCCGCTCGACGGCGTCGAGACGCGCGCCGATGTTCATGGCCGTCGGGTAGCCGCTGCGCTCGGTGCAGCGCGCGCCGTCGCTACCGCCGGTCAGCGCGCCGGTCATGGGCTGGCACGCCCGGAGGCCGCCGCCGGCCACGGCGGTGCACACGAGCTTCCCCGCACTGAAGGAGAGGAGCTCGCCCGGCTGGCAGTCCGGCGGGCGCATGCCGAGGCCGGCCGGCCGGTCCAGGCCACCGAGCCTCTTCTCGAGGCCCGCCAGCGCCGTGCCGTTCGTCACCATCTGGCCCTCCATCGCCGTCACGTCGTCCAGGTCCGACTGGGCCGGCGACTCCGTTCCCCGACCGACGCAGGTGAACGAGGACACATCGCCAACATGAATGACCGAGAGCAACTGCTCCCCGGTGCAGATTGGCGTCTGCACCGGGGGTCCGGAGAAGGTGGCGCAGGACACTCCCTGCTGCGACGCCATGAGGATCTGCCGGTCGGCACAGGTCGGCACCGGGGTCACCAGGCGGAAGCGTCCGATCTCGGCGGGGTAGGCGCCTGACCCATCGACCTGCGTGATGGCGGTGGCGAGGCCCTGGACCGCCGCGCGGACCGCCGTGATGCGCGCGCGGATCGTCGCGGCGCCGCCGGTGCTGAGGGTGACGCAGCTCATCGTCGTGCCATCGCTGGTGAGCGCCTGCCCGGTGCTGCAGCTGATCGGTAGCACGATGCGCCCGACCCCGACGCAGACCGGGACGCCGCCGGCGATGGAGGAGGCCGCGGCGTCGGCGCCGCTGCACACGGGGAGGAACACCCCGGGCGGCGGCGGCACGGCGCAGCGGCCGGCCATGCAGGCGGCGCTGGCGCAGTCCGGGCCCTTGCTGCACATCTTCCCGGCCGCGCAGGGCGCGCACGCATCGCCGCCACAGTCCACGTCCGTCTCGGCGCCGTTGAGCTCGCCGTCGCTGCAGCTCGGTGGGGCGCAGGCGCGTCCGCGGCACTTGCCGCTCTTGCAGTCGACGTCGGCGACGCACTGGCGGGCATCGACGCAGGGACCGCAGGACGGGCCGCCGCAGTCGACGTCCGTCTCGGTGCCGTTGAGCAGCCCGTCGGTGCAGGTCGGCTGCGGCGCCGGCGCACAGCCGGCGAGCACACCAAGCGCTAGCGCATACATCAGGGACGACAGACGCACCATGGCTTCCCCCTCTGGATCGTTCTCCTGTCCTCTGAACCTTACCATTGACCCGCCTCTGCCGAGCGAGGACATGGGACGGTCCTCGGAAACTCGGTTCTGGCTAGTGGAGGACATGGGATGAGAGGACATGGGACGGTCCTCGGGGGGAGGACATGGGACGGTCCTCGGAAACTCGGTTCTGGCTAGCAGCGAACCCGAGTTTCCGAGGACCGTCCCTCGCTGTCCTCCTCCTCGCTGTCCTCCCCGCCTCTGCCCACCCTCTTGCGGCGCCTACGAGCCGGGCCGCGGGCGGAGGGGGCCCGGCTCGGCGCACAGCGGGCAATCGTCCGTGCGCTCTGCGACGACACCGCAATCGCGGCACTCGACCCGCATGCCGTGGAAGCCGGCGTCGTAGGAGTCGTGATGCGTCCGCGCCGCGGTGGCGCGCCGGCCGTCGTGCTGCACCTCCGCCGGCACGAGCGCTACGAAGCGCACCTCCTCGCCCTGGCACGACGGGCACTCCGTGGGCAGCGGGTAACTGTTCTGTGACGCGAGCGCGATCTCCAGGCCGCCCGCGCGGTGGCAGCGCGGGCACGCCTCATCGCGGAGGACGAGGCCGTGGCAGCGGGCGCAGGTGACCTCGAAGACCCCGTCCACGAACTTCTCCCCATCGTAGGCCCAGCTCAGCTTGCCCACCGGCTCGCCCGCGAGGAGCGGCAGGCGACCGTCCAGGTAGGCGCGGAAGGTGAGCCCGCCGGGCCCGCAGGCGGGGCAGCCGGCGCGCAGGAGCTCGTCGAGACCGCTCTCGGTGAGGACGCCCATGATGCCCGCGTTATACCACCGTGGGCGCACGGCCAGGGCCCTTGCGCGGCTCGCCCCATCACCGGTCATGGCTACCGGGGGGGGCTGACAGCGGCCTCGTACCGGGCGCGGACCCGCCCCTGGAGGAGCAGGGGCCTCGGCGGTCCTCCAAGCTTCGCGTCCAAGGTCGCCCGCAGGTCGATGGCCAGGCTGGCCGTGCCGCTGGAGGTGTCCAGGACATCGATGGTGCCCTCGAGCGTGCGCGCGGTATAGATGGGCACCATGGAGCCCTCCAGGTACTCGGCGCGCACCGACGGGCCGATGGGGATGCGGGTGCCGCGCCGGAGCGCCGCGCCGGGGAGCTCGATAAGGAGGCTGGCCGCCTCGTACTCGCTCCGGATCAAGCTCCGGCCCCAGCTCGTCTCGAGGATGAGCACCACCGTCCCAGGCCCCGCCGCCAGCTCGTAGGTTCTTCCCCGGAGGTGCTGCGCGTCCTCGCGCAGCACCGTGTCGTGATGGAGGCTGGCGGTCCAGGCGCCCAGCGAGGTGGGTCGTGACCCGGCATAGGAGCCGCAGGCGGTCAGGAGCACGCAGAGGAGGAGCGCCCGGCACCCGGGGTACGCGGAGGGAGGCATGCTCTCATGATAGATGACGCGCGACCCATGCGCGGCCGCCGCAGTGCGCTTGGCACAACCGCCCCCGCCTACTCCTCTTCCGATGGCGCCTCCGTCAATCGGCCCGCCAGTGAGAGCGAAGGTCAAGGACGCGGCCCACGGGACGTTTCGAGGCGACGCTCGATCTCGTCGGCCAGGCGGCGCAGGTACTCGCGGAGGTCCTCCTCTGACGCGCGGCAGTCCAGGATGTCCCGCACCACCTGAGAAGGAGCGGACAGCTCTATGCGGATCTCCTCGAGGAGACGCCCGAGCGCCTCGTAGGGGAACGCGCTCATGCGGCCCTGGAAGATGCGCCGGCCCATCTCCTCCGCTCGATCCTGGGGGCGCTCCTCAAAGATCACGTCGTAGAGGACGAGACTCAGGGGACCGAGCCAGCGCTCGACGAGGGCCTTGCCTGGCATCAAGGTGAACTGCCGCTCGCAGGCCGGACAGCGGAAGAAGGAGATGCCCGGCGGCGAGCCCAGCCGCTCCAGCGGCACGGCGCAGCGCGGGCAGCGCCGCGGGGTCTTCTGCCAGGGCCACCTCAGAGTCCCTCCAGCCTAGCACCGTGCCGTGACGGAAAGACAACAGGACATGGGACGGTCCTCGGAAGCTCGGTTCTGGCTCAGCTCGCTGGACCAGGTGCCACGGCCCGCCCGCGTCCCGCAACCTCGTAGTAGCTGTGAAGGTCCACCCCCATGGGCCCGTGGCCCGATCCTACCGGTAGACGGGCGGGGGCGCCATCCCCGGGCGGCCTGCTAGGATGAAGAGATGGCCGAGCAGGCGCCCATCCAGCAGGCCGGCGCGATCCCCTTCCGTGTCGCGGACGGCAGGCTGGAGCTGTGTCTCATCACCTCCACGCGCACCGGGGCCTGGGGCTTCCCCAAGGGCTTCGTCGACCCTGGCGAGACCCCGCCGCAGACGGCGCTCAAGGAGGCCCGCGAGGAGGCCGGCCTCTCCGGCCGCGTCCTCGAGCCGGACCTCGGCGGGTACGCCTACAGCAAGGGCGGCCTGCACCTGTGGGTCACGGTCTTCCTCCTGGAGATCACCGCGGTCGCCCCACACTGGCCCGAGCAGCGGGTGCGGCAGCGCCGATTCTGCAGCCTCGAGGAGGTCCCCGCGCTCCTGGGCGAGCCCGCCCTGCGGGAGATGTTCAAGCGGGGCCTGGAGCGCCTCGGCCTGCGCCCCTGAGCGCAGGAGCTCGCCGCCTCGCTGCGTCGCCAGGCATGGCGACTCAACAGCTTCACATCTACAGAACCTTCCCAGCCTCTGCTCACAGGGGACGGATGCGGATGTTGCGGAAGGCGACGCGGCCCGTGTGGGTCTGGACGCCGACGTAGGCCGGCGCGGGCAGGCCGCGGCCCTGGTGCGGGTTCTCGAAGCGCGTCACCTGGACGCCGTTCAAGCTCACGGTGTAGCCCTGCCCCTCGACGCGGATCTGGTATCGGTTCCAGGATCCCGCGGCGGCCGCGGGGACGAGGGAGAAGGCCTGCGCCGGCTCGTCGTAGATCGCGCCGGTGCGGTGCCGCGGCGCGCCGTCGGGGCGCCCGAGCTCGTCGATCTGCACATCGAAGCCGAAGTGCGCGGCGACGAAGGCGGTGTTGTCGTAGCCCTTCGAGTCGAAGCGGACATGGAGCGGACATGGAGGGACATGGGGACGGTCCTCGGAAACTCGATTCTGGCTAGCAGCGAACCCGAGTTTCCGAGGACCGTCCCTCACTGTCGGTCCCTCGTGGAACTCGCGTGGTGCATATGTGGTACGATCAGGCGGTGATCGTGTCTCCGTAGGCTGCCTTGGTATCAAGGGGGGCATCTATGTCCATGGAACGCTGGGTGCTGCCGCTCCTGTCGAGCCTGGTCTCGGCGTCGCTCTCGTGTAGCGCGGGAGCGCCCGACTCCACCGGGAGCGGCGACGCGTCGGGGAGCACCGACGACATGTCCTGGACCGCCGCGGGCGACGATCTGTCCGTGGCCACGGGCGACGATCTGTCGGGGACCGGCCCGGTCGACCTCGTCGGAGCCGACGGGACCGCCCCCGGGTGCTCGGCCATGCAATACCAGGCCATGCGGGCCCCCGCCGCGCTGCTGGTGCTGCTCGATCGCAGCGCGAGCATGGACGTGGGCGGCAAGTGGACCGCGTCGTCCCAGGCCATCATCAAGGCGATGGATCAGGACGCCTTCGACGGTATCTCCCTGGGCCTGATCGCCGCCCCCGCGGTGGGCACCGGGGCCGGACCGATGTGCATCTTTGGGATCCCAGTGTCGTGCATCCCGCCGTCCGCGCCGCAGGTGTCCATCCAGGCGGCGGGCACCAACAAGTCCTCGGCCGCCAGCGGCGTGCGCAGCCAGATCCTGGCGTGGCTGAACGGCGCCACGCCAGCCCGGGGCCTGGGCGATGCTGGCCCCCTCTACGCCGGCACCCAGGCGGCGCTGACGGCGCTCCGTGCATGGCCCACGACCGGCAAGCGCGTCCTGGTGATCGTCACCGACGGCTCGCTCAACTGCGGCGCGCTGGCCTCGCCCGCGCGCCCCGGCTTCAACGACTGCAACGGCTGCACGAACGAGTGGGAGGACCCGCGCAACCTGATGACGCTGGTCGGCAGCGCCAACACCGATGCCAGCAAGCCCGTCGACACCTTCGTGATCGGGGTCCCCGGCTCGGACACCTACGACGCTACCGGCTGCTCGCAGCCGCCGTACTACATGCGCGGCGCGCTCTCGGCCATCGCCTATGCCGGCTCGCCGGCCAACGTGCCGGCGGGTTGCACCGGCAAGACCTTCACTCCGCCGGGCGCGAACCCCGCCGTGTCGTGTCATGTCGACATGGCCCAGGGTGGCTTGAACGCCACGGCGCTGGCCGCCCAGATCTCGCAGATCCGCAGCAAGGCCCTCGGCTGCGAGTACCAGCCACCGCCGCCGCCCGACGGCGGCATGCTGGACCGCGGCAAGGTCAACGTGAGCTACACCGTGGGCGGGACGACGACCCAGGCGGTGCGCCGCAAGAACCAGACGGACCCATGCACGGATCGCGCGTGCTGGGACTACAACGCCACCGGCAACATCGTGCTCGTCGGGAAGTCCTGTACCGAGGTCACCGCCGGCGCCGGGGTGCAGGTGCACATCGGCGTGGGCTGCACCACGGTCGCCGGATGACGGTATCCGTTCGACGAGCCGCGTCGTGAGAGGGACACTGGGACGGCCCTCGCTGTCCCTTGATCTCCTCGCTGGGGCAACAGCCTCGGCGGACGCCAGAGCGGGGCGCGAGTTTTGCTCGCTTTGTGACAACCGTCCCCGCGCTCCCTGCCGGGCTCACCCTGCCACCGTCGAGGGTCACGACTGGGAGTGCATGCACCGGGCGGAGAAATGCGCAGGATTCGTTCCTCCAGGCGCTGCCCGGTCCTGCCTGGGACGTATCCTGGTGGATAGGATGATCTATCCTCTCCAGTAGGGTTCCGAACCCTAGGCAATAGGGTTCTCTATCCTTCAGGAGAGGATGTTTCATCCTAGGCGGTAGGGGTTAATACCCTCCCCAGGAGGATACGTCCCCTGTTTCGGAGAGTGCGGACGCCGCGTTCCTGGAGTCAGGACTCGGCGGGCCCTGTAGGGCCATAGCTCGTCGGTCACGACGCACTTCGGTCGTCCGGCGCGCCGCAGTCCCGGGCGCGGGACAGGAGCAGCGCGCGCTCGCGGGTGTTCTGGGCCAGGGCCGCGGCGCGCTCGAACTCGGCGCGGGCCTCGGCGCGGCGGCCGAGCTTCATGAGCAGGTCGCCGCGCACGCTCGGCAGCAGGTGGTAGCCCTTCAAGGCCGGCTCCTCTGCCAACTCGTCCACGAGCTCGAGCCCCAGCGCGGGGCCGAAGGCCATGGCGACTGCCACGGCGCGGTTCAGCTCCACCACCGGCGACTGCGTGAGCTCCACCAGCGCGTCGTACAGCGCCACGATGCGCCGCCAGTCCGTCTCGCCCGCCGTGCGGGCCCGCGCGTGGCACGCCGAGATCGCCGCCTGCAGCGTGTACGGCCCCAGCGGCCGCGCGAGCCCTTCAGCGCGAGCCAGCGCCGCGAGGCCCCGGCGCAGCAGCAGCTGGTCCCAGCGGCCGCGGTCCTGGTCGAGCAGGAGGATCGGCTCCCCCGCCGGCCCCACCCGCGCCCGCGCCCGCGACTGGTGCAGCTCCATGAGCGAAAGGAGGCCGTGCACCTCCGCCTCCCCCGGCACGAGCCCCGCGAGGATCCGCCCGAGGCGCAGCGCCTCGTCGCACAGCTCCGTGCGCAGCCACTGCTCGCCCGCCGTGGCCGCGTAGCCCTCGTTGAAGATCAGGTACACCACCTCCAGCACCGATGGCAGCCGCGCCGTGAGCGCCGCCCCCCGCGGCACCTCGAAGGGCACCCGCGCCTCCGCGAGCGTGCGCTTGGCGCGCACGATGCGCTGCGCCACCGTCGGCTCCGGCACCAGGAACGCGCGCGCGATCTCGTCCGTCGTCAGGCCGCCGAGGAGCCGCAGCGTGAGCGCCGCGCGCCCCTCCCGCGGCAGCACCGGGTGGCACGCGACGAGCATGAGCCGCAGGAGATCATCGCCCACGTCCTCATCGAGCGCGGCCTCCAGCGCGGGCGCGGCCGGGGGCGCCTCGCCCTGCATGGCGCCGTGCTTGCGCTCCTGCAGCTGCCGCCTTCGCAGCTCATCGACGGCGCGGTGTTTCGCCGTCGTCATGAGCCAGGCCCCCGGGTTGTCCGGGATGCCGGTCTCGGGCCAGCGCTCGAGCGCCGCGAGCAGCGCCTCCTGCGCCAGGTCCTCGGCGAGGTCCATATCGCGCACCAGGCGCACGAGCCCGCCCAGGAGCCGGGCGGACTCGATGCGCCACACCGCCTCGATGGCGCCGCGCGTGGCGTCCGTCGCCACGCCCTAGGACCGCTGCTGGCGCTCGATCTCGGAGCGCAGCTGCTCCTCCTGGGCCCGCAGCTCCGGCGTGAACTCCTTGCCGAAGTCCTCGGCCTCGAAGAACGGGCGGATCTCGATCTCCGACTCCTCGCCCGGCATGGGGTCCGGGCAGCGCCGCACCCACTCCACCGCCTCCGCCAGGGACTTCACCTGCCAGACCCAGTAGCCGGCGATGAGCTCCTTGGTCTCGGCGAAGGGGCCGTCGATGACGGTGCGCTTGCCGGCGCCGAAGCGCACGCGCTTGCCGGCGCTGCTCGGCTTGAGGCCGTCCCCCGCCAGCATGATGCCGGCCTTGACCAGCTCCTCGTTGAACTTGCCCATGTCCGCCAGCATCTGCTCGCTCGGCATCACGCCCGCCTCGGAGTTCTTCGTCGCCTTCACGATCACCATGACTCTCATGTTCATTCTCCTTTTGATCCGGTGTTGACCTGCTTCTGACAGGGCGACGAAGCAGGCCAGGCGGAATCGACACGCGGGGCGAACTTTTTTTATGTTTCGCTCGTGTCCCATGAAAGCGCTGCGCATTCAAGCAGTTGCGCGCGCCGCGGGGTGGGCAGGAGAGGGTCAGTCGTCGCGCTCGAGGGCGCGGTCGATGGGCTTGGGCGGATCCGGCGGCTCGCGGCGCACCGGGCGCGGCGGCTCGGGGCGCACCTCCGGCGACCAGCGCGCGGCGCCGGTGATGAGGAGCCCGAGCCCCGTGGCGACGTGGCTGGCCCCGAAGCCGAGCATGATGGGCTCGGCCAGCCAGCCGCCTTCGCAGAAGGAGCTCGGATCGCGGCACACCGCGGCCTGCTGCGCCCAGCTCGCGAAGGCCCCGGCCATGAGGGCGCCGCCCACCACGAGGGAGATGGCTCCGCCGATGAAGGGAAAG
>JADMIO011081571.1_pt1 | contig 10482 bp, 7 predicted proteins | sample 8958161 | NCBI WGS metagenome assembly JADMIO01 (sample SAMN16585339, study PRJNA669376) | soil metagenome | isolation source: Crop rotation soil | place: USA: Cullars Rotation, Alabama | collected 2011
GCACCTGCACGGGCTCGGCGACGCCGCTCCCCCCGGCGAGGTTCGTCAGGCGCTCGAGCAGGCTCGAGCTGACCTGCTGGCCGCGCGCGACGAGGAGCACGCCGGTCCTCGAGCGCAGGTCGGCGGCCAGGACCATGCCCGGCACGACCGCGGCGAGGGGCAGCTCCTCGACCCCCGTGGCCGGCGTGCCGCGCAGGCGCGCCAGCTCCTCGAGGAGCGCCGGGTCGTAGGCGTCGAGCTCGCTGCCGAGGAGCGCCACCGCCTCCGCCGGCCGCACGCCGCTCGACTCCAGCGCGTCGAAGGCCAGGGCGAGCTTGAGCGCCCGTGCGCCCCACGGCAAGGCCTTGCCCCGCGGCGCGGCCGGCGCACCCGCGGCGGCGGTGTACGGCGCGGGGTAGAGGAGGAGGATGCGCCGCACCTCCTCGAGCCGCGGGATGTTGGCGATGAGCTCGTCCACGACAGCGGGCAGGCGATCGACCATCTGCCGCTCCTCGCCGCTCAGCGCGCGGCCGTGGTAGAGCTTGTCCACGGTCTCCGCGGGCAGCGTCACGCAGCCGAGCTGCGAGAGCATCGCCGCCACCTCGACCTGCCAGCGCTCGGCCACGCCGGCGCGCGCCGCGAGCTCGGACACGGTCTGCTTGAGGCGCGTGGCGCGGCCGAAGGCGGCGGGGTTCACGAGCGCGAGCACGTCGGTGAGCATCTTGACCGCACCGGAAAGCGTCTGCTCGAGCAGCACGCGCTCCGCGGTGACCAGGCGGTGCTGCTCCACGGCGGCGTCGATGGCGGTGCTGAGGACGTCCGGGGGGCACGGCTTGGCGAGGAAGCGGAAGATGTGGCCGCGGTTGACCGCCGCCATGGCCGCCTCGACGTCGGCGTTGCCGGTCAGCAGGATGCGCACCGCGTCGGGATCGGCGGCGCGCACCTGGCCGAGGAAGGCGACGCCGTCCATCGCCGGCATGCGCAGGTCGGATATCACGACGTGGAAGGGCGGGCCGCGCCGCACGAGATCGAGGCCCATCGCGCCGCCCGTCGCGGTGCTCACCGCGAAGCGGCGGCCGAGGTGTCGCGTGAGCGCGGCGAGCACGTTGGGCTCGTCGTCGACGCAGAGGACGCGAGGCGGAGTCGGCGCGGGCACGATCACTGTACCGGCGTCGCGGCCAGCTCGGCGGCCCGAGCGCGCCAGGCGGGCAGCCGCTCGCGCACCCCGAGCGCGTCGAGGTAGGCATCGTCGAGGGCCTCGGGCGCGGAGAGGTGCTCGGTGCCCTCGGCGCAGAGAAGGTTCGCGACGTAGACTGCGCCGAGCACGCCGAAGCCCTCCTGGGGCACCCGCGTGGGAGCGTGGTGGTGCGCCACGGCCTCGACGATCGGGTAAGGCAGGCCCCACAGGCCGAGCAGGTAGGCGCCGATCTCGGCGTGGGTCACGCCGTGGATCTCCTGCTCCACGACGTGGAGCGGCTGCTTGCGCGCGCGCTGCTCGGAGAGGAGCGCGCGGAAGCGGTCCGGGAGCCGCGTGGCGAGGACGATCTTGCCGATGTCGTGGAGCATCGCGGCCATGAAGGCGTCGTCGGAGGCCTGCTTGTCCTCGATCAGGCCCGAGGCCAGGCGCGCGGTGAGCAGGCAGTGCGTCTGCAGGCCCTCGAGCGAGAAGCCCGGGAAGCGGCGGCCCTCGGCCTCGCGGAAGACCTCCACGGTGAGCACGAGCGTGCGCAACATGCCGGCGCCGAGGTAGGTCACCGCCTGGTGGATGCTGTTGACCCGCCGAGCGAGGCCGAAGAAGGCCGAGTTGACGAGCTGCATGCACTTCGCGGTGAGCGCGAGGTCGCGCTCGACGAGATCGGCCACCTCGCGCAGGCCGGCGTTGGGATCGGCGAGGGCCTGGAGCAGCGCGGTGTAGGCCTGCGGGCACGCCGGCAGCGAGTCCATGGACGAGACGATGCCGCGGATGGCCTCGTCGTTGAGCAGGGCGTGCAAGCTCGAAGCGCGCTCGATGACCGACTTGAGCGTGGCCGGGTCGCACGGCTTGGCCAGGAACTGGTGCGCGACGGGCACGGCGCGCAGCGCCGCCTCCATCTCCGAGTAGCCCGAGAGCACGATGCGCACGAGGTTCGGGTACTGCTCCTGGACGAGCTTGAGGAGCGTCGCGCCGTCCATCCCGGGCATGCGCATGTCGCTGACGATGACCTCGAACGGCTCCTCCTCGGCGAAGAGCGTCTCGAGCGCCGCCTGGCCCGAGGCCACGAAGACCATGTCCCATTCCTTGCGGAAGGGACGGAGCATGCGCTGCAGCCCCTCGAGCACCCGAGGCTCGTCGTCGACGAACAGGATCCGCTTCAAGCGCACACCTCCCTGGTCCCGGCGCTGTCGATGGGCAGCCGCACGTGGAACGTCGTCCCCTTGCCGACCGTCGATTCGAAGCTCAGGCTCCCGCCGTGCTTGTCGACGACGATGGAGCGCGCGAGGGCGAGGCCCTGCCCGGTGCCGCGGCCGACCTCCTTGGTGGTGAAGAAGGGGTCGAAGACCTTGCCGCGGATCTCCGCCGGGATGCCGCAGCCCGAGTCCTCGACGGAGATCACGACGTCGTCGCCGTCGCGCCGCGTCGCGACGCGGATGCGGCCCTTGGCGCCGCTCCCGCGCACGACGTCGCCGATGGCGTGGGCGGCGTTGACGAAGAGGTTCAGGAACACCTGGTTGAGGTCGCCGAGGTGGCACACGACCGGCGGCAGATCGCCGAGCTCGGTCTCCACGTCGGCGACGTACTTGAGCTCGTTGCGCGCCACGGTCAGCGTGCACTGCAGGGCCCGGTTGATGTCCGCGCTGGCCTTCTCGCGCGTGTCGGGATGGGCGAACTCCTTCATCGCCTTGACGATCGTGGCGATGCGCCCGATGCCCTCGAGGGTCTGTCCTATGGCCTTGGGGATCTCGGTCACGAGGTAGTCGATGTCGGCCTCCTCGGCGGCGGCGCGGGCGGCGGCGAGCGTCGCCGCGGCCGGCTGCCCGTGCTCGGCCTCGGCGCAGACCGCGCGCTGCGCCTCGAGCACGCTGCGCACGCCCTGGAAGGCGTCTTCGAGGAAGTGCACGTTGTCGCCCACGAACTGCGTCGGCGTGTTGATCTCGTGCGCGATCCCCGCCGCGAGGCGGCCCACGGACTCGAGGCGCTGAGCGTGACGGAGCTCGACCTCGAGCCGCTTCTTCTCGCGCAGGTCGCGCACGAAGCCGCTGTAGAGCTGGCCCCCCGGCGCCTGCGAGCCGCCCAGACAGACCTCGGCCGGGAAGCTCTCGCCGGCGGCGGTGAGCGCGGTCGTCTCGATCGGGCCGGTCGAGCTCGCGGCGACGCCCGCGCTCTGGGAGGCGAGGACCGCACGCAATCGCTCGCGATCGGCGGCGGGCTCGAAGAGCGCGAAGAAGTTGCGTCCGGCGGCGCCCTCGCGGCCCCAGCCGAAGAGCGCCGTGGCGGCGCCGTTGGCGTCGTGGATGGTGCCCCCGGCGTCGAAGCTCACGATGCCGTCGTGCGCCGACTCGAGCACCGCCCGCGTGCGTGCCTCGGTGGCCGAGATCTCGGCATGCGCGGCCTGGAGGCCGTGCGCGTGGGCGCCGAGCTCGGCGTAAAGCCGGGCGTTGTCGAGGGCCATCGTCGCCTGCGCCGCGTAGAGCTGCGCACGCCGCGCCTCGGCGCCGGCGATGGGGCTCGCGGGCTCGCCCTGGCGCAGGAGCGCGAGCACGCCGAGCGGCACGCCGTGCGCGACGAGCGGGTAGACGAGGCCCTCGCTCCAGCGCGCGTCCGCGCCGCCGCGCGCGAGGCTCTCCGGCTCGAGTCGCGTGACGCGCAGCGGGCCGCGGGCGGCCAGGGCGAGCGGCAGGAGCTGGCGCAGGAAGGCCTCGCCCGGCGGCGTCCCCGTGGAGGAGCTCGCGAACACGAGCTCGGCGCCGGCCAGGACCACGCCGGCGCCGTCCACGCGCACCACGCGCGGGATCGAGTCCAGCACGACCTGCGCGAGGCCGGGCCGATCGAGGCTCGCGATGAGCGCCTGGCTCGTGGCGTAGAGCGCGCCGTGCGACTGCAGCCGTCCCTTCTCGAGCGCGCGCTCGAGGAGGAGCTGCAGCTCGGCGAGGTTGAAGGGCTTGGTGATGTAGTCGAAGGCGCCGCGCCGCATGCAAGCGATCGCGGTCTCCACGCTCGCGTTGCCGGTCGCGACGATGACCTCGAGGTCGGGATCGAGGGCCTTGAGCGCCTCGACGGTGGCGACGCCGTCCATGCCGGGCATGCGCAGGTCGGTGAGGGCGATGTCGAAGCTGCGCTCCTTGAGCGCCTTGACCGCCGCCTCCCCGCTCCTCCGCGTCTCGACCTCATGGCCCCAACCCGTGAACAGCTCGGACAGGAACTCGCACACCGAGGCCTCGTCGTCCACGACGAGGATGCTGCCGTGGCCGGGCTCGATCTCATCCTTGCTTGGGATCACGGTCTCTCCTTCCGCGACGGGCGCAACGGCCTGTCGGCAATCCGTCATCGCCGCGCGATGAAATTGACGCCGGCGGGACCTAAACGGGCGCGGGGCGTGGCATCCGCGTCCGACGCCGAGCTGCGATGCGAGGCACGTGCCAGCGGGCTGGCCTGCGCGCGTCCTTCAAGCCGCGCTCATGTCGGCACCTGAAGCGGCCGATTCTCCGGTCCAGGGTGGCGTGTTCCCGCCTTCACCCCGGCGGCCATGTCCACCGCAGGAGTTCCCCATGACCGGCACGCTGCTCCTCGTCGACGACGAGCCCAAGGTGCTCGAAGGCCTGCGCCGGACGCTCCGCGACAAGTCGCTGCGCGTCCTCGCCGCGGCCTCGGCGGTAGAAGGTCTCGAGGTCCTCGCCCGCGAGAAGGTCGACGTCGTCATGTCCGACGAGCGCATGCCGGGCATGGCGGGCTGCGAGTTCCTCGCCGAGGTCCGCCGGCGCCATCCCGAGACCGTCCGCCTCATGCTCACCGGCCATGCCTCGGTCGAGGCCGCGGTGAAGGCCATCAACGAGGGCCAGATCTACCGCTTCCTGGTCAAGCCCGCGGATCCCGCGGAGCTGCGCGCGACGGTCCAGCAGGCGCTCGAGCAGAAGGCCATGGCGGCCGAGAGCGCAGAGCTTCTCGAACAGCTCGCGGCGCAGTCCGGCCGGCTCGCGTCGCTCGAGGGCAGGTACCCCGGCATCACGCGCGTCGAGCGCGACGACGATGGCTCCGTGATCATCGACGCCGCAGAGGAGTAGGCCTCTCGCTCAGTCCGCCCCCGTGACCGCGCAAGCCATGCGGTTGGCGTGCGCGACGAGCTTGCGTGCGACGAGCGCGACGATCGCCTGCGCGGCGACCGCGTCGTCGCGACCGCCCATGTCGGTGAAGAGGCGCGCCACCATCCTCCGCCGGCCCGCGGCGTAGCGGTCGTGGGCGAGGATCGACTCGACCTCCGCGCCCAGCCGCGCCGGGTCGGCGCACAGCGGCGCCGCCTCGACCGCCCCGTCGAGGAGCTGGTCCTCGGCGAGGTCGCCGCGCGCCGAGAGCGCGATGGCCGGCTTTCCGCCCAGGAAGGCCTCGGTGAGGCCGCCGCTCCGCGCGTCGGCGACGGCCACGTCGGCGACGGCGAGGAAGGGCACGAGACTCGGCTCGCGGTCCTCGACCACGACCCCCGGCGACGCGCGCAGCGCGGCGAGCCGAGCGCGCTCGAAGTGGAGGTTGTTGTGGTGCGGCTTGACCAGCACGTTGTGCCGCGCGGCGAGGGCCGCGACGGCGGCGCCGAAGCGGTCGAGCGAGCTGTTGTGGGCCCAGGTCGCGAGGTAGACGACGGTGCGTCGCGCCGGATCGAGGCCGAAGCGCCGCTGCCACCCGGCGCGGTCCACCTCGCCGCGGAAGTAGGCCGCCCATTTCGGGTAGCCCACGACGACGACGTCCTCGGCCGGGACGTGGCGTGCGATGCGCTCGCGCCCCTCCTCGCCGTGGACGAGGACGCCGTCGAGGCCGCGGTTCATCTCGGAGTGGCCGTAGACGTCGCGGTTCATCGCCGACCCGTAAGCGGTCTTGAGCTTGAGACCGCGATAGCGCCACAGCCAGCCCACGCCCTGCGTGGTCACGACCGCGTCGGCCTCGAGGTAGCGCCCCTGCTCGATCCAGGCCAGGCCGCGCGCGGCGAGGAGGGCCGCCGCGGCGACGAAGGCTTCCTGGTCCATGAGCGGCACGAGCGCGCCCGACTTGTCGTCGCGCCAGCCCGCCGCGGCCTGCGGGCTCGAGCCCATCGCGGTGTGGACCCCGGGCGGCTCGAGCACGAAGCGCGCGTCGGCGCCGCGCGCGCGGAGCTCGCGCACGATCGGCTCCCACACCACGACCTCGTGCGCGTTGTAGAGGTAGAAGTCAACGCGCATGGGCGGCCTCCCTCGGCTTCAGCGCGATGGTGCGGCGCACGGCCGCGGCGTCGACGTGGACGTCGACCTCGTGCCAGCTCGCCTCGCCGTCGAAGAACCACGGCCGCACCGGGACGCCGCCCGCGTAGAGCGCGTTGAACACCTCGAGCCAGAACTCCTTGAGCGACTCGCGCCGCCGCGCGAGGAGCTCGAGGTGCTCGCGGAAGAGGCGCCGAGCGCGCGCCCCGCGCACGAGCGCGAGGCCGGGCGACTCGGCCTCGCTCAGCTCGTCGGCGATCTTCTTGCTCACGCGCGCGACGAGCCCGGCGTCGAGCGTGGCGCGCATGTCGTCGTGGTCGAAGTCGCGCTTCTTGCTGAGCGCCAGCGCGATGCCCTCGCCGGCCTCGGCGAGCAGGCCGCGGAAGACCTCGGGCGTGAAGAGGTTGTCGCCGTTCGTGACCATGAAGTCCTGGTCCATCTCGTGCCGCGCGAGCCACAGCGACATGAGGTTGTTGGCGACCTCGTAGAACGGGTTGTAGACCGTGCGCGCGGCGAGCCCTTGGGCCTGGTGCAGGCGCAGCTTGGCGTCGACCTGCTCGGCGAGGTAGCCGGTGACGAGCACGATCTCGTCGATGCCGCCGGCCTCGCGCACGCTTCGCATCTGCTCCTCGAGGAGCGTCGAGCCGTTGCCGAGGTCAAGGAGCGGCTTGGGCGTGTTGCGCGTGAGCGGCCAGAGCCGCTCGCCCTTGCCCGCCGCAAGGATGATGAGGCGCATCGCTTTGTCCTCCGGGTTGGCGACGGAGCGCCAGGCGCGGCCAGCCCGCGGGCGGCTGGAACTCGAGGTAGCTCCGCGCGGGGTCGAAGAAGCCCACGCTCTCGTAGAGGTCGGAGGCGATGGGGATGGCACCCGTCTCGAGCCCCTCCTCGCGCAGGAGCTCGCGCAGGTAGGGCACCGCCTCGGGAGCGAAGTCCATGAGCCGCGTCGCGACGGCGTCGACCGCGAGCAGCCTGCTGCCGGCGACGATCACGCGCGCCTCGCGCGGGCGCGGGCAGAACGGGCCGTCGCCCTCGCCGCCGACGACGCCGTCGACGACCGAGAACGTGCGCCGGCGCATCTCGTGGCCGCTGCACCAGCCGGTCGCGTCGGAGACGAAGGCGCGGTAGAGGTCGGCGGCCATGCGCCAGCAGGTGTCGTTGCCCTGCCACGCGCCGCGGAAAGCCACGTATCCGTGACGCGGGACGGGGCAGAGCCAGCGGTCGAGCGCCGAGCCTGCGACGCGCCGCGCGAGCGCCTCCGGCGCGACGTCGCTCGCGAGCTGGCGCAGGCGGAGCCTCGCGCGGTCGCTCCACGGCAGTCCCGGCGGGTACTCGTCGCCGCCCGTCTCGGGCGTGCCCACGCGCCAGTGCGGCAGGAAGTTCTTGCGCGCGTTGATGCCGACCAGGCCCTTCACGTTGAGCGTCGCGCCGACCTTGTGGTGCGCCTTGAGCTTGGGGATCGAGACGTAGACGTCGGCGTTCATGACCGTGCCCGAGATCGCGTACTCGTGGCGTCCGCCACGGTGCCGGCGCATGGTCTCGGCGCGATCGGTGAAGACCCCGCGCAGCCCGCGCGGGCTGAGGCCGTGGAAGGACGAGCGCTCGCCGAGGTCGAGCACGACCTCGGGCTCGGGATCGCCGGCCTGGGCGAGGGCGCGCGACGCGTAGCCGTAGTCGGCGAGCCCTGCGGTGCGCAGCGGGCGGAGGTCGAGCACGCGGCAGGCGGTCGCGAAGCGCTCGGCGTAGAGGCCGGCGAACCGGCCCAGGCCGGTGAGCTCGTCGAGGCGCGCGAAGTCGGCGTCGATCGAGGGGTTGTCGCCGATCACGATCTCGCCGCGGCCGTGGAGCGCGATCGCGGCGTAGTCGGCCACGGCGCGCACCACCGAGGGGTGGGTGATGATGGCGTAGAGGTCGCCGCCGCCACGGCACGAGCGGCGCACCTCGTGGGTCACGAGGTTGGGCTTGATGAACACGCGGTCGCCGGGCCTGACCAGGCCCGCGAGCGGGCTCCACGACGGCATGCCGAAGCGCGCCGCGTCGAGACCCAGGAGCCGGAACGACTCGCGCACCGCGGCGTAGACCGGGTTCGGCGCGGCTGCGACCGCGCCGCGGTACTCCGGGTAGGGCTCGCCGGGATCGTACGGGAAAGCAGCCGGATACCCGCCGGCCACGGCGGCCACCGCGACCGGCTCACACCGCGACGGCATCGTGGATCTCCATGAAGCGGTCGAGGCACCAGAGCTGGAAGCGCTGCTCGCCGCTCAGCCGCGCGAGGTCCAGGTCCGGCCTGAACTCGGGTCGCACCGGGCCGGCCCAGTCCGCCATCCACGCGTCGAGAGGCCGCGCGAAGGCGACCTTCTCGGGCGTCGCCAGACCCGGGTAGAGGCGGCAGTAGAGAGCGCGCACGAGGTACTTGCTGTCGCCGCCGCGGATGCGCGCGAGGTCGAGCGGCGCGGCGGGGGCGATGGCCTCGTAGGGCGCGAACATCGCCGCGCCGGCGAGGCCGAGGGCGTTGGCGAAGGCCTGCACGATGCCCTGGCCATGGACGCGGTTGAGGAAGCGCGCAACGTCGATGCCGTCGCCCGCGCGGTAGGCCTCGTAGACCCGCAGCATGGACACCGGCGCGGCGAGCGCCGCTTGCGGGTCGAGGAACGTGTAACGGGCGACGAAGTCGGCGAAGGCCCAGTCGCGGGCGAGGAGCTTGTCGAGGCCACCGAAGTTGGAGTCGGCGCCGTTGCCGACGACGAGCGTCGTGACGCCCTCGGCGACGGCCGCGCGCGCGGCGGCGAGGAGCCCCGGCTCGACGGGATGGAGCGGCGATCGCTTGCGGCGCATGAGCTCGTCGACGCTCGCGCGGTAGGCGGCGAAGTCGAGCGCGACGACGCGGTGGTCGAGGCCGCAGCGCGCGGCATAGACCGCCGCCGCCCCGCTCTCGTCGAGCGCGCCGGGAGCGAGGAAGCGGACGGTGTAGGCGCGGGTGCCGCGCGGGAGGAGCGCGGCGAGGATCGCCGAGTCGATGCCGCCGCTCAGGAGAAGACCCACGCGACCGCTCGCGAGGGCGCGCTCGACCAGGGCGCGCAGCGCGGCCTCGAGCTGGTCGACGTCGGCGACGCGGGCCTCGACCTCCGCCTCGGCCACGGTCGCGGGCGGCCGCAGGCCGGGCAGCCATTCGCCCTCGCCCACGACGTGACGGAAGGCGAGGTAGGAGCTGGCGCACGCGGAGTCGAAGACCATGCCGCCCTCGACGAGCAACCGTCGTGCCAGCGCAAGCCGCGGGATCGGGCCCCGAGAGCAGCGGGACTGGGCAGGACTTGCCGGGTGCGTGACGGGGACTGCCCACCTCGGGGCCGAGGCCCCGCCCCGCGCAGGCGATCGCCGACTGGCACGGCGCTCGCTTGAGTGACGAGCGGCGAGGTGTGAATGAGCAAGAAGAACAAGAGAGGGCGTGCAGTCGAGCTCAGCGTGGTCCTCACCTGTCGCGCCGGCGAGGACGCGGGTCCCGCGCTCGACGCGATCGCGGCGCAGACGCTCGGCGCGGATCGCTTCGAGGTCCTCCTCGTCGCCGCCGAGGACGTCCCCGTGGCCCCGCGTGCCTACGCCCTCGAGCGCATCGCCTGCGCCGGAGGAAACCTCGCCGCGGCGTGGAACCGCGCCGTGGCCCGGGCGCGAGGCACGCTCCTCCTCTTCCTCGACGCACGCGTCGTCGGCGACCCCGCGCTCCTCGCGACGCATCTCGCGGGCCACGCGCGCGGCTCGCGCCGGCTCGCGCTCCTCGGCCTCACGCCCGCCGAGCACCTCCGCCGCCTCGTGCCGCCCGCGCCGAGCGACGGCCTGTGCCTCGACGGCGCCGACAACGCGCTCCTCGCCGAGCTCCGCCCGCTCGTCGCCGGCCGCGCCTACGGCTGGCGGCGCTTCGACCTCGCGCACCTCAGCATCGCGCGCGCGCCGCTGAGGGCGCAGCGCTTCGACGAGTCGGCCTACGGCGCCGGGACGGGCGCCGACCTCGACCTCGGCTCGCGCCTCGCAGCCGAGGGCCTCGAGCTGCGCTTCGCCGAGGACGCGCGCTGCGCCGCGCCGGGCGAGCGC
>JADMIO011197784.1_pt1 | contig 10482 bp, 4 predicted proteins | sample 8958161 | NCBI WGS metagenome assembly JADMIO01 (sample SAMN16585339, study PRJNA669376) | soil metagenome | isolation source: Crop rotation soil | place: USA: Cullars Rotation, Alabama | collected 2011
GCCGCGACTTCAAGTCACGTGAATTCCAAGCTTCGGATCCCACTGTGCTGGAAAGAGCCTGGGTGCGGAGTACGTCGTCGTCCATGGTCCGACTTCGAACCTAGCGCACCCGGCCCCGCGCGCTCGGCTCAGAAGGTAGACTTCACGCCGAAGCGGAAGGTGATGGGATCCTGAAAGCTGACCGGGGTGCCAAAGGCCGAGTTCTTGTCTCCGGCCGCAAAGGGCTCGCCGTCGTCGGTGACCTGGATCCGGCTCGGATCGATGGTGCGCCGGGCGGTGTACGCGTCCTTTGCGGCATCTCCGGTGAGCGGGCTGGCCGGGCGCTTGGTGTACTCCTCGTCCAGGTCCACCACGGACTTCCGGTTGAGCAGGTTGAAGATGTCGGCGGTGAACGCGATGGTCTTGCTGCCGGACTGCAGGAACGTGTAGCCGACGTGCAGATCGACGTTGTGCGTCCACGGCAGCCGCTCACCCGTGCCGCGCGGCAAGAGCATCACCTCTTCCGCGCCGTACAGGAGGTGCGCGGCCAGGATGTTCGTGGGCGCGCCGGACACGGCGCGGTACCCGGTACCCACGTTCAGCTGGTGCTGCTTGGACAGCGGCACGTCGTACGCGCCATACAGCTTCATCTCGTGGCGTCGGTCGCCTGCGAGCGCGCCGTAGCGGTTGACCAGCAGGTCTTTCAGATCGAAGTCGGAGTTGGTGCCCGGATCGAGCTGACCCGTCTGCGATCGGAACAGACCTTCCCAGTTGCCGCGCAGCTTCGAGTAGGTGTAGCTCGCCTGCGCCAGCCAGTGGTCGGCGAAGTTCTTGGTGAAGCTGAAGATGCCGGAGTCGTAGTTCCGCGAGGCCTTGGGGAAGGTCGAGCCCGGTCCTCGCCCCGGATTGCCGAGGAACAGCGTGGTGCCCTCGTCGCGGCTCATGTCCTCGACCACGTTGTTCACCGTGCGGCGAATGTACGTGGCCCCGAGCCGGCCATTGGGGATGATCTCGAACTCGGCGCCCGCCGAGATCTCGGTGCTCGACTGCGGCTTGATGGTGGGCTCGACGGCCAACCGTCCGTAGCCCGAGTAGTAAAACTTGTCGTTGGGACTCTCGGGCCCGTTGTTCGGGTTGTGAATGAGGTTTTCGCGCGCGTCGCAGCTCTCCGGGAAGCCGGGCTTGGTGGGATCGCAGCTCGCCTTGGCGCGCCGGCTCTGGACGTTGGGCTCACCGGCGCCGGCGCGACCCATCATGGTCAGCGGGAAATTTTGGTAATATCGCGCGTAGTTTGCAAAGATCTTCGCACGCCCGCTGAAGGTCGGGTCGAAGATCAGGCCGACGCGCGGAGACCACTGGTTGGGCAGCACCAGGCCCTTCTGCTCCTCGGCCCACATCGTCTGCGTGTCGAAGCGAAAGCCCGCGTTGAGCGTGACGACGTCCGCGATGCTCCAGCTGTCCTGGACAAAGGCGCCGGCGCCCACGCTCGCCACGTTGTAGCGAAGCGTGGGGATGTAATAGAACTCGTCGGGCGCCGTCATGCCGCCGAACGGCGTGCTGGTGACGCCCGTCCCGCCCGCGCTCTCGCTGTACGAGGGCCGCACGCCGCCGTACTTGACGTCGTAGTTCACCCACTCGAACTCGGCGCCGACCTTCACGATGTGCTGGCCGAGCGCGCGGCCGACGAAGGTGATGATCTCGCGGGCCTGATAGCGGTCGTACTGGCGGTCGGTCAGCCCTCCGCCGATGCCACCGCTGACGTACCCCGAGGCCGGGCAGCGCACGTCTCCGCTCTCGACCGGGTTCACGCACAGCGAAGGATCCGGCAGGTTGTAGAAGTCCGTGACGGAGTGCTGCTGGGGAGAGGTGCGGTTCCAGACGTAGCGCGGGAGGCTCGCGTAACCGCCGCCTCCGAAGCCCGTTCCGTCGGGCGCCTTGGTCGTCGTGCGCTCGTTGTGCCAGCCCACCGTCGTGTCGAAGGTGAGCCGCTTGTTCAGCGCGGACTGCGTCCAGCGAATCGACGTATCGTAGGCATCCGACTGCCGCATGTAGGCGTTGGCGGAGTAGTCGGCGTTGAGGGTCGAGAGGCCGGCGGGACCGGTGGAGTTGGGGATGTCGTAGTGCCCCTTGCCGCCGCTGCGCGCCGGCGTGCCGCGATGGATGAGTTCGATGCGCGTGTTGGGCCCGGGGCTGTAGGTGAGCTTGCCGAGGTACTGGCCCATGCGCTGATCGGCGATGGCGTTGCGGCGCGTCCCGGGGATGACCTGCGAGTCGATCAGCCCGTCCGGGCGCTCGAGGTACTTTCCATCCGGCCCGACGCTCAGCGAGTTGAGCGTCGTGGTGAGGTCGTAGCTCTGCACGGCGATGTCGCCGCCCACGTAGAACCACAGCTTGTCCCTCACGATGGGGCCGCCGAGCTCGAAGCCCAGGTCGCGCACGGAGTCCTGGCGCGCGGTGGTGTAGATGCTCGTCTGCGCGAGCGGAAAGCGCGGCTTGCCCTGCCAGGGCGAGACGTTGCCGAACACCGATCCGTGGAACTCGTTGGAGCCCGACTTCGTCACCACGTCGAGCACGCCGCCGCCACCGCGCCCATACTCGGGCAGGTAGCCGCTGGTCAGCACGTTGGTCTCCTTGATGAAGTCGATGCTGAGCGGCGTGCCGTTGTAGCCGAAGCCCGGATTGGAGACCGAGAGACCGTCGACCAGGTACAGGTTCTCGGGCGAGGTGGTCCCCGCGAGCGAGGCGCCGAACCTGTCGATGCGTCCCGTGGGCGCCAGCTCCGCGAGCTGCTCGAACGAGCGCGCCGCGCCGCCCTTGGCACCGGGCGGGGCCACCGGCACGCGCCGCGTGAACTCCTGATCGATGGTCAGGCCCGAGCGCGCCGACCCGATGTCCACGGTGGGCGGCCGCGCCACGACGGTGACTTCCTCCGCCGTGAGGTTCTCGGGCAAGAGCCGCGCATCGACGCGCAAGGTAGAGCCGGAAGCGAGCTGAATGCCCACGCGCTCGTACGGCTGGTGGCCGTCGGCTTCGTAGCGCACCTGGTACGTGCCCGGCGGCAGCGTTGGAACGCGAAACGATCCACTGGAATCAGTGAGGACCATCTGCTCGCCCTGCAGCGCGGGCGAGGTGACGGTGATGACGACGTCGACCAGCGGGGTTCCGCTCTCTGCGTCGTCGACCTTGCCCGTCAGCGTGCCGGCGCCGATCTGCGCCGCGACGGGACGTACGGAGAGGAGCGCGAGCAGCGCGCAAAGGACCGCGCTCGCGCGCCCGAGCGCGTGAAAATAGGGGGTTTGCGGCACCCCCGTTCCGTAGCAGCTTCACCGCTCGCAAGCTGTTTCGATTCGACGTCCGCGAACGTTCGCCGCCTCGACCTTACCGTTTCGATCCGTGTGGACGCGGGCGGTGCTGCTGACGCAGCAACACGCTGCGGTCGTGAGGACAATCAGATCTCCGCTCACACCGCAGCGTTGTCGTCTGCATGTCTGCTCCTCCTCTTCGTCTTCTTCACCTTCATCGGCGGGTGAGCAGGCTGCAGCCGGTGAGGGAGAGCGGGGCTGCAGCCCGTGAGGAAGAGCGGGCGAGGCGGGGCAGCGGCTCGCGGCGCGCTCCGGCGAACGAGACGCCCGATGGCTCCAGCGCGACCGCCTACCTCGGTCACGTCGTTGCCACGAGCTCTTCGGGCCATGAACAGCTCTGAGGGTGCCGCGCGGCTACGTTCGAGCGAGGAGCGTCTGCGAGCGGCAGATCGCCGGAGCACGCCGCGAGCCGCTGCCCCGCCTCGCCCGCTCGCCCTTCCGTCTTTTCGGTTGATGGACGCGGCGCTGGGCTGCGGGGTCGCCGGTCGGAACACGAACCTGACGCGCCATGGACGAAGCTCAGACGCCGTCGCGAGATCCCCGCTGGGCGCGCTTCATGAGCTGACGGAACAGCAGGCGGTCGAGGTGGGTCACCGGCTCGCGGCGTGCTCTGGCGATCTGCCGCTCGCAGAGGTCGCTCGTTCGAACGCAGCCGCGCGCCACCTCAGAGGTGATCAGCCTCCGAAGAGGTCGTCCCAACGACGTGACCGGGGTGGACGGTCGCACTGGAGCCAGCGGGCGTCTCGTTCGCCGGAGCGCGCCGCGAGCCGGTGACCCACTTCGACCGCCCGCCTCACCCCTCGAGCGAAGCCCTCTCCACGCGCACGCACCGTTGCGCCCCGCGATCCCGCGCCCACGTGGGCAAGGCGAGTCGTGAGACCGCGCTCCGCCAAGCGCGAGACTGGGCGCCCAGCGGAGACGGCTCAGGCGCCGAGCGGTGCGGTGGCGCCGGGCAGCACCACGCGCTCGCCGACGGCGGGAAGCGCGAAGGGCACGAACCGGCTCTCATCCCAGCGAACGAATACCAGGCTCGGGTCTTCCAGCGGCACATCGAACGTGAAGCGTACCTTGTCCGGACGCCCGTCCTCCGTCGTGCGCAGCACCTGCACCGCGAACCCCGAGAGGTTCACCTGCGTCCCCACCGGCATGCCAAAGCGACGGTCGCGATGCATGTCGTCGCCCATCGCTTCGCCCAGGAGCCCACGCGCGTACGTCACCTCGAGCGCACGCTCGCCGATTCGCACCACGGTGATGGGGAATCGCTCGCCCGAGATGGCGCGCACGCGGCGCGGCAGCGGATCGCCGTTCACCGAGCGCATGAACTTCATCAGCCGGACCGTGTAGTACTCGGGCGTCGTCACGAACACCACGTCGCGACCGCCGATGGAGTCGTCGAAGCCGTTGGCCGCCGCGTGCACCGGTCGCGTGACCGCCACCGAAGCCGTGGTGAGCGGCAGGCTAAGCGGCGACGAGATGACGTGGAAGCCGATGAGGCACAGCCCCACGAACTTGCCGACCCGCGCGGCGGGCGACAGCGGTGTGGACCAGTTGCGCGCGTAGTGACGCCACAGCTGCGCGAGCAGCGCCATCGCGCCGAAGCTCGCGAACACGAGCTGACGGTTGTGCGGGTGCGTGGCGGCAGCCGGAACCAGCGCGCCGACCATGCCCAGAAACCAGAAGCGCGCCATGGCATCGCGCTTGAGCAGCGGCGCGAACGCCCACAGCGACAGGACCACCACCAGCACCGCGAACGCCAGCATCACCTGCCCGCCGTGCTCCCCCAGCTCGACGTACACCTCCGAGGGCGGCGTGAAGAACTGACCGAGCCAGAGCAGCGGACCGCGCTCCAGGAAGTTGCGCGCGAAGTGCAGCGGCTCGCGGCCGACGTCGATGTATACGCCCGAGTTCGCCGCACCATACCCGGCGGCGTTGTACAGGACGCGCCACACCACCGTGATGCCCAAGTAAGGTGCGACGCTCAGCGCGCGACGCAGTAAGGGGTCGCGCGCGACGCACAGCTCGTAGGCGATCAGGTAGGCCACCACCGCCACCAGCGACTCGCTGGTGAGCAGACCGAGCACGTAGAGCGCCGGCCCGAGCAGCGCGTGCCACGGCCTGGGCTCACGGCGCTGCTGAATGTAGGCGCCGAGACACAGCGCGCCGACCAGCGCGCCGATGACCGCGTGCCGGTTGCAGATGTGCCCTACCGCGTAGCCGTGCGTGTGATCAAAGGCGAGCAGCAGCGCCGCGGCGCCGCCCAGCACGCTGCCCAGTGCCAGCCGATACATCCAGGTGGCGGCGACGATGGCAGCCGCCAGCCAGAGCAGGTTCTGCAGCCGCATGGCGAAGGCGCTGTTGGGCCAGAGCCAGAAGTCGAGCGAGTGCAGCACCACGCCCACCGGTCGGAACAGCGCGATGCGCAGCTGCTCGTGGTGCCACCAGGGTGCCCAGCCCGCCTCCATCTGCCAGCGGTTCTCCTCGGCGTCGCCGATGGCGAGGCCGTAGCCGCCCGAATAGTTGCGGTACAGACGGGCTGCCTCTTCGAGGTCCGAGTAGATGAAGCGACCCAGCCAGTCGTCGAGATAGAAACCGAGCGGAAGCGCAGACGACGAGAGCACCAGCGCGCCCAGCACCAGCCACAGCGACAGCCGCCGATGCGCGAAGCAGCCCGTCATGCGGCGCCAGCTCCAGACCGGCACGGTAGCCAGCCACGACTGCCCGCGCGCGACAGCGGGGGCGCGAACGGGGATGACCGGCGGAGCGTCGGGAGTCTGCAGCATGACGGGGTAAGGTCTCCAGCGAGGTTCAGACGTGCGCGCGTGTCTGACCGTTAGGAAAGGGATGGTGCGCTGGATGGCCAGCAGACTCGACGGTTGTGCGCGCGACGCAACGAAAGCACGTCGTCTCACGCGACGCACGGGTAAGCTGCGCCACTTCACCTTCTTCACGCGCGCGTATCGCCGGGCTGCAAACAGCCCGTGGGAAGACAGTAAGATTGGCGCCGCGAGCGCTGTGCGCCGCGGTCAGAAGCCAACGAATGCTTCCTTTCAGACGGACCTTCGTGGCGGTGTTTCGCCACCGTCGGCGTGACGCGACGTGCGACGCAGCGAGTGCGTAGCGCGCGGGGTGTGCGCCGCTGTGCGATCTACGCGCCTCGCAGCGCGATTCGCACCGCGCCGAACAGTGCGCGAAGGCTTGGCGACTCACCCGGTCAAGCGCGCGCGTGCTGCGTATCGCACACCAGTCAAATCGCACGCAGCGTGCGGATCGGCGCATTGACAGGCAGCAGACCGCTGCACGAGTGTCGCCAGACGTCCAGCACGGAGGAGGGAACATGGAGCGAGGTCGCACGCGGTACGATGCACTTGCGTCAGTGGTTCTGGCTGTCTGCGCGTGCTCGAGCAGAGCGCGAACGGAGGTGCGCAAGGCGCAACCCGAGTCTGCAGACGATCCCAAGCATCCACCGCCTCCCGAAGCGAGCCCAGGACGCGCCGCGCACTGAGGTTTGCCCCGTGTGCCCGGCGCGCAGCCGGCGCGCCAAGTGCGCACAGCACCCACCTCACCCGCGCGTGCGCACGCCCACAGCTTTCTATCCGGCCGCGCCGTGGTAGCGTGGGATATGGCGGGTGCGAGCCAGCGGGCCGACGTCGCGCTCGCGCGCGGCACCGAGTCGAGACAGACGGTCTGCGTGCAGGCCGACGGCACGCGCGAGGCGCTCGCGCAGCCTCTGGTGGTCGAGGAGCCGCTGGAGATCCGCGTGGCAGGCGACGTCATCGCCACCACCATGCGCACCCCCGGCGCCGACCCGCAGCTCGCGCTCGGCTTCCTGTTCGCCGAGGAGATCATCGCCGGCCTCGCCGACGTGGGCAGCGTCTACCACTGCGGGCGCACCGACGCCCCCAGCTACGGCAACGCCATCGAGGTCACACCCGGCCCCGGCGTCAGCCTCGACGTCGACCAGCTCGCGCGCGCCCGGCGTCGCACCCTCACCAGCAGCGCATGTGGCGTGTGCGGCCGCGCCGAGATCGACGACCTGATCGCGCGGCTCGCCCGGCGACGCGCGCGCGATGTCGGCGTTCCCGCGGCGCTCCTGCGCGCACTCCCGCAGCTGCTCGCACGCGACCAGGCGCTGTTCGCACACACGGGCGGGCTGCACGCGGCGTGCGCAGTCAGTCTCGACGGCGAGGTGCTCGCGCACGCCGAAGACGTCGGTCGGCACAACGCGGTCGACAAGGTGGTGGGCAGCCTGCTGTATGCAGAAGACGCGCGGGCGCGCGCCACGGTTCTGGCAGTGAGCGGGCGCGCGAGCTTCGAGATCGTGCAAAAGGCGGCGGTTGCGGGGTTCGCCTGCGTCGCCAGCATCTCAGCGCCCAGCTCACTCGCCGCCGCCACGGCGGAGGCCGCCGGCATCACGCTCGCGTCCTTCGTACGGGATGGTCGGTTCACCCTCTACGCCCACCCAGGGCGCGTCGCCTGACGAACGTTCGAACGTCGAAGCCATGATGCGGAGGTCGGTATGAGTCTCGAGGCGAAGCGACCAGTGAGCAGCGACGCGCCACTCACCCACCCCGAGGCCCGGCCGCCGGTCCAGTCCGAGGCGCTGCGCGTGGGCGACAAGGCGGAGGTCGCGGCCGGCATTCCAGCGGTCCTCTCCACCCTTCGTTACACGTGGAAGCAGACCGGTATGGTCAAGGGCGCCAAGCTCCTGCTTCACCTCAACCAGGCCGAGGGCTTCGACTGTCAGAGCTGCGCCTGGCCCAACCCGGACGACCGGCACATCGCGGAGTTCTGCGAGAACGGCGCGCGCGCCGCGCTCGACGAGGGCACCTCGCGCCGCGTGGATGCGGCGTTCTTCGCCGCGCATAGCCTCGACGCGCTCTCGCACCAGAGCGACCACTGGCTCAACCAGCAGGGCCGGCTCACCGAGCCGATGATCAAGCTCCCGGGTGCCACCCACTACACCCCCATCGACTGGGACGCGGCCCTGGCGCGCATCGCACAGACCCTCCGCGCGCTGCCGAGCCCCGATCAGGCGGTGTTCTACACGTCCGGTCGTACCAGCAACGAGGCGGCGTTTCTCTATCAGCTGCTGGTGCGGCGCTTTGGCACCAACAACCTGCCGGACTGCTCCAACATGTGCCACGAGTCGAGCGGCGCCGCGCTCAACCAGGCGCTCGGCGTCGGCAAGGGCACGGTCCGGCTCGACGACTTCGAGCGCGCGCAGCTGATCTTCATCGTCGGCCAGAATCCCGGCACCAACCACCCGCGCATGCTCTCGTCGCTGCAAGCCGCCAAGCGCAACGGCTGCCGCATCATCCACGTCAATCCGCTGCCCGAGGCCGGCACGCAGCGCTTCAAGAACCCGCAGGAGGTGTTCAACACGCTGTTCGGCGGCACGCGCCTCGCCGACGTGTTCCTGCAGGTGCGCGTGGCCGGCGACATGGCCGTGTTCAAGGGCATCTGCAAGGCCTTGCTGGAGGCCGAAGAGGCGCGCGGCGGCGTGCTCGATCGCGCGTTCCTCACCGTGCACACCGCCGGCTTCGACGCGTTCGCGGCCGGCATCGCCGCCACCTCGTGGGAGGCCATCACGCACGAGAGCGGCATCGAGCAGCGCGCGCTGCGCGAGGTGGCCGAGGACGTCGCGCGCGCCGACAACATCATCTGCTGCTGGGCCATGGGCCTGACGCAGCAGCCGCATGCGGTGGCGACCATCCGCGAGCTGGTCAACCTGCTGCTCCTGCGCGGCAGTGTGGGCCGGCCCGGCGCGGGCGTGTGTCCGGTGCGCGGGCACAGCAACGTGCAGGGCGACCGCACCATGGGCATCTGGGAGCGCCCGACGCCGGCGCTGCTCGACAAGCTGGAGGCGGAGTTCGGCTTCGCGCCGCCGCGTGCCCACGGCTTCGACGTGGTGCACGCCATCCGCGCGCTGCACGACCGACGCGCGCGGGTGCTGTTCGCGATGGGCGGCAACTTCCTCTCGGCCACCCCGGACACCGACTTCACGGCGCAGGCGCTGGCGCGCGCCGAGCTGACCGTGCACGTGTCCACCAAGCTCAACCGCGCCCACCTGGTCACCGGCGAGACCGCGCTGATCTTACCCTGCCTCGGTCGCAGCGAGTTCGACCGTCAGGCGAGCGGACCACAGTTCGTCACGGTGGAAGACTCGATGGGCATCGTCAGCGCCTCGCGCGGCGTGACGGAGCCTGCCGCCGAGACCTTACGCAGCGAGCCTGCCATCGTCGCGGGGCTCGGGCGCGCGTTGTTCGGCGACAACGACGTGGTGGCGTGGCCAGACCTGTCTGCAGACTACGGGAAGATCCGCGCGCACATCGCGAACGTCATCCCCGGCTTCGAAGACTTCGCCGCGCGCATCGCCGAGGGCTCGTTCTACCTGCCCAACGCCGCGCGCGAACGGCGCTTCGAGACCTCCACGGGCAAGGCCAACTTCAGCGCGCACCCGCTGCCGACCAGCACGCTCGGCGAGGGCGAGCTGGTGATGATGACCATCCGCAGCCACGACCAGTTCAACACCACCATCTACGGTCTGGACGATCGCTACCGCGGCATCTACAACGGCCGGCGCGTGGTGTTCATGAACGCCGACGACCTGCGCGAGCGCGGCCTGAGCACCGGCGACCTGGTCGATCTGGTCAGCCACTTTCGCGGGGTCAAGCGGCGGGCCGACGCCTTCAAGGCGGTCGCCTTTGCGCTCCCGCGCGGCTCGGCCGCCACCTACTTTCCGGAGGGCAACGCGCTGGTCCCGCTCGACAGCGTCGCCGCCGAGAGCAACCAGCCCACCTCCAAGTTCGTCCGCATTACCGTCGCCCGATCTCAGCCGGCTTAATCGGACAGTCCCCGCGCGATCGGACAGCGACAGAGGGTGCGAGCACGCTTGCGGGGCGCGAGGTGTTCCGCAGACCGCGCGCCCGGGCATAGACTGCGGCGCCCGCTGTTTGGCGGGAACTTGCGTGCGGAGGTCCCGGCGACGAAGTTGGGGACGTGCGCGCGCGCGCACCCGGAGCTTCCCATCATGGTTCAGTCGTACCTCGCTCGCTTCGCCGTGAAGCTCGCGCCGCTCGCGGTCGCCGTGGCAGCGCCGCTCCTGCCGCACGCGACCGCGCTGGCGCAGACGCCGCCGCCC